>Ga0335085_10003498_pt1 | contig 27100 bp, 24 predicted proteins | sample Lox_Sample_45_FD_206712 | JGI IMG/M metagenome (GOLD analysis project Ga0335085, IMG submission 206712) | Soil microbial communities from Loxahatchee National Wildlife Refuge, Florida, United States - Lox_Sample_4.5 | ecosystem: Environmental > Terrestrial > Soil > Wetlands | place: USA...
ATCTCGCGGTGCCCGCCTTCATGCAGCACCCGGGCCAGCAGGGCCAGGGCCTGCGCCACCCCGGTCACGACGATGATGTCGTCGGGGCTGGCCCGCAACCCCCGGGTCCGGGCCAGCCAGCCCGCCAGCTCGGCGCGCAGCGCCCCGCTGCCGCGCGGGTCGCCGTAGCCGAGCTCCGCCACGCTGGCCCGCTCGAGCACCAGGCGTTCGGCCCGCAGCCAGGCGGTCCGGGGGAACCCGGACAGGTCGGGAACGCCAGGGGACAGGTCGATCTCCGCCCGCTCCCGCCACCCCGCCGGCACCAGCCCCCCCGCTGACGCCTCACCAACCCCCGAAACCCCGTCAATCCCCAAAACCCCGTCAATCCCCGAAACCCTGCCAACCCCTGAAGCTCCACTAACCCCTGAAGCTCCACTAACCCCAGAAACCCGAATGACCCTCGAAGCCCCAGTGACCCCTGAGACCCCAGCGGCCCCTGACGCTCCACGTGCCAGACGTGGCACGCCGAGCACCCGCGTCCCGGTTCCCGGCCGCGCGCTGACCAGGCCCTCGTCGGCCAGCCGCTGGTACACCTCGACGATCACGCCGCGGGATACGCCCAGGTCCCCGGCCAGCAGCCGGGTCGCGGGCAGCGGCGCCCCGGCGCCCAGCCGCCCGTCCATGATGGCGGCCCTGATGGCGTCGGCCAGCCACCCCGTCAGCCCGCGCGACGGCGCGTCCTCCGGCCTGAGCTGAAGGAAATCAGCCCCCGTCGCCCCGGCCTCCACCATTGGTCCACTATAAATGCGCTCGAATGGTCCTGTTAGCTGGACCATAACGTCCATAACGTTTCGTCATGCCTGATCTGCGAGCCTCCGGCGCCTCTCGGTCACGAGGTCCCGGTGCGCGTGTGACCGATGAGCACCCTGAGATCGTCCCAGCGATTCCCGGAGCTCCATATGCGAACTCACGAGCGATATTTCATGATCACGAAGCATTTTGTCCCCATTCCGGGGATAAGATCCTTCGCGATCATGGAAAAGTCCCATGGGTGCTGTAACAGATGGGACTAGCGGCTCTGGAGTGATTACTGAGGTCGCATCGCCGGTGAAGTCGGCGGCGCCCTATGGCCCGCCAGAGGGCGCCGCTCCCAAGACCCGCTCCGCCACAGCCACCACACCCCCAACAGCCACTATGCCCCTAGAAGCCACCATGACCCCAATAGCCGTGCCACCGGCCGTCCCCACCACCGTTACCCCAACGGCCACCGCCGCTCCCGCGCCGGCCGCTCCCGCGCCGGCCGCTCCCGCGCCGGCCGCTCCCGCGCCGGCCGCTCCCGCGCCGGCCGCTCCCGCGCCGGCCGCTCCCGCGCCGGCCACCCTCGCGCCCAGCCGCGGCACGCTCCTCGGCGTAGCCACCGGAGCCACCGCCATGGTCTGCGTAGGCGGCAGCGTGGCGGTCTCCTCACTACTGGCCGGCGCCCCGGTGTACACCGCCGAAGCGGTCAGGTACGGCCTGGCCTGCCTCATCCTCGTCACGCTGGCCAAGATCACTGGCCGCCCCCTCGTAAAGCCGCGCGGGACCGAATGGCTGTGGCTGGCTGGCATCGGCGTGACCGGCCTGGTCCTGTTCAACCTGGCGCTGGTCGAGGGCTCCAGGCACGCCGAGCCCGCCGTCCTGGGCGTGGCCGTGGCCTGCGTGCCGGCCGTGCTCGCGATCATCGGCCCGTTCCTCGAGGGCAGCCGGCCCCAGGCGAGAGCCATCGCCGCCGCGCTGGTGGTGACCGGCGGCGCCGGCCTGGTCCAGGGTCTCGGCCGGGCTGACGCCACCGGCGTGGCCTGGGCGGTCGTGGTCTTCGGCTGCGAGGCCGGGTTCACCCTGCTGGCCATCCCGGTGCTGAGGAGACACGGTCCGTGGGGCGTCTCGGTGCACGCCACCTGGCTGGCCACCGTCATGTTCGCGCTGATCGGAGTCGTCCACGAGGGACCGGCCGCCGTCACCGAACTCACCGGGTCCGGCTGGCTCGCCGTCGGCTACCTCGCGGTCGCGGTCACCGCGGCGGCGTTCGTCCTGTGGTATTCCAGTGTCAGCCGCCTGGGCGCGAGCCGGGCCGGGTTGCTGACCGGGATCGCCCCGGTCGCCGCGGCGGGCAGCGGAATGCTGCTGGGCGGCCCGGCGCCCCGGCCGCTGGTCTGGGCGGGCATGGCCGTCGTGGCGGTCGGCCTGGCGCTCGGCTTCCGTGAGGGGAGAAGCTAATGCACTTCCGGCACGACGACGCCCTCTGGCGCGACTTCCCGGCCCTAGTCCCCGGCGTCCTGTACGCCGAGGGCATCACGGCCGACGCCGAGCCCAAGGCCGGCCAGTACGAGGAACGAGCCCGCGCCAGGCTGGCCGGCGGCCCGGAGAGCGAGTTTCCCGAGATCCAGGCCTGGCGGCGCGCCTTCGCCGCGATGGGCCTGAAGCCGACCCAGTACCGGTGCGCCGCCGAGTCGCTGCTCCGCCGCTTCCGCAAGGAGGGCAGCCTGCCCCGGTTGCACCCGCTGGTCGACCTGTGCAACGCCGTCTCGCTGGCCTTCGCCATCCCGGTCGCGGTCCTGGACGTGGCCGAGATCGCCTGGCCGCTCGAGGTCAGGTACGCCGAAGGAGACGAGGACTACCTGACCTTCGGCGGCGAGACCGAGCACCCGGCGCCGGGCGAGGTGATCTTCGCCGACCACGTCGGCCAGGCCCACGCCCGCCGCTGGACGAACCGGCAGAGCGGCCGGTCGGCTGTCCGCGCCACGACCAGCACGGTCCTCATCGTGGCCGAGGCGCTGCACGCCACCGCCGCCGCCGACGTCCCCGAACTCGTCACCGCCCTGTCGGCCGAGATCGGCGAGACGTGGAAGGTCAAGCCGCAGACCGCCATCCTCACCGCGACCGCTCCCTCGTTCGCGCCGCACCCGTTCGCGCCGCACCCGTTCGCGCCGCACCCGTTCGCGCCGCACCCGTCCGCGCCGGAGCCGTCCGCGCCGCACCCGTCCGCGTAAACCCCTCAGGCGAGCGCCTCCACCGGCAGCGACCCGGCCGAGGCCAGCCGTTCGTGGTCGGCCTCCTGCACCGGCCTGGGCGTGCCGGCCCGGCCCCGGTAGCGGTCGAGCGCGACCGCGCCGCGCTGGTACGCGCCGATCGCGGCGGTGGCCCCGGCCAGCCCGACCGGACCGTAGTACAGGCCGTGCGGCATGATCACCAGGTTGGCGGCGAACCGGTGGCCGCCCACGTGCGAGGTCTCCCAGACCTGGCCCGGGTACCTAACGGCCAGGGCCTGCGCCAGCGGTATCCCGTACCGCGCGCAGCACACGCTGCGCTTGGCGTGCGTGCACACCAGGAAGACAGGCTCGCCGGCCGGCGAGCCGAACGAAGGGACACCCCCCGCGGCCAGTTCCTTCAGGTCCCGTTCGGTCAGCCCAGGAGACGACGCCGGCACCGAGGCCCGCCGCAGCCACGGCTCGCGGCCCGCGGTCCAGCCCATGAAGACGGACCGCGTGTCGCCGGTCCGCCGCCGCCCGGGCTTGCGGATCAGCTGCAGCCGCACGCCGATGTTCCCGGCCGCCCCGGCCAGTTCGGCCAGCCCCGCAGGCAGCGCGGCGTCCGCCGCCTCGTGCGGCCACGGCCCCGGATGCTCGATCAGCAGCCAGGCCCGCGACGCCTCCGGCGCCGACGCCGTGGACACGACGTTCCCGTCGTGGCACTCCGCGCCGTGCTCGCAGCTAACTGTCACGCCGGTCAACCCCCGCTCTCGTTGTCGCAGTTCATGTTAGGTAATGAAAGGCAGGTGGTGGGTGCATCAGAAAATCGCGGTGCGAGATGTTCCAGGCGTACGCGCCGGCCATCCCGAAGGCCACCACGTCCCCCGCCCGCAGCCGCTTAACCGTGACCCGCCGGGCCAGCACGTCCTTGGGCGTGCACAGCTGGCCGGTGATGGTCACGGCCTGGGCGGACACTCCAGGCCGGGGCCACGGCGCGGTCCAGTCCGGCACGCTGATCACCGCGCACGGCTGGTCGTGCCCCTTGGCGGCGGGTGTGCGCAGGTGGTGCGTCCCCCCGGCGACCACGGCGAAGGCCTCGCCGTGGCTGCGCTTCACGTCCAGCACCCGGGTCAGGTACCAGCCGCAGTAGGCGGTGACCGCGCGGCCAGGCTCGATCCGCAGCGTCTCCCCGTCGCGGGCCAGCCGGGCCAGCCCCCGCCCGTACCGGGCCCAGCCGAACAGCGCCTCGGGCCGGGCGTAGTCCACCGCCATGCCGCCGCCGAGGTTGAACTCCGGCGCCCGCACGCCCTGAGCCGCGCACCAGTCCCGGCCGAACTCGACCAGCCGCCGAGCCCCTGCCAGCAGGTCGTCGGCCTCGAGTCCGCTGGCCAGGTGGGCATGCAGGCCGCGCAGCCGCACCGCGTCCATGCGGCTGAGCAATTCGGCGCACGCCCGTAGCAACCCCAGATCCATACCAAACGGGCTGGGCTTCCCGCCCATCACCAGCTGCGCCTGGCCGCCCCCGGAACGCCCCGGCGGGTTCACCCGCAGCAGTACGTCCGCCTGCGTCCCGCCCGCCCGCGCCGAGGCGTCCAGCATGGCCAGCTCGTGCGGGCTCTCCACGTGGAACCGTGACGTCCCGGCCTTGAGCGCGATGGCCAGCTCGTCCGCGGTCTTGCCCGGCCCGCCGAACGCCAGCGGATGGTCAGGCACCGCCGCCGCCGCATGCTCGAGCTCGCCGCCCGAGGACACCTCGAACCCATCCGTGTGCCGTGCTAGCACGCGCAGCGCGCGAGCGTCCGGGTTGGCCTTGACCGCGTAGTAGAACTCCACGGAGCGGGGGAGCGCGGCCCGGATGGCGGCCGCGTGCGCGTCCAGCGCGCCCAGGTCGTACACGTAGGCGGGCAGGGCGTCAGGGCCGAGCCGGCGCACCAGCCCCAGCACCCGGGATGGCACGATCATGCCGGCTCCAGCTGGGCTAGTTCCTGATAGCCGGAGTCCAGCTCGCCCGGCATCAGCCGGGCCTGGTCGGGCTGCTCCCGGTCCAGGTAGCGCAGCGGGTTCGGGACCGGGATGTACCCCGCCTTCCGGTCCGCGTCGCGGTACCAGCGCACCCGCAGGTTGGCCTTGCCCGGCAGCGGCACCCCGGCCAGCACCGCCCGCAGCTCCGGCGGCCAGCCGTGCTCGGCGGCCGCCTCGGTCAGCACCTGCCGCGCCTGGCGCCACAACTCCCGCTCGTAGTCCGCCCCCGGCCCGCACCGGTCGGCGATCGCCGCCGCCACCTCGGCCAGGTGGTTGACCAGCAGGCAGTAGGCCACCCGGTCCCAGCCGCGCCTGGTGTCGTAGGCCAGGCCGCGGGCCACCCCCGGCGGCAGGCCGTCGAGCAGCGCGCCGTGCCGGGAGGAGACGAGCTTGGTGCCCTCCAGGTCGCGGAAGACCGCCTGGACGGGCCGCCCGTCGCCGCCGACGCACACCAGGACGTTCTGCAGGTGCGGCTCGAGTACCACACCGTGCCCGAAGAAGGCGTCGAGGACCGGCGGCGCGACGATCCGGACGTAGGCCTGCCACCAGGCGAGCAGTTCCTCGCCGCCCCGTCCGTCGAAAAGACCGGCCGCGGGCTCGGTCAGCGACGCCGCGAGCAGCGGCGTCAGGTCCGGGGCGATCCGGGCCCGCAGTCCCTCGCGGACCAGCACGGCCAGGCCCTCGTACGCGTCCCGGCAGGCCAGCGACGCGGTCCGGTACCCCGGCTCGCCGAGCAGCACGGTGCCGGGGAACGTGCGGCCGAGCTCGGCGAAGACCGGGGCCAGCCGCCGGGTCAGCACCACCGCGCCCGGCAGCTCGTACCAGGCCAGCTTGCGCAGGCAGTTGGTGATCCGCACGTTGAGGCTGAACTTGCAGAACACGTCGGCGACCGGGTCGTAGACCGTGCGCACCGACGCGGTGGGGACCACCTCCCTGGTGCCCTCGCCCAGGTCGGCGAGCAGTCCGCGGCGCATCGCCCGTCGCAGCCACGGCTGCGTGGCCAGCAGCCGGAACTGCCACGGATGCACCGGCAGCAGCCGGTACCCGGACGGCGGCACCGGGCCGCCGAGCCGGTCGAGTGCCGAGCTGTCGCCCTCGCTCGCCAGCGCCTCGTCGCGCACGCCCAGGAAGCGCAGCGGGAACCGGGCGCCGGCCTCCGGGGCGTAGCGCAGCCAGTCCCGCGGTGATCCCTGCCTGGTCTTGGGCGACGGATGAAACCGGTGCCCCGCCACCAGCGCCTGCTCACTAGCCAGGTACGCCTCCACCCAGCCGCCCCCTACCCCCTCGGGAACGGTACCGTTCAGTACCGCACGGTCGACGACGGCCGACCGCTCTGCCCGGGCCGCCAGGATCGCGGCGAACGCGGCGTGGCCGTCGCGGACCTGGGACACGAACTCGGCGTTGACCGTGCCCGTGGCCAGGGTCAGCTCGGCGGCGATGAGGTCGGCCAGCCGCCGCCAGTCGATGCTCTGCCAGGTGCACTCGTGCCGGATCTGGACCTCGCGCGCGGGCCGGGGGCCGATGCCCGCCGACAGCCGCCGCAGCCTGGCCCGGAGCGTGACGGCGGACCTGGGCAGCCGGATGATCAGGTGCCCGTCGTCTTCCCAGGCCTGGTCCTCGGGCGCCGCCACCTCGCGGATCAGGCAGTTCAGCAGCGCCTGGCAGGCCAGCTCGCCGGGGCTCACCGGGCGGCCTTCAGGTAGTTCGGGCCGCCTGGCCCGTAGAACTTGTTGATATCCCGGGCGCCGCTGCGCGACTTCTCGGTGAGCGTGCCCGCGGTCACCATGGCCTTGCCGGTCAGCCGTTCGGCCTCGAGAACGCGATCCCGCAGCCGGCCTGTCGCGGGCGCGTCGGCCTCGCGGTCCAGGGCCTCGGCCAGCGACCGCCTGACCATGGCCAGCAGCCGGGGGAGCGGGGCGTAGCCCCGGTCGGCCAGTCCGAAGGCCAGCGCTCCCGCGCACAGGTGCACGGTGATCGTGACGAACACGTCCGCCAGTTCGTCGTCGTCCCCGGTCAGCAGCCGCTGATCACCGAACGCGGCCGGATCAGGCGCCGCCCCGCCCAGCGCGCCGGTAAGCCTGGCGTAGTGGATCAGCGCCCCGTCGAAGTCCTTGACCAGCAGCCCCAGCCGGGACGAGCCGACGACCACGGCCGCGTTCTGCTGGTGCGACTCCAGCGCGATCCCGTACCGGGCGAACAGCCGCACCTGCACCCCGAACAGCAGGTCCAGCCAGTCGCGGAAGAACGCCACCGGGTCGCCGCCCCAGCCCAGGCCGGCCAGCTCATCGACGACCAGCTGACCCCCCGCCCCGTTCGTTCCCATGGTTTCCTCCGCCCCCGGTACCGGAGCGAGCAGCGCGGCCACAGATACAACCCGGCACGCGCCGAGCCCGTCCGGCAGCCGCCGCCGCAGGTACCCGAGCGCCGGGTGCCCGGCGTGCGCGAAGTCGCCGTCGTCGGCCAGCAGCAGCCCGCCGAGCGCCGGATCGGCGGCCGTCAGCCTGGCCAGGATCTCCCCGGTCAGAGCCCCGTCGGACAGCGTGCGCGGCACCAGGCCGCGCCGGTTGAGCAGGCCGAGGGTGCTGACCGGGAGCGGCAGCTTCAGCTGGGTACCCGGGTCCGCGGTCACCGCCACGGTCCTGGTCGACAGCGTGGGCCGCACCGCGACCCGCCGTCCCGGCGCGACCACCGCCCCGGCCCGGCCACCGAAACCAAGGCCCCCGTCACCCAGGCCCCCGTTACTCAGGCCACCGTTACTCAGGCCACCGTCACCCAGGCCACTCTCGGCCAGGCCAGCCTCGGCCAGTGCCTGAGCCAGGCTCAGCCGCGCGGTCAGCGGATGCACCGGGAGCAGTTCGTGGCTGGCGGCCAGGTCGGCGGGCAGGCCCACCTCGGTCATCTCCGGCCACCAGGCCGGCTGCCCAGGGCGCGCCGTCACCAGCGCGGCCCGCGGTACCGCCACCCAGGCCAGCTCGAACCCGGGCCGGAACTCAGGCGCGTAGCGCAGCGAGTCCTCGTCGGTGAAGCCGAGGCGGCAGGCCGCCGTGGGGTAGGCCGGATGCGGCCGCGCCGCGGCCAGCGCGTCGTAGCAGATCGCCCCGGCCGGGCCGACCCAGGGCCCCGGCGGCAGGTCACCCGGGCGCGGTTCGCCCTGGCCCGGTTCATCCAGGTGACGTTGACCCAGGTGCCGGTCACGGAGCCGCAAGGTGGCCAGCGCCTGCTGGCACTCCGCGCCGAACGCCGCCACCCCCGCAGCATCCGCCGTCGGCGCGACCGCCGCGAGCAGCGAGCCCACGCATCTGAGCGTGAGCGGCGCCTGCCTGCTGACGGCGAAGTCGGCCAGGAACCCGTCGGGCCGCAGCGGCAGCACCGGCCCGCCGGGCCAGTCGAGCACCATCCCGGCCCCGGTCGCCCGCACGCGCCCGGCCAGCCCCGCGTAGTCCTCCCTGAGCAAGGTATCGACGACCGCCGCGGCCAGTCCGGCCTCGAGCGCCACGTCGCGGTCCACCAGCAGCGTCCCGGTCACGCGGCGACCTCCCAGCGGTTCATGATCCGGGCGGCGCTGACCGACCGTTCCACGAGTTCGCGATCGGGGCCGGTCGCGGTGATGATGCCGAGGTAGTCGCGGTTGGAGTTGGTCACGGTGACGTGCTCGCCCGGCTGGCGCAGCGGCCAGTAGCCGAGCGTGACGCCGGGGGCCGCGCCCGCCAGCGGTCCGCAGGGCGGGGCGCTGCGCAAGCGGCCAGCCCGTTCGGTGATAACCGAGTCCGCCACCGCGTGCCCGGCCCTGACCGGCGGCGGGCCCGCCGGCAGCGGTTCGCCGAGGTGCACCCGGAGCACGCGCTCGAACAGGTCGTCGTCGAGCAGTCCGTCGAGCAGGAAGTCGTCGTGATCGCCGATCAGGCGGTCGTTGACTTCGATGAGCCGGGCACCGTCCGCGCCGCCGCAGCTGAACTCGGTGTGGCACGGCCCGAACGACACCCCCAGGTCGTCGAGCGCCCGCCGCACGTGGTCGAGTTCGCCCCCGGGCGGCAGCGGCTCCCAGGTCAGCCGTTCCTCGATGAAATAAGGCAGCGGCGACAGCGTGGTCCGGAACCCGCCGAACACCCACATCCGCTGGCCGTCGCCGAGCGTCTCCAGCGTGCGCAGCGTGCCCGGCAGGTACTCCTCGGCCAGCAGTCGTCCGCCTGGGCAGCGGCCGAAGTATTCCGCGCAGCGTTCCGCCAGCGCCGCGGGCGTCTCGACGAGCGCGACGTCCTCGCTGGCTACGCCTTCGGCCGGCTTGAGCACCAGCGGGTAGGACAGCCCCGGCGGCGGCCAGTCGTCGTCGGCCGTGATCTCGGCCATCGCTACCTTCTCGGTCCCGGTCAGGGCCAGGCGGTGCCGCATCAGCGGCTTGTTTTTGGCCCGCAGGGCCGAGCGCCAGTCCTTGCCCGGGCGCCCGAAGTAGTCCGCGGCCAGGGCCACCTGCATCTGCAGGTGATCGGAGTTGGTGAACATCGCGTCCATCGCAGGCAGCCCGGCCATCCGCCCGATCAGCGCCCGCGTGTCGTGCACGTCGCACGGCACGATTCCGGGTACGTTGCGAGCCTGGCCTCGCCCGGCGATCCCGGGCACGGAGCCCGCCAGGGCCCGCTCGCCGGCCGGACCCGTCCCGGCGGGCCACCCCGCGGTCACCACCGCGGCCCGGGCCAGCGCACCCACATGGGCCTCCGGTTGGTCGGTCAGCAGGAAAACCTCCAGGCCGAGCCGCTCGGCGGCTGGCAGGAAACCGTACGTCACCGCATCGGTCGGCTTCGACGCGATAAGACAGAGCCGCACATTCCCTCCACTTAGGTTAGCCTAACCTAACATGGAGGACTATAGACCATGCGCTCGCGGTGCGTACGGAACCAAGCGCAAAGCGCTGTCGTCAATTACCCGGAGTAGTACTTCCTGCTACCGGGGTAGTGACTCCTCGCCCGTCCTGCGGCGCCGGTCCGATCAGGGTCCGTGACGTCCCCGAGACGCACCAGATGCCTCATCGTGATAAACGGCCGCCACCCCCACCCGGTTCTGCCCACCATCATGAAATTCCCGCCGTTGCCACGCAGTCGCCCTGCCGCGCCCAGGAGTCCGAGCGGCAAGGCCGCGTCCCGGTGTGCGAGCGCCGCCGCCCTCCGCACCAGCGCCCCCACAAGCCTCCTTCGCCGCAGCCACCCCCTCCTTCGCCACAGCCACCCCGCGCCGAGGGCCGTCTCCATGATCGCGAAGGAATTTGTCCCCACTTCGGGGATAAGATCCTTCGTGATCATGGAAATCCGTTTATTTGTTCGCGGCCGGCGGTGAGTAATTTACCTCACTGGCCGCATGCATTCCAGGCGTCACGAGCGCGAGCAGCACGCCCGGCGGACAGCAGCGTGGCGTGCGCAGAGCTGCGGTAGCCAGGCAGAGTTGCGGCAGCCAGCGTGTAATATCGGTCGCGTGTCACGGTGGTATCGGCGCTTTACCCTGGCTCCAGGTGGAGCCAGGCGTTCGCGCCTGCGCTTATACCGCCTGGAGCCAGCTGGAACCAAGGGGTGTGCTGGCTCCCGTGCCCCGGGCAGCGGCCCGCCCGGGAGGAGACTCGCTCGATGTCGAGCACCAGTGATACCCGGATTACCGGCTACGAGCCGCTGCTTTCTCCTGCCGCGCTGCTCGATGAGCTGCCGCTGACCGATGATGCCACGGCCACCGTGGAGCGCACCCGCGGCGAGGTCCGCGCCGTGCTCGACGGCGAGGACGACCGCCTGCTCGTGATCGCCGGGCCGTGCTCGGTGCACGACACCAGGGCGGCCCTCGAGTACGCCAGCCAGCTGCACCAAGCCCGCGACCGCCACCGGAACGACCTGCTCATCGTCATGCGGGTGTACTTCGAGAAGCCGCGCACCGTGACCGGCTGGAAGGGCCTGATCAACGACCCGGGCATGGACGGCGGGCACGACGTGCACCGCGGCCTGCGCATCGCCCGGCGGCTCCTGCTTGACATCGTCGAACTCGGCCTGCCGGTGGGCTGCGAATGGCTCGACCCGATCACCCCGCAGTACATCGCGGACACGGTGACCTGGGGCGCGATCGGCGCCCGGACCACCGAGAGCCAGGTCCACCGGCAGCTTGCCTCCGGCCTGTCCATGCCGGTCGGGTTCAAGAACGGCACCGACGGGGACGTGCAGGTGGCGGTGGACGCCTGCCGCGCGTCGGCCGCCGGGCACACGTTCTTCGGCGTCACCCCCAACGGCGCCGCCGCCGTGGTGACCACGGCCGGCAACCAGGACACCCACGTGATCCTGCGCGGCGGCCGGTCCGGGCCGAACTACGAGGCCAGCCACGTCACCAAGGCCCTCGACCTGACCGCCGGGGCGGAACTGCCGCGCCGGCTGATGGTGGACGCGAGCCACGGCAACAGCGGCAAGGACCACCGCCGCCAGCCGGTCGTGGCCGCCGCGATCGCCGAGCAGGTGACCGCGGGCGAGCGCGGCCTGACCGGCGTGATGCTGGAGAGCTTCCTGGTCGAGGGCAAGCAGGAGCCAGGCCCGCCGGACATGCTCACGTACGGCCAGAGCGTCACCGACGCCTGCATGGACTTCGGGACGACGGCGGAGGTCCTCGAAGGGCTGGCCGCCGCCGTCAGATCCCGCCGTAATTTTTTATAACGAACGACGTGGCTTCCCGCCCCGCCTACCCCACCTGCGGCAGGCGGGTGAGGGCGTCGTCGATGCGTTCCTGCGACAGCTCGAAGTCCTCCATCTCGCCCGACAGGTAGCGCTGGTAGGCGGCCATGTCGAAGTGGCCGTGGCCGCACAGCGCGGTCAGGATCACCTTCGCCTCGCCGGACTCGGCGCAGCGCTTGGCCTCCTCGACCACGGAGGCGAGCGCGTGCGTCGGCTCCGGGGCCGGGATGATCCCCTCGGCCCGGGCGAACGTGATCGCGGCCGCGAAGCACTCCCGCTGCTGCCTGGCCTCCGCCTCGAACAGGCCGAGTTCGTACATGTGCGAGAGCAGCGGGGACATGCCGTGGTAGCGCAGCCCGCCCGCGTGCACCGGGTCGGGGATGAAGTCGTGGCCGAGGGTGTGCATCTTCAGCAGCGGGGTGAACCCGGCCGTGTCGCCGAAGTCGTAGGCGTACCGGCCGCGGGTGAACGACGGGCAGGCGGCCGGCTCGACCGCGCGGATGGTGGGGTTGATCCGCCCGGCCAGCTTCTCCCGCAGGAACGGGAAGAACAGGCCGGCGAAGTTCGACCCGCCCCCGGTGCAGCCCACGATCAGGTCGGGCGCCGACTCGCCGGCCGCCGCGAACTGCTTGAGCGCCTCCTCGCCGATCACCGTCTGGTGCATCAGCACGTGGTTGAGCACGCTGCCGAGCGCGTACCTGGTGTCGGCGCTGCCGCCCGCCGCCTCGACCGCCTCGCTGATCGCGATGCCCAGGCTGCCGGTCGAGTCCGGGTGAGCGGCGAGAATTTCGGCGCCCGCCTTGGTCGCCCGGGACGGGCTGGCGTGCACGGTGGCGCCCCAGGTCTCCATCATCGTGCGCCGGTACGGCTTCTGGTCGTAGGAGGCCCGGACCATCCAGACCTCGCAGTCGATGCCGTACTGCGCGCAGGCGAAGGACAGCGCGCTGCCCCACTGCCCGGCGCCGGTCTCGGTGGTGAGCCGCTTGGTGCCCTCGGCCGCGTTGTAGTAGGCCTGCGGGACGGCGGTGTTCGGCTTGTGCGACCCGGCCGGGGACACGCCCTCGTACTTGTAGTAGATGCGGGCCGGGGTGTTCAGCGCCTTCTCCAGACGGCGCGCCCGGTACAGCGGGGTGGGCCGCCACAGCCGGTAGACGTCGCGCACCACGTCCGGGATGTCCACGTAGGAGTCGGTGGACACTTCCTGGCGGATGAGCTCCATCGGGAACAGCGGCGCCAGGTCCTCGGGACCCACCGGCTGGCCCGTCCCCGGGTGCAGCGGCGGCGGCATCGGCGCGGGCAGGTCGGGCATGATGTTGTACCACTGGGTCGGGATCTCGGACTCATCCAGAACGATCTTGGTGCGCTCAGCCACGACAGCCTCCGACCTCGAAGGAACATCTTTCCCCGAACTCTACTTTCCCGCTCGCCGCCGGCGCCCCTCAGTCGGCTCCTTCCTTCCTCGCTCGTCGCAAGCTCCTCGCTCGTCAGTCCAGTCGCCGACGGCGCCTTTGGCTCGCGGGGGATTAGCCGACTAGCGTCTTGACCGCGGCGGTCAGCTCGGACATCGCCTTCTTCGCATCGGCGAAGTACATGCTGGTCTTGGGGTCGAAGTACAGCTCGTTCTCCATCCCGGCGTAGCCGGTGCCCATCGAGCGCTTGACCACGATGATCGACTTGGCCTGGTCCACGTCCAGGATCGGCATCCCGGAGATGTCGTTGCCCGGCCGCCGGGCGGCCGGGTTGGTCACGTCGTTGGCCCCGATGACCAGCGCCACGTCCGCCCGGCCGAACTCCGGGTTGATCTCGTCCATCTCCCTGAGCTGCGGATACGGCACGTTCGCCTCGGCCAGCAGCACGTTCATGTGACCGGGCATCCGGCCCGCCACCGGGTGGATGGCGTAGCTGACCTCGATGCCGTGGTCCTCCAGGGTCTTGGCCAGCTCGGCCACGCCGTGCTGGGCCTGCGCCGCGGCCAGGCCGTAGCCCGGCACGATGATCACCTTGGACGCGTAGGCCAGCTGGATGGCCGCGTCGTCGGCGGCGATGGAGCGGACCTGCGCGTCCGCGGCCACGGCGGCCGCGATCGCGCTGTCCCCGGTGCCGAACCCGCCCACGATGATGTTGGCCAGCGACCGGTTCATCGCGTCGGCCATCAGCTTGGTCAAGATGCTGCCGGACGCGCCCACCAGCGCCCCGGCCACGATCAGGGCCCAGTTGGCGATGACGAACCCGGCCATGGCCACCGCGGTGCCGGTGAACGCGTTGAGCAGCGAGATGACCACGGGCATGTCGGCGCCGCCGATCGGCAGCACCATCATCACGCCGAACGCCAGCGAGGCCAGGACCACGATGAGCAGGGCAGGCAGGCTAGCCGTGGTCAGCATGTACGCGGCCGCGCCGACGGCCACCACGGCCAGGGTCACGTTGAGCGCCCGCGCGCCCTTGAAGATGATCGGCTGGCCGCCGATCATGCCCTGGAGCTTGCCCGCCGCGATGATCGACCCGGAGAACGTGACCGCGCCGATGATGACGTCGAGCAGGGTGAACACCGTGGTGGTGCCGAGCGCGCCGCCCGCGTTGGCCTCGGACTCGATATAGCCGTAGATCGCGATCAGCGCGGCGGCCCCGCCGCCGACCGCGTTGAACGCCGACACCAGCTGGGGCATCGCGGTCATCTGGACCGTCCGCGCCGTGTACAGGCCGATCGCGGAGCCGATCAGGGCGCCCGAGATCAGGACGATCCAGCCGGTCGCGGTGACCGTGCCGTAGTGGATGAGCAGGACGAGCGTGGCCACGCCCGCGATCACCATGCCCGCCATGGACACCTGGTTACCCCGGCGGGCGGTGGCCGGGCTGTTCATCAGGTGCAAGCCGATCACGAAGCACGCCGCCGCCAGCACGTAGACGAGCTGGATGGCGCCGGTGAACCCGCTCATGAGCGGGACTTCCCGTCCAGCTCGGCCTGCGGCCGCGCCGGTACCGGCGGCTGTGCCGGTGCCTGTACGGCGGGCTGGGTCTTGCGGCGGAACATCTTCAGCATCCGCTCCGTCACCACGTAGCCGCCGACCACGTTGGCGCTGGCGAAGACCGTGGCGACGAAGGCCAGGATGTAGCCCACCAGGTTGTGCGCCGTCACCCCGATCAGCAGCGCGCCGGCCAGCACGATGCCGTGGATCGAGTTGGTCGCCGACATCAGCGGCGTGTGCAGCGTGGCCGGCACCTTCCCGATGACCTCGAAGCCGACCAGCAGCGCGAGGACGAAAATGGTCAGGTCAGTGACTAGGGCCGTCGACACCGGCGTCTCCCTCATCGTTCTGGGTTACTGATGGCTGAAGGAGGCTGGCCACGCCGGGGTGCACGACCGCGCCGTCGTGCGCGATCACCACGCCGGCCTGGATCTCGTCGCCGGTGTCGATGGCCAGCGCGCCGTCCCTGGTCAGGTGCAGCAGCAGCGCGGAGATGTTCCGCGAGTACGCGGCCGAGGCCGCGGCCGGCACGGTGGCGGGCAGGTTATCGGCGCCCACGATCGTGACCCCGTTGCCGGTGACCACCGTCTCGCCGGGCTGCGAACCGAACACGTTCCCGCCCAGGGCGCTGGCGCCCATGTCGACGATGACCGAGCCCGGGGCCATGGCCTTGACCGCGTCCTCGGTCACCAGCAGCGGCGGCCGGCGCCCGGGCACCTGCGCGGTCGTGATCACCACGTCGTGCCGGGCGATGTGGGCGCTCAGCTCTTCCTGCTGGGCCTCGCGCTCGTCCGAGCTCAGCTCGCGGGCGTAGCCGCCCTCGCCCGCCGCCGAGCCGACCGAGGTCAGCTCGAGGAACGTCGCCCCGAGCGAGGTGACCTCGTCCCGGGAGCTCGGCCTGATGTCGTAGCCGCTCACCACCGCGCCGAGCCGCCGGGCGGTGCCGATAGCCTGCAGGCCGGCTACGCCGGTGCCGAGCACCAGCACCTTGGCCGGCCGGGCGGTGCCCGCCGCGGTGATGAGCAGCGGGAAGAACCGGCCGTACTCTCCGGCCGCGACCAGGACGGCCTTGTAGCCGGCCACGTTGGACTGGGAGGTGAGCGCGTCCATCGGCTGGGCCCTGGACAGCGTGCGCGGCAGCCCGTCCAGGCTGATCGCGGTCACTCCGCGCGCGGCCAGGTCCGCGGCCAGCTCGGGGGCGGCCAGCGGGGCGAGCATGCCGATGACCGCCTGGCCCTTCCTGAGCTGGTTCATCGCCTCGGGCGCGGGCCGGGTGACGGTGAGGATCACGTCGGCGGTCCGGTAGATCTCGGCCGCGCTGACGATCGAGGCACCCGCGTCGGCGTAGGCAGCGTCAGGCAGCCAGGCGCCGTCTCCGGCGCCCCTCTCCACCAGCACGTCGATCCCGGCTGGCCGCAGCCGGTCGATCGCGTCAGGGACCAGCGCCACCCGGCGTTCGCCGGGCGAGGCCTCCCTGACGACAGCTGCCTTGATGCGCGCGACCGTATCCATCTATCCCCGGACCTCCCGTTCTGCGGGGTCACCGGAATCTGGCCATGACCATCATGGCTCAGCCCGGCGAGGGCTTTAACCGCAGCCCGGCAGCCCGGAGGTCATCCCGGTAACCAGCCTGCGGCTATAGGAACAGTACCGGGGGTTATGGACCGCACCGTGTCTCAGCCCTGAGCAGCCGATGGTGTTTCCCCCCGCGAGCCAACGGGCGCCGGCCCTGTCTGGACTCCGCCTTTCCCCCAACCCACCCCCGGCGCGAGGAGCGCAGCGACGAGCGACGAGGGAAGACAGGGCCTAAAAGGCGCCCGGAGGCGAGTGGGATAGCAGAGCGGGAAGACGCCGACTGCGGGCGCCCCGGAGGCGAGCGGGAAAGCAGAGCGCGCCGTTGGCTCGCGGGTTAGGTCTCGGCCCGCAGCAACTGGGTGATCTTGTCGCCGGCGGCTACGACGGCGGCGGCGTGCAGGCGGCCGGGGGAGCGGGTCAGCCGCTCGATCGGGCCGGATACCGAGACGGCGGCGATCACCCGGCCGCCGGGGCCGCGGACCGGGGCCGACACCGAGGCGACGCCCGGCTCGCGCTCGGCCGCGGTGGCGGCCCAGCCGCGCCGGCGGACCTGGGCCAGCGTGGTCGCGGTGAACTTGGCGCCGCGCAGCCCGCGGGACATCCGGGCCCCCTCCTCCCAGGCCAGCAGGACCTGGGCCGCCGAGCCGGCCGTCATCGGCAGCGCGGCGCCGACCGGGACGGTATCCCGCAGGCCGCTGGTCCGCTCGGCCGCGGCCACGCAGATGCGGCTGTCCGCGTGCGCCCTGTACAGCTGGGCGCTCTCCCCGGTGACGTCCCTGAGCTGGGTCAAGATGGGCTGCGCGATGGCGAGCAGGCGGTCCTCCCCGGCCGCCGCGGCCAGTTCGCCGATCCTCGGGCCGAGCACGAACCGGCCCTGCGTGTCGCGGGCCAGCATGCGGTGGCTCTCCAGCGCGACCGCGATCCGGTGTGCCGTCGGGCGGGCCAGGCCGGTCGCCTTGACCAGTTGGGCCAGCGACGCCGGGCCGCTCTCCAGCGCCGACAGGACGGATATCGTCTTATCGAGGACGCCGACTCCGCTAGAGTTGTTCATGTAATGAATACTGCCGTCTCGGAATGCGAGACGCAAGCTGAAGGGAGAGAGCGTGATGGCCGGGAATGCGCACCGTACGCTCGCCGAGAAAATCTGGGACGCCCACGTGGTGCGCAGCGCGGAGGGCGAGCCCGACCTGCTCTATATCGACCTTCACCTGCTGCACGAGGTGACCAGCCCGCAGGCGTTCGACGGGCTGCGGGAAGCCGGCCGCAAGGTACGTCGTCCCGACCTGACCATCGCCACCGAGGACCACAACGTGCCGACCGCCGGGATCGGCGGCCGTGCAATGCCGGCCACCTCGCCGACCCCGCTCTATGGTCCGGACAGTCCCTTCGCCGACCCGATCTCCCGCACCCAGGTCGAGACGCTGCGGAAGAACTGCGCCGAGTTCGGCATCCGGCTGCACCCGATGGGCGACGCCGGCCAGGGCATCGTGCACGTCATCGGCCCGCAGCTCGGGCTGACCCAGCCGGGCCTCACGATCGTGTGCGGCGACAGCCACACCTCCACCCACGGCGCGCTCGGCGCGCTCGCCTTCGGCATCGGGACCAGCGAGGTCGAGCACGTGCTGGCCACCCAGACCCTGCCGCAGGCCAAGCCCAAGACGATGGCCATCACGGTGGATGGCGCGCTGCCCGCGGGCGTCTCGGCCAAGGACCTGATCCTGGCCATCATCGCGAAGATCGGCACCGGCGGCGGGCAGGGTTACGTGCTCGAGTACCGCGGCTCCGCCATCCGCGCGCTGCCCATGTCCGGCCGGCTTACCGTCTGCAACATGTCCATCGAGGCGGGCGCCCGGGCCGGGCTCGTCGCCCCGGACGACGTGACGTTCGAGTACCTCGAGGGCAAGCCGCACGCCCCGTCGGGCGCCGCCTGGGAGACCGCGCTCACCTACTGGCGCTCGCTGCCGACCGACGACGGCGCCGCCTTCGACCGCGAGGTCGTCCTCGACGCCGCCACGCTGACCCCGTACGTGACCTGGGGCACCAACCCCGGGCAGGCGCTTCCGCTGGCGTCGTCGGTGCCTGACCCCGACTCGTTCACCGACCCGGCCGCCCGGGCCGCCGCCGAGCGCGCGCTGACCTACATGGACCTCAAGCCCGGCACCGCGCTGCGCGACGTCGCCGTGGACACGGTCTTCGTCGGCTCCTGCACCAACGGGCGGATCGAGGACCTGCGGGCCGCCGCCTCGGTGCTCCAGGGCCGGCGGATCGCGCCGTCGGTCCGGATGCTCGTCGTGCCCGGCTCGATGGCGGTGCGGGCCCAGGCCGAGGCCGAGGGCCTCGACGCCGTGTTCAGCGCGGCGGGCGCCGAGTGGCGCTCGGCGGGCTGCTCGATGTGCCTCGGCATGAACCCGGACAAGCTGTCGGCGGGCGAGCGCAGCGCGTCCACCTCCAACCGCAACTTCGAGGGCCGCCAGGGCAAGGGCGGGCGCACCCACCTGGTCTCGCCCGAGGTCGCCGCCGCCACCGCCGTCACCGGCCACCTGGCCGCGCCCGCCGACCTGTAACCGGCCGAACCGTCAAGGGAGCCTGAACCATGGAACCGTTCGTCACCCACGCCGGCCGCGCCGTGCCGCTGCGCCGCAGCAACGTGGACACCGACCAGATCATCCCGGCCGAGTACCTCAAGCAGGTGAGCCGGACCGGCTTCGGCAAGGGCCTGTTCGCCGCCTGGCGCGAGGACCCGTCCTTCGTGCTCAACCAGCCGCAGTACGACGGCGCGACCATCCTGGTCGCCGGCACCGACTTCGGCACCGGCTCGTCCCGCGAGCACGCGGTCTGGGCCCTGACCGACTACGGCTTCCGGGCCGTGATCGCGCCGAGGTTCGGCGACATCTTCCGCGGCAACTCCACCAAGGCCGGCCTGCTGCCTGTCATCCTGCCCGAGGCCACCGTGGCCGCGCTCCAGGACGCCATCGAGGCCGACCCGGCCACCGAGGTCGTAGTCGACCTCGACAACCGCGTCGTGCTAGCCGAGGCGGCCGGGATCAAGGCGCCGTTCGAGATCGACGACTACACCCGCTGGCGGCTCATGGAGGGCCTCGACGACATCGGCCTGACCCTGCGTCACGTCGACGACATCACCGCCTTCGAGCTCTCCCGCCCCAGTTTCCTCCCCGTAACCGCCTAACCCGCCAAGCACACCTTCACCGCCAGAGCCCGGCTCCAGCCATTGGCAGAGCCGGGCTCTTGCCGTCTCGGAGTATCCCTACGCCGTCACACCTTCCCGCGAGCACCTCGCTATCGCCCGTGAAGGCTCGCCCTGTGACACCTGATGCTCCTGATACGCCAAGCATCAACTCGTCCGCTCCCCGGCACCTCCGCCAACGACATCGATGCCACATCGATGTCCCTATAACGACATCAATGTCACATTGATGTCGTTATAGGGGAGTCGGAAAGTGTGGCGGGGGAAGTCCGTGGTGCCAATGTTTCAGTTGAGGTAAAGGCTAAGCCGTACATAGCCGCTATCCGGGTGACCATGGCGCCCAGTTGGCATCATGAGCCAATGGCGCGGCCATCGGATGGGCGCGCTGCCATCGGTGGGCACGGTGAGGCGGGCCCGCCGCGATGCGGCCCGCGGTCCGGGGGCGCGATCGGCGACCCGGCACAGCGATCCGGTTACATGGCCGGCGATTCTCACGCCGCGAGGCAGCCGTGCACACCTAAAACAGCCTCCGTGGCGCCCATCACGCTTCTGACCTAGGGTGTAAGCGGAAAGTAATCGATACCCGGCATTTGATTACAGTGCGTATAGCCGCTGGATGCAGGGGCGTGTGATATTCGCCGACACGCCGGCCAATCTGGCCATGGTTATTGTGCAACGGCGTTTGATCGCCTACTTTCGGGCTGGTCAGAGGTCGCGATACCCAAATCGGAGCCCACGCGACCTGTGGGGGAAGCGCAGGAGAGAACATGAACAAGCGTGATCTGGTCGACGCGATCTCGGGTCGGCTGGGGGACAAGAAAACCGCGAACGAAGCCCTCAACGCGGTGCTCGAGACCATCCAGTCCGCCGTGGCGAGCGGCGACAAGGTGGCCATCACCGGGTTCGGCGTGTTCGAGAAGAGCGAGCGCCCGGCTCGGACGGCCCGTAACCCTGCCACCGGCGCGACCATCGAGGTGCCGAAGTCCTCGGTGCCCAAGTTCCGCCCAGGCGCCGACTTCAAGGCCCTGGTCAACGGCGACAAGCCGAAGAGCTAAGCCCGAGCAAGCGGCAGCCCCGCGCAAGCCGTAAGCCCGAGCAAGCCGTAACACGGCCGCGGGCGGCATCCAGGACCATCTGGATGCCGCCCGCGGCCGTTCCGTAGAACCCCTCCGTAGAAACCTGTCAGCGCAGCCCGGGGCGCTTGCGCAGCGCGGTCTGGAGGATCCGGTCGACGAGCTGCGGCAGCGGCAGGCCGGAGGCGGCCCACATCATCGGGAACCCCGAGGCGGGCGTCATCCCCGGCATCGTGTTGATCTCGTTGACCAGGACCTGCCCGGACGCGGTGTAGAAGAAGTCGACCCGGGCCAGCCCCTCGCAGGAGATGGCGTCGAAGGCCAAACCGGCCAGCCGACGGATCTCCAAAGCGACCTCCGGCGGCACCGGCGCCGGGATCCGCATCGTCTCCGCCGAGGCCATGTACTTGGCCTGGAAGTCGTAGAACGAAGAACCAGGATCCACGATGACCTGACCGGGCACGCTCGCCTCGGGCGGGCCGCCGTCGAGCCCCTCGAGCACCGCGCACTCGACCTCGATCCCGTCCACCGCCGCCTCGACCAGCACCTTGGGATCGTGCTCGCGGGCCGCCTCGATGGCGTCCTCCAGGCCCTCATAACCACTGACCCGGGTGATCCCGATGCTGGACCCGCCCCGGGCCGGCTTCACGAACACCGGCCAGCCGAGCTCAAGGATCTCGTCCAGCACCCGCTTGCGCTCCTCCGAGCCAACGCCCGAGCGCCACTCCCGGTCGCGTACCACCACGTACGGGCCAAGCGGCAGGCCGCGGGCAGACATGAGCAGCTTCATGTACTCCTTGTCCATGCCGGCCGCGCTGGCGAACACGCCCGCGCCCGCGTACCTGGTGCCGGTCATCTCCAGCAGGCCCTGGATGGTGCCGTCCTCGCCGTAGGCGCCGTGCAGCAGCGGCAGCACCACGTCTACCGCGCCGAGGTCCTGCGGCACCGCATCCGGGCTGGTCACCTGCAAGGAAGAAGAACCAGCCACCGGGACGATCGAGGAGCCAGGGACCGCCACCGACTCCACCGAAGGCAGCGAGCCGGAGGACAGCGCCAGCCGGGCCGGGTCACCAGAGACCAGCACCCACCGCCCGTCGGTGGCGATGCCGATGGGCAGCACCTCGTAGCGGTCGTGGTCGATGGCCGACAGGATCAGGCCCGCGCTCGCGCAGGACACGGCGTGCTCAGTGCTGCGGCCGCCGAACACCACGGCGACCCGGATCTTTTCCTGCCCCACGCGTCCTCCGTCCGCCACCCCAAAGCCCGTCCGCCAGCCGAAGCCCGTCCGCCCGCCGAAGCCCAGCCCGGAAACTGAACGACCAGGCCCGGCCTGAAACTCTATGGCCTGCTCAGGGACTCGAGGGCCACATACGCATCAGAAATGAGATCTTCCGCGTCCTCCAGGCCAATGGAGAAGCGTACCGCGCCCGGATCGATACCCCCGGCCGCCAGCGCCCGGTCGTCGAGTTGCCGGTGGGTGGTCGAGGCGACGTGGCTGACCAGCGTGTGGGTCCCGCCCAGCGACGTGGCCAGCTGGGACAGCCGCAGCTTGTCGGCGAAGAGCATGCCCGCCTCGCGCCCGCCGTGCGGCGTCACCGTCACGATCGCGCCGAACCGCACGCCCTCAGGACCGGCGTCAAAGAGACGACGCGCCACCTGGTGCCCGGCGTGGTCGGGCAGCCCCGGGTAGTCGATGCGCAGCACGGCCGGGTGCCGGGACAGCGCGGCGGCGAACACCGAGGCGGTCGAGCAGGCCCGGCGCACCCGCAGCGGCAGCGTCTCGAGCCCCCGCCGCAGCAGGAACGCCTCGTCGGGCGACAGCGACGCCCCGGTGTCCACCCGGACCCCGCGGATGCTGCTGATCAGCTCGATGCGCCCGGTGACCACGCCGCCGGTGACGTCGGAGTGGCCGCCGATGTACTTGGTGGCCGAGTGCACCACCAGGTCGGCGCCGTGCTCGAGCGGCCGGCAGATGACCGGCGGCGCCAGCGTGGAGTCGACCACGAGCAGCGCCCCGGCGTCGTGCGCGATCTCGGCCAGCTTGCGCAGGTCGGCGACGGCCGTGGTGGGGTTGGCGATCGTCTCCACATACACGATCCGCGTGGTCGGCCGGATGGCGGCCTCAACCGCGGAAAGGTCGGCACAATCGACGAAATCAGTTTCCACCCCGAACCGCGACAAGACGTTCCGCAGGAACGAATACGTCCCGCCGTAGACCGCCGAAGAGCACACCACGTGCGCCCCGGTCCGGGCGAAGGTCCAGAACACGCCGCTGATCGCGGCCATCCCCGAGGAGAACGCCTGGGCCGCGGGCCAGCGCGGCAGGTTCACCCCCTCCAGCGCCGCGACCGCGCGGGCGAACGCGTCCACGGTGGGGTTGTCGATCCGGCTGTAGGTGTAGCCGGGCATCTCGTCGTTCAGGACGGCCCGGTACTCCTCGGACGTACCGAACGAGAACGAGGCCGTCCGGAAGACCGGCGTGCCGAGCGGTTGCTGCGCAGGCGTCGGGGGGGCCGGGAGGTGCACGGCCCGCGTATTCTCCCCGGTCTGCTTGCGGACTATCTCCACCAGATTATTCCTGCCGATCTCGGCCCCGGCTGCGGAAACTTCGCCAGGCAAAAATGCCAGTTCACGGACCGTACCACTCCGGCTTGGCCGAACGTGACGCAAGCAAAGACGCGGCCTTGTCGACCGGCAGCCCGTCCCGCATGACGGCCTCGGCCACCTCGGTGATCGGCATCTCGACCCCATGCGATCGGGCCAACTCGAGCACCGGGCCGCAGGAAGCCACGCCCTCGGCCGTCTGGTTCATCGCGGCCGTCGCCTCGGCCACCGTCATGCCGCGGCCCAGGTACTCCCCGAACGTCCGGTTCCGCGACAGCGGCGAGCTGCAGGTGGCCACCAGGTCGCCCATGCCGGCCAGCCCGGCGAACGTCTGCGCCTGGGCCCCGAGCGCCGAACCGAGCCGGGCGATCTCGGCCAGTCCCCGGGTGATCAGCGTGGCCCTGGTGTTGTCGCCGAGCCCCATGGCCACCGCGATGCCGACCGCGATCGCGATGACGTTCTTCACCGTCCCGCCGAGCTCGCAGCCGGTCACGTCGGTGTTGGTGTAGGCCCGGAAGTACGGCGTGTGGCACGCGCCTTGCAGGGCCTCCGCCCCCGCCAGGGAACTGCACGCCACCACGGCCGCGGTGAACTCCCGCCTGATGATCTCGCCGGCCAGGTTCGGCCCGGCCACCACGGCGATCCGCGCCGCCGGAGCGCCGGTCGCCTCGGCGATGACCTCGCTCATCCGCTTGCTGGTGCCGAACTCGATCCCCTTCATGAGGCTGACGAGCAGCGCCTGCGGCGGCAGCAGCGGTGCCCACCCGGCCAGGTTGGCCCGCAGTGTCTGCGCGGGCACCGCGAACGCCACCAGGTCCGCGCCGTCCAGCGCCTCGCCCACGTCCGAGCGAGCCTCCAGCGACGGGCTCAGCATGATCCCCGGCAGGTAGTCCGGGTTCTCGTGCTGGTCGGCGATCGTCTGGGCCAGCCGTGGCTTGCGGCTGTAGAGCACGGTGCGGGTCCCCGCGTCGCAGAGCACCTGGGCGAACGTCGTCCCCCACGAGCCCGCCCCCAGCACGGCGGCTTTCATGACGAGGCTCGCGCTTCTCCCTCGGGCTCCTGTTCGCCCGGGCTCGCGGGGGAGCGCGGGGCGGGACGGTCCGTCGTTCGTTCCAATGGGACCCGGGCGCCTGCGGCGAGGTCCCATGGTGCGGCGGGCGGCGTCTCCTGCCTGATCTTCCCGAGCAGCCCGGTGATGTCGGCCATGATGTCAGCCGTCGCGGCCTGCAACGTCGAGGCGCCGAGCCGCTTGCCCTGGTAAGCGGACAGGTCGACCGGCGGCCCGGCCGTCATCCGCACCGTCGTGCGCGGCCATAGCTTCGGCTTCTTCGAACCGTACGGCAGGACCTCCTGCGCGCCCCACTGGGCGATCGGGATCACCGGCGCCCCGGTGGTGAGCGCCAGCCGCGCGGCCCCCGTCTTGCCCGTCATCGGCCACAGGTCCGGGTCGCGGGTCGCGGTCCCCTCCGGGTACACGATCACGCACGCGCCCGCGCGCAGCGCCTGCTCGGCCTGCTTGAGCACCAGTCCGGCGTCGCCCCGGCCGCGGTACACGGGCAGCTGGCCGAACTTGTACATCAGCGGCCCGATCACCTTCACCTCGAAGACCGCTGACTTGATCATGAACACCGGGTACCGCTTCGCGTAGCCGTCGCTGAATATGGCGATCGCGGGCCAGTCGGCGTAGGACATGTGGTTCGGGGCCAGGATGATGCCGCCGGTCGCCGGGATGTTCTCCTTTCCCGACAAGCGGAACCTCATCAGCAGCCGCAGCCCCGGGTGCAGGATGATCCGCGAGAACAGCCGCCAGCCCGGCGAGTAGGTGTAGGTCGAGGGCGAGGACGTAGGCTGGCCAGCGCCAGTACGCGTGGTCATGGAGCTAAGTCTCCAGGTTCGTGCGGTCCGGTGTCGAGGCAGGGATCAACGAGATGACCGATGATGTACCGATCACCTGGTCGGTGCTGATGCCCGTCAAGGTGCTCGGGGTGGCCAAGTCCAGGCTCGCGGAGCTCACCGGGCCGCGGCGGGCCGAGTTCGCGCTCGCGCTCGCCTGCGACGCGGTGACCGCGGCCATCGGTTCCGGCCCGGTCGCCCGCGTGATCGTCATCACCGACGACCAGGTCGCGGCCGTGGCCCTGGCCGCGCTCGGCGCGCTGGTCATTCCCGACGAACCGCGGGCCGGGCTCAACGCGGCGCTGCGGCACGGCGCCGGGCACGCCGCCGCCCGCTGGCCCCGCGCGGGGATCGCCGCGCTCTCCGCCGACCTGCCCGCGCTGCGCCCGGCCGAGCTCGGCCAGGCCCTGAACGCCGCGGCGGCCTGGCCGAACGCGTTCGTCGCGGACGCGGCCGGGGACGGCACCACGCTGTACACGGCGGCGCCGGGGGCGGCCTTCCGGCCCGCGTTCGGCCTGGCCTCGCGAGCGCGGCACGCCGCGGGCGGCACGGTCGAACTCGCCCTGGACGGCATCCCGGGGCTGCGCCGCGACGTGGACACGCCTGCCGACCTGCGCGGCGCGGCCGGGCTCGGGCTTGGCCGGCACAGCGCGCCGCTCGCCGCCGAACTGCTCAGATGTGCACCACGGGGCAGGTGAGCGTCCGGGTGATCCCAGGCACGGCCTGGATGTGCCCGGTGACCAGCCGTCCGAGTTCGTCGACGTCGTCTGCCTGGGCCCGCACGATGACGTCGTAGGGTCCGGTGACGTCCTCGGCTTGCGCGACGCCGCTGATCTTTCTGATGAGCGAAGCCACGTCGGCGGCCTTGCCGACTTCTGTCTGGACGAGGATGTAAGCCTCCACCATGAGGTCCTCCCAGGGGATTGCGGGACAGGCGCCCCTGCTCGCTCACGCTACCGTAGAGGTCCAGACCACGTAACACGCGTGCCCCCCTGGTGTAGGGGAGTACGGAGGTGAGCCATCGCACCGGACGAGCCGCAAACGCTGGCCTCGCTGGGGGAATTCGGCCTGATCGCGGCGGTGTCGGCCGGGCTGCCGCCGAACGCGAAGACGCTCGTCGGCATCGGTGACGACGCGGCCGTGCTCGCCACGCCCGACGGGCGCGTCGTGGCCACCACGGATTTCCTGCTCGAGGGGCGGCACTTCCGCCGCGACTGGTCCTCCGCCGCGGACGTGGGGCACAAGGCCGCGGCCCGCAGCCTGGCCGACTGCGCGGCCATGGGGGCCGAGCCTGCCGCCCTGCTGGTCGCGCTGGCGGCGCCGCCCGACCTGCCGGTCAGCTGGGCTAGGGAGCTGACCGCGGGCCTGGCCGCCGAGTGCGCCCGGGCCGGCGCCAGCGTGATCGGCGGGGACACCGCCCGGGCCGGTAGCGTGCTGCTCGCCGTGACCGGCCTCGGCGACCTGGGCGGAAGGAAACCGGTGCTGCGGTCCGGAGCCAGGCCCGGCGACGTGGTGGCGGTGGCGGGGCCGCTCGGGCACGCCGCGGCCGGGCTGGCCCTGCTGACGGCGGGCATGAGCGCAGAACCGCTGGTCCGCGAGCACCTGCGGCCGGCGCCGCCCTACGACGCGGGCCCGGAGGCGGCCGGGCTCGGGGCCACCGCGCTGATCGACGTCAGCGACGGCCTGCTGGCCGACCTGGGGCACGTGGCCGACGCCAGCGGCGTGCAGATCCGCCTGGCCTCGGACCGGCTGAGGCCGGAGCGCGAGTTGCTCGCCGCCGCCCGCAAAATTTCGGAACGAACGGGGTCGCCAGCACGCCCCGCTCCCACCCCCACGCCCGCTGATGCCCTAGCCCAGGAGTGGGTGCTCACCGGCGGTGAAGACCATTCCCTGGTCGCGACGTTCCCGCCTGGCACGCGGCTGCCGCCTCGCTGGCGGGTGCTCGGCGAGGTAGGCCCGGGCGAGACAAGGCCGGGCCACGGCGTCGTCGTGGACGGCAACCAGCCGAGGACCGGAGCCCTCGGCTGGGATCACTTCGCCGGCGGGCGCTAGCGCCCGTGGTTAGCTAGCGCCCGTGGTTGGCTAG
>Ga0335085_10003499_pt1 | contig 27094 bp, 24 predicted proteins | sample Lox_Sample_45_FD_206712 | JGI IMG/M metagenome (GOLD analysis project Ga0335085, IMG submission 206712) | Soil microbial communities from Loxahatchee National Wildlife Refuge, Florida, United States - Lox_Sample_4.5 | ecosystem: Environmental > Terrestrial > Soil > Wetlands | place: USA...
TCCTTTGACAGAATTTCGCCGGAAGCCTCGTAGACGGCATCGTAAAGCACGGTGCCGCGTACGTGGCCGATGGTGGGGACGGGACCGCCTGTGGGACCGGAGTATCCGCCATTGAGCTTCATCCGGCTCAGGCCCTCCTGCAGCATGCGCGGGGAGCCCGTGACGTCCTGCAGCAGTTCCGAATCCGCCCCGAAGCTGATCAGGAACGCCACATCTTTTTTGCGCAGCACGCCGGAGAAGAAGGCGCTGGCGGCGCGGCGTTCAATTTCGATGAGATTCTGCTGGCTGTTGGAGACGTCGACCAGCAGACCGATCGTAAGCGGAAGGTCCGTTTCTTTTGTGAAGTACTTAATGGTCTGCGTTACGCCGTCTTCCGCCAGGGTGAAATCGTTCTTTTCGAGCGTGGAAATCAGCGCGTTCTGCTTTGTCCGGACTGAGCAATACAGGTTGACGACGTTGACATCCACACTGATCGGCGCGCCGAGATCCTCGTCGGCCTTCGGGGACTGCTGTGCGTCCATTCTGATCAGCGCGGCGGGTAGAATCAACAATGCCGCAAGGATGAAACCAATGGTTCTCATAAAGTTCAGAAAGACGAAGGCGGATTCGATTGCGTTCCGCTCTTAAGCATCTCAAAAAATCGGACCCTGTGCTGGCGGCCATCATCCGACGCGTGGGGCCGTATGCCATGCAGTACCGGGAGCCGTCGTTTGAATCGCTTGTCAGATCCATTGTCTATCAGCAGCTCAGCGGGAAAGTGGCGAGCGTGATTTTCGGGCGGCTGCACGCAGCGGCGGGTGAGAAACAACTGACTCCGGGAGGGATTCTGAAGCTTCGTCCCGAGCGAATGCGGAAACTGGGGCTTTCGGCACAAAAGACGCTCTATATCCGGGAACTCGCGAAACATACGAAGCGCGGCAGCGTTGTGTTTGAGCACCTGCCGACGGCAGACGACACGTTCGTGATCGAACATCTGACGAAAGTGAAAGGCATCGGCGTCTGGACGGCGCAGATGTTTCTGATGTTCGCACTGCGGCGTGAGGATGTGCTGCCGGTCGCCGATCTGGGAATCCGTGTGGCGATGAAGAAGGCTTACAGTCTCGACGAACTGCCGAAACCGGCTGAGATGGAAAAAATCGCCGTGGCGTGGAAGCCGTATTCGTCAATCGCCTGCTGGTATCTGTGGCGAAGCCTCGATAACCAATAACTAAGCCCGATGGGCGCGCATAAAGGAATGAATCTGGCGCACGGCAAGCGGGATCCGTTCCTTCGGTTCTTTCCAGGGGAAGATGCTGATTTCCGATCTGGGCGCGAGCATCGCGCACTCCATCGCGACATTTAACGGATGTGCCGGGACATCGTCCGGAAGGATCAGCACCGGATTCTGGCAACCGCGTACGAAATCGCGGGTGACGGTGAAGACGAAGTCGGGATTTGTTTCAAACATGTTCACGGTGAACCGATCGGCCGTCTCGACCGGGATCTCGGGCCGTTTGGCGTTGATCTGGGCAGGCCAGCCCTTCCAGAATGTGCCGGGATACTTCGGGTCGCGCATCTCCGGACGCCAGCCGACCGGCTGCGCGAGAACCGCGGCCACAACGCGATTGGGCGCGCGCTTCAGGAGACTCCAGATGAACGGGCCGCCGATGCAGAAGCCCATGACCGCGAAATTGTCGATACCGAGGTGATCCATCAAACCGAGCTGGTCGTCGGCATACGATTCCCATGGGCGATCGACTTCAACCGGCCCGCTGGACTGGCCGCCGGGCGCGTTGCGCAGGTCGGCTGCGATGCAGCGATATTCGTTTTTGAATTCCTCGATGGCGTTAAAAGGCGAATTGCCCGAGAAGAAGGAAATCGTCGAGTTCAGACCGCCGCCCGGAATGAGCATCAGAGGGAAGCCCGAACCAGCCTCCTCATAATGAATGCGAACCGGGCCTTTTTCGTAGAACTTTCCGGCCGTTCGATTCGCGGGCTGCTGAGCAAAGACACGGGTAGCGGCCATGGCCGCACCCGCAGTAAGTAGTGTGCGTCTCGTGGAACCCATAATGGGATGCTCCTATTTGCCGAGGTGGCGAAGGTCTTTTTCGTTTTCGCAGAAGTTTTCGAAGATGTCCGCATCGGGCTGGAGGTCGTGCGGGATTTTTACCGTGAAAGGTTTGGTGTACATCTTCGGATCGTCAATAGTTATTTCGTAGTCGAGGTGTCCGAAGTCGCGGCGGCGGAAACGCTCGCGGGTATGGAGCGCCTCGCTGTGCGGATGGCCCGCGGCGTCGAGCGTGGTCTTATCGTTGAAGCCCGCGGTGTCGACCACCAGCGTGTCGCCTTCCCAGTGTCCGGCCGAGTAGCCGTAGAACGTGGGAAGGCTGATGTCTTCGGGAACTCCGCGGCCATCGGTGTAAATCTGGCGGTGGGCGTTGGCGGATTCGTAGAGGATCATGGTGAGCCGCGGCGCCTGCACGATTTTGATCGGCTCGGAGAGGAGCCCGGCGAGGGGAAATCCGAAACTGAATCCGGGCGTGCACGCATCGTGCAGGGTGGGGCGGGGCGTCTCGCGCATATGTTTCAGCGCCTCCGGGCGCAGCATGGCTTCTTCGGGTTTGAAGTCGAGAAGGATGTTGATGCCGTATTTGTGCTGCGTACCGATTTCCATGCCGGGGGCATCGGTTTTGGCGGCTTCATCGAAGGCGCTGCCATAGAGACGCCGCAGTTCAGCAGGGGTGGCTCTTTCGTGCATCCAGACGCCGGATAAATCGGGTTTTCCCGAGGGATCCTTCGGCGCCGGCGCGGCAAGATTGACTTTGCCGTCGGGCGTGCGCGGGATGCCGGGCTCGCGGTAATTCAGCCATTGCGCATGCGCGGCCCCGCACAGCAGCAGCGCCCAAACTATGGTGGTTTTCATCGACATCTTCCGCGCGTCCTGTCCAGCGATGCTACCACTGTTCGCAGGGCAATGGATCACGCGGCGGCGGCCGACACTCCGACCGAGAGCAGAGCCGATGTCAACTGCTCCGGCTCATCGAGCATCACGTCGTGGCCGCAGTCGATCGTCAGAGTTTTCCACCCTTTCGCTTTGGCTCTTTCATAAAAAGCGGCGAATGGCGAAGGACGATAGCCGCCCGCCAGAATATAAGTCACGTTCGCGATGCGGTCAATGGCTCCGGTCAGCCGGAGAGGTTGCCGGAAGGTTTCCAGCGACTGCGGGGTGCACTGGCGATTCACCCACGCGCAATCGGCCGCATTCACATTGAATGCTTCCGCCGGAATCGGCGGCACTTTCCAGCCTTCGCCTTCCTGACGCGCGAGACTGATCTGTCCCTCACGCATCTCGGGAGAAAGCAGATCGTGGAGGCTCTGGCCGTTTTCGGGAACGAAGGCATCCAGATAGACCAGCGCGCCGATGCGGTCCGCGATCCGGTCCGCGACCCCGCGAATCACGCATCCCGCATAAGAATGGCCGCAGAGGATCACGCCGGAAAGCTCTTCCCAGAGGATGCAGTTCACAACGTCGTGGATATGTGTTTCGAGGGTGACATCCGGCGACAAGAGGTGTGACCGTTCCCCGACGCCCGTCAGCGTCGGCGTGAAAACCTGATGGCCGCGATCCTGAAGCGCGCGGCGAACTCGTTTCCAGCACCAGCTGCCATGCCAGGCGCCGTGCACCAGCAAGTACGTGGACATGGCGCACATGATATCGAAGCGAAGTCCGGACACGATAGAATTCTCCGGTCGGGAGATTCCGGATGAATTTAACAACGCGCTTTGGAATTGTATTCGCGATCGCGCTGGCAAACAGCGTGGCGCAGCAGCCGCCGGCGGCGCCGAACACGCCTCTGATGTCCTGCGGCGTTCACGGCGATATCGAAGTACTCTGCGGCACCAGGCAGCCGGAAGATCTGGAGATCGCGCCCGACGGCAAATTTCTTATTGCGACCCAGTTTCTGAATCAGGGCCGGGGCACGACGCCGGGCGGCATGATTCTGTTCGACCTGAAGAAAAAAACTTTCAGCCGAATGAACGTCACCGCGCAGCCGGATAAAGCGTGGGGCGATGCGGCATGTCCGGGTCCTGTGGGAGACGCACTGGTGTCGCACGGCGAATCGCTGAAGAAGCGCAGGGACGGCAAGTGGGCGCTCTATGTGGTGAATCACGGCGGCCGTGAGTCGATTGAAATGTTCGAACTGAAGAAGGCCGGCGGCAGCTGGGCACTCCTATGGCACGGTTGCGAACTGGCGAAGCACGATTACAACGATGTGGCGATTCTGCCCGATGGCGGCTTTGTCGGCACTTATCCGAATGGGCTCTCGACCGGCTGCGGTGGAGCGGGGGGCGGCACGGCGCCGAGCGGCTATGTCGCGCGGTGGACGCCGGGTATGGGCGAGTCGGAAGTTACAGGCACGCGCATGCGTTTCCCGAATGGCGTGCTGGTGAGTGCGGATGGCCGCTACATGTATGTGAACGAGTTCACGGCGAAGATGATTCACAAATACGACCTGATGGCAGGCACTGAATTGGGGTCGGTGGCCGTGGATTTTTTGCCCGACAATATCACCTGGACCGATCAGGGGCATTTGCTGGCTGCCGGAGTGAAAGGCGCGCGCGGCGATTGTCCCGAAGGAAGCGGCAGACCGTGCATCAGCGGATTCGGCGTGGCGGAGATCGATCCGGCGAAGATGCAGGCGCGTCCGGTCTTCGATTCGGCGAGTGTGGAGCCGATGATTACCGGCGTATCGTCGGCGCTGAAAGTCGGCAATTCGATTTACCTTGGCGGTTTCAGGGAGACCGGATCGTCAGAATTCCATACAGGTAAGCGGTCGGGCGCGGGCGCTCCGGTTCATCACCGCCCTACTGGATACACTGGAAATTATGTTGGTCATCGGGTCCCGGGGTTCTCAGCTCGCACTCTGGCAGGCAAATTATGTCAGAGAACGGCTGGAAGCGCGTGGCGTCGAATGCCGGATCGAGATCATCAAGACCACCGGCGACAAGATTCTGGACGTGCCGCTGAATAAAGTGGGCGGCAAGGGTCTGTTCACCAAGGAAATCGAAGAAGCGCTGCTGGACCGCACGATCGATCTGGCAGTTCACAGCATGAAAGACCTGCCAACCGAACTGCCGCGCGGGCTCACAATCGCGGCTATTCCGGTTCGCGCCGAGCCTTACGACGCGATCGTGGGCGGCAAGCTCCGCAATCTCAAGCCCGGCGCCGTGGTCGGCACCAGCTCGCTGCGCCGCATTGCACAGCTCAAGCGGCTGCGGCCCGATCTGGATGTGCGTTCGATCCGCGGCAACGTGGACACCCGGATCAATAAAGTCGAGCGGGGCGAGTACGACGCCATCGTGCTGGCAGCGGCCGGACTGCGGCGGCTTGGCTGGGGCGACATCATCAGCGAAGTTTTCCGCCCGGATGTGATGTGCCCGGCAGTGGGACAGGGAGCGCTGGCGATCGAGACGCTAGAGAACGGCGCCGGATTCGAGGCGTGCTCTCCGCTGGACGATCCGTGGACGCGGCTTCCGGTGACGGCGGAGCGTTCGATGCTGCTGGAACTCGGCGGTGGCTGCCAGGTGCCGATCGGCGCGTTCGGTTCGCTCGAAGACACTGAACTGTTTCTCACCGGCGCGGTGTTTTCTCCGGAAGGCGAAATGATTCGCTTCACCGCCACCGGCGAATGCACGCGGCCGGCGGAACTGGGCAGGAAAGTGGCGCGCGTCCTGCTGGACCGCGGCGCGCAGGCGATTCTCGATTCCGTGTACGAAGGGGCGCGCGATGGTTTGTAAGTGACAGCGCCTTCCGTGACTGCGCCCAAAGTATATCTGGTGGGAGCCGGTCCGGGCGACCCGGAACTGATCACCCTCAAAGCCAAACGCCTTCTCGAATCAGCGGACTGCATTCTCTACGACCACCTCGCCAACGCCGACCTGCTCACGCTCGCCCCGGCATCCGCGGAGCGCATTTATGTCGGGAAGAAGAAATCCGATCACGCGGTAACACAGGAGGAAATCTGCGAACTGCTGATCGACCGCGGCAAACGCGGGCTGCGCGTGGTGCGGCTGAAAGGCGGCGATCCGTTTCTCTTCGGCCGCGGCGGCGAGGAGGCAGAAGCTCTCGCCGATGCCGGTATTCCGTTTGAAGTGGTGCCCGGCGTCACATCACCGCTTGGAATCGGCGCTTACAGCGGTGTTCCGCTCACGCATCGCGATCACACTTCTGTCGTGACGTTCATCACCGGACATGACGTACACAAAATCGACTGGTCGAAAGTGGGCACATCGGAAACGCTGGTGATTTTCATGGGGCTGTCGCAGTTCGATGAAATCGCCGCCCGCATCGTTGCCGGGGGACGCGCGGCCTCGACGCCAGCCATGGCCGTGCGCTGGGGAACACGTCCCGATCAGCAGGTGGTGGCCGGCACGCTGGAAACGCTGCCGCAACTGATCCACGCCCAGGGGATCAAACCGCCCGCCACGATCATCGTGGGCGACGTGGTGAACCTTCATGGCAAGCTGAACTGGTTCGAGCGCCTGCCTCTTTTCGGGAGACGCATTGTGGTCACACGCGCGCGCGAGCAGGCGGGCAGCGTGGCGGCAATGCTGCACAACCTGGGCGCGGAGGCGATCGAACTTCCCACCATCGAGATTCAACCGGCAGCGGATTATGCGGCGCTCGATGACGCCATCGCGCATTTGTGCGAATACGGATGGCTGATTTTCACCAGCGCAAACGGTGTGCGGTTCTTTCTGGATCGGCTGGACCGCGGCCAATCGGACCTGCGCTCGATTCGCGGACGCATCTGCGCCATCGGACCGGCTACGCGGGAAGCGCTGGAGCGATTTCACATCAAGGTCGACGTCGTGGCAGCGGAGTATGTCGCTGAGGGACTACTGAAGGCGCTGGGCTCTTATGAGCTCAACGGCGCGCGCATTCTGATCGCCCGGGCTGCAGTTGCGCGCGATCTGCTGCCGACAGAACTTACTCGCCTCGGCGCCCGCGTCGATGTTGTCGAGGCGTATCGAACCGTACCGCCCGCCGATCTGGCGGCGCGCGCTCGCGCTGTGCTCGCACGAAAGCCGGACTGGATCACTTTCACCAGCTCGTCGACGGCGCAGAATCTGATTGACGCCATTGGCGCCGAGGCTCTCCGCGGGGTTCGGTGCGCGAGCATCGGGCCGATCACCTCGGCTACGCTGCGCAATGCGGGCGTGGCGGTAGAAGTCGAAGCGTCGACGTATACTGTGCCCGGACTGGTCGAATCGATACTCTCGCGCTCGTTATAATCGAATACGTGAAATCTGCCTTTGTTTTGGCAGTCGTGCTCAGTCTGGCGGGCTGCTCGAAAAACATCGATACACCCGAAGCGGTGAGAGAAGGCGTCATCAAAGACATCTCGAAGAAGGGCCTGGAGATCGGCTCCATGGACATCAGCGTCGATTCCGTCTCGTTTCGCGAGAAAGAAGCGACAGCGCAGGTGAGCTTCCGGCCGAAAGGGTCCGCGCCCGGCTCGCAGGGGATCACCATGAACTACTCCCTCGAGCGCAACGGCGATGAATGGCGCATTAAAGGCCGCAACATGCAGGGGCACGAACAGCAGCAGCCCGCGCAGCCCGGCGAAGCGGGCCAGCTGCCTCCAGGTCATCCCACGACGGTGAATCCCAACGCGCCTCTGCCTCCTGGACATCCGCAGGTCTCGCCCGGCCAGAAACAATGAAAGTTGCCATTCTCGGCGGTGGGCCTTCGGGTGCATTCGCGGCCGCCGAATTGGCTTCGCAGGGCGTCAACACTGTTTTATTCGATGAGAAGCTTGCGTGGGAAAAGCCCTGCGGCGGCGGGCTGACGTACAAAGCCTGGTCGCAGTATCCATGTCTGGCGGAAAGCGCGACGCCGAAGAAGTTGGTCCATCAGACCACCATCTCCGCCCCGAAGGCCAGGCCCGTTACGCTTGCGCTCGAACGGCCGATCCTGATTTACTCGCGGTACGACCTCAACGGCATGCTGCTCGATCGGGCTGCGCGCGCCGGAGCGCAACTGGAGAAAACGCGCGTACTCAGCATCGAGCGCAGGGGCTCGCAGTGGAAGCTGCAGACCCGAGCCGGCGCAATGGATGCGGACTATTGTGTCGTCGCCACCGGCGCGCGCAATCCGCTGCGCAGCGTCGGGACAGAACTGACGCCCGGCGACGCGATGACCGCGCTCGGGTACTTTATCCCCGGCGATCGTCAACATATCGACATTCAGTTTCTGCCGGGATTCGAAGGATACATCTGGGTCTTTCCGCGCTGCGGCCACATGTCGGTCGGCATCTGCGGCAAGCGCGAGCCAGCCACCCGGATGCGCGCCCGGCTCGAACGGTACATGGAAGAGCAGGGCCTGTCCAGAGAAGGCGCGACATATTACGGCCATCTGCTTCCCAGCCTTTCGGCGCGATCCTGGCAGAGTAATCGCGTGTCCGGCGATGGCTGGGTAGCTACGGGCGACGCCGCCGGTCTGGTGGATCCGATCACCGGCGAAGGTCTCTACTACGCTGTGCGCTCCGCCGATCTTGCGGCGAAATCGATCCTCTCGGAATCTCTCGAAATGGCAGGCGATGCCTATCGCAAACTGCTGCGGCGTGACTTCATCGGCGATCTGGAATTCGGTTCGCGAATTTCGAGCCGCGTATACAACGGACGATTTCTGGGCGGATCGATAACCAGCCGCATGGTGCAGTTCACGCGGCTCAGCCCGACGTTTCGGGATCTCATGCAGGATCTCTTCGCGGGCACCCAACCCTATATCGATCTCAAACGGCGGCTGGTGGGAAATTTCAGCCGCAGCGTTCTCGAAATCATCTGCAGTCTGGGGATCGGGAGCCTGCGATCATCCCCGGAAGTGTCGTAGCCGCAGACTGTTCGTTACTACCGAAACACTCGACAACGCCATGGCGGCGGACGCGATCATTGGCGAAAGTGTCCAACCGGTCCAGGGATAAAGCAGTCCGGCGGCGATCGGAATCGCGAGCGCGTTATAGCCGAACGCCCAGAACAGATTCTGCCGGATAATGCGCATGGTTCGCCGAGCGAGGGAGAGCGCGTCCGGCACGCCGGTCAGCTCGCCGCGCATCAGAACGATGCCCGCCGCATCGACCGCGACTTCCGTGCCCGTCCCGACCGCAATGCCCACATCGGCGCGAGCCAGCGCAGGCGCATCGTTGATGCCATCGCCCACCATGGCGATCTTTCTGCCGTCCGCTCGCAGCCGCGCGACTTCGCGATCTTTGGCGTCAGGCAAAACCTCGGCCAGTACGTGAGATTCGGCGATACCGACCTCGCGCGCGATTTGCAGCGCAATGCGGCGATTGTCGCCAGTGATCATCCAGACGTCGACTCCGAGCGCATGCAGGCGCTCGATTGCGGTCCGCGCTTCCGGCTTCACCTGATCGACGATGTCAAATTCGCCCGATCGCACACCGTCGATCGAAACGGCGATCGCGTCTTCCGCGCGGCCCACAAAAACCTTGTGTCCGCCGACGATGGCTTCCGCGCCCTGCCCCGGTACAGCGCGAAATCCGGTCGAGGTTTCGTAGCCCGCTGCGCCGGCGTGCTCGAGAATCGCGTGCGCGACGGGATGTTCGCTCCAGCGCTCCACAGCCGCGGCCATTCGCACCAACTCGTCTTCGCTGAGTCCATTCGTTGTGCGCACACGCCGGACCACAGGCTTGCCGGTGGTGATCGTTCCGGTCTTATCGAGGATGACCGTGTCGATCTTCGCGGCGACCTCCAGCGGCTCACCGCCTTTAATCAGGATTCCCTGCTCTGCCCCACGTCCGGTGCCCGCAACTATTGCGGTTGGCGTCGCCAACCCCATGGCGCAGGGGCACGCCACAATCAACACCGCGACAGCGTTGACAATTGCCAGACCCACGGGCGCGTAAAAGAGCCAGACGGCAAACGTGAGAGCCGCGATGGCAATGACTGCCAGCGTGAACCATCCGCTCACCACGTCGGCCAGGCGCGCGACCGGAGCTTTCGAAGTCTGCGCGTGCTTCACCAGATCGATAATCCGCGCCAGTGCGGTTTCGCGACCGACCTTTTTCGCCTCGAAACGAAAAGCTCCGGTTCCGTTCAGTGTCCCGGCGAAAACCTGCGCGCCCGCAACTTTCGCAACCGGCAGGCTTTCGCCGGTGAGCATGGACTCATCGATGTCACTGGCGCCATCACGCACGAAACCATCGACCGGAACGCGCTCCCCGGGCCGCACGACGACCAGGTCCCCGACCCGCACATCGGCCAGCGGAATCTCCTGCTCAAGGAGGTTGCGAACCACGCGCGCAGTAGCCGGCTGAAGCGCCAGGAGGCGCCGAATTGCGTCAGAGGCGCGATTCTGCGCGCGCGCTTCGAGCAGGCGTCCCAGCAACACCAGCACAACGATCACGGAAGCGGCTTCGAAATAAACCTGGCGGCCGCCGGTGGCGACTACCCAGACAGAATAAAGAAACGCCGCGCCGGTCCCCATCGCGATCAGGGTGTTCATATTGACCGAGCGATGTTTGAGACCCGTCCACGCGTCGATGAAAAACCCGCGTCCCGCGTAAAGCAGGACGGGCAACGTCAGCAGCAACTGCACCACCGCCGCGCGCTCCATCATCCCCAGAACGAAAACCGGGATTGCGAAGACTGCACCCAGGATCAGACGCTGACGGGTTTCACGGGCCGCCACCGCTTCCGCGCTGTCAGCCGCACCCAGAGGTACCTGGTAACCCACCTCTTCAACTGCCGCTACCAGATTGCCGACATCGGTCTCAGCCGGATCGAAAGACACCGATGCCGTCTTCGTGGCGAAGTTGACGCTGGCTTTTTCGACGCCGGGAGATTTGGCAAGCCGCCGTTCGACCGTGCGCGCACACGCGGTGCAGGTCATTCCGCCAATCGGCAGTTCGATCTCTTCCGCGGCCCGCGCCATACCTTGATGATGCACCCTGCTCTGTCTACGATGCGTCCCGCAGTCGGAAACGCAGGAAAACTACGCCTGCAACCGGATGCTGCGCGTAATAGGGGTTCAGCGCCGCGGGCATGCTGTAGCTTGTGAAATTTGCGCCGACGCCGGTGGCAATGCGTGGAACAAGGCAGAAATCGCGCGTGTAGCCAACGGTGTAAGCGCCGATACGAAATTCGCGTCCGCCCGGAAGCAGTTCGTCTTTATCGTCGAGCTCGATTCGGCCGGTCACGTAATTTTTCTGCGCCCAGCGCGCTACCGATTCGAGGGTGTATCCGTTCAGGTTGTCGCCGCCGCCGGTTTTGTGTACGCGGCCCCAGATCACGCTGGTCGCCCAGTTTCCGCGCGAGTACGGCCGGTTATAAGTGAGCGAGGCTTCCGCCCGCGTCTGATCGCCCGGTTCGAGCGCTTCGGGCTTTGCCAGCCGCCCTGCCGAAATCTGGCCGGACCAGTTTGCGTTCGGCGATACAGTGATGCGCGCGGAATAAGAATCGATCGCGCCGGAGCCGATGTACCAGCGATTCTCGTTGGGCTCGCCGCCGTGAAATGCGCTGGCTTCCAGACGAACGATGCCGCGGGTAAGTCCGGCCGTAACGACTTCATAGGAGACATGCGTGGAATCCTGCAGATGATGGCCGAGCGGCGCCTGCGGAATTTCCTCGGCCGAGATGCGGTGGGGATAGGCAACAGGGCCGAGCGCGGGGTCGCCGACCGGCGCGCCATAAAATTCCCAGGACATTTTTTCGCCGAGCGGATGCGAATAGTGCAGCGCGAGTTCCATTACAAAGTTGTGCGGATGCTGGCCATCGACAATCGGCACGCCGTGTGCGGTTTCGCCGGTCTGAAACAGCTCCGGGTAGCGACGGCCGGCCACGGTGGCGGGTTCGAGACTCAGCATCGCGCGCACGTCAAATGTGCCGGCGGCCAGCGAATGCTCTGCCTCGGCCATGATCCAGTTCGTCGAGAACAGTTTGTCGTGCCCGCGCGGGCCGGTCTGCCGGATGTCTGTGATGAACGCGGTTCCATGCAGCATCAGCCGCCATCTGCCGGTGGTGAAGCGGGCCATGTTCATTGGCGATGACGCCGGGTCGAGACTCGTGCCCGACGCCTCCATGATTTCCGGCGTTGCCGTATCGTGATGCATGCCAGGCATGTTGCTCATATCGTGCTGCGCGACGAGCGGCGCGGCGCACAGGAGCACCAGACAAAAACGCATTCCTTCTCCTCTTTGGCGATCTTCGAAATGTGGGTGGAACGGGCCGCGGGCCGCGAGATCAGAGACGGAGAATGGATGAGCGGACCGGAGGAGAAAACAGATCAGGCTGAAGGCGGACAGGAATGTCAAAAGCTGCGAAGGCGGGCGTGAAGTGCGTCAATGGCGCACTCAGAATGACCGGCGCAATCCGAACGCTCGACATCGGCTGATCGGAATGCATTGCCGGCCCGGCGTGTCCGCAATGACTCTTTCCGTGACAGCAGGAATGCGCCGCGCCGTCGGGAGCCGAGGCAAAACAAAAGCCGCCGCAGATTCCGCCCAGCAGCAGAATCATTGAAAGCAGAACCGGCACTAGCCTGCGCATCTGATTCGACGTTAACATGACTGGAGTGCCTCTGTTCAGGACACTGCCCGGTCTCCCCGCACTCATTCTCGTTCTTTTCACTTCGCCTCTATTCGGTCAGGCCAAGGATCCGTTTTTCTCCAATATTTCCTTCGACCGGTGGCTTTCGGGAAAGGGCGAATCGCACATGCGGTGGAGCGCGCGGCTCGGACCTCCCCGACTCTCCAACTATCAGCGCCTGATTGCTCCGGTGTACTTGGTGGTCGACGGCGGCGAAATCGCGAAGCGGCGCGGCCAGGGCCATCTGTATGTGCTCGTCGAGGTGCGCGACGGTAAAGGCGCCGCGTGGCAGAACCATCAGGACTACGATCTGGTCAAAGCGGACGAAGCGGTTAAATCCAAAAGTGTCGAATTCGGCGAACTGATTTTCGTCACTCCCGGCGATTACACGGTATGGACAGCCCTTTACGTTGACGCCACCGGCGAGCACAGCGTGCTGAAGCGCCAGCTGCATGTCTCCGCGCTGAAGAACGATCCGTTCCCCGACGCATGGCGGGGCTTGCCCGCGGTGGAATTCGTTCCGGAATCCAAACCGCCGGAGAGCTGGTATCTGCCTTCGCTCGAAGGACGGCTGAACCTCACGGTCACCACGCATGAGCCGGTGCAGACGGAACTCCTGGTGAACCTGACGCCTTCGGGACGTCTTGCGGCGTCTACCCGCGCCCAGTCGCGAGCGCTCGAGGTGCTGATTCCGGCGGCTAAAGTCATCTCGCAGATCAATTGGGGCCGCACGCCTTTCGGCCTCACGTTTCTCGACCTGCCGAAGCAGCGCGTGATCTATCAGCAGGACGACGCGCAGAGGATCGACTGGTCGAGAGCCGGCGATTCGCTGAACGAAGTGAAAGCCGGGACGATCGACGCCAAAGCGCTCGAACACCGGCATCTCAGTGCCGACTTTTTTGTCGGCGAAGTGCGCTGGTTAGTCACTAAGGCGCGCGGCAAAGGCACGCCGGTCCTGATCATCATGAGCGGCGCCATCCATTTCGATGACAGCCAGGAGCTGGTTCCGATCCGGAATGACGGCTCGATCAATCCGAAAATTTTCTACATTCGCTATCAGCCGATACGGGAGCTGATCCTGGGGCGCGGAGGGGGAACCACGCGGCCTGCGATGCGCACCGGTGATCCGATCCCGGACCAGCTGGAGCCGCTGCTGAGACCGCTCGAGCCGAGGCTGTTCGAAGTCAGCACGCAGCCTGAGGTGCGCCGGGCGCTCGCCACGATACTGAGCGAAATTTCGAAGCTGTGAGGCTCCGGGGAACGCCCGCGTTTACTTTGAGTCGAGGCGCTGATAGCCGGCCGGAACCGCGAATTCGGAATCCGCGATCGAGGCAGTGGAGAACGCACTCGAGTCCGCGGTAATCTCCATCATCGAACTGGATGCGCCTGCGGGGGACGCGCCCGCGCGCCCCATGTTGCCCATGCGCGCCATCGCCTGCGCGGCGGCCTCCGCCGCCGGCCCGCCCTGCTGCTGCAACTGCTTCAGCCGATCCATAGCCGCCTGCATCTGAGCCTGCTGAGCAGGAGTCATCTGCGGCATCTGGGGCGACTGCGGAGCAGCCGCGCCGCTCCCGGGCTTCAGTTTGATCACGGTTTCTACCTGCACGCCGTTCATCTCGGCAACTTTTTTCTGGAGCTGCGCCATGGCCTGCTGCAGCTGCGGATTGCCTCCGGCGAGCGCAGCCCAGGGGAAGCGGTCCATATTCTTTTTGTAGAAATCGCGTATTTCGCCGGCACCAGGAACATCGGCGGACAACCAGAGCTGCACCTCCATCTGCAGCTTGCCCATTCCCATCTGCTGGAGCTGCGGCATGTCCACATCCATGGTCATGAGCAGCTCTTTGGCGTTGTAGCCGTTAACATTTTTCTGCTGGCCGGTCTCTTTGACGTCGACTTTGACGGCGATATCGTTTCCCTTCGGGCCAAGGTCGCTCAGCTTCGTAACCGAGACAGTCTTCGCACGGTTATTGACTGTTGTGACCGTCTGCGCCTCCAGATCGATGATCGTTGCCGTGTCGCCGGACTCGGTCTTCATCTTCTGGCCCTTGAAGAGCATTTTCGTGGTGGTCGGGTTGCCGCCCATCATGGCAGCCATTGAGCCGCCGGTCGGCCGGCTCGTGGTGGTGTAGCTGAAGTCGGCGCGCGCCGCGAGTGTTGTCGAGAAAATGGCAACTGTAAAAAGAACAGCAGTCTTCATTGCGATTAAATCCCCTTTCGGCCCCGCCCCTGCGGGTCGAAATTATTAGTGTAGCGCCGGCCGGGCGCGTTTCATGTCGTACTCTTTGGAGGAGTGAATACCCTTTACCGGTATCTGAAGGATTATTGGCGGCTGGTGGCCGCGGCGCTGGTGCTCGCCGCGATCAACCAGGTGTTTTCGCTGCTCGATCCGGCCATCCTCCGGCACATTATCGATTCCTATGCCACGCGTTTTCACGACTACACCCACAGCCAGTTTCTGCGCGGCGTTGCTTACCTGCTGAGCCTCGCGGTGGGCGCGGCTTTCGTGTCGCGCGTCGCCAAGAATTTCCAGGATTACTACGTCAACGTCATCACGCAGCAGGTGGGGGCGCGCATGTATGCCGACGGCATCCGGCATTCGCTCGAACTGCCGTACGCGCAGTTTGAGGATCAGCGCAGCGGCGAAACTCTGGGCAAGCTGCAGAAAGTTCGCGCCGATGTCGAAAAGTTCATCAGCATCGCCGTCAATCTGCTTTTCACCACCGTCATCGGCGTGATCTTCGTCATGGTCTATGCCGCGCGGATTCACTGGGCGATCGGCCCCGCCTTTCTGGCCACCATCCCGCTCATCGGGGGCCTCAGTTCCCTTCTCAGCGGAAAAATCAAAACAGTGCAGCGCACCATTGTGCAGGAGACCACCGCGCTTGCCGGATCGACGACCGAATCGCTGCGCAACATTGAACTGGTTAAGAGCCTCGGCCTGGCCCAGCAGGAGATTTCGCACCTCAATTCCACCACCGACAAGATTCTGAAGCTGGAGCTCAAAAAAGTGAAGTATCTCCGGAGCCTCAGCTTCATTCAGGGCACTTTCGTAAACCTGCTGCGCACGTCGATTCAGCTCCTGATGCTTTACCTGATCTTCACGCAGCGCATTACGGTGGGTCAGTATTTCTCGCTGTTCATCTATTCGTTCTTCATTTTCGGACCGCTGCAGGAACTCGGAAACGTGGTCAACACTTATCGCGAGACCGAAGCTTCGCTGGAAAATTTCGAAACCATCCTGCAGCTCCAGCCCGAGCCGCGGCCGGAAAATCCCGTCACGATCGGGGCGCTCGAGACGCTCGGATTCGACAATGTCTCGTTCCAGCACCAGACAGCGACGCGTCCGGCGCTGCAGGATATTTCGTTCGATGTGGCGCGCGGGGAAACCATTGCTTTCGTCGGGCCATCGGGCTCCGGGAAGACGACACTGGTCAAACTGCTGGTGGGACTTTACCGCCCGCACTCGGGCCACATTTTCTACAACGGCACGCGCGAGGATGAGGTCGAGATTGAGAGCCTGCGGGAGCGGATCGGCTTCGTGACGCAGGACTCGCAGCTTTTCTCGGGTTCGATCCGCGAAAATCTTTTGTTCGTCAATCCGGGCGCGACAGACGAAGAATGCATGGACGTGCTGCGCCAGGCCGCGGTGGGCACGCTTCTCGCGCGCGCCGATAAGGGGCTCAACACGGTAATCGGCGAGGGCGGCGTCAAAGTTTCCGGGGGCGAGAAACAGCGGCTTTCGATTGCGCGGGCGCTGCTGCGGCGTCCGCAGCTGATGGTGTTCGACGAAGCCACGTCGTCGCTCGATTCGCTGACCGAGGAGGAGATCAGCCAGACGATTCGGGAAGTGGCGTCGAGCCGCGATGCGATTACGATCCTGATCGCGCATCGGCTTTCGACAGTGATGCATGCCGACCGGATCTATGTGTTGGAGCGCGGGCACATCGTGGAGTTCGGGCGGCATGACGAGCTGATCGATCGCAAGGGGCTGTATTACGCGATGTGGCGCCAGCAGGTGGGCGAGGGACGGCTGACGCCCGCGGTCGCCTCGGCCTGATTGGGGCGATCTGAACAAACGAAGCCAATTTGCGGCTTGATGGCCGAAGAATCTGTGGTTTGCGCGGCCAACGCCCAGCCCCGCCGGCGGCGTTGCAGAATTCCCGGCATGGCAGCGATTCGCTTCGATCTGTCCGGCGGCGGCCATAAGCGACCCTTTCGTGAATAGCAATAGCACCGCGGAGGGCGAAAACGGGGTATGGGAGGCGCGAGAGGGCGGGCCGGATTCGAGGCAACCGGCTGCGGGCAAAGGCGTTAGCGCCGGGCGCGAATATTTTTGGCTCAGTGGAACCGGCGGGGGAAATTAACAGCCAATCCCGGAAGTGGAAGACGGGGCCAACGTCTGAGTGTCGGGGGGGGGGGCGGCAAACCGTTTGGGCGGGATCAAGCCACCCAAATGGACTGTCATTGTAATATTCAGCACAAATATCAGGGGCTTTGCATGAATGCTCCGGACGCGCCTGACCTATCTTGGTTGTTGTCAACCGTGAAGCAACGTCCAGAAGCGGCGCACAGAGACTGATGGCGGCTACGACTTGGGGTGACCCGTTTCGGCGCCTGCCCGGCGCTCTTGTTTGCCTGCTCGGCCTGATGGTGTGGGGCGACGCCGCGGCACGCGCCCAGCAGGCGGCCAATGCAACCGATACCACGACTCTCAAGTCGTACACACTTGAGGAACTGACGCAGCTTCAGATTACTTCCGTCACCAAGGAGCCGACTACTGCGTTTCGTACACCGGCGGCAATCCGGGTCCTGACGAGCGACCAGATTCGCGAGTCGGGAGCGCGCACGATCCCGGACCTGCTGAGACTGATACCCGGCGTTAATGTGGCGCAGATCAGCTCCAATTCATGGGCAATCGGCATCCGCGGCTTCGAGAGCGGACTGTCGAAGTCCGTCCTTGTGCTGATTGACGGCCGATCGGTGTATACGCCGCTGTTCCGGGGCGTTTACTGGGACATGCAGGATGTACTGATCGAAGACATCGACCGGATTGAGGTGATCGACGGACCCGGAGGGACGATCTGGGGCTCAAATGCCGTCAACGGCGTAATCAACATCATCACGAAAAATTCCCGCGACACGCATGGAACGATGGTCTCGGCACAGACCGGCAACGTGGATCAGGGAGCGCTCAACTGGCGTTACGGCGGCGGAGACGACGCCTTCAGCTACCGGGTGTACGGCAAGGGCTTCACGCAGGGACCGGAAGATCATCCGGATGGCCGAAATTTCGATGACTGGCGGCGGGGCCAGATCGGATTCCGGACAGACTCGCGTCCGAGCGATCGCGATGAACTGACGGTCCAGGGCGACATGTACGGCGGTGTGGCAGGCGAGGCACTGCAGATCAGCACCTATTCGCCGCCGGCCATCACGAATGCGTACGGCAACAGCCTCTTCAACGGCGAGAATATTCTCGCCGCGTGGCGCCGACGGCTGAAATCCGGAGATGTCCAGGTGGTGGGCTATTGGGACCGGACCAACCGCAGCGAGCTCAATTATCAGGAAATCCGGAACACGTTTGACATCGATTTCATTCATCACCTGGCGCTGGGGCGCAACGACGTGACATGGGGGGCGGGAGCGCGGATCAGCCCGGATCATTTTCTGCAGGTTGTGCCGACGGTGCTCTTCTCTCCCGTACACGACTACTACAACATCTACAGCGGCTTCATACAGGACGAAATCGCGATCGTACCCGACCGCCTCTCTTTCACGCTCGGAAGCAAATTCGAGCACACCAGCTACAGCGGCTACGATTATCAGCCGAGCGCCAGGATTGCATGGACACCGAGCACTAAACAGACATTCTGGGCAGCGGTAACGAGAGCGGTGCGGACGGCGTCGCGCATCGAGGAGGGTTTCGATTTCAGCGCGCTGCAGATACCGAGTCTGCCGCTTTATATTCGGCTGGTGGGCGACAACGATTTTTCGCCGGAGCAGCTCATCGGGTATGAAGCCGGATACCGGACGAACGTGGCGCCGAGGCTGGTGGCCAGCCTCTCGCTGTTCCACAACCGATACGACGACCTGCTGAGCGTCGAGGTGGAGAATCCATTTGTCGAAACGACGCCGGCGCCGGCGCATCTGGTGCTGCCTCTGTATCTGCGAAACGGCATTGCGGCCAACAGCAACGGCGGAGAGCTGGTAATGGTCTGGGATCCGACACCGAAGCTGCGGCTGCGCGGATCGTATTCGGCGGTCTTCATCGACGCCCGACGCCGGCCGGGGAGCGACGATTCATCGACCGTACGGCAACTGGAGGGCGACTCACCGGTGCACGAGGGCGTGGTAACGGCTACGATCCGGCTCACAAGTAAGGCCGACCTCAATCTTGCATACCGAGCCGTCAGCGCTCTGCCCGATCTGAAAGTTCCGGCTTATTCGACCGGCGATGCCCGGCTCGGATATCGGTTAGGCGAGATGTGGACGCTGGAGGTTGTGGGGCAGAACCTTCTCCAGCCGTCGCATGTGGAGTACAGCGGACTACCCGGAGGAGGTCTGGGGATCCGGCGCAGCGTCTTCGGCGGTGTGATGTGGGGCCGCTGAGGCGGACCCGCAGATCTGCCCTGCGCATCCTCGGAGCGTGTGCTCTTGCCGCGGTGTGGCTGACGCCGGTTGTCACCGCACAGCACCTCAGGCCGCCGCAGCAGTCCGAAGGTCCCGCGGAATACGACGTAAAGGCCGTTTTTCTTCTGAATTTCACGCGCTTCGTCTCATGGCCGGCGCCGGAGCGCGCGGGGTCACCGTTCGCGATCTGCGTTCTGGGCGACGATCCCTTCGGGGACGTGCTTGACCGGACGGTTGCGGGCGAAACGATCGGGGGCAGACGGCTTATCGTAAAACGGATTCGCAAATGGCCGGAGAGCTGTGAAATGCTGTTCGTGCCGGCAGCGCAGCCTTCGCAGGCCTCGATTCTGGCGCAGGCCCCCAGGGACGTTCTGACGGTGGGAGAATCGCCGGATTTTCTGGCCGACGGCGGGATGATCAGGTTCGTCGTCGAGAATCGGCGCGTGCGATTCGATATCAACCGCAACGCGGTAGACCGGTCGTCGCTGATGATGAGCTCGCGGCTGTTTGAAGTGGCGCGGACGGTGCTCAGATGAGGTACGCGGAAGTCCTCATGAAGCGCCTGCGGAATCTGCCGATCCGGCGCAAGGTGAGACTTGTGGCCGGGCTTACGGCGGCAATCGCGCTGGTGCTGGCAGGGCTCGGCATGCTCACGGCGGACTCGCTGATTTCATATCGCTATCTTCGAAGCGATCTGGCGACGTTTGCAGAGGTGATCGGTGAGAACAGCACCGGGGCGCTGGCTTTTGACGACCCCCGCGTGGCCACGCAGACACTGAGCGCGCTGCATGCGCGGCAGCATGTGGAGATCGCCTGTCTGTTCGGAATGAAAGGCGTCGCGTTCGCCAGTTACGTGCGGCCCGGATTCACCGGATCGTGTCCGGCTCCGGGCGGCCAGGCAGTGCGGGAACAGGACGGCGTTCTGGTGGTGTCGAGACCGGTTCAGCTGGCCGGCCGGCAGACCGGCACTCTGGTGCTGCAGTATGACCTGAACGAAATCTACAACCGCATCTTCCTTTACGGCATGATTGTGCTGGCGGGGCTTTTGATCTCGTTTGTGGCCACGCTTTTCTTTTCATCCCGGCTGCGCGCGCTGATTTCAGGCCCGATTCTGGAGCTGGCCGATGTCGCGTATGCCGTCACGAAGAGCAGCGATTACACGATACGGGCGCCTAAATCCTCCGAAGACGAAGTCGGTCTGCTGGCCGAAGCGATCAACCGCATGATGGAAGCGGTAGAAACCCGTGATGAGGAACTGCGCAAGGCGCTCGACCAGGAAAAAGCCGCCTATAAGCAGATGGCCGCGCTGAATGCTGAACTGCAGCGCTCAAACATGGATATGGAGCGCTTCGGGTTCATGGCGAGCCACGATCTGCAGGAACCGCTGCGCATGATCACGATTTACTCGCAGCTGCTGGTGACGCGGCGGGATGAAGCGGACAAAGCGGAGCTGGATGAGTTCGTGAAAACCATCATGGGCGGCACAACGCGCATGCGCGAACTGCTGGCGGACGTGCTGGCGTATTCGGAGATCGCGGCTTCCGCCGATCGTCCAGCCGAGATCGTCGACCTGAACGCTGTAATCGGTCAGGTGACCCGGTTAATCAGGGTGAACCCGGGTGAGATCGATGCCGAGATCCAGGCGGAGCGGATGCCGGTTCTCGATGCGCACCACAACAGGATGGTTTCGCTATTCCAGAATCTGATCCAGAACGCGATTAAATACAGATCCGAGGCGCGGCCGGAGGTGCGGATATCGATCCAGCGGAACAACGGCGAGTTCACATTCGCCGTTTCGGATAACGGGATCGGGATTGAGAAGGAATATTACGGCAAAATTTTTGTCGCCTTCCAGAGGCTGCACGGGAAGGAAGTGCCGGGGACCGGCGTCGGGCTGGCGATCTGCAAACGCATCGTGGAGCGGTACGGCGGACGAATATGGGTGGAATCGCAGCCGGGTAAGGGCTCGACGTTTTACTTTACGCTGCCGGCCGGCATGGAGCACAGCGAGGGTAAGGCGATCGAGCAGAGGGCATGAGCGGCAGTTTACGGCTTACCGTTTTTCCGTTTGCGAGGTTGCCGGCGTTACGAGCGGAGGTCGCGGCCGGTCATTTCGCGGGGCTGCTTTTCGCCGAGAACGCCGAGGATCGTCGGCGCGATGTCCTGCAGAGCGCCGTCCTGCCGCAGCTTCTGGCCTGAGTCGTCGACGAGAATCAGGGGGACCGGATTCGTCGTGTGGTAGGTGTGCGGGCCGTGCGTTACGGGATCGATCATAGTTTCCGCGTTGCCGTGATCGGCGGTGATGATCCAGCGGCCGTTCTTCTCTTTGAGACGCTGCCAGATGCGGCCGAGGCAGGCATCGACGGTCTCCACCGCACGCACGGTCGGCTCCATCTTTCCGGAATGGCCAACCATGTCGGCGTTGGCGAAGTTCATCACGATGACGTCGAAGTCCTTTTTGCCCATGGCATCGATGACGACGTTCGTAATGCCCTCGGCGCTCATTTCAGGCTTGAGATCGTACGTTGCGACTTTGGGTGAGGCCACCAGTTCGCGCTCTTCGCCGGCGAATGGCTTCTCAACGCCGCCGTTGAAGAAGTACGTCACGTGCGCGTACTTCTCCGTCTCGGCGACGCGCAGGTTTTTCCAGTTGAGCTGCGCGAAAACGTTCGCAAGGATGTTCTCGAGCGGCTCTTTCGGCAGGACAAACGGCACATTCAGCGTCCGGTCGTACTGCGTCATCGTGGTGAAGTGCAGGTTGCGCGGCGTCAGAGAACGCGCGGGCCGCTCCAAAGCGGCGCTGGTGAGCGCTTCGGTCATTTCGCGTCCGCGGTCGGCGCGGAAGTTGAAAAAGAGGCAGGCGTCGGCGTCACGAATGAGCCCGACGGGCTGATCCTTTTCGTCCACGATGGTCACGGGTTCGACGAACTCGTCGGTAATGCTGCGTTCATAGGAGCGCTGCATCACGGCCACAGGGTCGGCTGAGCGTTCGGCGCGTCCCGTGACCATGGCGAAAAACGCGCGTTCGACGCGTTCCCAGCGCTTGTCGCGGTCCATGGCGTAATAGCGGCCGGAAACGGATGCGATTTTTCCGACACCGATTTCGCGGAGCTTCTTCTGAATTTCGCGAATGTAGCCGATGCCGCTTTCAGGAGGCGTATCGCGTCCGTCCATGAAGCAGTGCAGAAAAACGTCATTCACGTGCTGGCGCTTCGCCATTTCCAGCAGCGCGTAGAGATGGGTGAGGTGGGAGTGCACGCCGCCGTCGCTGCACAATCCCATCAGATGCAGGCGATGCCCGCGCGCGTGCTGAAAGGCGGAGAGCAGCACAGGGTTTTCGAAAAACGCGCCGGAAGAAATCATGGCGTCGATGCGCGTGACGTCCATCTGAACGACGCGGCCGGCGCCGATATTGAGGTGGCCGACTTCGCTGTTGCCCATCTGGCCGTCGGGCAGGCCGACATACGGGCCGGAGGTGTGGATCAGGGTGTTGGGGAAATCGCGCAGCAGCATGTCATAGGCCGGTTTTCGCGCGGCGGCGATGGCATTGCCTTCGATGGCGGGCGAGAAGCCCCAGCCGTCAAGGATGGTGAGGATGAGAGGCCTGGTTCGGGGCATGCGGTGTTCTTTCGTAGGATAGCGGTTGGTTGGAGTTTTCAGCAGGGAGTTTTCAGTTATTTGGCTGGGCGGGGTCGCCGCTTTGTAACCACGACAGCAGGGCTTCGGTTACGGCTTCGGGTTGTTCGACCGGGGACATGTGGCCGGCGTGTTCGACGATGACCAGCTTCGAGTGCGGAACTGCCGCCGCGATTTCTTCATGCTGCGAGACGGGGCTCCACGCATCCTGACGGCCACAGAGAATCAGGGTTGAACATTGGATGAGCGGCAGGACCGCGCGAGCTTCGGGACGATTCAGCAATGCGCGCTGCTGATTGGCGAAAGTCTCGGGCGTGGAGCGTTTCACCATTTCGGTCAGGGGGCCGAGGAGCGCGGTGTGGGCGGGATGGAGCATCGGAGGAAGCCAGCGCGCGGACATCGCTTCCATGCCCTGCGTGCGGGCGATCTCGACCAGTTCGCCGCGCTTCGATTCTTCGGTGGGGCCGCGGGGATGAACGCCGGTGTCAAGAAGCGCGAGACGCCGGACGCGATCCGGGGCTAAGCGGAAGACTTCGAGGGCGACGCGCGCCCCCATGGAGTGTCCGGCGACGGCGAAGGCTCCGGGGGCGGCGTCGAGGGCGATCTGCGCCATCGCGGTGATGGAGTCGACGTAGCGGAAGTCCGGGACGATGACGTCCGCGAATTTTTCGATGGCGGCAATCTGGTGGCTCCAGACAGTCCGGTCGCAAAGCAGGCCGGGCAGGAGGAGGACCGTCATTTATCGGTTAGAGCGGCGACGCCGGGGAGCTCGATGCCGGAAAGAAATTCGAGCGATGCGCCTCCGCCGGTCGAGACGTGACTGATTTTGGCAGTGACGCCGGCGCTCTTGATGGCTTTTTCGGAGTCGCCGCCGCCGACGACCGACATCGCGCCGGATTCGGCTACGGCTTTGGCCAGAGCGACGGTGCCGCGATCGAAGGGAGGTTTTTCGAATACTCCCATCGGACCGTTCCAAATGATGGTTTTCGCGCCGCGGATGATGGCGGAGTATTGGGCGATGGTATTAGCGCCGATGTCGAGGCCCATTTTGCCGTCGGGAATTTTGGCGACGGTTTCGTTTTCAGCGCCTTCCTTCAGCTCGGCAGCGACGACGTGGTCAACAGGCAAGACGATTTTCGAGCCGAATTCGTGGAGGAGCTTCCTTGCGAGTTCGAGCTTGTCGTCTTCGACGAGGGATTTGCCGACCGGCTCGCCCTGGGACTTGAGGAACGTGTAAGCCATCGCGCCGCCGATGAGAACTTTATCGACGACTTTGGAGAGGTTCTCGATGACTTCAATCTTGTCGGAGACTTTTGCGCCGCCGAGTATAGCGACGGCCGGGCGCGCGGGGCTGGACGTGGCTTTCGTCAGGTATTCGAGTTCTTTGTCCATCAGGAGGCCGGCGGCGGCCTGTTTGACGTAAGCGATCATGCCGACGGTGGACGCGTGCGCGCGATGGGCGGAGCCGAAAGCGTCGTTCACATAAACATCGCAGAGTTTGGCGAGCTGCTGCGAGAAGGCGGGATCGTTGGCTTCTTCCTGCGCGTGGAAACGGAGATTTTCGAGGAGGAGGACTTCGCCCGGTTTGGGAAGCATGGATTCGACGGCCGGCCCGACGCAGTCAGGGGCGAGTTTGACCGGCTTGCCCAGGAGTTCTTCGAGCTTCGCCGCGATCGGCTTCATGCTCATTTCCGGATTCGGCTTCCCTTTGGGACGGCCGAGATGGGAGGCGAGGACAACGCCCGCGCCGTGGTCGAGTGCGTAGTTGATGGATGGAAGAGACGCGCGGATGCGCTTGTCGCTGGTGATTTCCTGCCCCCCGTTGGCGAGCGGAACGTTGAAATCGACGCGTATAAACACGCGTTTGCCGTTCAGGTCAAGATCCCGGATCGAGAGTTTGGCCATTTGTTCTTGAGGGTAGCATTGGCCTGGAAAAGGTTTTCGTGACGGTCCGGGCCGGGCAGAAGCCCGGCCTGCCGGAAGCCCTGCGCCAAAAACCGGTGAACCGAGGGTTAGTCTTTTTTGGGGGCGGCGTCTTTGGTGCCGTGGTCGAGTGTGACGTCGGGGATGCCGAGGTTGCGCAGGTTTTTCAGATCGGCCGGATCGATTTCGCCGGACACGAAAACGACAGTGACTTCTTTCGGCTCAGCTACCACCACAGCAAGGCCAGCCACTTTGCCGTTGGGCAGCGGCTTGATATAAATTTCGCTGGTTTCGTCCTCCTCTTTGGAGTCGATAATCTTCGTCCAGCTTAAAGACATGAGATAAGCGCGGACCGGTTCGAGGTCCTGCGGGTTGTATTGACCTTTCTGACTGAACTCGTAGCTGTGGACGTAGACGCCCGTCAGATTGCGGAGTTTGTCGCCGAAGAAACCGGTCGCCGCTTTCAGGGCGTCGCCTTCGAGGTTGATGCTGGTGGACTCTTTGGCGTTGGCGCCAAGTTTGTCGAGCGATTTGAAGTCAAAGCCTGGCTGCTGTGCCAGGGCGGGAAGAGCGGCGGCGAAGAGAATCCAGGTGATTTTCATTGTGTGGGCCTCGTTTTGTGCAGAATCTGCTGCTGGACGTGCTGGAGTTTGTTGTGCGTGATCGAAAGCGCCATGACCAGCTGATCGCGGGCTTCGACGGCTTTCTGATGCCGGCGGTACTGGTAAATTGCGGACGGAACCAGCGCGGCAACGGCTAATGCCGCAGCGATGGCCATGCGGAAACGCGGCTGACGGCCCGTGCGCGTCAGAACGCGGGCTGCGAAATCGGGGGGCGCGGGCTCGCGCGCGAGAGCGCGTCTCAGATCGTCTTCGAAGCTCATCCGGAAATCTCCTGGGTTTTCAGACGGCCGCGCAAGAGGGCAAGGGAGCGATGCAAGTGGCTTTTGACGGTGCTGACGGGCATGTTCAGTAAATCGGCGATGTCCATGGGATCGAGGTCTTCCTGATAGCGGAGCAGGACGACCATGCGGGCGTTTTCGGGAAGCTGCGCCACCATGCGACGGAGCTGCCGGCTGAGCAGCAGATCCGGATCGTGGCCTTCGACGGAGGGCTCGGGAACGGCTTCCAGAGCGATGCGCGGACGCAGGCGGCGTTTACGGGCTTCGTCGATGCACCGGTGACATATCGCACGGCGAAGCCAACTGGTGGCATGCGCCGGGCTCTCGATCTGATCGAGCCGCTGGTAGAGCTGCAGAAAGACGTCCTGGGCGAGCTCTTCGGCGCCGGCGCGGTCGCGAAGGAAACGCGCGGCCAGACTGAAGACGAGCGACTGGTTGTCGGTGACGATCCGGGTGAAGTCCAGCCCCACACCGGTTATTACGGATGAATGGGGCGGGAGATTGCAAGAAGAAACGCGGCTTGCGCCGCGTGTACCGTCAGGAGGTGGAGTCGGCAGACTCAAAGGCCTGGATCAGGCGGAAAATCCTCCAGAGAGTGATGGCGGCGATTACCAGAAGGGCCGTCCCGCCGGCGACAACGGCACTGGACCCCGCGGCAAGGGCGATGCCTCCGGCGATGGCGGAGACAATCACAATTATCGCGTTGGAAACGGCATAACGGGAGATCAGCGGGACGGATGAAAAGCGCCGAATCTTCGCAATGGCCAGCCAGAGCCAGTCGGCGAGAAGGAATACGTAGACCAGAAAGGTGAGCGGCGAGAGCCATCCGATGAGGCGCGAGTGGAGGCCGATTACAGTGCTGGCGGCCGTGATCACGAGGAACTGAAGAAGGCCGTTCAGGAAATCGATCGGGTAGCTGCGGCGCGGAAAGCGATCGGCAGAGGCAGGCTGCATGAATACCTGATCGAAGTAAAGTCCGGAGAAGAGGAAGAGGCGGGCCATCAGAAGAAGAACTACGGCGAGGCGGAGCAGTTCGAGGCGGACCTGCGGGTCGGCGATACCGGGATCGGAGAAACGGCGAATCACCAGGCCGAGCGGTTCGCGCAGGACCATGGCGGTAACGCCATAGATCCAGAAGGCGCTGCGGTGGATGTCGGAAATGCGGCGGGCGGAGGGCGAGGGCGATGCGGACGACACGGTTTCGTCAATTATAGTGGAAGCGTCAGATGCCGATTTACGAATACCAGTGCCGCGGCTGCGGGAACGAATTCGAACTGCTGATACTCAAGACTTCGCCCACGCCGGCGTGCCCATCATGCCGGAGCGAAGACATCGAGCAACTGCTGTCGGGATTCGCAGTGAACTCGGATGGCATCAGCCAGGCGCGTCTGAAGGCGGCGCGAAGGAAGCTGGCCA
>Ga0335085_10003500_pt1 | contig 27090 bp, 17 predicted proteins | sample Lox_Sample_45_FD_206712 | JGI IMG/M metagenome (GOLD analysis project Ga0335085, IMG submission 206712) | Soil microbial communities from Loxahatchee National Wildlife Refuge, Florida, United States - Lox_Sample_4.5 | ecosystem: Environmental > Terrestrial > Soil > Wetlands | place: USA...
CTGACAGATCTGCACGACCCTGGGACCGAAGAACGTTCGGTAGTTCACCTCGGCCACTGGGTCGTTGAAGAGAATGACCTCTATCTTCTTAGCAGACAGTTTCTTCACCTGCCCCTTTAGCTCGGCGGTCTTCAGTAGATGCTTGAATTCAAAGTCCGCTGGAGGCAAGGAGTAGCCTACGAACAACCACCGTTTCGCATCAGACAGAATTCTCTCCGCAGCCGCCCACGTACCCTGAAACGCGTGTGTGCGGAACGATTTCCGAAAGCTGAACGTCGCAATGTGAGGCCCAACAACGACCTTACAGTAAGGACATGCTTTTGCGCTGCGCGTACCGGAAACATTCCTGTTTATCCTGTCCGAGACGCTCTGATCGAACAGCCTCAAATCAGCTTTCAGCAAGCCGGCTTGGATACGCAGAGAGAGCTTGCTAGAAATGTCGTAGTAGAGGCGTCTACAGTTGTCGCAGTAAACCCAGTTGCTTGATCCGTGCACCTTGGCGACGGCAAGTGACTGCGGGCCCGTCAACGCTTTGCTGCCCGGCCACGGTTGGGCATCGATGCAGTAGTCGATTGCCAGGTGCGGGTAACGGGACGTCAGGTGATTTTCGAGAGCAATGTCCCAGTTCATGACAACAAAGGCGGTTGTCGCCGGTTCAGCGTCGCCGAGCTCGGCTTCCAAGAACCGATCGATGTCAACTGAACCGTGATAGCGTCTGTCGAGAATCGAGAATACGCGGTAGATGAGCAGACGGCGAAGAGCGCGAAGTTTTCTCGGCCCGTACCTCCGGCCGAGGTGATGCCCGGTATTTGCTGAGAGATCAATCGTTGTGAAAATGTCTTCTAGTGAGGGCAGTTGATCCTTATCTCGCCAATGGAATGCATACTCCAGAAAGCCGGCCATAGCCTTCGTGATGATCGAGTCCGCTTTGCCGGAGAATGATGAGTCAAGAAGGAAATCGCTGAGCTCGCGAGTTAGCGGGACTCCCGCATTGCAGGAAAACCCCGCGCCAAGGATGACTGCGGTCTCGATTGCCGGAAATTCGTATACTCGTCTCAGAGGCATAGAGTTCTTGGATGCTGCAATGCCGCATTCATTGTTGCTGACCACGCCAGGAGCGAATGTCGGCGCACCATTGCGCTTCGGAACGGCTGAAGAGTGATCCAGGCAGCACGAGCATGCCTCTGGGAGCCCGGTCCAACGGCCTGTCTGAGTCATCAAAGACACGAACGTTGTGCGCACCGTCTCTAATCACGCGATACTGCCGACCGTCGCAACTGATGTACAAGCACTCATGGCCTAGTAGTTTCTGTCGCGCGACGTACTGCGCCCGCATTGTTGGGTCACGGGCAAACCGCTCGACGAGCTTCTCCTCTGTTAGGTCACGAATGATCTCCGCCACAGGATAGTCCTCAAAGGCCGAATCTGTAATCTCTAGCGCGACAGTGCCAGGGTCTCGACGCACCGTGAAGAGCGTTGTTTCCCGGCTGAAGTCGTAGTGGCTGGACACCGCTGCAGCGGCCAGTTGCTTCGTCAGCCATTCCGAAATGGCCTGTTTCTGTTCATTCGTAGGTGCCATGTGAGTTCAACTCCAGACGTGCGCTGACGCTGCGTCATAGAAGGACACCTGTAGTTTCTTCCTAACGCGCGGCAGTAGTCCTGCGCGGGAGATTATGGCTTGGTTCTTAACAGTACCTGGGTTGCCAAACACACTGACATATAGGTGCTTGACCTGTCCGTGCTCAATTAGGTGCAGAATGTGCTCGTCGTTCGAGGCCATCGAGTGGCCGAACACGAATAGAGCCCCGCCGCACTTCGGCAAGGACCGATAACCGCGCGACAGGTAGTTGCTGTGCATGATGCGAGCTTTCTTGTGTCGGCTCTCGCCCTCGGCGACTATTAGCGGGTACAGGTCGCGCGACAATGCATCACGAATCTGGTCAATCAACCGAATCCCGGTGTTCACCCACGTGTACTTCTGAAGTTCTGCACCGGCGTCAAAGATGTGTAGCGCGCCGTGCATGCAGTAGACGTTTTGTTGATCCGATTTCTCGACTTCCCAGGTGACGTATGCGTCCGGCCCTGTGTCTGGGGTGCGAAATCCATCGTCAAAGGAGATGGGCGGCGGCAACTCCTTCTGCATCAGCGCCCAGTACAAGAGTAAGTCGTAGTTCAGCGTGTAGATGTGATCGAAGTGTGCGAGGAAGGCACGGCAGCAGCCGTATGCTTCTTCTGGAATGTCCGAAGGCTTGTCGGGATGTTGTCGCGCGATTGTGCCGACCAAGATCTCACGAAGAGCGGTGACAGCATTCTGAAGTTCATCCGCCAGGGCGCCATGGTCCGGTCGGAGCGCGCGAACGAGCTTCGAGGCGCTCTTGAGTGCTCGCATGACCTCCTCAAAGTCCCTTGTTTCTAGGATGTCGAAGGCGCGGCGAGCAGGGGCGGATTCGTCAGGAAAGGATGCGCGATCAAAGAGAGCATCGTAGGTGAAGATGTCAGGGCGACATGCGATACTGAAGCCGTTGCCCAGCAGCAGGTGCTGCTTGGTATAGAGGCTCTTGGCTTCTCTGATCGCCCGCTCAAAACTGATGACCGCAGTTGGCACTAGACCCGGGGGTTGGGGGCCTGCTGCGTGACTGAACCTAGTGTGTCAATTACTATGCGCTAGCGTGCCAAATACATCAATGGTTTCCGGCCGGGGGCGGTAAGACCTCGCCCTTCGAGCACATCATGCCAAGAGCCGGCGAGTGCCCTATTCGCTTGGCTTCGGGGGCGTGGGCTCGATGAGCTGCTGAGTTGTCGGAGGCGGCACTTCCTTTGGCCCAACGTACGCGCCCTTTTCTATCCGCTCATTGAGAGGGATTCTCGTTTCCTGTACCGGCTTTGGGACGGGCGCTGTCGCTTTCTCCTTGTCTGCCACGGTCTCCCCCTTGCGCTTCCGCGCTCAAATCGACCCTAACGACTTGTTCTCCTGGAATATACGACAACTCGGCCTTTGACTCGTAGTACAGCCTGGTAGTGTCGCTCCAGATCTTTGGACTTCTCAGTACGATCCCCGCGCCGGCGCCAGCCGTGTCGGCCGTGTCAAGTACGCCGAAGAAGTACCCGTGCGACGTTTGCACGCCAACATAGCGTTGCTCGGCAGCATGAGCGCTCCAGAGCCCGTCCCAAACATACCCGTACAGAGACCGACCGCCCAGACGACCTTTCAGCACCTTGCTGGCCACGAGAGCCGACAAGAATGCCAAGCCAACTGTCACCGCCATCTGGAGGCCCAACCCAACGAGTGTCCGCTCGGAGAGCTGCGGGTCCCAGAGGTAGCTCATGACGGGTCTTGTCTTCGGAAGAGCGACAAGTACAGCCGCGCCTGTCAAGCTGGCTGCCAGCGAGAGGAGCAGCTCGTCTAGGGTCTCTCGCTTTCGGGTTCCAAGCCACCATTCATATACGTGAATCCCGACGTACCCCGGCAGGATGAAGAACACGGCAATAACGAGCTTATCGAGATCCAGGTCCATGGGCGATGATTCCTCCGCGAACGATTCGAAGGCAAGGATCACTGATGAGGCGCCCACCGAATTCTCGGCAGGTCACGGCGCGCGAAGGTGCGAATCACCTTGAACGCGACTGATATTCGCAGGGCAACCTCGAACCCCGCGACGGAGTTGTTCCCATAACCCAGAGCTTCGACGACGGCCTGCCCGGCCTCGAAGGGGAGAAAGCCAGCCACCGATGGCCCCTTTGCGAAGCTGTAAAGCTCGAAGATCCCACGGTGGTCGTGGACCGCAAGTTGAAGAGCAAATCCTAGCTGGCTGCGCAACGGCATTTTCGCTACGTCCTGTTCCAGGACTAGCAGGAGGGTGTCGGCGCTGTCGCCGATGTACGGTTTGAAGGCCACCATGTCGCCGACGCCCTGCGGAACAAGCTCCTCTAGCGCTGCGTCCGCCATTGAGGTGCATTGTTGGAAGAGCGTCTTGTGTCTTGCAGCTGTCAGTAGCTCCGCGAATGCGCGGTCAACGAGGTCGTAGTATATGCCAATGAGTATTGTGAACGCGCGGAAGGTCTGTTGTGGACTCGGCGTTGGTAAACTCGACTTGGCAAACACGCTCAGCAGGTCCTCGAGATCATGCGCAGGCAGGCCGAGGATCATATCTGCGAAGGACCTTGCGACACCAGTTACTGGGAGCTTCGGCTTGAAGAGGTCCAGGAATCCCATGCCGTCTCCCGATCATCAAAAGGCAGAGCTCGCCTAGTAGGACGCCTTGCCGATCCAACTACTATGGTGAGCGTGTTTCTGTGTCACTTAGTAAGCGCGAACGGCACTTTTCGCTAGGCTGGCTCCGGCAGCGGACGACACGAACTCGCGGTAGGACAACATTTTGCCGGAATCCGGCGCCGGAAGGGCACGGCCTCTTAATCAGTAGGTTCTAGGTTCGATTCCTAGCCGGCGCATGATCTGAACGACTGAAGCGACTTCGCGATGGGCGAGGTCGCTTTTCCTTTCACCTCCCCGCGACGACGCCGCTGGTCACCCACGCGTGCTCCGGCGCGATGGCCACGATGAGGTGTTCGATGTGGTCCAGCTCGATGCGCAAGCCGTCCTTGAAGCGCCGGCTCGTGGTGTGGTGCAGTTCGTGCATCAACTCCTGATAGCGGCGTTCGAGCAGTTCCGCGGTGTACGCGCGCTCTTCGTCGCTCAGCGTGATCATGGCGCCTCCGGTGCACCTCCATCACTCACGCCGGGCACTGAAGCGGCCGTGAACCAAACGTGAAAGTCGGCCGGCCACACCGGACCGGCGCGGCAGGAGATTTGCCTCCCGCCGGACCGAGGGGCCGTCCCTCTAGCCGAAATGCCCGGCCGTGATGACCTTGTGACGGGTCATGGCCGACCTGCCCGCCGCCCAGAACATCCTCCGCACCGTCGACGTGCCGGCACCCTTCGCCCCGATCTTCCTGCGGGCCGAGGAGTACGTCCGGCGCTACTTCGCCGACCGCGTCGAGAACCCCGAGACGGCGTCGGTCGTAATCTCGGGCGAGCGCTACATCCTGGTGCGCGCCGCGTCCATGTCGGTCGAGTTCTTCGACCTGGTGACGTCGCTGTACGCCGATCGGGGCCCGGGCGAGGCCGCGAGCGTGGCCACGAACCTGCTGTTCGACGTGGCCCACGCCATCGGCCGCGCGGACGCGCGCGCCTTTCAGGCCCGCATGCAGGTCTCCGACCCTATCGAGCGCCTGTCGGCCGGGCCGATTCACTTTTCGTTCGCCGGCTGGGCGTACGTCCGGATCTTCCCCGAGTCCAATCCGCAGCCCGACGACTCCTACTACCTCATCTACGACCACCCGTTCTCCTTCGAGTCCGACGCGTGGACCAGGCGGGGCCGGCACCCCGACTTCCCGGTGTGCGTGATGAACGCGGGGTACTCCTCCGGGTGGTGCGAGGAGAGCTTCGGGCTGCCGCTGGTGGCCGCCGAGGTGGAATGCCAGGCGCGCGGCGACGCCCACTGCCGCTTCATCATGGCGCCGCCGCACCGCATCGAGGAGCACCTGGCGCGCTATGCCGAACGCAACGCCAACGCGGTGCCGACGCGCCGCGGCGCGCCGCACGCGCCGGTGCCGGTCCCGGAATTCTTCCAGCGCAAGCGGATGGAAGACGCGCTGCGCACCGCCAACGAGCAGCTCGAGCGGCGTGTCGCCGAGCGGACGGCGGAGCTGGAACGGGCCAACAAGGCGCTGCACGATGAGATTCTCGAACGCGAGCTGGCGGAGGAGGAGCGCCGCCGGGTGCAGGTCAAGCTGCTGCACGCGCAGAAGCTCGAAAGCCTCGGCGTGCTGGCCGGCGGCATCGCGCACGACTTCAACAATCTGCTGGTCGGGGTGCTCGGCAACGCGGGCCTCGCGCTCCAGGCGCTGCCGCCCGATTCGCCGGTCAAGGAAACCATCCGCGACATCGAAACCGCGGCACTGCGCGCCGCCGAGCTGACGCACCAGCTCCTCGCCTACGCGGGCAAGGGACAGTACGTGGTGCAGGCCGTCCATCTCTCGCACCTGGTCGAGGAGATGACGAACCTGCTCGGCACCGCGGTCTCCAAGAACGCGAAGATCGAGTACCATTTCCCGCCGTCGCTGCCGGCCATCCAGGGCGACGCCACGCAGCTCAGGCAGATCGTGATGAACCTCATCACCAACGCGTCGGAGGCGATCGGCACGTCGAGCGGGACGATCACGCTGGCCACCGGCATGGTGCAGGCCGACCGGTCGTACCTCGCCGACGCGCAGCTCGGCCCGGGCCTTCCCGAGGGCGATTACGTCTACATGGAAGTCCGGGACACGGGGCACGGCATGCACGCCTCGACGCTGGCGCGGATCTTCGACCCCTTCTACTCGACCAAGTTCACCGGGCGCGGGCTCGGACTCGCCGCGGTCCTCGGCATCGTCCGCACCCATCGCGGTGCGATCAAGGTGCACAGCGCGCCGGGACAGGGCACGACGATGCGTGTGCTCCTCCCCGCCGCCGGCAGCGGCGCGACCGGCCCGGCCGCCGCGCCGCGCGTCAGCGATCCGTCGGCCACGGTGACCGCCGGCCGGACCGTCCTGGTGGTGGACGACGAGGAGCAGGTGCGGGCCGTGGCGCGGCGCATCCTGAGCGCGAAGGGGTTCGCGGTCCGGCTCGCCTCGGGCGGCGTCGAGGCGCTGCGCATGGTGCGCGACGCGCCGGACGGCATCGACTGCGTGCTGCTCGATCTCACCATGCCCGACCTGTCGGGCGCCGACGTCATGGACGAGCTGCAACGCATCCGGCCCGATATCAAGGTGATCCTGTCCAGCGGCTACACCCGCGAGAGCAGTCTGCCCCAGTTCTCCGGTGCGGGGCCCGCCGCGTTCATTCAGAAGCCGTACCGCCCGGCCGACCTGCTCAATACGGTCCGCGCGGTGCTGGGCTAGAGGAGGTAGACCGATGGCCGTGTGGAATCGCCGTCAGCTCGTGAAGCGGGGAATCGCCGCGTCGGCGGGCCTGTGGTCCGCACCCGTGCTCCTCGCGCGTCCGGACGGCCGCGGCGCCGCCCGCCCGACGCACGCCCAACCGGCCGCGCGCGTGGCGGCGGCGGGCCGCGAGAAGCTGCTGCTCGACCGCAACTGGCGATTCCACTTCGGCAACGCCGATGACCCGGACCGCGACTTCGGCTTCGGGAGCGGGGAGGAGTTCGCGAAGACCGGCGGCATGTGCGCGCCGTCGCACGCCAACTTCGACGCGAGCAGCTGGCGCCAGCTCGACCTGCCGCACGACTGGGTCGTCGAGCTGGATTTCATGCACGACGACGCGCTGTTCCAGCAGGGCTACAAGCCGGTGGGGCGCAGCTATCCGGAGACGAGCATCGGGTGGTATCGCCGCGAGTTCGACCTGCCCGAGAGCGACCGCGGCCGGCGCATCGCGCTCGAGTTCGACGGCGTGTTCCGCGACGCGCTCGTGGTGATGAACGGCATCTTCCTCGGCCGCAACATGAGCGGGTACGCGCCGTTCCGGCTCGACATCAGCGACGTCGCGACCTACGGCGGCCGCAACGTCCTGGTCGTCCGCGCCGACGCGACGGAGCACGAAGGGTGGTTCTACGAAGGCGCCGGCATCTACCGCCACGCCTGGCTGGTCAAGACGAACCCGGTGCACGTGGCGCCCGGCGGCACCTACGTGCGCAGCGCCGTGCGCGGCGCCGCCGCGACCCTCACCGCGCAGACCGAGATCGAGAACGAGAGCGACCAGCCCCGCACCGTCACCGTCACCTCCGAAGTCCGCGATCCCGGCGGGACCGTCGTGGCCACCGGACGGTCGGCGGCCAGCGTCATGGCTCCCTGGAGCAGGCGCGAGCTGAGCCAGCTGCTCACCGTGCGGCACCCGGCGCTGTGGTCGCTGGAGACGCCGGCGCTCTACACGCTCGTCACCACGGTGCACCTCGGCGCCGACGCGGTGGACCAGGTCGCGACCACCTTCGGGATCCGCACCTATCGGTGGGACGCGAACCAGGGGCTGCTCCTCAACGGGAAGCGCGTCGCGATCAAGGGCACCTGCAACCACCAGGACCACGCCGGCGTGGGCTCGGCGCTGCCCGACCGGCTCCAGTACTACCGGATCGAGCGGCTCAAGACGATGGGCTCGAACGCCATCCGCACCTCCCACAACCCGCCGACGGCCGAGCTGCTCGACGCGTGCGACACCCTCGGCATGCTGGTGCTCGACGAGACGCGGATGATGTCCTCGAGCGAGGAAGGCCTGAGCCAGTTCGAGCGGCTGATCCGCCGCGACCGCAACCGGCCCAGCGTGTTCGCGTGGTCGATCGGCAACGAGGAAGGGTGGGTGCAGGGCGACGAACGGGGCGCCGCCATCGCGTCGAGCATGAAGCGACTGGCGCGGCGCCTCGACCCGAGCCGGCCCATCACCGAGGCGATGAACGGCGGCTGGGGCCACGGCCTGACCACCGTCGTGGACGTGATGGGCTTCAACTACTATCGCGCGCCCGGCCTCGACGAGTTCCACCGCCAGTTCCCGGCGCTCCCGGCGTTCTTCACCGAGGTGGCGAGCGCGCTCAGCACCCGCGGCATCTACGCCAACGACCCGGTCAAGGGCTACATGAGCGCGTACGACACCAACGCGCCGCCGTGGGGCTCCACCTGCGAGTACTGGTGGAAGGACGTGGCCGGCAAGCCGTGGGTCGGCGGCGGGTTCGTGTGGACCGGATTCGACTATCGCGGCGAGCCGACGCCGTACAAGTGGCCGTGCATCAGCTCGCACTTCGGCGTGATCGACACGTGCGGCTTCCCGAAGGACAACTTCTACTACTACCAGGCGTGGTGGGGCGACGCGCCCATGCTGCATCTGTTCCCGCACTGGAACTGGGCCGGCCGCGAGGGGCAGAACATCGAGGTGTGGTGTCATTCGAACCTCGACAGCGTGGAGCTGTTCCTCAACGGCCGCAGCTTCGGCTCGCAGAACGTCGCGCGCCAGTCGCACGTCTCCTGGCAGGTGCCGTACGAAGCGGGCACGCTGGAAGCCCGCGGCTCGCGCGGCGGGGCGGTGGTGCTCACCGACAAGCGCGAGACGACCGGCCCGGCGGCGCAGATCCAGCTCGTCGCCGACCGGCCGGCGATCGACGCCGACGGCGCGGACGTGGTGGTCGTCGAGGCGCACGTGCTCGACGCGCAGAACCGCCTCGTGCCGCTCGCGAACGACCAGATCACCTTCACGGTGACCGGGCCGGGCGCGATCATCGGCGTGGGCAACGGCGATCCGTCGGACCACGACCCGGACAAGGCGACGGCGCGCCATGCGTTCGGCGGCCTGTGCGTGGTGATCGTCCAGGCCACGCGCGACGCGGGCACGTTGCGCGTGGACGCCACCGCGCCCGGCCTCACCGCCGGCTCGGCCAGCGTGGAATGCCGGGCGGCGCCGCCGCGCCCCGAAGTCGACTGACGCCCCTCCGGGTCGACGCGCGATGCGCGTGAGAACGTGGCGGCTGGTCCGCGCGCTCGCGCTCGGACTGCTCGCCGGCGTCGGCGCCGCGCCGCGCGCGCTGGCGCAGGGTGACACCGGCACGGCGCGGATCGCCCTGGCGCGGTTCACGTCGGGCGACTCCCTGGCGGACGTCCATCTCCACTACCGCACGCTGGGCCGCCTGCGTCGCGACGCGGGCGGCACGACCATCAACGCGGTGCTGCTGCTCCACGGCACCGGGGCGAGCGGCGACGAGTTTCTCGTGCCCGTGTTCGCGAACGGCATGTTCGGGGCGGGCCAGCCGCTCGACACCTCCGTGTTCTTCGTGATTCTGCCCGACGACATCGGCCACGGGCGCTCGTCCAAGCCGAGTGACGGCCTGCGCGCCCGATTCCCGCGCTACACCGACGAGGACATGGTGGACCTCCAGCGGCGCCTGCTGACCGAGACGCTGGGCGTGAACCACCTCCTCCTCGTGCTCGGGACGTCGATGGGGTGCCGCCACGCGTGGATCTGGGGCACGCGCTATCCCGACTTCGCCGACGGTCTGTTGCCCATGGCGTGCGTGCCGGCGGCGGTCGCGGGCCGGAACCGGATGATGCGTCGCGCCATGATGGACGACATTCGCCTCGATCCCGCGTGGCAGGGCGGCGACTACCGCGAGGAGCCGCCCGGCCTGCGCGCCGCGCTCCAGGTGTTGATCCTGTTCGGCGGCTCGCCGCTGATCGAACAGCGCCTGGCCCCGACCCGCGAGGCGGCGGACCAGATGCTCGAGCGGCGGCTGCGCGATTTGGCCGCGGTCAACGATGCGAACGACCTCCTGTACGCGCTCGATGCCTCCCGGGACTACGACCCGGCGCCGCTGCTGTCGCGGGTGCGCGCTCGCGTGCTCGCCGTCAATTCGGCGGACGACCAGATCAACCCTCCCGAGCTGGGTATCGCCGAGCGGCTGGTCGCGACGATCCCGGGAGCGCGATTCGTGCTGCTGCCCATCGGCCCGCTGACCATCGGCCATGTGACGTTCGTGGTGCCGGCGGCGTGGAAGGCCGACGTCGGCCCGTTCATCGCGGGGCTCGCCCGCGCCCGCGGCCTGCTGCCGTGACCCTGCCGCGCCGCCCGGTCGTCCCGCTCGCGCTTGCCGCGGTCGTCGTCACGGCGACCGCCGCGCCGGCGCTCGCGAGCTTGCTCGGGCGGCTCCAGCACGCGGGCGGCGGGTCGGCCGCCACCGAGGGCACGACGCCGGAGGTGTTCCGCCGGTTCTCGGGCCAGGTCGTCAAGCTCCAGGTGAGCGAGACCCGGTCCGCCGCCAAGGCGGAGGTGGGCTCGGCGTTCTTCGTCAGCGCCGACGGCCGCCTCATCACCAACTACCACGTCGTCGCGGAGCTGGTGCTGGACCCCGATCGCTACCGGGCGGAACTGGTCGATGAGGCAGGCGATTCCGCGGCCGTGACGGTGCTCGCCATCGACGTGGTGCACGACCTGGCGGTGGTGCGCACCCGCCTGCGCCCCGGCCGCTGGTTCCAGCTCGGCGCCGGCGGGCGGATCGCGCAGGGGCTCCGGCTGTATTCGCTGGGCCACCCGCTCGACGAGGGCATCGCCATCGTGGAGGGCACCTACAACGGCAACCTGCCGCACACGCTGTATCCCCGCATCCGGTTCACCGGCGCGCTCAACCCCGGCATGAGCGGCGGCCCGGCGATCACGGTGGACGGACGCGTGGTCGGCGTCAACGTCTCGACCGCGGGCGAGGAGTCGTCGTACCTGGTGCCGGCGAGCCGCGCGGCCGACCTCCTGGCCCGCACCTCGGCGCCCGGCTTCACGCCGGCGCGCGACCTGCTGGCCGAAGCGGGTCGCCAGATCCGCGAGTACCAGGAGGTCTACCTCCGGAACCTGTTCACCGACACGACGGAGTCGGTGACGCTCGGCCGGTGGCGGCTGCCGACCCAGCCGGCCGAGTTCTTCGACTGCTGGGCCGACGCGAGCGAAGAGGACGACCAGCAGCCGTACCGCGAGGTGGACCATACCTGCTCCACCAATGACGACATCTTCATTTCCGCCGACCAGTCGTCGGGCGTGATCGACTTCGAGCACGAGCTGCTCTCGAGCGACGAGCTCGACCGGTTCCGGTTCCACGCGATGTACACCAAGGAATTCCACGGCAACTGGGACCTGGACGACGTCGGCCCCGACGAGGTGACCGACTTTTCGTGCACGACCGGGCGGATCCGCAAGGACGGCCTCGTGTTCGCGGCCGTGTTCTGCGTGCGGCGCTACCTCAAGCTGCCGGGTCTGTACGACGCGGTGCTGCGGCTGGCCTCGATCGGCGACGGCCACCGCGGCCTGCTCACGACCATGACGATGTCCGGTGTGACGTTCGCGAACGCGCGCGAGATGGCGCGCCGCTACATCGCCCGGATCGGGCCGGCGCGATGATCGTCGTCGAGGTGCTGGGGCGCGGCGGCCGCGTGGCCGAGCGGGTGCGGCTGCAAGCGTTGCCGGCCACCATCGGGCGGGCGTACGGCAACGACGTGGTGCTCGACGACCCGTACGCCGACGCGACGCACGCGCGGCTCGGGTTCGACGCGCAGGGCCGCGTCGTGGTCGAAGACCTGGGGAGCGTGAACGGCCTGGTCGCCGGCGAGCAGGGGCCGCGCGCCGGCCGGCTGGTGCTCGCGCCGGGCGCCGTGTTCCGCGTGGGGCACACGCTGCTGCGGGTCGCGAGCGGCGACGCCGCGCCGGCCCCGGCCGTCAAGGACAGCGGCGGCGCGGGGTGGACCCGCGCGTTCAGGCGCCCCTGGGTAGCGGGCGCGCTGACGCTCGCCGGCGCGCCGCTGTTCGGGCTCGCGTTCTATCTCGGCCAGACCGACAAGACGGGCGGGGCGCCCTACGCGCTCGACGTGCTGACGAGCGCCGCGGCGGTGGTGCTGTGGGCCGGCGTGTGGGCGCTCGGGACCAGAATTCGCGGCGGCCGGGCGAGCTTCGCCGCGCACCTGGCGGTGGCCTGGCTGGTGCTCGGGTTCGCGCTCGCCGTGGTGGTCGGCGAGGATTGGCTGCGCTTCTTCACGTCGGGCACCTGGGTGGCCGATGCGGCCGCGGTCGCCGCGGTGGTGGCGATCGTGATGGTGGTGGTGGACAGCCACCTCCAGGTGGCCTCGAGCCTGTCCGCGCGAGCGCGGGCGCTGATCGGCGCGGGCATCACGGTGGCGCTGCTGGGCGTCGCGGCACTGGCCGTCAGCGGCACCTTCGCCGATAACCAGGACGACATCGTGATCGACATGCCGCTCAAGCCGGTGCCCGCGCGGTTCGTACCGACCGAGACGCCCGACGCCTTCCTGGCGCGCGCGGCGAAACTGCAGCGCGAGGTGGATCAAGAGGCCGACGAGCAGTAGGGGTGCCGCGCCGCGCGCGCCGCCGCACCCCCGGTTCGTCCCCGCCGTGGCTAGCGGCGAATCACGAACACACGCGACGCGACTTCCGGGCTGATCCGCTCGGTCCGGGCCCCCACGCGAATCTGCAGCGAGCCGCCATACGGCTCCCGGCCGAGCAGCCGGACCGCGGCTCCCGGGAGGAGCCGCACCGACGTGAGGTAGCGCAGAAACTCGGCGTCCTCATCCTCAACCCGCGCGATCCGCGCCGCATGCCCGAGCGCCAGGTCGTTCAACGGCAGCGTCGCGGCCTCGGCGATCCGGCCGGCCGCCGTGGGGATCGGCGCGCCGTGCGGATCCACCGTCGGTTCCCCGATCAACGCGGACATCCGGTCGATCAACTCGTCCGAGGCGCTGTGCTCGAGGCGTTCGGCCTCGGTGTGCACCCGGTCCCAGGTGTAGCCGAGTGCCGCGACCAGGTAGGCCTCGAGCACCCGATGACGGCGGAGCAGCCGAACCGCCGCGGCGCGGCCCTTCCGGGTCAGCCTCAACCCCGCGTGCCGCGTGGCGCGCACCACGAGTCCCTGTTGGGCCAGACGCCGGGCCATCGCGGTGACCGAGGCGCGGGTGACCTTGAGCGCCGCCGCGACCTCCGAGTGGACGGCGGCCCCCGATGCACGCGCCAGCCCATAGATGGTCTTGAGGTAGTCTTCGACTGACGCACTGAACTCGAGCTCCCTCACGTCGGCGCCCCGGTGATGTGCGAGCGGGAACGATAACGCACGGCCCGCGCCGCGGCGACCATCCGTCCGGGTACCGCAACCCGGCGGCCTAATTAGGTGACATTGACAAAGCGAGTTAGGCGCAGCTAACTACCGGCATGCTTAGTGGCTCCTGGCAATGGCTCCGCCGCGCCCGCGCGCGTTCCACCATCGCGCTCGGCCTGAGCGGCCTGGCGGCCACGGCCGCCTGGGGCCAGAGCAGCGGCGCGGCGCGGATGATCGACGTGGCCGGCGTGGTCCGCGACAGCGCGACCGCGGCGCCGGTGCCCTGGGCGGTGGTGCAGGCGAGTCGGGGTGCGGTGTCCGTGGGGGCGCTCGCGGACTCGACTGGACACTACGTCCTGCGTCTTCCCGGCGCGGGGACCTACCGCCTGGCGGTGCGCGGCGTCGGATATCGACCCGTCGGTCGCGCGATCACCGTCGCGCCGGGGGCCGCGAGCCTGACGGCCGACGTCGTGCTCGCGCCGCTCGAGACGAGCCTGGCGCCGGTCACGGTGACCGCCGGCGCCGCCGTCGCCGTGGATGTCCGCAGCGGGGTCCAGAGCTATCAGCAGCGCAACGCCCATCCGGCGCCGACCACGACGACGTCGCAACTCGTCCAGCAGGCGGTCGCCGGAGCGGCGCGGGCGCCGACGGGCGAGGTGCACATCCGCGGCCAGCACGGCGAGTTCACCTACTACGTGGACGGCGTCCCCGTGACGGCGGGCATTTCCGGGAGCCTCAACGAGCTGTTCGATCCCGCCGTGGCGTCGCGCATCGACTTCCAGACCGGCGGCTGGGACGCGGAGTACGGCGACAAAAACGTCGCGGTGATCAACGTCGTGACCCAGACCCCCCCAAGCGGGTTTCACTGGCGAGCGTCCGGATACGGAGGGTCGTTCGCGAGCACCGGCCAGACCGTGATGGCCACTGCGAAGGCCGGGGCGCTGGGGTTGGTCTTCTCGGCGACGCGGCAGGAAACCGACATGCGGCGCGAGGCGCTGATGCGGGATCCCTCCACCGGCGCGCCCCTCAACTTCCACAACCATGGGGAGGACGACTTCGTCTTCGGCAAGCTGCAGGACGCTCCCTCCGGCCACGATCTCGTCACGCTCGAATTGAATGCGTCGCGGACCGACTTCCAGGTTCCCTTCGACTCGACCGGCGGCGTCGTGGAAGACGATCACGAACGGGACGGCAATGCGTTCGCGAACCTCGGCTGGCGGCATCGGTTTGGCGACGGCGACCTCGCCGCGGGCGACCGGCCGGCCGGTCGCGCGGCGCCCGCGCCCGAGGTGTTCACGGCGCTCTACCTGCGGCGGGGCAGCCTCACGTACGCTCCCGGAGCCGCGGACCAGCCTCAGTTTGTCTTCTACCCCGACACCGCGATGCGCTACACGGTCAGCGAAGACCGGTCCGCGACGACCGCCGGCATCAAGAGCGATTACACCATGACGCTCGGCGCGCCGGTAACGCTGAAGGCGGGGGTGGACGCGTCTCTCGTCATCGGGCACGAGAACTTCGCCACCCGCGACTCCGTCGGCGGTGCGGGTCCGGGCGTGACCTCACCGGTGCACGGTGGTGACGTGGGTGCGTACGCCCAATCGGTCGTCACGCCGTCCCCGCACTGGGAACTCCGCGCGGGACTCCGTCTGGACCACCACGTCGCGCCGCTCGCGGGGGATCAGCATCAGGTGAGCCCGCGGATCCGCGTCGCCTACTTCCCCGACGCGGCCACGTCGCTGTGGTGCTATTACGGGCGCCTGTTCATTCCGTCCAACGTGGAGGACTTCCATGTCCTCGCCGCCGCCGCGCAGGGTGGCAGTCCGGGACTGCCGACCGTCCCCGAGCGCGACCATTACTTCGAGGCCGGGGTGGTGCACCGCTTCACCGGGGGCCTGACCATCAAGACGGACGGGTACTATCGGGACGACAGCCCGGCCGTGGACGACAACACCCTTCCCGGCACCGCGCTCACGACCACGGTCAACATCGCGCGCGTGCACGTAGCGGGGATGGAGGCGGCGCTCGAGATTCATCCGCGCGGCCCCTTCTCGGGGTACGTGAACGCCGCGCTGAGCCACGCCAGCGCCCACGGGCCGATCACGGGCGGCTTCCTGCCCACGGCGTACCCCCAGGGCTGGTTCGACCAGGATCACGACCAGCGGCTCTCCATCGTCGCCAACGGGGACTACACGACCCGGTGGGGGTATGTGAGCGCGACGGGCATCTTCGGCTCGGGCCTGACCAACGGGCACCCCGAGGCCGCGCCGAACGGGACGGGCCTGTTCGACTTCAACACCGCGGTGAAGGTCGCGCCGAGCTTCATCGTCAACGTCGGTGCGGGAACGCGGCTCGAGGTGGGCGGCGCGATGCTTCGCCCCGAGCTGTTCATCGACAACGCCTTCAACCTTCACTATGTCCTCAAGGGCGCGTTCACGAGCGGGCCGTCCATCGGCCGGCCGCGCACGGTGGAAGTCCGGGTATCGGTGAGCGACTAGGAAGCGCGAGCCTCCGGCAGCAGTTCGATCAGAAAGCCGACGAGCGCGGGCGCGGCCCTGGCAGCCCCCGGCGCCGCACTCTATCTTCGATCATTCCCTCGCAACCTACAGGCCCATGACCGACCAACAGGCGCGCCTCGCGGCGGCGCTGGCCGACCGCTACCAGATCGAGCGTGAGCTGGGCGCCGGCGGCATGGCCACGGTGTACCTGGCGCACGACGTCCGCCACGACCGCAAGGTCGCGCTCAAGGTGCTGCGGGCGGAGCTGGCGGCCATTCTGGGCGGCGAACGGTTCCTCGCCGAGATCAAGACCACCGCCAACCTCCAGCACCCGCACATCCTGTCGCTGTTCGACTCCGGTGAAGCCGACGGCATCGTCTACTACGTCATGCCGTTCGTGGACGGCGAATCGCTGCGCGACCGGCTCAATCGCGAGAAGCAGCTGCCGGTGGACGAGGCGGTCCGGATCGCGCGTGAGGTGGCCGACGCGCTGGAGTACGCCCACGGCCACGGCATCGTCCACCGCGACATCAAGCCCGAGAACATCCTGCTGCACGGCGGCCACGCCATGGTGGCCGACTTCGGCATCGCGTTGGCGGCCTCGCGCAGCGACGGCGGCACGCGGATGACCGAGACGGGCATGTCGCTCGGCACGCCGCACTACATGGCGCCGGAACAGGCCATGGGCGAGAAGGAAATCACGCCCAAGGCCGACATCTATGCGTTAGGCTGCGTGCTGTACGAAATGCTGACCGCCGAGCCGCCGTTCATCGGCGCCACCGCCCAGGCCATCATCGCGCGGGTCATGACCGAGGAGCCGCGCTCGCTCACGCTCCAGCGCCGGACCATTCCGCCGCACGTGGAAGCCGCGGTGCGCACGGCGCTCGAGAAGCTGCCGGCCGACCGGTTCGCCTCCGCCGCGCAGTTCGCCGAGGCGCTGGCGAAGCCCGACTACGCGCTGCCTGCCACCCGCGCGATGGCCGCGGCGGCGCCGCTGAGCCGGAAGCGCCGGCTGCTCGCGGCGGTGCCGTGGGCGCTGTTCGTGATCGCGGCCGCGGGCTTCGCCTGGAAGCTGCTCACGCCGGCGCCGCGGCCGGTGTCCCGAGAGCGGCTGGATCTGTGGAACGGCGCGGCGCTTCCCGGCATGGTGGCGTTCAACCTGGCCATCTCGCCCGACGGCAACACGATCGTCTACTCCGACAGCGCCGGCGGGCCGCTCATGGCCAAGGACCGCGACCAGCTCGACGCCACGCCGCTGACGGGCACCCAGGGCGCCCTCGCGCCCACCTTCTCGCCCGACGGGCAGTGGATCGCGTTCGACGCCGACGGCAAGCTCAAGAAGGTGCCCCGGCTCGGCGGCTCGCCCATCACCCTCGCGGACTCGGCCGCCACCGCGATCCCGTCGATCGCGTGGCTCGCGGACGGCACCATCGCCTACAACAGCGCCAACTTCGACCTCATGGTGGTGGGCCAGGACGGCGGCCCCAAGCGGCAGCTGACGAACACCGACTCCGCGCAGCACGGCATCGCGGATCTCACGCCGCTGCCGGGCGGCCGGGTCCTCGGGGCGTGGTGCACGTTCTCGTGCGCGACCCTGAGCCTGGTCAGCGTGGACCTGCGCACCGGCCGCATGACCCCCGTGATGGACGACGCCTACAAGGGCTGGTACCTGCCGGACGGGCGGCTGGTGTTCGCACGGCGCGACGGCGGTGTGTTCGCCGCGACGTTCGACGTCAAACAGCTCAAGTTCCGGTCGCCGCCGGCGCCGGTGCTGGACGGGGTGCGCACGCTGATGGGCGGGGCGGACATGCAGGTGGGCGCCGGCGGCACGCTGATCTACGCGACCGGCGCGGCCGGCGCGAGCGGCAACCCGTTCCAGCTGGTGCGCGTGAACCGCGGCGGCATCGCGACCGTGATCGACACGTCATGGACGTTCCAGCAGGGTTCCAACTTCGGGTTTGCGCTCTCACCCGACGGCGGCCGGGTGGCGCTCAGCCTCAGCGTCGGCGGCCAGACCGACATCTACGTCAAGCAGCTGCCCACCGGGCCTCTCACCAAGATCACGTTCGGGGGGATCAACGAGCGGCCCACCTGGAGCGCCGACGGCCGGACCATCATGTTCGCGTACCGGCGCGCCGACGCCGACACCGGCCGGATCCGGGCGAAGCGCGCCGACGGCGTCGGCGCCGAGACCACGCTGGTGCACATCGCGCGCGGCGCGTACATGGTCGAGCGGACCCCCGACCCCAACCGGCTCATCGTGCGGCTCGGCGTGCCACCCAGCCGCGACATCGTGTCGTACACGCTGGGCGCCGACTCCGCCGTTCCCCTGATGGCCAACGACCACTACCAGGAGGTCGCCCCGGCGCTGTCGCCCGACGGGAAGTGGCTGGCCTACGCGAGCGACGAGTCGGGATCCTACCAGGTGTTCGTGCGCCCGTACCCGGACGTGAATTCGGGGCGCTGGCAGGTCTCGGCCGGCGGCGGAACCGAGCCGCAATGGTCGCACGACGGCCGCGAGCTCTTCTACCGCGACGGGACCGGCGGTTTCATCGTGGCCCAGGTGCTGCCGGGGCCGGTCTTCACGTTAGGCAGCCAGACGCGCCTGTTCGCCACGGCGGCCTACGCCGACGACTACACCAATCGCGTGTACGCGGTACTGCCCGGCGACACCACCTTCCTGTTCGTGCGCCCCGTCCAGGCGCAGGGATCTGCCGCGCCGTCCTCGCTGGTGCTGGTCGAGAACTGGTTCCAGGATCTGGAGCACCCGGGCACCAGCCGCCCGTGACGATCAGTCGATCGGAGCGTCACGACCGTGACCGATAGCGTCGCGCGCCTGACCACCGCGCTGGAAGGGCGCTACCAGATCGAGCGCGAACTCGGCCAGGGCGGCATGGCCACGGTGTACCTCGCGCACGACGTCCGGCACGACCGCAAGGTCGCGCTCAAGGTGCTCAGGCCCGAGCTGGCCGCGATCCTGGGCGGCGCGCGGTTCCTGGCCGAGATCAAGACCACCGCGAACCTCCAGCACCCGCATATTCTCTCGTTGTTCGACTCCGGCGAGGCCGACGGCGTGGTGTTCTACGTCATGCCCTACGTCGAGGGCGAGTCGCTGCGCGACCGGATCAGCCGCGAGAAGCACCTGCCGGTGGACGAGGCCGTGCGCATCGGCAGGGAGGTGGCGAGCGCGCTGGACTACGCGCACCGCCACAACGTGGTCCATCGCGACATCAAGCCTGAGAACATCCTCTTGCATGAGGGGCAGGCGCTGGTGGCGGACTTCGGCATCGCGCTCGCCGCGAGCCGCAGCGAGGGCGGCACCCGGATGACCGAGACCGGGATGTCGCTCGGCACCCCGCACTACATGGCGCCGGAGCAGGCGATGGGCGAGCGGGAGATCACGCCCAAAGCCGACCTCTATGCGTTAGGCTGCGTCGTGTACGAAATGTTGACCGGCGAGCCGCCGTTCACCGGCCCCACCGCCCAGGCGATCATCGCGCGGGTGATGACCGAGCAGCCGCGGCCGATCGCGGTGCAGCGCCACACCGTGCCGCCCGCCGTCGAGGCGGCGGTGATGACGGCGCTCGAGAAGCTTCCCGCCGATCGTTACGCCACGGCCGCGCAGTTCGGCGACGCGTTGGCGGGGCAGGGCCCGATCGCGACGACGCGTGCGGTAGTCGCCGCCCCGGGCGTCCCGATGGCGGGAGCGGCAGGCTGGCGCCGCCGGTTCTACGCCGCGGCCGCCCTGGCGGTGCTGGCGGTTGCGGCGGCGGCCGCCGGCTGGATCCGGTCCGGCCGGGCCATGCAGGGGCCGACCTGGCAGTATGTCACGTTAGGTGACAGCCTCGCGGTGCAGCAGGGGCAAGGCCGGGCGCTCACGATCGCGCCCGACGGGGCGGCTGTCGTGGCGCGCGAGAACGTGCAGAACGGCCGGCTCTGGCTCAAGCGGCGCGGCGACCTCGAGGCGGCGCCGATCCCGGGCACCGAGCGCGCCCTCAACCCGGAGTTCTCGCCCGACGGCCAGTGGATCGCGTTCGTCGCCGACGGGAAGCTGAAGAAGATTCGGGTCTCGGGCGGCGCCACCGTCACGCTCGCCGACTCGGCCGCGGGCGGCTATGGCGGCGTCACCTGGCTCGACGACCGCGCCCTCGTGTACGTGTCGCCGAACCTGGGCGAGTTGCGGGAGATCCCGGCGGCGGGCGGCACGCCGGTCACGGTGCTGCGCGACAGCTCGGGCGGCGGCATCGGCACGCCGGTCGCGTTGCCCGATCGCAGCGGCGTGCTGTTCCAGAACTGCACCTCCGGCTGCGTGACGATGGGCCTCCACGTTCTGGACCTCAAGACCGGCGCGCAGAAGCTCCTGGTGGCGGACGCGGCGCAGGGCTGGCTGCTGCCCGACGGCCGGCTGTTCTACGTGCGGCGCGACGGCGTCGGTCTCGTGGCGCCGTTCGACGCGCGCCGGCTGGAGGTCACGGGCGCGGCCGTCCCGGTGCTGGAGCGCGTCCACGTCGTGAACGGCGCCGCGCAGCTGGCCTGGTCGGATGACGGGACGGTGCTCTACGAGCAGGGCAGCACGAGCCAGGCGCAGGCCGAGATCGTTCGGGTGAGTCGCACCGGGGTCGCGACCCCGATCGACACCGCGTGGACGGGCGCCTTCAACTCGTTCGCCATGGCCCCCGACGGCCGGCGGATCGCGGTCGGCGCGGGCTCGACCAGCGGCGGCCTGAACATCTGGATCAAGCAGCTCGAGCGGGGGCCGTTCACGCGGCTGACGTTCAGCGGCGGCGACCGACGCCCCGCGTTCTCGGCCGACGGCCGCACGATCGCCTTCATCCGCGACAGCGCCGGCGCCGGGATGGTCGAGGTCAAGCCCGCCGACGGCAGCGGGCCCGAGCGCCGCGTGCTCCGCATGGGCCTGCCGATCCAGGAGGTGGTCTGGTCGCCGGACGGCCGCTGGCTCGTCGTGCGCACCGACAACGGCGGCGCCGGCGCCGGCGACATCCTGGCCGTGCGCACCACCGGCGACAGCACCCCGGTGCCGCTCGCCGCGAGCCCGTTCACCGAGGTCGAGCCCGCGATATCGCCCGATGGAAAGTGGCTCGCGTACGCGTCGAACGAGTCGGGCCGCAACGAGATCTACGTGCGGCCGTTCCCGAACGCGGGCAGCGCGCGGTGGCAGGTGTCCACGGCCGGAGGCGAGGAGCCGATGTGGGCCCGTGACGGGCACGATCTGTTCTATGTCGATGCGGGCGGCCGCGTGACGGACGCGCGGATCAACGCTGCCGGCGGGTTCGCCGTGGCCGAGCAGCATCCGTTGTTCGACGCCAACGGGTACCTACACCCGGGTTTCCATCAGTCGTACGACGTGACACCCGACGGGCGCTTCCTGCTGGTGCGGTTCCGGCAGGGCGTCGCCGCCGGCGCTCAGCCCGTGGTGCTGGGCACGAACTGGTTCGCCGACATCCGCGCGCGGCTCAGGCAGTAGCCCGTCGGCTACTGGCCGGCCGGCAGCCGGAAGATCGCCATCTGCGGCTGGAGCGCCGGGTCGAACGACGTCCCGCCCGGGCCGGCAAAGCGAATGGTGACGGTGGCGGCGTTCGCCGGCGTGTCGAGGCGGAAGTAGGTCACCGTGCCCGGGTCCAGCACGTACTGCGTGGTGTCGCTCGTGACCGCGAACAGCTGGACCGGATCCTCGAGCGGGAAATCGGTCGAGGGCCCCGACGTGGCGTACACGCGCGCCCACAGCTGCTTCACGTTGCGGCTGGTGAAGCGGTCGGCCGCCGGCGCGGTCGTGCGCGGCAGGCCCGGCAGGCTGTCGGTGTAGAGCGCCAACCCGAAGTTGGCGAACAGCTGCGGGAACGATTGTCCGGTCGCGGCCTCGATGTCCGCCACGCCGTCGGCCGGCCCCTGCTCGAGCCTGCGCAGGAACCCGGGGCCCGCCTGGTCACTGAGCCAGCGGACCAGCAACCAGTCACCTCCCCGCCAGGAGAGGCCGTCGTCCGCGTCGCTGTGCAGCGTGACGCTCGCCGTGTCGGGGAGCAGGGCGTACACGTACGAGTCGTACAGGAAGTCCTGCACGAACCCCTGCGCGGAGTCGGGGAACAGTTGCGACGGGTCGGTACGGCACGAGGGCGGCGGGCACATCTGCTCGTAATGGACGGCCCCCAGCTCCTCGGCCACGATCGACTGCCCCTCGTCGAGCCAGCTCGACTCCGGATCGCCGCCGCCGATGATCACGTGCTGCGAGAAACAGATCAGGTGCTGCAATTCGTGGAGAAAGACCGCGGGCAGGAAGCTCTCCAGATCATCGACGCTGTGCGCGCAGCTGTACACGCCGTTCGGGTCCGGCACGATGCCGTAGAACACTTCGCCGTTGTTGGAGTTGGCGCTGCCCGAGAAATCCTCCGGTTCGAAAAATCCGCCGACGAAGCCCTGCGTCTCGCAGTCGCTGGTCGTCGTCAGCTGATTGACCGTCGGTGAGAGCAGCATGATGACGTGGCCGTTCGTATCCACGTCGGACGGCAGCGCAAAGGCGGCCGTGTCGATGGGGAACAGCGTCTGGTCGAAGTACTGCCCGAAGGCCTGGAGCTGCGCCTGGGTGAACCCGCCGGCGGGAGCCAGCGTGTCCACGTACAGCAGCACGTTGGCTCCAACGTACTCGAGCTTCGCCCCGACGGTCGCGAACGTCTCGGTGCCGACGTAGTTGCTCAATACCTTGAAGCTGCGAACGCTCCCCGTGTCCGGCGGCGCCGCGACGGCGCGGGCGGGCGGCCTGGCCGCGCGCGCGAGCGAGGGGCCGGCACGGCGCGCGGCCGCGGCGACGCCGGCTTCGCGCGACAGCATGAACCGATCGATGGCCCGCTGCGCGACGTTCGGCCGGACGGGAGGGAGCGTGCCGGTGGGCGCCGCCACCGAACCGCCGGGCGCCCGCATGGCCCGCGCGGCCGCCGCCGCCGAGGTGGAGGCCACGTCGCCACTGGCCAGATTGTACTCCACGAACTGGTCGAGCGCGTTGTCCGTGGCGAACTCGGGCACGATGAGGTAGCTCGCGCCGTCGCCGGCGAGTGTGACGGTGGTGCCGCCGTTGCTGCAGTCCATGCGCGTCGCTTCCGCCACGGCGAGCACCAGCGTGTCGGGGCCGGTGCACGGGTTGCGGGTGAACAGCGTGCTGTGCGCCGCCGTGGTGTCGCTGCACGCGGCGAGCCCTGCCAGCAGAAACAGCGGCCCGAGCAAGCGGGCGGTGGTGTGCATCGTCGGTTGTACCCGCGAGCGGGGGTCGATGTTTCTGACGGCTAGGCGGACTTTTTCTTAAGCTGCCGCACCTTGGTCTGCTTGGCCGCTGGCCGGCCGGCGGCACGCTTCGCGGCGGTTTGCCCGCCCGCCGTGCGGCCGGGCCGGGAATGCCCGGCGCCCGCCAGGGATTTCTTGAGGGCTTCCATGAGATCGAGGACCTGCGTTTCCGGCGCCTCGGTGGGTTCGGCCGTGATCTCCTGGCCCTGCACTTTGCGCTCGACCTGCTCGTGCATCCGCTTCTGCACTTCGTCTTCATACTTGCTCGGGTCGAACGCGGCCGACTTGCGCTGCTCGATGAGCTGCACGGCCAGGTCGAGTTCGGTGGGGTTCACCGCGCCCTCGGGCTTGGGAACCTCCGCGATCGCGCGCACTTCGTCGGCGTAGTGCAGCGTCTCCAGCACCAGGCCGCCGTCCGTCGCGCGGAGCATGACCAGGTACGCCTTGCCGCGTGCCTTGTACTGCCCGATCGCCGCGAGCTTCGTCTTGCGGAGCGCCTCGGCGAGCAGCAGGTACGCGCGGTCGCCGCCCTTGCCCACGCCCAGGTAGTACGCGCGATCGAAGTACAGCCGGTCCACCTGGTCGGCCGGCACGAATTCCCGGATGTCGATGGACTCGCTCTTCTGCGCCTCGAGCGCCTTGATCTCGTCCTTCGTGAACGTGACGAACTGTCCCTTGGAGAACTCGTAGCCCTTCACGACCTCGGCGCGGTCGACTTTCTCGCCGGTCTTGGAGTCCACCAGCTCCTGCTTCACCCGCGCGCCGGTCTTCGGATTGATCATGTTGAAGGAGATGGTCGCGCTCGACTCGTACGTGGGATACATCTCCACGGGCACCGAGACGAGCCCGAACGACAACGTGGCGGAGCTGATTGGACGTGGGCTCATAGGGGCCGCTACTATAAGGTTCGGAACGAATGGCCGCAACTCACACGCCGCGCGACGACTCTCTCAGTGCCTATCGGGCCAAGCGTTCCGCGGACCGGACGCCGGAGCCCTCAGGCGTTCTCCCTCCTACCCCGGGCGCCGGGCGCCTGTTCGTCGTTCACAAGCACGCGGCCACACGGCTCCACTACGACCTCCGGCTCGAAATGGACGGCGTGCTCCACTCCTGGGCCGTCCCCAAGGGCCCCTCGAAGAACCCGGCCGACAAGCGGCTCGCGGTCAACGTCGAGGATCACCCGCTTGAATACGGTGACTTCGAGGGACTCATTCCGGAGGGCAATTACGGCGCCGGCGCGGTGATCGTGTGGGACCGCGGCGAGTGGGTGCCGATCGAGGACTATCACGCCGGCTTCGCCAAGGGCAAGCTGCTTTTCGAGCTCAAGGGCTACAAGCTCAAGGGCAAGTGGACCCTCGTCAAAATCAAGAAGGGCCAGAAGGACTGGCTGCTCATCAAGGAGCGCGACGCCTACGTCGAGGCCAACGGAGACGATTTTCCGCAAGGCTCGGTGCTGTCGGGGCTCACCGTGGAGGCGCTCCAGAGCGGCCTGCCGGCGGACGCCGCCCTCGAGCAGTTGCTGACGAAGCTCAAGGCGCCACGCCGCGCCGTTCGCGCCGGGGACATTTCGCCGATGCTCGCCGAGACGCGCGAGCGGCCGTTCACGCGCGAGGGCTGGATCTTCGAGCCCAAGATGGACGGCTATCGCATCATCGCCTCGAGGACCGCGGGCGTGGGCCATCTCGCCTCGCGCAACGGCGCGGACTACACGGCGACGTTCCCCGAGATCGCCAGGGCGCTGACCGCGCTGCCGTATGACGATCTTGTGATCGATGGCGAATTGGTATGTCTGGGGCCGAACGGGCTGCCGGTGTTCCAGCGGCTCCAGCAGCGCGCCCAGCTCCGGCGGCCGATCGACATCCGCAAGGGCGCGGTGGAGATCCCCGCCACGTTCTACCTGTTCGACTGTCTGGCGGTGTCGGGCCGCGACCTGCGTGGGCTGCCGGTCACGGAGCGCAAGCAGGTGTTGCGCGCCCTCGCCCCGGAAGCGGGCCCGCTCAGGTATCTCGAGCATTTCGAAACCAATGGCGAGGCGCTCTACGCGCAGGCCGAGCGGATGGGACTCGAGGGCATCGTCGCGAAGAAGGCGGACAGCGCGTACGTGTCGCGACGCTCGGAATCGTGGCTCAAGTTCCGCGCCGATCGGGTGGACGACTTCGCCGTCGTGGGGTTCACGCGTCCCAGGGGCTCGCGAACGGGGTTCGGCGCGCTGCACCTGGCGCAGTACGTGGACGGCGCGCTCACCTACGCCGGACGCGCCGGCAGCGGGTTCACTGACGCGCAGATCAGGGCGGTCAGGGCCGAGCTGGACGATCACGTGCTCAAGGCCTGCCCGTGCGAGGGGCCCGCACCGGCCGGCAAGGGCGAGACGTGGGTCGAGCCGCGCCTGGTGGCCGAGGTGCGCTTCAAGGAGTGGACCAGCGAAGGACTGCTTCGGCAGCCGGTGTTCCTGCGCTTCCGCGACGACAAGGCGCCGGAGGAATGCGTGCGCCGACGCCCGGTGGAGGAGCCGGTGCGCGGTGCGAAGTCCGTGGTGCGCGGGGCGCGGGCCGCGGTGCGCGCACCGCGCGCCAAACAGCGCGCCCCGTCGTTCAATTTCAGCAATCTCGACAAGGTCTTCTGGAAGGCCGAAGGCTACACCAAGCGCGATCTGATCGAGTACTACCGGGCGATCGCGCCGTGGATGCTGCCCTACCTGCGCGACCGCTGCCTGGTGTTGACGCGCTTCCCGGACGGCCCCGAGGGCAAGTCGTTCTTCCAGAAGGATGCGCCGGACTACGCGCACGAGTTCATCAGGACGGTGGCGGTGTGGAGCGAGGACTCGCAGCGGGAGCTGCACTACTTCGTGGTGGAGCGCTCCGAGGAGCTGCTCTACGTCGCGAACATGGCCGCGATCCCGCTGCACATCTGGGGCAGCCGGGTGTCGAGCCTGGAAACGCCCGACTGGTGCATTCTCGATCTCGATCCCAAGGGCGCGCCGTTCACCGACGTCGTGAAGGTGGCGCTGGTGTGCAAGGAGCTGTGCGCCGACCTCGGCCTGCCCAGCTACGTCAAGACCACGGGCAGCTCCGGGCTGCACGTGCTGGTGCCGTTAGGCCGCCTGGTGACGTACGAGCAGTGCAAGCAGCTCGGGGCGCTGCTGGCGCGTGCCGTCGCGCTGGAGCTGCCGGAGATCGCCACGATCGTCCGTCAGGTGCACAAGCGCGAGGGCAAGGTGTACGTGGACTACCTGCAGAACGGCAGCGGCAAGCTGCTGGTCGCTCCGTTCAGCGTGCGGCCGGTGCCCGGCGCCCAGGTCTCGGCGACGCTGGACTGGAAGGAAGTGACGCCCCGGCTCGACCTGGCGGACTACACGATTCAGACCGTGCCCGCGCGAATGAAGAAACGGAAGAAGGATCCGATGGTGGCGGTGCTCGACGAGCGTCCCGACCTGGCCCACGCCCTGGAGCGGCTGCACGCGCGGTTCACCGGCCGCGCAGCGGAGCGGGCGGCGCCTGGAGACTGACGCGCGCCGTCAGTGCGGCAGCACGAGCGCGGCGCACGCCGCGAGCCCGCGATTGCCGACCAGCGCGCCGTAGGTATCCACCAGACTGGTGAACAAGCCGGGGCGCGGTGCACCGAATGGGCTCCGCATCTGCACCCTGAACCAGGTCGAGTCCCCGGACGTGTGCACGACCTGCCGCTCGAACGTCCCC
>Ga0335085_10003502_pt1 | contig 27085 bp, 28 predicted proteins | sample Lox_Sample_45_FD_206712 | JGI IMG/M metagenome (GOLD analysis project Ga0335085, IMG submission 206712) | Soil microbial communities from Loxahatchee National Wildlife Refuge, Florida, United States - Lox_Sample_4.5 | ecosystem: Environmental > Terrestrial > Soil > Wetlands | place: USA...
TCGTGGTCCGCCTGCAATCCGTGGTGGCCCGCGAGATTCATCCCGGCGATGCCGGCGTGATTACCGTGGGATATTTCCAGGCCGGAACAAAAAACAACATTATTCCCGACCAGGCGCAACTGGGGCTCACCATCCGCTCCTACAAGCCGGAGGTCCGCAAGCACCTGCTGGCGGCGATTGAACGCATCGCCCGGGCTGAGGCGGAAGCCGGCGGAGCGGAGAAAATGCCCCTGGTGGAGCATCTGGAGGCGACTTCCGCGCTCTACAACGATCCGGTGCTCGCCCGCCACCTGGTGCCGGTGCTGGAAGCCGCTTTGGGGAAGGGCAACGTCCTGATCACCCCGCCGGCCATGGCCTCAGAAGACTATTCCTACTTCGTCGAGCAGGGCGTTCCTTCCTTCTTTTTCGCGCTGGGCGTTGCCGACCCTGAAAAACTGGCTCAGGCGCGCGCCACCGGTCAGCAGCTTCCCTCCAACCACTCGCCATTTTTCGCCCCGGTCGAGGATCCCAGCCTGGGCATCGGCATTGCCGCGGAAGTTGCCGTGCTTCGCGACCTGCTCCGCGGCAGTTCCGCAGACGTGAGCAAAATCACAGAGCATAAGGGGAGCGGGAACTAGGGAAGCGCTCAAGTTTCCTCCCGTCTGTCATTCCAAACTTCCGGTTTGTGGGCGCGCGGAATCTGTTTTTTCTCCTTCCTTTCCGTGTTCTCTGCGTCTCTGTGCTCTCTGCGTGAAGTCTTTGAGTTCCGGTTTTTTGGTCTTGAATCCCGTTTTCCAAACGGTAGAATCCCCACTCGTCCCGTTGTAGTTTAGCGATGGAGCGGCAAATGCGGACTCTCGGGCTTTGCATGATCCTGGCGCTGGTTTTTTCGGCATCCGCCGGAGCGGTGCCCGATGGCTGCTCCGAAGCCACGGCCTCCATTCAGGTGCAATCGGAAGACGAATCCGACACGTACTACGTGGTGGCCACTACGGTCACTCCGGACCCGAAAGCCAAAAAGGAGAAAGCCGAGCGCGTGAGCCTGGAAATTGACGCCCGCATCGCCGCCGAAGGCGTGAATAAAGACGGCGCTCTTTACCGCGAAGAAGTTCCCCTGCATTTCCGCCTTCGGGGAGTGCGCTATGGAAGCTATTCCCTCACGGTGAAAGGGCCCATCCGGGGTCCCCGCGTCAATCGCCGCATCCTGGGCGTCACCATCCAGCGTGTCTCCTGTGTCTGGCAGGACCCCGGTGACGAAACCGAAGACAGCTCCGTCAACTAGAGACTGTTTTCGATTTGCAATGGACCCAGACGGGTTCTCATCCCGAAGCTTAGGTAAGAGGGCCAACAGCTTCTGGGCCGTCTGGGCTGAGAGACCGCGCAAGTCTTAGGATGACGAGATGAAGAAATACCAACTCCCCGAATTCTTATCTTCCGCGATTACCCAGAAGAAGTACGAACGATGGCTGCGCCGGAAGGCTGTTGCCCACGTTCGGCGGGATAAAAAAAGGGGAAACAAAACCGCAACGAACCAGGACTACAAGGAGGCAATCCACAGAGCTGTTCAGGGTTCGGGCGGACTGGATGTGTACACGGGCGAGAGGCTCGACTGGGCGTTGGTAAGCACATACAACAACGAGGATGCGAAGCGCGGGGGAAGGAAGTACAAGAAGGAATTCGCGCTGTTGCCTTCCGTCGACCACGTGGGAGATCCGAAAGGCCCAGCCAATTTCGTAATGTGCTCATGGCGCACCAACGACGCCAAGAATGACCTGACCGTGGACGAATTTGTGGATCTGTGCAGAAAAGTGCTCGCCACTGTTGGCCAGTAGCATGTGTCCAAAGGCCCGAAGCTGGAAAATTCGGCAGTGCAGAGATGCCAACGCGCAAGCGGCTGACCACAGCGCCGCGCCCGCGCAAGAGAACCTCGTTGACATGGGGCTTCAGGAATGATTTAATACGACAGTGGTTACTTCGTCTGTGGCCAATTGGCCAGAAGACGTTAAATGGTTGGTGAAAATTGGCAAAGCACACCTTTTTAATTCCCGTTTCGCAATCGCAAATCCGTAAGCTCCAGGACCCTACCAGTAGCGGTATAACTCGTACCGTCGGCTACTGCTCATTCGAGCACTTGCCTTTCACGGTCCCAATGGACCCGAACCCACGCAAGCCTACGGAGAAATCGCTCAAGTCAAGTCTTGCAAATGATATTCGGGAGACGGCCACGGAGGCACGGGGGCTATTTCACCTCATCAACGCAGGGGTTTTCCTCCTCGCAGACGCGGTGGACTACAACAACAGCAAGGGGATTCTCACCTTTGTCGTCGACACCGACAAGGGGCAGGGCCTCTACAACGGCGGGCACACCCTCAAAATACTTGAGGAACTGGTGAACAACGGCTTCCAGCAGGCGACCGAATCGGAGCAGCGTCAGTTCTGCAACTTCGACATCCAGGTGGGCGTCCCCGCGGAGCACCTCGCTAGCATCGCCGAGGGCCGCAACTACACCGTGCCCCTCCAGGAGAAGACGCTCCACGATTACCAGGAAAAATTCCAGTGGATCAAAGATGCGCTTTCTAACAAGCCGTACCGGGAGAAGATCGGCTACGTGGAAAGTCACGACAAGCCTGAAGACATTGAAAAGGTCATTTGCCGACTAACCTCGGTAAATCCGCTTCTTTTTGATAAGGACAACCACCCAATCGTGGCCTACACGAGCAAGAAACGGTGCCTCGACCTGTTCGTCGAGAACGAGTCGAAATTTAAACCGCTGGGCGTGATCCTTCCAGATGTCTTGGAGCTCTACGAGCACCTCATTGCGAAGGCAAAACCCTATTACTTGGACCACGTCCCGGGCGGGAAGTTTGTGCAATTCGAAGGAGCAGTAAAGAAACTCGAGCGCAAGAAGGACACTCTCCCGCTCACCGGAGAAGAAGTTGACTACCGCGTCGCGGACGGGTGGTTAATTCCTCTATTGTCCGCGTTTCGGGCCCTTGTGCAGGTCAAGAATGGCAAGGCTGCCTGGATCGTGGATCCGAAGGTAATTTACAAGCGCACCGGCGGCCGTCTGATCCGAATCCTCTACGAGACGCACGGGACGCTGGGCAAGAACCCTAACGCGGTCGGTAAGTATGAAAACGTCTATCGCCAGCTTTATGCCGAGGTGGAGTCAGAACTGAAGTCGTATCTACTTGAGCAGTACAAGGCCGCCCAAGCTTAGCAGAGGTCAGGGGGGCCGTCCGTCCGATGGCCCCCCACTAGCTTTTCTATAGCCTCCAATTCGGATAAGCGACAATCTTAGGTAGTACCCTTGTATCGGAATTCACGATGATTCAGCTCGACACTACCTTGGCACCGATAGGCAGCGCCGCTCACTTCGCCGAAGTCGAAAGCGCGATTTGGTCGTTCGACAGGACGCGACGCCTCATGGAGGCAGGCCATGAATGAGCCGCTCACGCACGCGCAATTCGAGGAAATGATCTCAGCCAAGCTGGCCGTTGCACGCAGACGATTTAGATTGGAGCGGGCCAAAATCTTTCCTCGAATCGGGGACAAATACGCCGACGAGCCAGTCAAGGTTCTGATCTGCGGCGAGTCTTTTTACGAGGATGAAGAGTATCGGCAGAGAATGTTGGAGGGGACAGAGGACGTGGCCGGAGAGGCAATTCGCATCGCGGAAGACGGCCCCCTCCGCATCATGAAAATGGTGCGCGATGTCCGTGGCGAGCAGCCGCGAATGACCGGTCACTTCCATAGGCGTGTTTTTCGATATCTGACAGGGAGAACCACTGGAGAAGCCCTCCGCTACTTGTCGGGCGAGGCAACCAACAAGTCGGTCGCGCACTCCGCCTACCTCGACGAGTGGCAGCGTTGGGCATTTTGGGAGCTGATCCAAGAGCGTCTACCACAGCCAAAGCCCGATAAGCAAAGACCGCGACCGACAAAGAAGCAATGGTTGGAGGGCGAAGAAGCTCTTCGGGAGATCATGTCTCAGATCGACCCTCAGCCTAACCTGGTGCTCGGGCTAGGGTACGAAATGGGCGACGAGCTAAGGGCGACCGAACTCTTGGCGCCGTGCGCGAAGTTGGGAAAGGACAGGCTATTTGTCTACCAAGGGCCGACCGCCGCAGGCACACGGACCTATGTCTTGTTCGCCATGCATCCGGCTTACCGAAAAATTGGGCCTTTCTTGAATCGAATTGTCGGCGATGTTGCTGATACTCTGGCCCTAATCCGAGCCGAGAGGGGGCTTCTGTAGCATTGACCTGACAAGCGGGAAACCAACCTCGCCATTTCGAAATCTCTCATCCCACGAAATAGAGGGGATCACATGCGCGCACAAAGTCCGCGCGTGGCACTGGGCGACTCTCTGGATTGTACTTATCTGCAGAATTAACTAGGCGTGGCATACACCAATGGGAATCGCCTCGGGGTAGGCTGTGGCCAGCGGGCAGGCCCCGGTGCAGAAAAGCGGCGTCGAGCTGCCGCGCTCCAAAGAATCGCGTGCTAAGATTCGGAATGGAATGCACATCGTGATTCTCGGAGGCTGCCGTTGACCGCGCGCATTTTGCAAGGTGCCACGTTTCGCGACGCCATCTACGCCGAATTGCGCGGCGAAATCGAATCCCTGCGCGCTGCCGGCATCACGCCCGGGCTGGCCGCCGTGCTGGTGGGAGAAAATCCGGCCTCGAAGATTTACGTCCGAAACAAGATCGCGGCCTGCGCGGAACTGGGCCTGTACAGCGAAGAAATCTCCCCGCCAGCTTCCATCGCCACTGAGGAACTCCTGGACACGGTGGAACTGCTCAACCGCCGCGAGGATATTGACGGCATCCTGGTGCAGCTCCCGTTGCCGCCGCAAATGGATGCCAGGCGGGTACTGGAATGCGTCTCGCCGGAAAAGGACGTGGACGGCTTTCATCCCACCAGCCTTGGCCGTCTGGTGACGGGACGCGCGGGCCTGGTGGCCTGCACTCCCGCGGGCTGCATGGAAATCCTGCGGCGAAGCAACATCCCGCTCGCGGGAGCGAACGCCGTGGTCATCGGCCGCAGCGACATTGTGGGAAAACCCATGGCGCTGCTGCTGATGCATGCCAACGCCACGGTCACCATCTGCCACTCGAAGACGCAAGACTTGCCGAACGTGGTCCGCGGCGCAGACCTGGTGGTGGCCGCCATTGGCCGGCCCTGGATGGTTCAGCCGGAGTGGATCCGCCCCGGCGCCACGGTGATTGACGTGGGCACCAACTTCATCACCGACCTGACGCACGCGGAACGCCTGCTCGCTCCCTTCCCAAACCGGTTGGAGACATTCCGCAAGAAGGGCTCGGTGCTGCTGGGCGACGTGCATCCCGGCGCGGTGGAGGTTGCCGGGGCCATTACGCCGGTCCCCGGGGGCGTTGGCCTGTTGACCATCGCCATGCTCATGTCCAACACCGTGAAGGCGGCGATGCACCGGCGGGGGCGCGGCGCGGGGATTCCGCAGGCTGCCGGAACGGCGCGCGCCTGATGCTGCGCGTCGGACTGACCGGAGGAATTGCCGGCGGCAAGAGTACCGTGGCCGCCCGGATGCGCGAACTGGGCATCGAAGTGTTGGACGCAGACGCCATGGCCCATCGCCTGATTGAGCCCGGCCAGGCGGCCTACGAAGACGTGGTGCGTGAATTCGGCCCGGAAATCCTGCAGGCTGATGGTCACGTGGATCGCAAGAGACTCGGTGAAATTGTTTTTCAGGACGCGGCGGCACGCGCCCGGCTGAATGCCATCATTCACCCGCGGCTGTTCGAGCTGCGCGAGCGGCAATTGATCGAGCTCGAACTGGCCCAGCCGCGCGGCGTCGCGGTGATCGAAGCCGCCCTGCTGGTGGAAGCCGGCTATCACAAAAAGCTCGATCGCCTGGTGGTCTGCCAGTCCCGGCCTGAGCAGCAAGTCGAACGCCTGCGCGCGCGCGGGCTGACGGAGGATCAGGCCCGGCAGCGCCTGGAGGCTCAGATGCCGATCGCCGAAAAACTGCGCTATGCGGACGACGTGGTGGACTGCTCGGCCACGCTCGAAGAAACGCTGCGCCAAACGGACGCCCTGGTGGAGCGCCTGCGCGAACTGGCTCGCCGCGAGCCGGGCAGGGAGGAAACGGGAGCATGAGCGGCACGGCAAACAGCGCGCGGATGCTGCTGGCGGGAGTGATTCTGGGCGGGCTGGCCTTCTGGGCCGGAGCGCATTGGGGAAAGCGCGGTCCCCTGGTGGCCATCGCGCGCATGGATTCTCCGGTGGCCAGCGCGCCCGCCAACGCCCCGTTGACCGCAGAGGAACAGGTGAATGTCCGGATCTACCGCCAGGCGGCTCCCGCTGTGGCCAACGTCATCACCCGTACCGTCGAGTACGACTTCTTTCTCAACGCGGTGCCGGTGGAAGGCGCCGGCTCCGGTTTCGTGATCGATCCCAAGGGCTACATCCTCACCAATTATCACGTGGTCGCGGAGGCGCAGCGCATCGAGGTGCTGCTGGGAGAGCAGCGCACGCAATCCCGCTACGTGGCCAAGTTCATCGGCGCGGACCAGCGCAACGACGTGGCGCTGATCAAAATCGATCCCAAGGACGCGAAGCTCACCGCCCTGCCGCTGGGCGATTCCAGCACGCTTCTGGTGGGGCAGAAAGTCCTGGCCATCGGCAACCCGTTCGGATTCCAGAGCACGCTCACCACAGGGGTTGTAAGCGCCCTGGGCCGCACCGTGCAGACCTCGCAGACCACCTTCATCGAAGACGCCATCCAGACGGATGCTTCCATCAACCGCGGGAATTCCGGCGGGCCGCTGCTGGATACGCGCGGACAGGTGATCGGCATCAACTCGGCGATTTATTCCCCCACGGGGACCGCCGCCGGTGTGGGGTTCGCCATTCCCATCAACCTTGCCAAACGCATCGCCAACGACCTGATTACCGAAGGACGTGTGCGCCGCGCCGTGCTGGGCGTGGAGGTGACGCCGCTGTTCCCGGAATTGGCGGATTACCTGAAGCTGCCGGTGAAGGAGGGCCTGCTCATCGAACGCATCACGCCCGATGGCCCCGCCGCTCGCGCCGGGCTGCGCGGCGGCAATTCTCCGGTCACCGACGGCTTGCGGCGATATATGACCGGCGGCGATTGCATCGTTTCCGTGGACCGGAAACCCGTCGCTTCGCAGCTCGATTTGAACCTGGTGCTCAACCGCAAGCGTCCCGGCGACTCCGTGGCGCTGGAGATTTACCGCGGCCAGCAGAAGTTGCAGGTCCAGGTCACCCTGGGAGACATGTAAGCGCGGTTTTCAGGATTCATTCCACTCTCCGCGCAGCCGCTCGCGCTCTGCGGGGAGACGTTGGAACCAGCCCTGTGCCATGTCGCGCACTCGCTCGAGGGCCGCCTGCATCTCCCGATGCTTCGCTTCCAGGGTCTCGCGGTCCGCGTCCTGGGCCACGCAGATCGGCGGATGGAACACCATCACACAGCGCGAAAACGGCCGGGGAATTTGAAATTCGTCCCACGTATTTTCGAGCGTCCAGGCGGCCTGTGCGTGCACGTGGAACGGAATGATCGGACAGCCCGATTTGCGTGCCAGCATGGCCGGGCCGGGTTTGGCCACATAGCGCGGGCCCCGCGGCCCGTCGATGGTGAACCCGGCGTCTTTGCCCTCGGCCAGGCGCCGCGCCATCACCGCCAGCCCGCGCAGGCCGCCGCGCGTGGAGCTGCCCTGCGCGGTGCCGAATCCCAGGCGTTCAATCACCCTTCGGGTCCACTGGCCGTCGAAATTCGCGGTGTTCAACACCACCACGCCGCGATGCCGCCCCCACCAGACCACGGGAATGATGCACTGATGCCAGAAGGGCCAGATGACGCGCCGCCCGCTGGCATACACGCGCTCCGCATGCTGCCAGCCCAGGATTTCGTAGCGCAGGGTGGGACCCACGGACTGAATGAAGGCATAAACTGCACCTGCGATTAACGGAATCTGCATGCGGCGGCTCAACGGCAGCTCCGGCATGCGCGTGTCGAAATGGACGTTTGCCGTGGCCACGTATCGGGCCTGCTCTTCCAACGCGTCTTCCGCTGCCTGGCGCGAAGAGTCCTCAGGCGCCCCTGTTTGCGCGTCCGTTTTTAAGCTGTCTTCCATTGCGTATAGTATAGGGGATTCAGGCGCGCTTCCTGATGAGCATGCCGCAAAACTCCACGCAAAGCTTCCGCGCAAGGCCCCTGGCGTCCCCGCGCTTTCTTTCCGTGTTCCGCGGCGCGCTAGCCCTGGTGGTGTTGGCGGTAGCCGCGGGCGATGCGCGCCTGGCCTGCGCGCAAGGCAATGATCTGCCGGTGGGGCGCATTGAAGGCGACGACTTTGCCGTGAGCGGCGAAGCCCGGGTGACGCGCGAAAACGGCGTCACCTACACGTCGCTTTCCAGCGGTGCCCAGGTGACCGTGCGCTCGGGAAGCGCGCGCATCGAACTTTCCCGCGGAGGTGCGATCGGTATCTGCGGCCCGGCGCGCTTCTCCCTGGTGCGCGCCGGCTCCAGCCTGACCCTGGCGCTCGATTATGGCCGTGTCCGCGCGCGCGTGGACGCGTCTGAGAATCTGCACATTTACACCCCGATGGTTCAGGCCAGTGCCATCCCCAACGCGGGACGCACCGGCGAAATCAGCGTCGGACTCGAGGAAAACGGCAAGATGTGCGTGCATCCGGGGGGCGGCGCGCTGCGGCTCGAGCCCCAGTTTGGCGGAGATTCCATCGTCGTGCCCCAGGGCATGGAAGCCACGCTTCAGGAGGGACGCCTCGCGGCGTTGGCGGAGGGCGGCCAGGCCTGCGGCTGCGACGCGCTCACTTCCAAACGCAAAGTGTCCGGCCCGGACACCGGCCCACAAGCGCGTGTGGCCCTGCCGCCCGCCTCTGCGGCTCCGGAACCGGATGCAGCAGAGAAGAAGTCACCCCCAGCCTCTGCTCCCCCGGTTCCGTTCCAGCAGCCCATCTGGCAGGTGTACATGCCGCCGCTGGTGTACGACAACACCGTTCCCGGCGGCGACCCGGCCGCGGCGCACGCGTCCTCCATGCCTCCGCCTAGCCCGGAAACTGTTTTGCTTTTTCGGCAGGTGTATGCCGAACCGGTGATCCGGCTCTTCGGAGAGGTCGAGGAACCGCCGGCCAAATCCGCGAAGACGGCCACCGAACCCGCCAAGCCCGCGGCAACCGAGCCCGCCGCGGAGAAAAAACCATCGTTCGCGGCGCGCATCGGCAACTTCTTCCGCCGCTTGTTCGGAGGAAAATCCAAACCAAAGGATCAGGGCCCGCCCGCGCAGAACGCCGCGGCCTGATCCTGGTCTCTCTCCTGGCCGCAGCTGTGAGAGCCGTTCATCCTACATGCCTTCGTAGTTCGGGCCGCCGCCGCCCTCCGGCGGCACCCAGGTAATAATCTGGTAGGGATCGGCCACATCGCAGGTCTTGCAGTGCACGCAGTTGGCCGCGTTAATTTTCAATTTCCTCTCGCCGCGCTCTTCCGCCATTTCATACACCGCCGCAGGACAAAAATACTGGCAGGGATTTCCGTACTCCTCGGCGCAGCGTCCGGCGCAAATGCTCGTGTCCGCCACCAGCAGATGGCAGGGCTCGTCGTCGTCGTGGCGGGTGCCGGAGTGATAGACGTCTGTCAGCCGGTCGAAGGTGAGTTTGCCGTCGCCCTGGAAGCGCTTGGCGGGGGTGGGCCTTCCATCCAGCTTCGCGTAGGCCTCGTGCCCGGCGTGCGTGCGCATGGGATCCACCAGGCCGCGCCCGCCGCTGATTTGCTGGAACGCGGCGTGAATGAGGCCGGGCACCAGACCGTTGCGGAAGCCCTGGTGAAAATTACGCACCGACCAGAGCTGCTGCTTCGCCCAGCTCGCGTTCACGCGCTCCTGGAAGCCGGCGAGCGTCTTGGCGGATGCATCACCCTTCACCAGCGCCTCGAGAATCGTCTCCGCCGCCATCATCCCGCTCTTGATGGCCATGTGGATGCCCTTCAGCTTCTGCGCATCCAGAAAGCTCGCGGAATCGCCGATGATCAGCCCGCCGCTCACATACGGCCGCGGCATGGAATACCAGCCGCCCGCGGGAATGGTCTTCGCGCCGTAACGCAACAGCTTTCCGCCCTCCAGCACGCGGCGGATGAACGGATGCGTCTTGTATTTCTGGAACGCCTCGTGGGGATCGAACAGCGGATCCGCGTATTCCAGGCCGATCACCAGCCCCACGGACACACGGTTGCCCTGCATCCCGTAGAGCCACCCACCGCCATACATGCTCGCCGGAACCGGCCAGCCCATGGTGTGCGCGACGAATCCCGGAGCGATTTGCTCCTCCGGAACCTCCCACAGCTCCTTCACTCCGATGCTGTAAACCTGGGGATTCAGGCCGTCGAGTTTGCACGTGCTGACCAGTTGCTTGGTCAGGGAGCCGCGCGGGCCCTCCGCGAGCACCGTCACTTTCGCACGCAGCTCGTAGCCCGGCGTGTAGTTGGATTTGGGTTTGCCGTTCTTGTCCAGGCCCTTGTCGTCGCTGATCACCCCGGCGATGCCCTCGCCTTCGAAGATCAGCGAGGCCCCGGCAAATCCGGTGAACAGGTTTACGCCGGTTTTTTCCACCAGCCCGCCCAGCCATTTCGTAAGCTTGCTCAGCGACACGATGTAGTTTCCGTGGTTGCGCAGCGGGGGCGGAGTGATGGGAAACTTCCATGCGCTCTTCGCGGTGAAGAAGTACGCGGCATCGTCCTTCACGGGGGTATCGAGCGGCGCGGTCTTTGCGTAATCAGGGATCAGTTCGGCCAGCCCGCGCGGGTCCATCACCGCGCCGGATAGCTGGTGCGCGCCGATTTCGCGGCCCTTTTCCAGCACGTAAATGTTTTCGGTGGAAAGCTCCGGCTTGCCGCCGGATTCATTGTGCTTCCGGATCAGGTTAGAAAGGTGCAGCGCGCAGGCCAGCCCGGCCGGCCCCGCGCCCACAATCAGCACATCCGCTTCCAGCGTCTCTCGCTGTACCGCCACGCCGTCATTTTACTTTACACCGGCACTCCGAGGCTGGACATTTCGGGCAATCGCCCGGTTTTACAGTCTGCGGGTTTGAGTCGCCTCTGCGATTGCAGATCGCCTTTCATCTGCGGCATACTGTTATGCGTTACATGACGGATTACGGCGAGCCATGATCCGGTCGATTCGGCACAGGGGCCTTAAACGCCTTTACGAAGACGACGACCGCCGGGGACTTCCTGCTGAGCATCTCTCCAGGCTGCGTGACATACTCGCCCGGTTGGACGCCGCGGCGAAGCTAAATGATATGGACCTGCCCACCCTGCGCCTGCATCCCCTGAAAGGGGAATAGAAGGGCTATTGGGCGGTCACGGTTCGCGCCAACTGGCGCGTTGTGTTCCGGTTCGAAGCGGGCGACTGTTTCGAGGTTGACTTGGTGGACTACCACTAGGGCGGAGGAGGCCATGCCGATGAAGAATCCCCCACATCCGGGCGGCGTTGTGTTGCGCCTGTGCATTGAGCCATCCGGACTGAGCATTACCCAGGCCGCAGCCGCTCTCGGGGTTACTCGCACCACCCTCTCCGAGCTCGTCAATGAGAAGCGCGGGATTTCTCCGGAAATGGCCGTGCGGCTCTCCCAGGTGTTCGGCGGCAGCGCCGAAAGCTGGCTGACCCAGCAGGCCCATTATGACCTCGCGCACCTGCGCACCGGCCGCATCAAACTCAAACGGCTCCAGTTCGCATGATTTGGGATGGTAGAACTTGTGGCTGGTGTTCATTCGTGCTTCCGCGGACCAATTTCTATCCGGGTGTTCTCAATTCCCAGATCCCTCGTCCGCTCGCTTAAGCTTGCCGAACGACGCCCGCTTTTGGAATGCCTATCAGAATGGTTCGCATTGCTTATTTATCCTTTGTTTTTTCCAATTCTGCAGTTAGGGCAGGCACGATTTCAAAGAGGTCGCCGACAATGCCGTAATCGGCCACTTCGAAGATGGGCGCGTTCGCATCTTTATTGATGGCCACGATGGTGCGCGATCCCTTCATGCCCACCACGTGCTGGATGGCCCCGCTGATGCCGATGGCCATATACAGTTTGGGCGCCACCGTTTGTCCCGAGCTGCCAATCTGGCGCTCCAGCGGCAGCCACCCCTCATCGCAGATCGGGCGCGAGGCCGCCAATTCGCCGCCGATGGCCGCCGCCAGCTTTTCCACCAACGGAAGATTCGTCGGCTCCTTAATGCCTCGGCCAATGGCCACGATGATGGGCGCCTGGGTCAGGTCCACGGCCTGCTTGGCTTCACGGAATAGATCGAGCGGCTTGGTACGTATCTGCTCCGGTTTCAGCTCCACGGCCACACTGCGCACCGTGGCTGTGCCTCCGGTTTCCACTTGATCGCCGCGGAAGCATCCGGCCTGGAAGCTGGCGAACCATGGCGCGTCGCCCTGAAAGGTGACGTCCGCGGCCGTTTTGCCCTGGAACATCTGGCGCACAAATACCAGCCGGCCGTTTTCGTGGCGCAGAGCAATGCAGTCCGCCACCATTCCGCGGCCCAGTGACGCGGCCAGCTTGGGCGCGAAGTCGCGCACCTGGTAAGTATGCGGAAAAAAGACGAAGTCCGGCTTCTCCGCCGCCACCACTTGCTTCAGTGCCAGCGTGTAGCCATCCGGCGTGTACTTTTCGAGCAGGTCGTGCTCAACGCTGATGACTTCGGCCAGCTTGTACCCCACCAGCTCCTTGGCCAGTGCGCCCACTCCTTTGCCCACTACAGCCGCGGAGACGCTTGCACCGGTATCGCGCGCGGCCTGCTGCGCGGCGGCCAGCGTTTCAAAGCTGGCGCGGTTCCATTGACCGTCGCGTTGCTCGGTGACTACGAGAATTTTCATGACTTGCCTTTCCGCAGTAAGGCCCACCGAAGGGCCGGCGCTGCATGCCTTCTACAGCACGCGGGCTTCGTGCTTCAGCTTTTCCACCAGCTTGGCCGCAGATTCCTTTGCCGTGCCGGTCAACAGCTCCGTCTTTTTAGTCTTCTTGGGGACGTAGATGCGCTCGATGCGCTGCGTGGGCGCGAGCCCCCCGGCAGGGTTCAGGTCCGCGCGCGTGAGCGTGGAGATCTCCTTTTTCTTCGCGGCCATAATGCCCTTGAGGGTGGCGTAGCGCGGCTTGTTGATCCCGGATTGGATGGAGAGCACCGCGGGCATGGGCAATTCCACCCACTGGAACCACCCCGCTTCCAGTTCACGTTTCAGCCGCAGGCGTCCGTCCTGCGCTTCGATCTGCATGATGATGGTGGCGTGGGGCAGTCCCAGGAGTTCGGCCAGCAGCACGCCGGTCTGACCGAAGCCGTGGTCCTCGCTCTGCAGCCCGGTGAGCACCAAGTCGGCCTTTTCGCGTTCGATCGCCGCGGCCAGGCATCTGGCGGAGCCCAGCGGGTCGAGCTCGTAAAATTTATCGTCAGAGACATGCAGGCCGCGGTCCGCGCCTTTGGCCAGGGCCTCCTTGATGGCCTGTTTGGACCTCTCCGGCCCCAGCGACACGGCCACCACCTCGCCGCCGTGTTTTTCCTTCAGGCGCAGGCCCTCTTCGAGCGCGTAGCCATCCGGCTCGTTCAGCTCAAATCCGATGTCGGATTCGCGGATCCAGGCGGCGCCTTCCGGAATGGCCAGCGGCGCGTCTTTGGCCGGCACCTGCTTGACGCAGACGACGATCTTCACGAAAACCTCCTGGGCAATCACCACCAAAGGGAGAGACATTTTACGACGCGAGGGAGCGAAAGTCTCTCCGGCCCTTTGTGGCCCGGCAGACCTCCGGAGAACTTAATGCGCCCAACGCTTGAAGAGCAGGCAGGCGTTGGTGCCGCCAAAGCCGAAGGAGTTCGACAGGGCATAGTTGACTTCGGCCTTGCGCGCGTGAAGAGGGACGTAGTCCAAGTCGCACACCGGGTCGGGGTTTTCCAGGTTGATGGTCGGCGGCAGGATCTGGTCGCGCAGGGCGAGCACGGAGATGCCTGCCTCCAGGCCACCCGCCCCGCCCAGCAGGTGCCCGGTCATGGATTTGGTGGAACTGACCGGCACGCATTTGGCGCGCTCCCCGAAGAGCCGCTTCATGGCTGCGGTTTCGATCGCGTCTCCCAGGGGCGTGGAGGTGCCGTGGGCATTGGCATAACCCACCACCTCTGGTCCCACCCCGGCATCGCGGAGGGTCCGCATCATCACGCGATAGGCGCCGTCGCCGCCCTCGGCCGGCTGGGTAATGTGAAAGGCGTCGCCAGTCATGCCGTATCCCACCACCTCCGCAAGGATGCGCGCGCCGCGCCGCCGGGCGAATTCCAGCTCCTCCAGAATCAGGATGCCGGCGCCTTCGCCGATGACAAATCCATCCCGCTGAGCGTCGAATGGCCGGCTGGCGCGGGTGGGCTCTTCGTTACGCGTGGAGAGCGAGCGCGCGGCGGCGAATCCGCCAACGCTGAGGGGGGTGATGGCCGCTTCCGCGCCGCCGCAGATCATGGCATCCGCATCATTCCGCTGGATGATTTTGAAGGCATCGCCGATCGCGTGGGCGGAGGCGGAGCACGCCGTGGCCGTGGCCGAGTTCGGCCCGCGCGCGCCGTAGCGGATGGAAACATGCCCGGCGGCCAGATTGACGATGGTGGCGGGGATGAAGAACGGGGAGATCTTGCCCGGCCCGCCATGCATCAGCTTGGTGTGCTCGCGCTCAATTACGTCGAACCCGCCGATCCCGGAGGCGATGTACACGCCCACCTGCTCCGAGTTCTCCGGCGTCACCGCCAGCCCGGACATCTTCATCGCGCAGTCGGCCCCGGCAATGGCGAACTGGATGAACCGCCCCATCTTCTTGATTTCTTTTTTCTCCACCCAGTTGAGGGGATCGAAGCCGCGCACTTCGCCGGCGATGCGGCTGTCGTGGGCGGAAGCGTCGAACAGGGTGATGGGGCCGATGCCGCTCGATCCCGCCACGATGTTTTTCCAGACTTCTTCCGTGCCGATGCCGCAGCCGCACAGCAGGCCCACACCGGTCACCACCACTCTGCGACTCAAGTTTGGAATGCTCCCCTTTGATTTCCGGCTGAGCCTACTTCGGAGCTTTTCCGTGCGCGTTCAGGTAATCGATGCAATCCTGCACGCAGTTCAGTCGCTGCGTGTCCGCATCGGGAATGTCAATACCAAATGCTTCTTCCAGGGCCATGATCAACTCAACTTGGTCCAGAGAATCTGCGCCCAGGTCCTTGAAAGGCGTCCGGGGGTCAACATCATTGAAGTCCGCCGGCACGTGCGCCTCGCTCGTTTGATGTCCCGAGCAGTGCCGCGGCTACTTCTTGGCCGCGTGCTTCTCGATGTATTCGTTGGCGTCCTTGACCGTGGTGATTTTTTCGGCGTCTTCGTCTGGAATCTCGATGCCGAAGGCCTCTTCCAGGGCCATCACCAGCTCGACCTGGTCCAGCGAGTCCGCGCCCAAATCGTCCACAAAATGCGCGGTGGGCGTGACTTCCTCTTCGGAGACGCCGAGCTGTTCCACGATGATCTGCTTCACCCGCTCCTCAGTGCTCGCCATGCGACTCTCCTCCCTTATCAACCTCGTGCTCACACGCCGCTTCCTGGGTCCGCATGCAGCAGGCGACGGCACACCCTGACCGATTCCCTGAAAGAGGGCCACGGAATTGTAGCCACAGCCCCCGGCGAGGTCAACCGAACCGCGCGGCCCCGCGAACCGGCACGGCATTGCCGTGCCCCCCGGGAGCCCTCACGCCATGTACAGACCGCCATTCACATCCAGGACGTGGCCGGTAATGTATCCGGCCTCGTCGCTGGCCAGGAATACGATGGCCGCGGCCACTTCTTCGTCCCGCCCCATGCGGCCCAGCGGGACCCGTGCCAGCATGGCATCCTTGACCGTTTGGGGCAGCGGATCCGTCATCGGCGAAACGATGAAACCGGGTGCCACGGCATTGACGGTGATGTTGCGCGAAGCCACCTCGACAGCGATGGCCTTGGTCAGGCCAATGAGCCCCGCTTTGGCCGCCACGTAATTGGCCTGCCCGGCATTGCCCATCTCCGCCACCACGGACGATACGTTGATGATCCGCCCCCACTTCTGCCGCAGCATCAGGCCCAGCGCCTGCTGCGTGGCCAGGTGCGCCGCGGTCAGGTTGACCTGCAGCACGCTGTCCCAGTCCTCTTGCTTCATGCGCAGCGCCAGGGTGTCGCGGGTAATGGCCGCGTTGTTTACCAGGATGTGCAGCCCGCCGAATTTCGCGCGCACGGCATCAAAGCCCGCCTTGATTTGCTCGGAGCGGGCCACATCCATGGGCACGCACAGGGCCTCGCCGCCGGAACCGGTGATTTCTGCCGCGGCTTCGGCGAGCTTGGCCTCACTGCGAGCGGCCAGCGCCACGCGCGCTCCCGCGCGAGCCAGGGCCACTGCCGTTGCGCGGCCGATTCCCTGCGACGCTCCGGTCACCAGAGCGGTTTTGTCTTTCAGGCTGAACATGGATGTTTCAAGGGATCAATCTGCATCCGCGGAGGGCGTGCGCGCACGGGCGAGTTTTTCGGCTGCGGCTTGCAGGCTCTTTTCGTCTTCCACATTCACGCACAGAACCGAGCGGTCGATCTGCCGCAGCAGGCCGCTCAACACTTTTCCGGGCCCCACTTCCACAAACATGTCCACGCCCTGGTCGATCATCGCGCGCATGGAATCCTCCCAGCGCACCGGGAGCGAAACCTGGCGGATCAGCGCCTCCCGCGCATCATCGCCCGCGCGGATGGCCTCTGCCCCCACGTTGGTCACCACCGGGATTTTCAGCGGCCCGAAGGCGGTTTTCCGCAGCTCATCCTCCAAGCGCTGCGCTGCAGACTGCATCAGCTCGCAATGAAAGGGCGCCGAAACCGGCAAGATCACCGCGCGTTTGGCTCCGCTTTGGGAGGCGAACTCGACGGCGCGCTTCACCGCGCCCGCATGGCCGGAGATTACGGTCTGCTCCGGCGAATTCAGATTTGCCGGCGTGACGACTTCGCCTTCCGCCGCGCGGCGGCATGCCTCCTCGACCTGCGCTCGCGAGAGGCCCAGGATGGCGGCCATGGCCCCCACGCCCGCGGGAACGGCCTCCTGCATAAACCGCCCGCGCTGCCGGACCAGGCGCACGGCATCCACAAAATCCAGGCTGCCTGCGGCCACCAGCGCGGAGTATTCGCCCAGGCTGTGTCCAGCCACCATGGCCGGGGAGATGCCCGCTTCTTCCAGCGCCCGAAACGCGGCAATGGACACGGTGACCATCGCGGGCTGGGTGTTCTCGGTCAGTTTTAAGTCGTCTTCTGTGCCTTCGAAGCACAGGCGCGAGATGGAGAAATCGAGCGCGCGGTCGGCGGCGTCGAACACCGCGCGGCTCGAGGCAAACTTTTCATAGAGCTCGCGGCCCATTCCTGGGTATTGCGAGGCTTGTCCGGGAAAAAGAAATGCGCAGATGCCCATGGGTTTCCGGGGTCAGTGGGCCGCGGTCTCGCGGACCGCGGCGGGGGCACGAGGTGCCAGTTCCGCCTCGATTTTTTCGTTCACTCGCGCACGGGCCAGGCCCGCGGCCACGCGGATGGCGTTCTTGATGGCATTGGCATTGGAGCGCCCGTGGCCGATCACCGTAACCCCGCGCACGCCCAGCAGCGGCGCGCCGCCGTATTCGGAGTAGTCCAGCGATTCCTTGAAGCCCTTGAACGCGGGACGGGAGAGCAGCGCGCCCATTTTCGCGCGCAAGTCCTTGTTTAGGGCGGTGCGCAGCGTGGTGGTGAAATACTCCACCAGCCCTTCGCTGATTTTCAGCGCCACATTGCCGATAAAGCCGTCGCACACGATCACGTCCACGTTGCCGGCAAACACGTCCCGGCCCTCGACATTTCCGGCGAAATTCAGCGACATTTTCTTCAAGCGGTTATACGCCTCGCGGGTCAGCTCGTTGCCCTTCATCTCTTCCTCTCCGATGGAGAGCAGGGCCACGCGCGGGCGCCGCGTGCCGAAAATCACCCGGTAATACACCTCGCCCATCACCGCGAATTGCTCCAGGTGCGCGGGCTTGGAATCCACGTTGGCCCCCACGTCCAGCATCACGGAGACCTTGCCCTTGGAGGTCGGAAAGGGAGCCGCCAGCGCGGGACGGTCCACCGCCGGCAGCGTGCCCAGCATAAAGTGGGCCACAGCCATCACCGCGCCGGTATTTCCCGCGCTCACCAGCGCGTCCGCCTGCCCTTCCTGCACCAGCCGCGCCGCCGCATGCAGGGAGCTGCCTTTCTTCTTCTTGTAGGCCGCCAGCGGCGAATCGCGCATGGTGATCACTTCCGGCGCGTGCACCACCTCCAGCGGCAGCCCGTTGACGTCCTGCTTTGCCAGCTCATCTTTCACCGCCTGCTGCTGGCCCACCAGCAGCACGCGCACGCCCAGCTCGCGCGCGGCCGCAATCGCCCCGGCCACTTCCGAGTGCGGGGCGTGGTCTCCTCCCATGGCATCCAGTGCGATGGTAGTCATCTGGCGGCTCGGGGGAACGCGCAGGCTAGCGGGAAGGTACGGCGGCTCAGGCCGTGGTGTCAACGACTTCGCGGCCCTTGTAATACCCGCAGCGCGGGCACACCTGGTGCGGCAGCTTGCGCTCGTGGCAATTGGGGCACTCGGAAAGCGACAGCGCCGTCAGGTGGTCGTGCGACCGCCGCTGATTCTTGCGCATCTTCGAGTGGCGGCGCTTTGGATTGGGCATACGTACTCCTGCTCCGTTTCTCAGGGAATGGCGAATTATACCGGGTTTGGGCCGTGAACGCTATTGCTTCTTGCACCAGACCTGCTTCACCCGGGCCAGCGGGGCGAGCCGCGGGTCCGCGGGATGCGTCTGGCAGTGGCAGTCTTCGTGGTTCAGGTTGGCGCCGCATTGCGGACACAGGCCCCGGCAATCGCTCCGGCAAATGGCCTTCATGGGCATGGCCAGGTTCACCTGCTCGGCCAGGGCGTCGGCCAGGAAGAACCCCGGGCCTTCGAAGAATCCCACCTCGGCTTCCTCGTCGCCGATCTGCGCCTCATTGCCGCTGCGCAGCGAATTCATGGGACGGTACACCAGGTCGAACTCCCGGCTGATTTCCTCCGTCACCGGGTCCAGGCAGCGCGCGCAGACCAGCTCCACGCGGGTGTGCAGCTCGCCCCGCAGGCGGATTTGCCCGTCCACCAGCTCCGCGGTTCCGCGCACTTCCAGCGGATCCACCTGCTGGAACTCCTCCGTGTGGAAGTCAATCGTTCCCTGCGGATAGAGCTTGTGGATGCGCAGTTTCCTGACAGCCAATTCCTTGACGTCCAGGAACATCGCTCGAGTCCTTCCCCCCCTGCAGCGTGAAGCGAATGCTCATTATAGAGCCTGCGTAAAGCGAGTCAAACGCAACCCCGCGCGGGGCGGCGAAAGGGATACGCGGCAGCGGAGGCGTTCAGCCCGTTACCCCATTGCAGCCGGTCATAGTGGGTGGCACAGGCACAAATCGGACGCGCGGTACTGCAGCGGGGCTGCCCCATTCTTCCGTCCGTGCTTTGGACGCAAGGGTGGGGCACTTCCGTCCTATTCTCGGCGCTCTCTCCCTCCGTCTTGAGGGTCAATCCGCAAGTCTCGCTGACCGTGGAACGGCTGCAAATTCCTGGGCACCGCGACGCCACCAAGTGCCCCACCCTTCCCGCCCCGAAGCCTCGGGGCCACCGGCAAGAGTGGGGCACCCCGCTCCCATAACTGCGCGATGAATTACTGCAGTGGTATCATCTCACGGTGTGTGGGAGTCAACAGAGAATCGGCCGGAACAGCCCAGGCCACCCGCCAGGACCGCCGTGGCCAGCGAAGGGTGCTGAGAGAACCGGGGGATCCTCCGGGGTGGGGTAAATCCTTGAATCAAGAAAGATATGAAAGGGCAAGGCGGCTCGCGCACGCCGGCGATCTGGACCAGGCAGCCGAATTAATAAGGCAGGAGGTCGAGTCGGCGGAGGAGCCGGAAGAGAAGGGCGCTGGGATCCTCTTCGAGACCTCCCTCCTCCTTGAACTCCGTGAGTACGATAGGGTCCGCCAACGCTTGATGGAAGCCGACCGCCTGCTCCCGTCGGAGAGTGACGGGCGCATGATTCTAGAATACCAGGCGGCGGAATTGGATACTTTCCTGGGGAAAAGGGCAGAGGCGCTGAGTAGACTCGAGAGACTCGACCGCGGCGATGGATCGCTTCTGTCTTTGCCTGAATATCGGAACATCTGGAGGTCTGTCCAAATCCGCAGAGGCGTACTGTTATTCGGTCTGGGTCGGTTGGAGGAAGCCGAGGGTTTCCTTGAACGCGCGCTCGAATTCGAGAGTGAGGAAAAGAATGCGGATTTCTACAATGTCCTGGGGATGTGTAACTACCACACCGGAAAGTTAGAAAATGCAGAGAAGCAAATCCTTATGGCCCTCGGGCTGGGCCTGAGTCCCTATTGGGAAGTGAAAGCGAGAGAATACCTCGGTGCCCTTTACTTCAAGAGACAGGCGTACGCCTTGGCCAAGGCCGAATATGAGTGGTGCCTCAGTCACGCGCAGGATTCAGACGTGCCTCGCAAAGAGTTATTGAAAAGCCTGGCAGTTACTTCGCAGATGTTAAACTTGCCCAATGACGCCGCGGAATACGAACGCATGGCCCGGAGGGAGTAGCTTGTCGTCCCCTCCAGACCCCGCGCACGGGGTTCCGAAGCGGCGGGTGGCAGGCCCTTTGCGCGGTGACCGGCGGGAACACCACGGTCCCGAGGCCCCGGGATATTTTTTCCGGGTCGAAAGTGATAGCCGAGTACGATAACGGCGCGGCGCCCGGGTCGCCCTCGCGAGAGTACATTTACTCTGGAGAGGCGCTGCTGGCGAAGATTGACTCCACCGGCACCCGGCAAGAAGAAAAAAGGAGAATTGCCCTGGCCACCCGCCCAAATGGCAGTAGTGGGGGGATGCGAGCCCTCGGGAAGGGGCGCCTCCGTGCGCAAGGGGCGACCTCCGTCGGGTGGGGCGTTGCGAGTAACGGTGCTTGGTTCGTCCAGGGAGCTGCCTACGGAGCGGTGATCTCCCTTAGCGTGGACGCACTCGCATATTCAAGCATGGAAGACCGTTTTGCAGACGCGGTCGACAAATGCTTCCACAATCCATGAGTTCCGCACGAACCTTTGAGATCCTTGGCTGGGCAATCGTCGTCGCATACATTATTTGCCTCGACGCGCTAGCTCCCGTTCTGGCGTCCCAGGGGCTCGTCCCTCTTTGGTGGTTAGTACTGGCTGGGTTCGTTTCGGGCCTTTACCTCACGTGGTGGCACCCGACACTTGTACGCGAGGTCGGTCCCCTTCAGGGAGTGGGCCGAGCACAGGTCAAGTTCGGCTTTGTACTTCTGGGCGTCACCATGTTTCTCTCAGACCCTACAGTCGTACCCTATCTCTCGCGCCATGGTGTCCAATGGCTTTGGCTTTTCACCCTCGCACTAACCCTGTGCTGGACGATTGCATGCACCGTGCGGGCCATAAGGAGTCGCCATCGGACGCATCCGCAGTAGGAGTTTGACGTGGTGCTGATTTAAGAGCGTGGGGAGGGCTAATTCGTCGCGGGTGCCCGTTCGGGGCACCCTCGAAGCATGAAAATACGCCTGATTCGGACGATGCTCGGCCATCGTGGGCCGGAAAGAGGCCGAATCATCTTGGCGCGGAATAGCCCGCTGATTAGTCTGGCCGGGACGTCGCCCCGGATCCCAAATTGTCGCCTCGGTTCTTAAGAGAGCACGCAGGGAAGTGATCTGCTGAGCTGCCCCCTGGCTCCGCGCACGGGATCATACGACGCTCTCCGTTTTGCGGGGCCCCCTGACATGCTCTCTACGCGCCTCGTGCCAACACCAATGGGCCACCAGCCTGTGTTACTTCAGCAGCCGGTCGTGCTCCTGGGCCAGGAAGCGGTCGGTCATCCCCGCGATGTAATCGCAGACCACGCGGTGGCGAGGCTGCTCGCCGGCGAGTGCGGCATGATGCGGCGGCATCAGCTCCGGGTGCTTCAAATAATGATGGAACAGCGCGTCCAGCCAGGCCACGCCCCGGTCCCGCTCTTCGGCCAGCGCCGGATGGTTATACAGGCGCCGGTGGAGGAATTCCTTCAGGTCGGCAGACCACTGGGCTCCCTCTTCGCTGAAGCCGGCCAGCGGCTCGGGCGCCCGGCGCACCTCGTCCACGCTGTGCGGGTTGTATTTTTCGATGCGCAACTGGGTGGACTGAATCAAATCGGTGGCCAGGTGATCCAGCATCCGCTTGATGGTCTCGAGCAGCTTCAGTTTCACGCGGGCGTCCCGGTGCTGGCAGTCGATCTCCCGGTACAACATGCCAAACCGGGGCGCCTCTTCGACAATGGCTTCCAGCGGCAGCAGTTCGGACTCCCAGCCATCATCCACGTCGGAAGTGTTGTAAGCGATTTCGTCCACCAGGTCGATCAGCTGTGCCTCCAACGGCGCGCGCAGTTCCAACCCGTACTCCGCCAGCTCCGGAAACTCCGCAACGGACCACCTGCTGGAATGCTTCAGAATGCCCTCGCGCACCTCAAAGGTCAGGTTCAGCCCGGGAAAATCCAGGTAGTGCTGTTCGAACAGTTCCACGATGCGCAGGGCGTGCAGATTGTGTTCAAAGCGGCCGCCCTCCGCGCGCATCAACTCGTCCAGCTTGGCCTCCCCCGCGTGCCCGAAGGGGGGATGGCCAATGTCGTGAGCCAGCGCCAGGGCCTCCGCCAGATCGGAATTGAGCCCCAGCGCGGAGGCCACGGTTCGCGCGATTTGCGCTACTTCCAGGGTGTGCGTCAGCCGGCTGCGGAAGTGGTCCGAATACCGCACCGTAAACACCTGAGTTTTTTCCTGCAAGCGGCGGAAGGCGCGGGCGTGGATGATGCGGTCGCGGTCGCGGGCAAAATCGTTGCGATAGGGGTGCGCAGGCTCCGGGTAGCGCCGGCCGCGCGAGCGGCGGACCTCAAAGGCATAGGGAGCAAGCGTCATCAGCCCGGCTCCAGCGCTCGCCGGAGCGCGCGGCGGGCAGGGAGAAGGCGGCAACGCCACCGCGCCCGCTCAGGAGGCCGGAGCGAGCTCGGCCAGCCGTTTGTCCGCTTCATCGGACAGCGGCGAATCCGGGAATTCCTTCTTGATCTGTTCGTAGAGCTTGGCGGCTTCCGCGGGCTTGGTGCGCCGGTAGAGTTCCGCCAGGGCCAGTTCCGCGCGCGCCCGGGGGACCAGCGTGGTGGGATGGTCCACCAGCCCCTGGAGAAGTTGCGCCGCGTCGTCATTCTTCCCCGCCTGCTCGGCCTGATCCGCGAGCGCCAGCTTGGCCAGCGAGGCCACGTCTGCGTTGCCGCCGGTGGAGAGATCGCGCAGGGCCGCCGTCGCCTTGTCTTTTTCTCCCAGCCGCTCCGAACAGAGCGCGGAGTAGTAGCGCGCCAGGGTGCCCTGCGTGGTCAGGGAATATTTCTTGGCCACCTCGTCGAATTTCTTGCGGGCGTCCAGGTATTTTGCGTTTTCGGCCAGGTAGGTGATTTCACCGGGCTCCTGCGGTTCCGCGGGGGTGCGGATCCGCGCTTCGAACACCTTTAGCGCATCGTCCATGGCCGCCCCGGCTTTTTGCGACTGCTGGTCGCTCCAGAAGCGCCAGCCCAAAACCGCGGCCAGGACGACCGCCGCTACGCCGGCGGCAAGCCAGAGGTTGCGGGCATGGGATGCCGCGTACTCCGCGCCGTGTTCCACAGTCTCGACAAAACGGTCGCGCTTCAGTTCTTTCGGGCTGATGTGTCCGGGCACTTTCCATCCCTCACTTGCCGGTGTGATTGACCAGCAGGAAATGGTATCACACAGGTCCGCCGCAAACATTCCCGCCGCGCGGATTGAAGAGCGGGGCAAAGCCCGCACCGCCTACTTGTGCTTCATCACATGCACTCCGTCCCACTGCGGCTCGGGCTCTTCCAGCAGGTATTCCTCACAGCGGTGGGCCAGAATCCCTCCGGGCCCGTCCTGCGGCCAGCGCTGCAGCAGTTGCGTGAAAATGGCATGCGCCTGCCGCCAGTCGCGGCGCTTGTAGAAGGCGCGGCCGCGTCCGTACAGCTCGATTTTTTCCTGCAAGTCCTTCTGATCGCGCAGGCCGGCCAGCTCGTGGATGATGACCGGCTGCTCCTTCCCCTTCACCCGGATGATGTCCACTTCGCGGTACAGGAATTCCGGTACCCGCGCGTCCTTGAACGCGAAATCGCTCAGCAGCACGCGCGTGCCATATTCCTTGTTCAGCCCCTCCAGGCGCGACGCCAGGTTTACGGAATCGCCCAGCGCGGTGTAGCCGTAGCGCAGCGCCGAGCCCATGTTGCCCACCGAGGCCACGCCCTTGTTGATGCCCACACCGATATCCAGCCGCGGGAGTCCCTTGGTCAACCAACCGCGCTGGAGTTCCTCAAGCTTTTGCAGCATCTCGTAGGCCGCCCGCGCCGAATGGCTGGCCTGCGCCGTGTCTTCAAACGGAGCGCCCCAGAAGGCCATCACCGCGTCGCCGATGTACTTGTCCAGCGTGCCCTGGTTCCGAAAAATGATGCGCGTCATCTCGGAAAGGTATTCGTTCAGCAGGTCGGCCAGCGCCTGCGCGTCCAGTTTTTCGGAAATGCTGGTGAAGCCCCGGATGTCGCTGAACAGGATGGTGATTTCCTGTTTCCGCGGTGCCACGCTCTCTGGACGGGTCAGCACCCGGCGGATTACTTCCGGGCTCACGTATTGCTGGAAAGCCCCGCGCACCTTGCGCTTTTCTTTTTCCTCGATGAGCACGCGGTAGAGGGCCACGGCGACTACGTTGGCCAGCAGGGTCGCGGCCGGCACTGTGGCGTTCAGCAGCCGGCCGTGGTCAAAGGCATACTGCACGGCGGCCCCAAAGGGCAGCAGAAGAAAAAAGGCCAGGGGCAGGTAAATGGGTTGCGCGGAAGCCAGCCACAATCCCACCGGCAGGCCGAACAGAAGAATGAAGGCCACGTCCGCGAGGAATTCCGGGGCATCGCGCTGCAGAAACCGGTGATTCAGGATGTTGTCCACGATGTTGGCGTGGATTTCAATCCCCGGCGCGCTGGCTTCGAACGGCGTGCCGCGCAGGTCCCCGATGCCGATAGCGCTGGCGCCGACCAGCACGATCTTGTCGCGAAACATTCCCGCCTGGAAGTTCTTCTTGACCACATCTGCGATGGAAACATAGGGAAACGTATGGACCGGCCCGCGATAGTTGATCAGCGCGCGCCCCTGGTCATCCGGCTGAATCACGTCGGAACTGCCGAATTCGATGCTCTCGATTCCATTGGCCCCGAAATTCAGCACGATGCGGTCGTTGGTGAGCGACAGGAACAGCCGCACCACCTGCACGTCCAGTGAGGCGTACAGGTCCCAATCCTTCTTGTCCTTGGAGAGGCCAAAGGGCATGGCCAGCGCCGCCCGGCGCACCACGCCGTCGGGATCCTGGAAGACGTTGAAGTAGCCGGTGGCAGAGTGCTCGCCGCGCAGCGCGTCGGTGAGCACATCGATGTTGGCCTCCGCGGCGTAGGGCGCCATGCCATATTGCTCGAAGCCCTCCATCAGATGCAGGTAATTCTGCTGGCCCTGGCTTCCCATGGACTGCACGGCGCGAGCCTGCGGGAAGGGAAAGTACTGAATCAAGTTTGCGTAGTGTTCGATCGTTTTCCGGTCGAGCGATTTGGCCTCTTGCGGAGACATGAAAAAGAAATTCCCCAGAACCACACGGCCGTGGCGCCGGATGGCCTCGGCGAACTGCGGGTCCGCATCCAGTTGTTTTTCGGTTCGAGCGAGTTCCGCGAGCAGGCGCGCGTCCACTTCTTCGCCCTGCTTCTGTCTGGCTTCGAGTTGCAGCCGCAGGTCGCGGATCGGCTTGGCGGTTGCATCTTCCTCGGTGAACGTGATGTCGAATCCCACCACCCGCGCCCCGTCTTCGCGCAGCGCATCCATCATTTTCGCGAAGTTGGTGCGCGAGAACGGCCATCTGCCCAGCTCTTCCTGCGCGTGCTGATCGATGTCTACAATCACAATGCGCGAATCCGCGCCGGGCGGCGCGAGATGCTGCCGCAGGTTGAACCGCGCGTCCACGGTGGAGAGTTCGAAGCGCGTCAGCACGTTCCGCCCCACGCCGCTGCGCTCGCCGAGCAGCACGTTGTAATACAGCAGCAGGCCGATGACGGAGATTCCCAGGCTGATGCCCAGGGAAACGCGAAGTCCCCACAACTTCTGAAGGAAGCCGGTGGGCTTGGTGCTGGAGACGAACGGGGGCATCTTGGAAACTGCTTCCCGGTTCCCGCTTTAATCCCGGAAGACGAAACTCAGCCTTACTTTCCCCAGTTCGATCACATCTCCTTCGTTCAATTTGGTGGGCTGGGTAATCGCCTGCCCGTTCACTTTGGGCACTTTGTCCCCGGTGCCGATATAAAACCCATCGTCGCGCTTGCTGATTTGCGCGGCCACCTTGGGGGCAAACCACCCGGTCAGGCGCACCGTAGCCATCGAGGATTTCCCGATCACCGTCAGCCTGTTCGAGAGTGGATACTCCCGCTGGTCCGTCTTGCCCTCCAGCACCACCAGCCAGGGGATGCGCACCCGGGGAGGCGCCGGGGGCGCGGCGGTGGCGGTGGCTTCGGCGGTGGGAGTTGCTGCCGCGCCGGTTCCCCCCGCGGCCATCGCCTGGGCCAGCAATTCACGACGCTTTTTCGTGTCCAGCACCATCGTTTCCTGGAGCTTTGGGGCCGCGGGCTTTGGGGCTGCGGGCGTGGCAGAGGTCGGGATGGGCTCGGCCTCTCCGCGCACCTCGATCGAGTGCTTCCCCACGCTCACCACGTCTCCCGGCTTGAGTGTGGCCCGGGTGATGCGCTGCGAATTCACAAACGTGCCGTTCAAGCTGTTCATGTCTTCCACCACCAGCTTGCCGCCATCGTTGAAAATCCGTGCGTGGTGGCTGGACACCGCCAGATTGTCCACGTGCAGGTCGTTATCCGGGGCCCGCCCGATGGAGATCGGCTGCGCGCCCACGTCCACTTCCT
>Ga0335085_10003503_pt1 | contig 27085 bp, 27 predicted proteins | sample Lox_Sample_45_FD_206712 | JGI IMG/M metagenome (GOLD analysis project Ga0335085, IMG submission 206712) | Soil microbial communities from Loxahatchee National Wildlife Refuge, Florida, United States - Lox_Sample_4.5 | ecosystem: Environmental > Terrestrial > Soil > Wetlands | place: USA...
ATGATCTCGAACTTTTCGATGCCGGTGAAAAGCTTCAATGCCACCGCGTGCAGCGGCACCTGCGTCATCGTGAACAGGAACGTGAGCACCGTGAGCCCCAGCGAGATCGAGATCGGCATGCCGGTGAGCATGAGCGCGACGAGCAACCCGAAGATGAGGTAGGCGCTCATGGCTGGGCCGGCCGCTTCAGGTCGGCTGGATGAAGATTCGTCGCGGCCGTCTCGCCTGCACCTTCGATGGCGACGACCGCGTGATGCGGGAGCGTTCCGGTGCGCAGGAACGACCAGGTCACCTGCAGGAAGCGCAAGCACATCAGGTACGAGCCGCACGGGATCGCCAGGTAAACGATCCACATCGGCAGCTCAAGATCGGCGGACACCTCGTCGGTGTGCGCGATTCCCCACACGAGCTGTGCACCCAAGGTACCGACGACGCCGGTGAAGAGTGCGCCTGCGAGCAAGCCGAACACGATCAACCTCGCGCGGTGGCGGTCCGGCAGCCGGTTGATCAGAACATCCACTCCAACATGGATGCCCGTGCGCACGCCGTAGGCGGCGCCGAACTTGGCCATCCAGATGAACATGTAGATGCACAGCTCCTGGGCCCAACTCAGATTGATCTTGAGCAGCCAGTCCTGCACGACCGGGATCGGCAGCGCCGAGGCGTAGCGATGCACCACCGCGACGAAGATCAGCAGTGTCGCGGCGCCCATCAGGAAGGCGATCAGCCATTCCTCGAGATGGTCGAGGACTCTCAGCACGGAGCGATCGGGGCTCGCGATCGGACGGATACAGCGGCGTTGTGCGCCGTGCCCGGATCAGGGTTTGTTGGGATCGAATCCGGTCGCTTTGTAGATGGATTGGATCAGTTCCTTGCCGATCTTGTCGGCCATCTGGGCGTGTACCGGCAACAGCGCTCGCTTCCAAGCGAGCTTCTGCTGCGGCGTGAGCGTGAGAATCTGGGTCTTGCCCGACTTCCTGATGGCCTCCAACGCACCGTCGTTCTCCTGCTTGGCGATGTGGTTGCCATAGCTCGTAGCATCCTTCATCGCAGCCTCCAGGGTGGTGCGCACGTCCGGCGGCAGGCCGTCCCAGAACTTCTTGTTGACGATGACGGCATAGCCGATGTAACCGTGATCGGAGACGGTCAGATCCTTCTGCACCTCGTACATCTTCTGCGTGTAGATGTTCGAAATCGTGTTTTCGGTACCGTCCACCACGCCCGTCTGCAGCGCCTGATACACCTCGGAGAAGGCCATCACCTGAGGGATCGCGCCCAGGGCGCGCATCTGGGCGTCGAGCACCTTGGACGACTGGATGCGCATCTTCAGGCCCTTTAGATCTTCCGGTTTGACGAGAGGCTTGTTCGCGGTCATGGCCTTGAAGCCGTTGTCCCAGTACGCGAGCCCGACGATCCCCTTGGGTTCGAGCCGCTTGAGCAGGGCGGCGCCGATCGGCCCTTCGGTGACTTTATGCAATTCGGCGTAGCTGCCGAACAGGTAGGGCAGGTCGAAGGCTTCGAACTCGCGCTCTCCGAGCGGGCCGAACTTGGCTAGCGAGGGCGCCAGCATCTGCACGGAGCCCAGCTGTAACGCCTCGAGCTCCTCCTTGTCCTTGTACAGCTGGCTGTTCGGATAGACCTCGATCTTGACCTTGCCCTTGGTGCGCTCCTCGGCGAGCTGCTTGAAATAGCCGGCCGCTTTGCCCTTGGGCGTATCGGGCGTGACGACATGGCTGAACTTGATGATGATCGGCTGCTGCGCCGATGCAGCCGCGCTAAGCATCAGCCCAGCAACGCCGATAACGGCAAAACGCACTTTGCCCATCGTCTCCTCCCAAACTTTCATCGCGGCGCCACGACCACACCCTGCAGACCCATCTCCTTCAACCGCTTGTTGGCGGCATCCGCTTCGGCGTGATCCTTGAAGGGACCCACGACCACGCGCGTCTCGATGAACGCAGGGATCCCGTTCCGGGCCAGCTTTGCCTGCAGCGCGCGCGCGTTCTCGGGCGTGGTGAAAACGCCGACCTGGACCAGGAAACCTTTAGGCGGGGAGGGCTCCACCGCCTTGGAAGGCGCCTTCTCGAGCGCTGGCTTCGGCGCTGGAGCGGCCGCCGATGTCGGCTTCTCCTGCGGCGGGGCGGGCGTCGGCGGCGCTGGCTGGATCCCGGGGCGTTCTTCGGGCGCCTTCGGCGCTGCGCGCTCCGAGGGTGCCACGGTTTCGTTGGTTACCACTGGCGGCGGTGGAGGCGGCTGCACCTGCGCCGGAGCTGCGGTGCTCGGCGGAGCTGGACCGGCCGCGATCGGCTCGCTGGGCGGCCGAACCGGTGGCTGCGGCAACGCCCGCGGTTCGGGCAGCGGCGCTTCGACTCTCTTCTGCGCCGCGTTGTAGCGATCGAGCAGCGCCAATCCGGCGATGGCGGCCGCGATCAGGGCGAGCGCGATGCCCAGCCGGCGCATCGCACGCCGGACCAGCTGTTTTTCCTCCTGGCCAACACCTGGCCCTGCCACGCTGTCTCCCCCAACTCGCCGGGCGCATTGGACGAGCGCAACACTAACATCCTTTGTCGGGTCTTAGAATGCGAGCTCGTTTGGGCCCCGCGCCGGCGGGGGCGCTTGATCCAGCTCGGCAGCCGGAGCGCTTTCCTTCTTCGCGTTCCCGTGCTATCCTTATGAATTGTCTTGAAAAAGCAGCTTACCCAAGAAGCGCATCAGCTGGAGAACCTGAACGTGGCTGTGGAACGAACGCTGTCCATCATCAAGCCGGATGCGGTGGCCCGGGACGTGATCGGTCAAATCTATGCACGTTTCGAGGCGGCAGGCTTGAAGATCGTAGCCGCTCGCATGATGCATCTGTCACAGGCGCAAGCCGAGGGTTTCTACGCCGTGCATCGCGAGCGTGCGTTCTTCGCGGATCTGGTGCGATTCATGACGTCTGGTCCGGTGATGGTACAGGTGCTCGAGGGCGAGGACGCGATCCAGAAGAACCGTGAGCTCATGGGCGCTACCGATCCGAAGAAAGCGGCGCTGGGGACGATCCGTGCCGATTTCGCGCGCAGCATCGAGGCGAACGCCGTGCACGGCTCGGACGGCCCGGCGACAGCAGCCATCGAGATCGCTTATTTCTTCCCCACGGTGGATCTCCACCCGCGGTGATGCCGGTCAATCTACTCGACTACGACCTGCGCGGTTTGACCGGACTGCTCACTGAGATCGGCGAGAAGCCGTTCCGGGCGCGACAACTCCTGCGCTGGATCCACCACACCGGCGAGGCGGATCTGGCACGCATGACGGACCTCGCCAAGCCGTTGCGCGAACGGCTCATGCAGGTTGCCAGCGTGGAACCGCCGAGCGTGGTTTCGGCGTCGACGGCGGCGGACGGCACGCGCAAGTGGCTGCTGTCGACGGGCAGCGGCAACGCCATCGAGACCGTCTTCATCCCGGAGACGAACCGCGGCACGCTCTGCGTTTCCAGCCAAGTGGGCTGTGCGTTGGAGTGCTCGTTCTGCTCGACCGGCCGCCAGGGGTTCAACCGCAATCTCACCACGGGAGAGATCATCGGTCAGCTCTGGGTCGCCCGCCGAGCCTTGGAGCACGAGCCCGCTGCCCCTGGACGGATGATCAGCAATGTCGTGTTCATGGGGATGGGGGAGCCGCTGACGAACTTCGACAATGTCGTGTCGGCGCTATACCTGATGCTCGACGACCACACCTATGGCTTGTCACGCCGGCGCGTCACGGTGAGCACCTCCGGCATCGTGCCCAACATCGATCGCCTGCGCGCCGAATGCCCGGTTGCGCTCGCGGTGTCGCTGCACGCGCCTTGCGACGAGCTGCGCGACGTGCTCGTGCCGATCAACCGCAAGTACCCGCTGCGAGACTTGATGGCGGCGTGCCGGCGCTATGTGGATGGTGCACCAGCCGAGTCGTGCCAAGACGCAGCACCGGCCGCCAACCGGATCGCACCGGAAGTGCGCCACAAGTGGAAGCGCGACGGTGCGCCGCGCGAGTTCATCACCTTCGAGTACGTCATGCTCGATGGCGTCAACGATCGCCTTGAGCATGCGCACCAGCTTCTCGAGCTGACGAGCGACGTGCCGTGCAAGTTCAACCTGATCCCGTTCAACCCGTTCCCGCGGTCGGGGTACCGGCGTTCGCGGCCGGAGCAGATTCGAGCGTTCCAGACGGTCCTGATGGAAGCCGGGAGGGTGGCCACGGTGCGGAAGACGCGTGGCGACGACATCGACGGCGCATGTGGCCAGCTCGCCGGCCGGGTGCAGGATCGCACCGGGCGCAAGTTGCGGCGGACTACCGAGGCCTCCCTGTGATGCGGCGCGCGTTGCTCTGCGCACTTGTTCTTCTGGCGGCATGCACCACGCAAAAGGCGACCGACGGGCAACATGCCGAGCGCTCCAGCAGCAGCACGCCGTTGGAACGAGCCAAGATTCACACCGAGCTCGGCGTGCGCTACTACGAGATCGGCCAACTCGGTGTGGCCTTGGAGGAGCTGAACACCGCGACCTCCGCGGACAGCTCCTACGCCCCGGCCTATAACGCGCTAGGCCTGGTGTACATGGAGCTGCACGAGGACGACCAGGCCGAGAAGAACTTCCGCAAGGCCATTAAGCTCGACCCGTCGAGCTCGGAGGCGAAGAACAACTATGGATTGTTCCTCTGCCAGCGGGGGCGCGCCAACGAAGGCATACGCCAACTGCTGGACGCATTGAAGAACCCGCTGTACACGACGCCGGACGTGGCATACAAGAACGCCGGGCTGTGCTCGCGCAAGGCCGGGGACATCACGAGCGCCGAGACCTACTTCGCCAGGGCCGTCAAACTCAACCCCAGCCAACCGGAGTCGTTATTCCAGCTGGCCGATATCAGCTACGCGCAGGACGCTTATGTGAAGGCGCAGCAGTACCTTGCGCGGTATATGTCGGTCGCCAATCCGCCGGCGGCGGAAGCACTTTGGCTGGGGGCACGGATCGAGCGCAAGCTCGGGAACCGCGAATCGCTCGCCAATTACGGGTCGCAGCTACGCAAGCGCTACCCGTCGTCGCCGGAGACCAAGGCCTTCCTGGAGGGGCGCTTCGAATGAGCGATTCCGACGTCATCGGCGGCGCGCCGGTCGACCCGAGCCTGCGGGCCGGGGGTGAGCAGCAATCGGGCAGCCCCGGCGCACGCCTGCTGGCCGAGCGGCGCAGTCAAGGCTTGAGTTTGGGCGACATCGCGCGGCAGCTGAAGCTGTCGGTGCGGCAGGTGGAGGCGCTGGAGCGCGACGAGTACGCGGCGTTTTCGGGCCCCGTGTTCGTGCGCGGCTTTCTGCGCAACTATGCCAAGCTGCTGCATCTGGATCCCGACCCGCTGCTCGAGGCGGCCAACCTTGCGGTCGCAGCCCCAGTTGGGCAGATCGTGCATCCGGCTGCGGCCCCCTCGCCTGCGTCGGCCCGCTCGGAGCATGGGCGCAGGCTGCTGGTTGGTGCCGCTCTGGCACTGCTGGTCGTGATCGCGGTCGGCCTGCTTGCCTCGAACGCGGCGCGCGAGCGGCACAAGGCGGGACCGGCAGCGAGCGAACCCTCGGCGGTGCTCGAGACGCCCGCGCCGCGTTCGGAGCGGGTCGACTCGCCCCCGGCGGTACCCAGTGCCTCTTCGCCGCCGCCCGCTGCGCCTGGGCAAGAGACTGCTGCGGCTCCCGCCTTGGCGGAGCCGGCAGCAAAGGCCATCACCGCCTCATCTCCAGACGTGAAAGGTCCTGCCCCCACTCCGGTCCCTCCTCCTGCGACCGCCCGCCCTGGACAGCCGGCCGACACCGCGCAACGGCCGCCTACGAGCGAGACCGGCACAGCACAGATCCGCCTGGTGTTCGAGGGCGAATCCTGGGTGGAGATCAAGGATGGGAGCGGCGCGACGATCTATTCGCGCTTGAACCCCGAGGGAAGCGAGCGCGTGGTTCGGGGCGTGCCACCGTTTTCGCTCGTGATCGGTAACGCGCATGGAGTGAAGCTCACTTACAGGGACCGGGCCGTCGACCTGGAACCCCACACGCGTGTGGACGTTGCGCGCATCACGCTCCAGTAGACCCCTCCCGCATGACTTCGATCCCACAGCCTGACCTAGCCCGGAGGCGTACGCGGCTCGCATCCATCGGTGGCATTGCCGTGGGCGGCGGTGCCCCGGTGGTGGTGCAGTCGATGACGAACACCGACACCGCAGACGTGCAGGCCACGGCCGGTCAGGTTGCGGCGCTTGCGCGCGCCGGTTCCGAGCTGGTGCGCGTCACCGTGAACAGCCCCGAGGCGGCGGCGCAAGTCGCCCGACTCAAAGACCGCTTGGTGGCGATGGGCGTGGAGGTGCCGCTGATCGGAGATTTCCACTTCAACGGACACCGGCTGCTCACGCAGTATCCGGACTGTGCACGGGCGCTGGACAAATATCGGATCAACCCCGGAAACGTCGGGCGGGGTGCGAGACGCGAGGAGCAGTTCGCCGTCATGATCGAGGCCGCCTGCCGCTACGGAAAGCCGGTGCGCATCGGGGTCAACTGGGGCAGCCTGGATCCAGAGCTGCTGGCTCGGCTGATGGACCAGAACGCAAAGCGCGCGACGCCACTCGAAGCCGAGGCGGTGATGCGCGAAGCGTTGGTCGCCTCGGCGCTCGACAGCGCGCAGCGGGCCGAGGAGCTCGGCTTGCCGGGCGATCGAATCATCCTGTCGTGCAAGGTCAGCGGCGTGCAAGATCTCATTCGCGTATATCGGGAGTTGTCGCGGCGCTGCGATTACCCCTTGCACCTCGGGCTCACCGAGGCCGGGATGGGCAGCAAGGGGATCGTCGCCTCCACGGCGGCCTTGGCGGTCCTGCTCCAGGAGGGCATAGGCGATACGATCCGCATCTCGCTTACACCCGAGCCGGGAGGAGATCGGACCAAGGAGGTCGTCGTCGCGCAGGAGATCCTGCAGACGATGGGCCTGCGCTCGTTTATGCCGATGGTCGTGGCCTGCCCAGGATGCGGGCGTACGACGAGCACGTACTTCCAAGAGCTGGCCGACAAGATCCAGAGTTGGCTGCGGGCCCAGATGCCGGGGTGGCGCGGACGCCATCCCGGTGTGGAGTCCATGACCGTGGCGGTCATGGGCTGCGTGGTCAACGGTCCGGGCGAGAGCAAGCATGCGAACATCGGCATCAGCTTGCCGGGCTCGGGGGAAAGCCCGGTGGCACCCGTCTACGTGGACGGCCAGAAGACGGTGACGCTGAAGGGGAGCCGGATCGCCGAGGAGTTCCAACAGATTGTCGCGGACTATGTCGTCGCGCATTACGGGGACGATCGGCACGCCGACGGCTCGGGCGAGACAGTGCACGCGACCAGCACGGAATGAGCGCCGACGCGGACAGCGGACGAGTCGCCGGGCAGGTCGAATCCACAACGAGCGAACCGGTGGCGTCGATCCGGGGGATGAGCGACATCCTGCCGGATCAGACGCTATTGTGGGAGCGGTTCGAGGATACGGTACGCGACTGGCTGAGAGCGTATGGCTACCGCCAGCTGCGCATGCCGCTGGTGGAGAAGACGGAGCTCTTCGTGCGCTCCCTCGGCGAGGTCACCGACATCGTCGAGAAGGAGATGTACACGTTCACCGACCTCAACGGTGAGAGCATCAGCTTGCGCCCCGAGGGCACCGCCTCCTGCGTGCGCGCTGCGCTGGAGCATCATCTGCTGTACGCCGGCCCGCAGCGCCTCTACTACACTGGCCCAATGTTCCGGCACGAGAAGCCGCAGCGAGGCCGCTACCGTCAGTTCCACCAGGTCGGAGTGGAAGCCCTCGGGTTCGCCGGTCCGGATGTGGACGCGGAACATCTGGCGATGTGCGCGCGCCTGTGGAAGCTGCTGCGGCTGCCCGATGTGCGGCTCGAGATCAATACGCTAGGCAGCCCGGAGGCGCGGGCTCGCTACCGCGCTCGCTTGGTGCAGTACCTGCAGCGCAACCTCGAGCGCCTCGACGAGGACAGCCGCCGGCGGCTGCACGGCAACCCACTGCGCGTGCTGGACAGCAAGAACCCGCAGATGCAGGAGGTGATCGAGGCGGCACCGCGCCTGTATGACGATCTGGACGAAGGCTCGCTCCAGCATTTCGAAGCGCTGCAGTCGATCCTGCGCAATATGGAGTTGGAGTACGAGATCAACACCCGACTGGTGCGGGGGTTGGATTACTACAATTACACCGTGTTCGAGTGGACCACCGACCGCCTGGGTGCGCAGGCCGCGATTTGCGCCGGAGGGCGCTACGACGGGTTGTTCGCTCAGCTCGGCGGGAAGCCCGCGCCGGCCTGCGGCTTCGCCATGGGCGTGGAGCGCATCTTGGCGCTGGTCGGTGACAGGGGCCCGCAGCACGGGCCCGTGCCCGACGTCTACGTTGTTCACAGCGGCGCACAGGCCACGGCGCAGGCTTGGCGCGCAGCCGAGCGGCTGCGCGAGGCGGGGCTTGCAGTGCTGCTCCATTGCGGGGGGGGCAGCTTCAAGTCGCAGATGAAAAAGGCCGACGCGAGTCTGTCACGCTTCGCGGTGATCATCGGCGAGGACGAGGCGGCGGCGGGCGTGGTCGCGGTAAAGCCGCTGCGCGAGCTCGGCGAGCAGGTGAGCCTCCCGCTTGCTGATGCCATTGGGCTGATCGGTGGGGCGAGGCATTCGCTACGCGTCGAACCATGACCTTGGGAGATCCATGTACGACCTAGAAGAACAGGAACAAATCGACGCGCTGAAGGCCTGGTGGAAAGAGCATGGGCGCGTCGTCATCGCGGCGCTCGTGGCCGCCTGTCTGGCCGCTGGCGGCACCGCGGGATGGCGCTGGTATCAGCGCAGTCAGGCCGAGCAGGCCAGTCAGATCTACTCCTCGCTGGAGAAAGCGGTAAACGCGAACGATCTCAAACAGGTTCGGGAATTGTCGCGCCAGCTCACGGAGCAATACGGTTCCAGCGCGTATGGTCCGATGGCCGCGCTGGTCGCAGCCAAAGCCCAATACGAGGCGGGCGACGCGAGCGGCGCGCAGAGCGCGCTGCAGTGGGCGGTCGACCATGCACGCGACGAGGACCTGGAGGCAACGGGCCGATTGAGATTGGCCGGCATCCTGCTCGACCAGAAGAAGTACGACGACGCTCTGAAAGTGCTCGAAGCGAAGCATCCCGAGTCCTTCGACGGCCTGTTCGCCGACCTCACTGGAGACATCCAGGCGGCGCAGGGAAAGCCCGCCGCTGCGAGGGCCGCCTACCAGCGTGCTCTGGAGAAACTGCCCGGCGGCGGCTATCGCGATATCGTGCAAGTCAAGCTCGATTCCCTGGGCGGGAGCCCATGAAGAGGAGCTCGCCGAGGGGGGTGCCGCGGCACGGCTGGCGTTTGTGGCTCGCCGGTCTATCGCTGCTCTTGTCCGCATGCGGCGGCTCGGATGCGATCAAGCCGGCGGAGCTGGTCAAGTTCAAACCCACCGCGACGGCGAAGGTGATGTGGCGCGCGTCGGTCGGCGAGGCCGACGTGTATACCTTCTCCCCCGCGTTGCTCGAAGGCGCCGTATACGCGGCGGGCGCGAACGGCTCGCTTGCGCGGTTTGACGCCGCGAGCGGAAAGCAGCGCTGGCGAGTGGATACCAAGAGCACGCTCTCGGGAGGGGTTGGCGCCGACGCCGGGCTGGTCGTGGTGGGGACGAGCAAAGGCGTGGTGTTAGCTTACGACACCAATGGCAAGCTGGTGTGGCGAACCCAAGTGAGCAGCGAGGTGTTGATGGGGCCGCGTGCCGAGGAGGGCATCGTCGTCGCGCGCAGCGGTGACGGCCGCATCGTAGGGTTGGATGCCAAGGACGGGAAGCTGCGTTGGGAGTACCGATTCACACTGCCGCCGCTTCTGCTGTGGTCGTCGGACGGCGTGGTCATCTCCCATGGTACGGTCCTCGCGGGGCTGGCGGCCGGGAAGGTGGTGGCGTTGAAGCTCTCCGACGGCAGCGTCCTATGGGAGTCGACCCTTGCCCAGCCCAAGGGTGCCAACGAGCTGGAGCGCATCACCGACATCGCGGCGGCCCCCGACCTCGACGGCGAGCAGACCTGCGCGGTGACGTTCCAGGGACGCATCGGCTGTTATCAGACCGACCGCGGGGCGCTGCTATGGAGTCGCGACGCCTCATCGGCCGGAGCGCTCACCCACGACCCGGCCACCATCTATATGACGGATGCACGCAGCACCGTGTTCGCATTCGACAAGGGCACCGGCGCGGTCGTGTGGAAGCAGGACAAGCTGCTGGCGCGGAGCGCGAGCGCCCCCACGCCAACCGGCTTGTTCGTGGCGGTGGGGGACTTCGAAGGCTACGTCCATTTCCTAGATCGCGAGGACGGCGCTTTCGCAGTCCGCGTTGCTACCGACGGGAGCGCGATCAAAGCCCGCCCGCTGCGCTCGGGCTCCAACATGTTGGTGCAGACCCAAAGCGGGGGGCTGTACGCCATCTTCGTCAAGTCGCTGTAGGTTTGCGCTGCCGGACGGCGACAGCGCCGTCGCTCTAGTTCCATGAAGCCCACGATCGCCCTTGTCGGGCGTCCCAACGTCGGGAAGTCGACCCTGTTCAATCGCCTCACGCGCAGCCGTGACGCGCTGGTGGCCGACGTCCCTGGCCTAACGCGCGACCGCCATTACGGTCACGGGCTCGTGGGCCCGCAGGCCTACCTGGTGGTCGATACCGGCGGCTTAGAGCCGTCCGCCAAGCAGGGCATCTATCGGGAGATGGCGCGCCAGACGCTGCAGGCGGTCGACGAGGCCGACGTGGTGCTGTTTCTCGTCGATGCTCGCGCGGGGCTGACCTCGCAGGATCGAGAGATCGCGGTCGAGCTGCGCCGCTCAGGCAAAAGGCTGTTACTGGTGGCGAACAAATGCGACGGGCTCGCCCACGAGTCTGCCGCTGCCGAGTTCCATGAGCTGGGCCTCGGCACGCCGCATGCGATCTCCGCGGCGCACGGCGAGGGCGTTCGCGAGCTGATGGAGACGGCGCTGCAGGACCTGTCCCCGGCCGTGCCCGAACCCCCTGGGGGCGAGCGTCCTCGGATCGCAGTGGTGGGGCGTCCGAACGTCGGCAAGTCCACGCTGGTGAACGCGTTGGTGGGCGAGGAACGCGTGATCACCTTCGATCAACCCGGCACCACGCGCGACAGCATTTACATCGACTTTGAGCGCAAGGGCAGGCCCTATACCCTGATCGACACCGCCGGGCTGCGACGCCGCGCGAGGGTGGAGGAGACGGCGGAGAAATTCTCCGTAATCCAGACGATGCGCGCCATCGACGATGCCAACGTCGTAGTCCTCGTGCTCGATGCGCGCCAGCAGATCGCCGACCAGGACGCGCATATCGCCGGCTTCATCCGGGACGCGGGCCGGGCTCTGGTGGTGGCGATCAACAAGTGGGACGGCTTGAGCGAATCCGATCGCGATCGGGTGCGGCGCGAGTTCGCCCGCCGCCTCCCCTTTATCGGCTTCGCCCGGGTGCATCGGATCTCGGCTTTGGAGCGGCGCGGCTTGTCAGAACTTATCAAATCGATAGATTTTGCCTATGCCGCGGCCATGGCCAAGCTTCCCACCCCCAAGCTCACCCGGGCGCTGATCGCGGCGACAACCCGCCAGCCGCCGCCGCGGCACGGGCTGTTCCGGCCCAAGCTGCGCTATGCCCATCAGGGAGGAAGCAACCCGCCTGTCATCGTCATTCACGGCAACCAGCTGGACAGCCTGCCGGAGAGCTATAAGCGCTACCTAGAGCGCTTCTTCGCCGACGCGTTCGACCTGCAGGGCACGCCGCTGCGCGTTCAGTTTCGCGTCAACCCCAACCCTTACGCTGACAGGAATTGATCGCCTAAGGGGTCGCGAGCGCGGTTCAGCTATGGAAACACGCTGGGAATTGAAGTACAGTAGGCGCAGGAGATAAGACCTAGAAGAAGGAGGTCTCATGAGCGCCAAAGGACAACTGCTTCAGGACCCATTCTTGAATGCGCTGCGCAAAGAGCATGTGCCAGTCTCGATCTATCTCGTGAACGGGATTAAGCTGCAAGGGCAGATCGAGTCATTCGACCAGTATGTAGTCCTGTTGAAGAACACGGTCACGCAGATGGTCTACAAGCACGCGATTTCGACCGTGGTTCCGGCACGCGCCGTCAACCTCTCGCTTGATCATTCCTCCGATAGCTGAGCCGGTGCGGGCGTCCGGTTTCGAACGCCGGAGACTCGCGCGTGAGCTCATCCGCCCTTTGGCGCGCGTTGAATACACCGGAGCGCGCCCCAATCTGAAGCTGCATGTTTGACCGCCCCCGAGGCGCCGACCGCGCGATCCTGGTCAACTTGGACCTGGGCGAGCCGGACCAGCCGGCTCGCGTCGGCGAGCTCAAGGAGCTCGCGTCGAGCTGCGGCCTATGCGTCGTAGGCTTGGTTCAAGGACGCCGTCAGCGCCCCGATCCCGCAACGTTCGCTGGCCGCGGAAAGGTCGACGAGTTGGCCGCGGCCGTCGTCGCAAGCGAGGCGACCCTGGTGGTGTTCAACCACGAGCTATCGCCCGCGCAGGAACGCAACCTTGAGCGACATCTGTCCTGTCGCGTGATCGACCGCGTCAGCCTCATTCTGGATATCTTCGCGCAGCGCGCGCGCAGCCACGAGGGCAAGCTTCAGGTCGAGCTCGCGCAGCTCGAACGCCTGGCGACCCGGCTGGTGCGCGGTTGGAGCCACCTGGAGCGGCAGAAGGGCGGCATCGGGTTGCGTGGCCCGGGGGAAACGCAGCTCGAGACCGACCGACGCCTGCTCGCCAAGCGCGTGAAAGTCCTCAAGGACAAGCTGGAGCGGGTGCGCCGGCAGCGTCATGTGCAGCGGCGCGCACGCGAGCGCGCCGAGGTTTTGTCGGTGGCGATCGTGGGGTACACCAACGCCGGCAAGTCGACGCTGTTCAATCGCCTCACGCGCGAGGATGTCCACGCCGCCGACCAGTTGTTCGCGACCTTGGATACGACCACGCGGCGATTGCACACGCCGATGGGCGGAAAGGTCGTGCTGTCGGACACCGTCGGGTTCATCCGCGACCTACCGCACACGCTGGTCGCCGCCTTCCGCGCCACGTTGGAGGAGACTGTCCAGGCCGACCTCCTGCTCCACGTCGTCGACGGCTCCGCCGCGGACCCGCAGGCACAGATCGAACAGGTCGACGCGGTGCTGAGCGAGATCGGGGCGGGTGCGCTGCCGCAGGTCATGGTCCTCAACAAGGCTGATTTGACTCGACTTCCAGCCGGTCTGGAACGCGACGAGTATGGTAAGATCTGGCGCCTTCGCGTGAGCGCGAAGACCGGCGCTGGAATGGAGTTCGTGCGCCTGGCCATCGACGAGTTCCGATCCGGCTCGACCTTGTCCGATTCGTCCAGCCGCGCGGTCGCGTGAGACGCCGGGTGGGCAGTCTGCCTCGAATCCCGGGACCAGATGCGGCAGTTGCTGGACGATGACGGCGGCGAAATACGCACGAGCGCTCGTCACTCGCTCCCTGCGGGCGCCCACCCGCTCTTCCGTGCTGCTGGTGCAGCGTACCGTTAGCCTATGGGATTGAACGACCCGCAGTGGGGCCGGCGCGGCGATGGCCCGCCCGACCTGGATGAGATCTGGAATCGCTTCCGACAGCGAGTTGCGCGCCTGTTCGGCGGCAAGGGCGCGGGGCGCGAGCCGGGCGGTGCAGGCGGCAAGGGCTTGCCCGGCGGCGCAGGCCTGCTGGTTGTCCTGGTCGTATTGATCTGGCTGGCGAGCGGCTTCTACATTGTGGACGCCGGCCAGCGCGGTGTGGTTCTGCGCTTCGGCAAATATTCCCAGACCACCGATCCGGGGCCGCAATGGCGCCTGCCGTATCCGATCGAATCGGTGGAGATCGTGCCGATTTCTACCGTACGCACGCTGGAGGTCGGGTACCGCAACAACACCAAGAACAAGATGCTGAAGGAATCGCTGATGCTCACCGACGACGAGAACATCGTCGACATCCAATTCGCGGTTCAGTACGTCGTGAAAGACCCCACCGATTTTCTGTTCAACATCCGCAGCCCCGAGGAGACCGTGATGCAGGTGGCCGAATCGGCGATGCGCGAGGTCGTGGGCAAGAGCAAGATCGACTTCGTGCTCTACGAGGGGCGCAGGCAGATCGGTGAGGAGTCAAAGACGCTGATGCAGCAGATGCTCGACCGCTACCGGACCGGCGTCCTGATCAGCCAGGTCAGCCTGCAGCAGGCCCAAGCGCCGGAGGAGGTGCAAGCGGCGTTCGTGGACGCGGTCAATGCCAACCAGGACCGAGAACGACAGATCAACGAGGGCCAGGCCTACTCGAACGACGTCGTGCCCAAGGCGCGTGGCACCGCCTCGCGCCTGCAACAGGAAGCCGAAGGCTACCGGCAGCGCGTGATCGCGAACGCGGAAGGCGAGGCTTCGCGGTTCCGCCAGATCCTCGAAGAGTACTCTCGGGCGCCGGCTGTAACCCGGGAACGCCTGTATCTGGATGCCGTGCAGCAGGTGCTGTCCAGCACCAGCAAAGTCATCGTGGATCAGAAGTCGGGGAGCAACCTGCTGTTCCTGCCGCTCGACAAGCTGCTGCAGCTCTCGGCGGCGGGAGCGGCACCTGCCGCAACGGACAGTGCAGAACGTGCGCCCACTCCGGAGCTGCAGTCGTCGTCGCCGCCGCTGGACTCGCGCTCGCGCGACGCGCTGCGCAGCCGCGATCGGGAAGGGCGCCCATGAGCCGCGCGACAATCGGCGTGTTGATCGCGCTCGTGGCGCTCCTGGTGGTGGCGAGCCTCACCCTGTTTACCGTCGACCAGCGGCAGAACGCCATCGTGTTCCGCTTGGGCGAGCCGGTGCACATCATCAACAAGCCGGGCCTGTATCTCAAGTTTCCCCTGCTGGACAACGTCCGCTATTTCGACGTGCGCATCCTCACGCTCGACGCGGACGAACCGGTGCTCGTCACGACCTTGGAGAAGATGAACGTCCTGGTGGACTCGTTCGTGAAGTGGCGCATCGTCGACGTGCTGCAATACTATGTGAGCGTGGGGGGAGACGAAGCCCGCGCCAAGATCCGGCTGGCGCAGACGGTGAACGGCAACCTGCGCGACGAGTTCGGCAAGCGCACAATCCACAACGTGGTCTCCGGGGAGCGCGATCGCATCATGGCGCTCACGCGCGAGAAAGCGGACGCCGACGCGCGCAATATCGGCGTGGAAGTGCTCGACGTGCGCCTCAAGCGAGTCGACCTGCCGCAGGAGGTCAGTCAGGCGGTCTACCGGCGCATGGAGGCGGAGCGCAAGCGCGTCGCGAACGAGCTGCGGTCGCTGGGAGCGGCCGAATCGGAGAAGATCCGTGCCGACGCGGACAAGCAGCGGGAGGTCATCGTCGCGGAGGCTTACCGAGATGCGCAGCGCATCAAGGGGCAGGGCGATGCGCGCGCGTCCGCCATCTACGCTCAAGCCTTTCAGCAGAACCCGGAGTTCTATTCCTTCTACCGTAGCCTGGATGCCTACCGGCAGAGCCTGAAGGGCAAAAGCGACGTCCTGGTCCTCGATCCCAGCTCGGATTTCTTCAAATATCTCAAGGGACCGTCGGGCAAGAGATAATCCGCGTTCAACCCGATTCGCTGCGGCCGCCCAATCGTCTCATGTCCAGCGCTCTTTGGACCGCCTTTGCGGTCGTCCTTCTGCTCGAGGGCCTGCCTTTGCTGCTGGTCCCGGCCCGCTGGCGCGACATCGTGCGCCAGGTGTCGGGGTTGGCGGACGGTCAGCTGCGCTTCTTCGGTTTGCTCATGGTGCTGAGCGCGCTCGGCCTGCTTGTGCTTGCGAGCAGGAGCTAGGGTTATCGATTCGCAGGTCTTGGACGATGCGGCGCTGGCTGCTTCCCGAGTACATCGAGGACATCCTCCCCGCGGAGGCGGCGCGGATCGAGCGCTTGCGCCGCCGCATCCTCGATCTGTTCGAGACCCACGGCTACGAGCTGGTGATGCCGCCGATGCTCGAGTACCTGGAGTCGCTGCTGACCGGTACCGGTCACGACCTCGATCTGCGTACATTCAAGTTGGTGGATCAGCTCTCGGGCCGCCTGCTCGGGTTGCGGGCCGACATCACGCCGCAGGTGGCGCGCATCGATGCCCATCTGCTCGGCCGCGACGGCGTTACGCGCCTGTGCTACGCGGGCAGCGTGCTGCACGCGCAGCCCTCGGGCCTCAACCGCACGCGGGAGCCCCTGCAGATCGGGGCCGAAATCTACGGTCATGCCGGCGTGGAAAGCGACGTGGAGATCCAGGCCTTGATGGTCGGCGCGCTGCGTGCGGCAGGCGTGCGCGACCTGTACCTGGATCTCGGCCACGTCGCCGTCTTTCGCAGCCTGATGCGCCACGGGCAGGTCGCGAACGACCTGGAGTCGGACCTGTTTCAGGTGCTGCAGTCGAAGGACGTACCTGCGCTGCGTGATCTGGTCAGTCCGCTGGACGCGTGGCTGCGCGAGGCGCTATTGCTGCTGCCCGAGCTGTACGGCGGTCTGGCGGTGCTGCAGGTGGCGCGGGAGCGGCTGCCGCAGTTGCAGCAGATTCAGCGGGCCTTGGCCGCTATGGAAACCATCGCGGCGCATCTGCGTCCCGTGGTGGAGATTCACTGCTTCGACCTCGCCGAGCTGCGTGGCTATCACTATCACAGCGGCGTGGTGTTCGCCGCATATACGCGTGGGCACCCCAATGCGATCGCGCTGGGCGGGCGATATGACGAAGTGGGTGAGGCATTCGGCCGCGCGCGGCCGGCCACCGGCTTCAGCCTGGACTTGCGCGAGCTGGCCGGGCTCGCTCCGGCGGCGGCGCCCAGCGTGCATATCCTGGCACCGTACGCGCCGGCCGACGCATCCCTGCAGCGAGCGGTGGCGCAGCTGCGCGAGCGAGGCGAGATCGTCGTGGTCGAGCTTCCCGGCCACGACTCCACGCGTCAGGAGCTCATGAGCGCACGACGCCTGGTCAGGCATGGCGCGACATGGGAGGTCGAACCCTGCACTTCCAACGGCGCTGACATCGCCAAACAATAGCGTAGCGAACATGGCGAGGAACGTGGTGGTAGTAGGCACCCAGTGGGGTGATGAAGGTAAAGGCAAGATCGTCGATTGGCTCACTGACCGGGCAGAGGGTGTGGTGCGTTTTCAGGGGGGCCACAACGCGGGGCATACGCTGGTCATCCAAGGACGCAAGACGGTGCTGCACCTGATTCCGTCGGGAATCCTGCGTCCCGAGGTCGCGTGCTTCATCGGCAACGGGGTGGTGGTCTCGCCGCAGGCGCTGCTCGAGGAGGTGCACACGCTAGAAGGCGCGGGCATCGAGGTACGCCAACGGCTCGTCATCAGCGAGGCATGTCCCTTGATCCTGCCGCATCATGCCGCGCTCGACCACGCACGCGAGGCGGCCAAACGCGCGGCGAAGATCGGGACCACCGGACGCGGGATTGGCCCCGCCTACGAGGACAAGGTCGCGCGCCGCGCGATCCGCATGCAGGACCTGTTCCATCGCGAGCGGCTGGCGGCGAAGCTCGGCGAGGTGCTGGACTTTCACAACTTCGTGCTGCGGCAGTACTTCAACGCGGATACGGTGGATTTCCAGCGCACGCTCGACGAGCTGCTGCTGCTGGCGGACGAGATCAAGCCTATGGTGGGCGATGTGCCGCGCTTGCTGTTCGAGGCGCAGCGCGCGGGCCGTAACCTGTTATTCGAGGGCGCGCAGGGGACACTGCTCGACGTAGATCACGGCACGTATCCCTTCGTCACATCGAGCAACTGTGTTGCCGGCGCGGCGGCCGCGGGCAGCGGCGTCGGCCCAGCGGCGCTGCACTACGTCCTTGGAATTACGAAGGCATATACCACCCGCGTGGGCTCTGGGCCCTTCCCCACCGAGCTCGACGACGATATCGGACGCCAGATCGCCGCGCGCGGCAACGAGTTCGGTGCAACCACCGGCCGGCCGCGGCGTTGCGGCTGGTTCGATGCGGCGGCGCTGAAGCGCTCGATCCAGATCAACGGGGTGTCGGGCCTGTGCGTCACCAAGCTCGATGTGCTCGACGGGATGGAGTCGCTGCAGATCGCGGTCGGCTACCGGGTGGCTGGGCAGCGCCTCGATATCCTTCCCGTCGGCGCGGAGGAGCTGTCCGAGTGCGAGCCGATCTACGAAGAGGTGCCGGGCTGGACGCAAAGCACCCTGGGAGTCCGGCGGTTGCAGGACTTACCGCCGGCCGCCAGCGACTATCTCATGCGCATCGAACAGGTGTGCGGGGTCCCGATCGACGTCATCTCGACCGGGGCGGAACGCGAAGACACCATCGTGCGCCGCCATCCCTTCGACACATGAACCCGAAGTGCATGGGCGCAAATCAACCGCCGAGCAGTCAGCGGCGAGGCGAAGTTCCGACCGGTGAGGAGTGACTTTATCGCTGGTGCCGAGAAGAGGACTCGAACCTCCACACCCTTGCGGGCGCTAGGACCTGAACCTAGTGCGTCTACCAATTCCGCCATCTCGGCGCAGCGGGCAGTAATTCTATTGCAAAACCCTCCCATGTCAAAGAGCGGTCCATGTACCGCACACCGCTTGTGGCGCGCCGCAGACCGGTCCCTGTGACCCGCGGAACAGCGCGGCAAGCGCCGAACGCGGGCGAGCGCGCCAGTCGGCGGCTTGCCGATCCCTATCTGGCGCGCGAACAGGCCCGCTATCCGAGCCCGCTGCCCAGCCGCGAGTGGATCCTCGCGGTGCTCAAGGAGGAGGGCGTCCCACTGACCCCGCAGCGCCTGTTCGACCTGCTCGAGATCCAGCCCGGCGAGCAGGAGCCCTTCACGCGCCGCCTCGACGCCATGCAGCGCGACGGGCAGATCATCCAAAACCGTCGCGGTGCGTTGTGCGTGGTGGACAAGCTCGGCTTGGTCCGCGGCAGAGTCTCGGGGCATCCGGACGGGTTCGGCTTTCTCGTTCCCGACGAAGGCGGAGGCGATCTGTTCTTGAGCCCCTGGGAGATGAAGAAGGTGTTTCACGGCGATCGCGTGGTCGCGCGGGAGACCGGAATCGATCGGCGCGGGCGGCGGGAGGGTGCGATCGTCGAAGTGCTCGCACGCGCTCATACGCGCGTGGTCGGCAGGCTCTACGATGATCACGGCGTCTTCTACGTGGTGCCGGAAGATCGGCGGTTGAGCCACGACATCCTGGTCCCGCGCGAGTCCCGCGGCAGGGCGCACGAGGGCCAGGTCGTGGTGGCCGAGATCATCGAGCAGCCGGACCGGCACGTGAAACCGGTGGGACGCGTGCTCGAGGTGCTGGGCAACTACGCCGACCCCGGCATGGAGGTGGAGATCGCGCTGCGCAAGCACGAGCTGCCCCACGCGTTCGCAACGCCGGCCGCGGCGCTCGCCGGCAAACTCCCCAAGCGCGTGCGCAAGATCGACTGGAAGGGACGCGAGGACCTCACGGCGCTGCGGCTTGTGACGATCGACGGGGAGACTGCGAAGGACTTCGACGACGCCGTGTTCTGCGTGCCCGAGGGGCGCGGCTATCGCTTGTGGGTGGCGATCGCCGATGTCAGCCATTATGTGAAGCACGGTGATGCGCTGGATCTCGAGGCGCGTGAGCGTGGCAATTCGGTCTACTTCCCGCGGCGCGTGATCCCGATGCTGCCCGAAGCGCTGTCCAACGAGCTGTGCTCGCTCAATCCGCACGTCGAGCGCCTGTGCCTCACCTGCGAGATGGCGATCGGGGCGCGCGGCGACATCAAGGGGTATCGGTTCTACCCCGCCGTCATGGTGTCGCATGCGCGGTTGACCTACACGGCTGTCGCGTCGATCCTGCAACAGGGTGGCGGCGAAGCGCAGCATCGCGAGCTCGTCCCGCACCTGCAGGACTTGCATCGCCTCTACCATGCGCTTGCCTCCGCCCGGGCGCGCCGGGGCGCAATCGACTTCGAGACGGTGGAGACGCGCATGGCGTTCGACGAGCGCGGCAAGATCACCTCGATCGCGCCGGTGGAGCGCAACGATGCGCACCGCTTGATCGAGGAATGCATGCTCGCCGCGAACGTGTGCGCTTCGGAGTTCCTACAGAGCCGCGAGCACCCAGCGTTATACCGCGTGCACGAGGGTCCGACACCCGAGAAGCTGGTGGCGCTGCAGGAGTTCCTGCGCGAGTTCGGATTGCGTCTGACCGGAGGCGACGAGCCCCACGCCAAAGACTATGCCAAGCTGCTCGCGCAGATCCGTGGGCGGCCAGACTACCAACTCCTACAGACGGTATTGCTGCGCTCGCTGCGGCAGGCCGTCTACAGCCCCGAGAACGTCGGCCACTTCGGGCTCGCGTACGAGACGTACACGCATTTCACCTCGCCGATCCGGCGTTATCCCGATCTGCTCGCGCACCGTGCCATCAAGGCGGTGCTCGCCGACGGCGCCTATGATCCCGGCGACTGGGCCGCGCTCGGCCAGCACTGCTCCGAGACCGAGCGACGGGCCGACGACGCGACGCGCGACGTCGAGGCCTGGCTCAAGGCCTACTACATGCGCGATCGCGTCGGGGAGCGCTTCTCCGGTACCATCAGCGGGGTGGCGGCATTCGGCGTGTTCGTGGCGCTGGACGAGGTGTACGTGGAAGGGCTGGTGCATGTCTCCGAGCTGGGGAGCGATTACTTCCAGTTCGACCCGGCGCGCCATCAGCTGCTCGGCGAGCGCACGCGGCGCCGGTTCCGGCTCGGTGACCGCTTGCAGGTTCAGCTCGTCCGCGCCGATCTCGAGACCACGCGGCTGGACTTCGTGCTCGCGGAGCGGCCGTCCTGATGGCGCGCGACGACCAGCTGATCTACGGTTTGCACGCCGTGAGCGCGCGGCTGCGGCACCACCCGCAAAGCGTGGTGGAGCTGTTCGTGAACGCCGGCCGCCATGACCGGAGGCTGCGCGATGCGCTCGCTCTCGCGCAATCGCGCGGGGTGCGCGTGGTCGCGGTAGAGGCGCCACGCTTGCAGGGTCTGGTGGGCCACGGCGGGCACCAAGGGATCGTGGCGCGGGTCGCTCCGGTCCAGCCCATGGCTACGATCGAGAGCATCGTGGCGGAACAGGGCCAGCACACGTTGCTGCTTGTGCTCGACGGAGTGACCGATCCACACAACCTGGGCGCGTGCCTGCGGGTGGCGGACGCTCTAGGGGCTCATGCCGTGGTCGTCCCCAAAGACCGCTCCGCCGGACTCACCCCGACCGTGGTCAAAGTGGCCAGCGGTGCCGTCGAGAGCGTACCCCTCATCGCGGTAACCAACCTCGCGCGCACCCTCGGCGAGCTCAAAGACCATGGGCTGGAGGTGCTCGGTGCCTCGGAGACGGGTTCCGAGGCTTTGCCCGAGGCCCAGTTGGAGGGTCCTCTGGCTTGGGTGCTCGGCGCGGAGGGCGAGGGGATGCGGCGGCTGACCCAGGAGCGCTGCGACCGCCTGCTGCGCATCCCGATGCTCGGCGAGGTCGAGAGTCTGAACGTCTCCGTTGCCGCGGCGATCTGTCTCTACGAGACCCGCCGGCAGCGCCTCCGGGCCGGTGCTTGAGCGTCGCGGCATCTGCCTGATATAATTTGCAATTCGCCTAAATCCGGCACATCCTGTCGCGGCTTCGGCGAAAATCCACACACCCGCGGCTCAAGTTAAGGTACCCGGCGCGGCTCGCTTGCCGGCTCACGCGGTCATCTGCGGGTGGAGGCTCAACCTTAACGTACGAGGACAGTCATGAGCGTAACGATGCGCGAGATGCTGGAGGCCGGGGTGCATTTCGGCCACCAGACCCGGTTCTGGAACCCGAAGATGGCGCCCTATATCTTCGGACAGCGCAACAAGATCCACATCGTCAATCTGGAGAAGACGTTGACGATGTACAACGAGGCCTGCAAGTTCGTGAAGCAGCTCGCGGCCAACAAGGGCACGATCCTGTTCGTGGGCACCAAGCGGCAGGCGCGCGACATCGTCCGCGAGGAGGCGACCCGCTGCGGCTCGCCCTATGTGGATTACCGCTGGCTCGGCGGCATGCTGACCAACTACAAGACCGTCAAGCAGTCGATCAAGCGGCTGCGTGACATGGAGCAGATGCTGCAGGACGGCTCGTTGGAGCGGCTGTCGAAGAAGGAGGGGCTGCACTATCAGCGCGAGATGTCCAAGCTCGAGCGCAGCCTGGGCGGAATCAAGGACATGAACGGGCTGCCCGACGCGCTGTTCGTGGTGGACGTGCGGTATCAGAAGGGCGCCGTGCAGGAAGCCAACAAACTGGGGATCCCCGTTGTCGCCGTCGTGGACAGCAACAACTCGCCCGAGGGAGTGGGCTACGTCATCCCGGGCAACGACGACGCGAGCCGGGCGATCCGCCTCTATGCCCGCGGGATGGCCGACGCCATCCTCGAAGGCCGCGCCCAGGTCGTGAAGGAGATCGTGACCGACGAGTTCGTCGAAGTGGAAGGCAGCGAAGAGGGGGCGATTCAGTAAGGCCGGACTCGAAGATCGCAAGGGGGCTCCGGGCCCCCTTTTTTTGAACGTCATGAAGCGCACGGCGCGGTTCCGCCTCGCCGGGGAAGTTGAGGAGTGAGAGATGGCTGAAATCACCGCGAGCATGGTCAAGGAGCTACGAGACAGAACCGACGCGCCCATGATGGAGTGCAAGAAGGCGCTCTCCGAGGCCGGGGGCGACATGCCCAAGGCGGAGGAGATCCTGCGCGTGCGGCTGGGCAACAAGGCGAGCAAGGCGGCCAGCCGGTTGGCGGCCGACGGCATCGTGACCACGTTCGTGTCGGGGGATGGCAAGGTGGCGTCTATCGTCGAGGTCAACTGCGAGACCGATTTCGTGGCCAAAAACGACGACTTCATCGCCTTTGCGCGCAATCTCGCGGAGCTCGCGGCCAAGGCCAATCCTGCCGACGTCGACGCGCTGTCGGCTCTGCCTATGGGGGACAAGAGCGTGGGCGAGACCCGCACGGCGCTGGTAGGCAAGATCGGAGAGAACATCTCGATCCGGCGTTTTGCCCGCCTCACCGCTCAGGGCCGGGTCGTGAGCTACATCCATGGCGGCGCCAAGATCGGCGTGCTGGTCGACGTGGTCGGCGGTGATGCCGCACTCGCCAAGGATCTCGCCATGCATGTCGCGGCCAGCAAGCCGGTGGCTTTGTCCAAGCAGCAGGTCCCTGCCGAGCTGCTTCAAAAAGAGCGCGATATCGCGGCACAGAAGGCGTCCGAGTCGGGCAAGCCGGCCAACATCGTCGAGAAGATGGTCGAGGGCAGCGTGCAGAAGTTCCTCAAGGAGGTGACCCTGCTCGGCCAGCCCTTCGTCAAGGATGACAAGCAGACGGTGGAGCAGCTGCTCAAGGCCAAGGCGGCGTCGGTCGCCGCGTTCGTGCTCTACGTCGTCGGCGAGGGGATCGAGAAGAAACAGACCGACTTCGCCGCGGAAGTCATGGCGCAGGCGGCGCAGGCGCGTTGAGTTCCGGATCGTGACCCGTCCGCTCGCCGAGCGCCCGGCCGACCACCCGATGGCCACTGCCTACAAACGCGTGCTGCTCAAACTGTCGGGCGAGGCGCTGATGGGGGATGACCCTTACGGCATCAACCGCGCGACGCTGGAGCGCATCGTGGCAGAGATCGCGGAAGTCGTGCGGCTGGGCGTGGAGCTCGGTGTGGTGATCGGCGGTGGCAACATCTTTCGCGGCGTCGCGCTGGGCGCGGCAGGCATGGATCGGGCCACGGCCGACTACATGGGCATGCTGGCCACGGTCATGAATGCACTCGCGCTGCAGGATGCCATGCGGCGCATCGGGCTCTCCAGCCGAGTGCAGTCGGCACTCAACATCGAGCAGGTGGCCGAACCGTACATCCGCGGCAAGGCGATGCGCTATCTCGAAGAGGGCAAGGTCGTCATCTTCGCCGCCGGCACCGGCAACCCGTTCTTCACCACGGATACCGCAGCCGCCTTGCGCGGCATGGAGATGAACGTGGAGATCGTCCTCAAGGCCACGAAGGTCGACGGGGTGTATACGTCCGATCCCAAGACCAACCCGAGCGCCACGCGCTACAAGCTGCTGACCTTCGACGAAGCGATCGTGAAGAACCTCAGAGTGATGGACGCGACGGCGCTCACGCTGTGCCGCGACCAGAAGCTGCCCGTGAGCGTGTTCAGCATCTTCAAACCCGGCGCGCTGCGGCGCGTGATCCAGGGCGAGGACGAGGGCACACTGGTGCACAACTGACGCCGAAGGAGCCAGACGATGATCGCAGACCTCAAGAAATCGGCTGAACAAAAGATGCAGAAGACTCTGGAGACGCTGAAGACGGACCTCGGCAGAGTACGTACCGGACGGGCACATACCGGCTTGCTCGAGCACCTGATGGTCGACTATTACGGCACTCCCACTCCGCTCAAGCAGGTGGCGAACCTCAGCGTGCCCGATGCGCGCACTGTCGCAGTGACCCCGTACGAAAAGCGCATGGCGCCCGTGATCGAGAAAACCATCCGCGACTCGGACCTCGGGCTCAACCCTGCCACCACCGGCGACGTGGTGCGCGTGCCCATGCCTCCGCTCACCGCGGAACGGCGCAAGGACCTGATTAAAGTTGTGAAGGGCGAGGCCGAAAACGCACGTGTGGCGGTACGCAACATCCGCCGGGACGCCAACGCTCACCTGAAGGAGCTGCTCAAGGAGAAGAAGATCTCGGAAGACGATGAGCGGCATGCAGAACAGGATGTGCAAAAGCTGACCGACCGCTATATCGGCGAGATCGACAAAGTGCTGCACGCAAAGGAAGCCGACCTCACCGCGGTGTAACGGCGCGTAAACCCAGTGTCATTGTTCACCAGCTCCACGATCGACATCCCCGAGGCCCGGGCGGTCCCGCGCCACATCGCCATGATCATGGATGGCAACGGGCGCTGGGCGCGGCGGCGGCGCTTGCCCCGGATCGCCGGCCACCGGCGCGGCGTACAGACGGTCCGCGACGTCATCCGCTGTTGCATCGACGCCGGCGTCGGATATCTCACCTTGTTCGCCTTCAGCAGCGAGAACTGGCGCCGCCCGGCCGATGAGGTGTCGTTCCTGATGCAGCTGTTCGTACGCGCGCTCGAGAATGAAGTGAGCCGGCTGCATGAGAACGGCATCCGTCTGCGCGTGATCGGGGACTTGTCCAGTTTCGAGTCGCGCCTGGTCCTGCTGATCCGGGAGGCAGAAGAGCTGACGGCCGCTAATACACGGCTGACGCTCACCATCGCCGCCAATTACGGGGGCCGCTGGGACGTCATGCAGGCTCTGAACCGCATGCTTCGGGACCACCCCGCGCGGGCAGGCGGATTCAACGAGGGACACCTGGCCCCGTATCTGGCCCTGAGTTACGCGCCCGAGCCCGACCTGTTCATTCGCACGGGCGGCGAGCAGCGCGTCAGCAACTTCTGCTTGTGGCAGCTCGCCTATACCGAGCTGTACTTCACTGATACCCTCTGGCCCGACTTCGACGCCCGTGCGTTTCGCGACGCGCTGGAATCCTACCAGCGGCGAGAACGGCGTTTCGGCCGCACCAGCGAGCAGCTCGCGCAGCCGAAGCAGCCGTCGGCCGCGCCTCGGGCTCAGCAGCCCGCGGATCCGCTCTAGCCGAGCGATGTGGTCTCGGAGGCGACCCTGAGTTGCTCGGACACGCGCTCTCGCCCAGCCGCCCGTGGAGCCGCATGGGACGCGATCCGCCCGCCCTGTCGTTGGCACCGCGCTGAACGTTGAGCACGGATGCACCGCATGCTGCTCCAGCGCGTGCTCACCGTGTTGGCCGCCTTGCCGCTGGTGCTGGCGGCCCTCCTGCTGCTCCCGAACCTGTATTGGGGCTGCCTGCTGATCGCGGGGCTGGTGGTCGCTGGATGGGAATGGGGCCGGCTCGCACGCATCGGGCCGGCGCTCCGGGGGCTCTACTGCGTGCTGCTGGCAGCGGTGTGCTCCGTGATCCTCTGGTGGCAATGGGCCGGGGCAGGCCGTCCGCCGTTTGCGTTCTCACCGGCCGGGAAACTGCTATACGGTGCCGCGGTGGTATTCTGGTTGGGCATCGCGCCTGCGTGGTTGTGGTTCCGGCCGCGGCTGCGCAATCCATGGCTGCTTGCCCTGGTCGGCGCAATCGTCCTGCTGCCGTTCTGGCACGCGCTGGTATGGCTGCAGACTTCGCCGGCGAGATTGTTGCTGGCTCTCTCCGTGGTCTGGGTCGCCGACACGGCGGCGTACTTTGTCGGACGCCGCTTCGGTCGACACAAGCTTGCTCCCGAGGTGAGCCCGGGCAAGACGTGGGAGGGAGCGTGGGGCGCGATGGCGGCCGTGGCCCTATACTGGGTCGTGCTGTGCGCGTTCCTTCCGGAACAGCGCTCGCGTCCGATCGCCGGGCTGATCGGTGTGTGGCTGATGACTCTGCTCAGCATTGTGGGCGACCTGTTCGAATCCTGGATGAAACGCGTGGCGGGAGTGAAAGACAGCGGGACGTTGCTGCCCGGGCATGGCGGCGTCCTGGACCGAATTGACAGCTTGACCGCGGTGATGCCACTCGTGGCCCTATACTTTGCGTCTACCCTCAAAGCGGCCTGATCGCGTGGCCGATTGCAGCACACCACATGAAAACGACGATCGGACCGAAGCATCGCGAGCAGCGTTCCAGACCGAGCGCTGAGCGCCAGCGCCTGACCGTTCTCGGCGCCACCGGCTCGGTGGGGGCCAGTACTCTGGACGTGGTGGCCCGCCACCCGCAGCGGTTCCAGGTGGTGGCTCTCTCGGCTCACTCCCGGGTGGAGCTTCTGCTGGGGCAGTGTCGCCGATTCCAGCCGGCGTATGCGGTAGTCATCGATCAACAGGCGGCCGTCGTTCTGCAGCAGCGATTGCGCGCGGAGAACCTGGCAACGCGGGTGCTGGTCGGCGCTGCGGGCCTGGTCGAGGTAGCGACGCTGCCGGAGGTGGACACCGTTATGGCGGCGATCGTGGGTGCGGCCGGGCTACCCGCGACGCTCGCAGCCGCGTGCGCCGGCAAGCGTGTTCTGCTCGCG
>Ga0335085_10003504_pt1 | contig 27084 bp, 23 predicted proteins | sample Lox_Sample_45_FD_206712 | JGI IMG/M metagenome (GOLD analysis project Ga0335085, IMG submission 206712) | Soil microbial communities from Loxahatchee National Wildlife Refuge, Florida, United States - Lox_Sample_4.5 | ecosystem: Environmental > Terrestrial > Soil > Wetlands | place: USA...
CCAGGTGGTAGGCAATCGCTTCGCCTTCCCGGTCCGGGTCAGGCGCGAGATAGACCTCATCGGCCTTCGCCGCAGCCTTCTTCAACTGCTCAACCACCTTTTCCTTGCCCGGTGACACAACCAGATCCGGCTCAAACGTCCGCTTCTTCAGCTCGACGCCCAGCTCATTTTTGGGCAGGTCCATGATGTGCCCCACTGATGCGCGCACTTCAAAACCCTTGCCCAGATACTTTTCGATCGTCCTCGCCTTCGCGGGCGACTCGACAATCACCAATGATTTGCTTGTTGCTGCCATTCCCTAACCCGGTTTCCTCTCTCTTTCAACGCCGCGGCCAATCGTATCTGACTTCCGCTGCCTCTCCAAAATTCGTTGCCACCTTGGACTCAACAACCAGACTTCCGTTACGCCTTGCCGCTTGCCGATATGCCATCCAGGCGTTCTGCCCATTTCTATTTCAGGAAAAAATAGGCCGCAAGTGTTGCACCCTACCATGGAACACCACTCAATTTCCAGCGAGCCCACCGTTTTTTCTTCAAAGACTGCGGTATTTTCCATCAAGAATGCAGCGCCAAAGGGCCGCCAAACCGTCCCAAATCCACACCTTTGCTCTTTTCAAGGGAGATGCACCCGAAAAGTAATTGCCACTTTTGCGATTCCGCCTGGACCATCCGCGAGTTCGGCCGCTACACCAATGCCCCAGGGCCCCACCGGTCTCTCTCCAGAGTACTTCTTAAATTTCAGAGAGTTAGAAGCGGAACTTCAAAGGGTCCGCACATAATTTTTGCCCGGCAACTGCCGAATCCGGCCCGCCATCTCCAGCTCAAAAAGCGCTGTAAATACCTCAGATGACGTGAGTTGCGTCTCAAGCAAATCCAGAACCTCGTCAATCTGCAGGCTCTCGTCGGTGCGCAGCACCTCAAGCACCATGGCTTCCTGAGGCCGAAGCACCGGGTCAGGCAATAAGGATGCTCCAGCCTGCGGTTTGGATGCAGACGGCCCCGCGGCCACGCCTTCAGCCTCCAGTTCCAGCCTCACCTGTGAAGGCAGGTCCTCCCACACATCTTCCCAGGTCGCCACCAGCTTGGCGCCCTGCTTAATCAAGGTATTGGGCGTCCACGACCCCTTGCTCGTTACATTGCCGGGCACCGCGAACAAGTCCCGGTTTTGTTCCGCGGCACATCGGGCCGTCACTCTTGTGCCGGAATTCTCTCCGGCTTCCACCACAAGAACGGCAATGCTCACCCCGCTCAAAATTCGGTTGCGGCGCGGAAAATTCTGCGGCGCCGGGAACGTCCCCACCGGTACCTCGCTCACGATGGCCCCGCCTGCTGCCAGAATCTCGTCGGCCAGTTTCTTGTTCTCCTTCGGATACACCACGTCGATCCCCGTCCCCCACACGGCCACGGTTGGCTTCCGTGCCGCCAGTGCCCCTCTGTGCGCGCACGAATCGATACCTCGCGCCATGCCGCTCACAATCAGCAGCTGGCGTGCTGCAAGATCGCGCGAAAGCATCTCCGCAATTCCTGATCCGTAAGGCGTAGGATGGCGCGTGCCTACCACCGCGATGGACGGCCGGCTCAATAACTTCACATCGCCGCGAATCCACAGCACCGGCGGCGGATCGTAGATTTCGCGCAGCCGCTCCGGGTATTCCGGCGACGCATAACTCACCACCATCGCACCTTGGCTCTTCACGCGCGACCATTCTTCTTCCGCCGCGCGCCGTGCCTTGCCGTCAAAAATGAATTGCGCTGATTCGGCAGGAAGCTTCAGCCCTTCCAACTCGGTGAGCGAAAGCTCAAAAATCCGGCTGGATGCTCCGATCTCCTGCACGGCATCCAGGATCCGCTTGGGCCCAAGTCCCGGCGCCATCGCCAGCGCCAGCCATGCCAGATCGTCTTCGCCCAACTCGGCTGGCCGCGAACGCTCCGCACCCGGCAATGCGTCGCTCTTCTTGCTCACGCTTTTCGTTACAGTTGGTGCAGTTTCCAAGATCGGCACACTCCCAGCTTCTTCTCTGGAAACAAACGAAGTTCAAAGGGAATTGCGCTCAAGTTACCGGAGCCATGGCCGGAAGTCAAGGTAAGGGATCACGTCGCACGACGGACCACCCATCCCTCACTCTCGCCGCCATACGTTCTCGCAGCCACGCAATCATCGGTAGCGACAGGCGCTCCAACGACGCAAGGTGAAAATGGATCTTCTCGCCTGAAATCACATGGTCGTGCCCGCCCAGCGCCACCGATGCATCCATGCACCGCTCCACCATTGCGTAAGAGGCCTTATGCCCGCCCTTGAGCCGGGTCGCCACTGCGAGACAAAGATCGGGCCGCAAGTAACGCAGCACCGAGTTCGATTCGAAAACAAGATGAGATTCCGGCGGCAGTTCTTGCAAAACCTGCGAAAGAAGAGAAGGAAATGCCTCTTCGTGCGCCTTCACCAGCAGCGCGCGCTTTGCTCCAGCAGCCAGATATCGCGCCGTATCGGTTCCCTGTCCGGCGGCGGTCTCTTCAAACACCGGCTCCGCAACGTCATGCGCATGCGACGTGATCTTCACCGCCAGCCAAGGACAATCCGGCAGCGCGCGGATCAATCCGCAAATCAGCGCCGTCTTGCCCGCGCCGCGCCCGCTGCCGCCCACCACGATGATCGCCATTGGCGAATCCTATGTGTCGCTCTTTTGCTCTCTCGTTCCCTTGCTCTCTCGTTTCCTGCTTCTAGCCATCCTCGACAGCGTCGCCTGCTCGCGCAGCACCTGCTGCAGCGGCCGCGCCGGCGTGCCCCAGTGCACCGTGCCCGGTTTCAGGCCTTCATTCGACACTGTTTTCCCGCTAAACACCCCGGCCTGCCCACCCAGAATCACACCGGGCCCCACATGCGCATGATCGCCAATACCCACCTGCCCCGCGATTACTGCGCCGTTGCCCACGGTCGACGAACCGCTGATCCCTGTTTGCGCCGCAATCACCACGTCTTCGCCGATGTCGCAGTTGTGCGCCACATGGACCATGTTGTCGAATTTGGTTCCACGTCGAATGCGCGTCGCTCCCAGCGCTCCCCGGTCGATGGTGCAGTTAGCTCCAATTTCGACATCATCTTCAATCACCAGACCGCCCTGCTGCGGAAACTGCGTGTACGCGCCGCTTTCCGGATCGCGCACATAACCGAACCCGTCCGCACCCAGCACGCAGCCCGCGTGAACCACCACGCGATTGCCAATGAATGTGTTGGGATAAATGGCCACGCGCGGATAAATATGGCAGTGATCGAGAATACGCACGCCCTCGCCAATCACCGCTCCCGCGTCGATCCGCGTCCATTCGCCAATCAGCGCGTCTTTGCCGATCACCGCATACGCCCCCACCGTCACCCAGCCACCCAGAACAGCGCGTTCGCCGATCACTGCCGTCTCGTGGATGCGCTCACAATTGGGCTCAGGCGCCAGAAGCTTCGCCGCGCGCGCAAACCACAGCCGTGGCTGACCCGACTCAATCACCGCGATGCCGGAATCTACCGCGTAGCTTTCAATGAGGCCCGACTTAAGCACGACAGCGGCGGCTGGGCTCACCAGCGCTTCGGACGCGGCCTTCGCGTCTTCCGCGAAAAGCAACTCGGACGTCGTCACGCGCTCGAAACCATTCACGCCGGTGATGGTTGCCGCCGCGTTGCCTTTAGCCAGCTTGCCGCCAAGTCTCTCTATAAGTTCGCCAATCTTCATCGCCGCTCACACTCTGATCACTGACCACTGATCCCTGATCACTTCCCGTACAGTCCCGGCTCCCCCGCCGGCCGCGTCTTCCATCTCCTGTGAATCCACAGCCACTGGTCAGGATAGCGCCGAATCCACGTCTCGATCACCGCCGTGCACCGCTGCGTTCCTTCCAAAATGTCTGCCGCCACGTCATCCGTGTGCGGAATCTCGATCTCCTCGCCGAAGCGCAGCACGTACTTTTTCTCGCTTGGCTCCCACAACATGAACCCAGGCAGTACTGCCGCGCCCGTCTTGCGTGCGATGTGCGCCAGCCCGGTGCCCGTGCATGCGTCGATCCCAAAGAACTTCACAAACTCGCCCTGTGGCGGCGTCATGTTCGTGTCCATGAGGATGCCGACCGTGCCGCCGTCGCGCATCGCCGTCAGCAATCCTCGCCCGAAATCATCTTTGTGGAGCACGTAGTTCCCGTGCCTGCACCGCATCCCATTCACATACTCATCCAGTCGCCGGTTATCCAATCGCCGGATGACCATGCCCATCGGGTAGCCCATCAGCGAGTGATAAAAACTGGAGAGCTCCCACGCGCCCAGGTGCCCTGTGGCAATCAGTACGCCTTTGCCCCGCGCTTGCGCCGCCAGGTAGTGCTCCAGCCCCTCCGTCCGGATCCAATCGCGTACGCTCTCCCGCGTGTAGCGCTCCATCCGGCAGAATTCCACGAGCTGCCAACCCAGATGGATGTAGACACCGCGAATGATCTGCTTCCTGGTTTTGGAGGAGAGGTGAGGCAGAGCCAGCTCAAGGTTGCGCTTTCCTACGCGGCGCAGCCTGCCGTGGCAACAATAAGTCCCCATCGCCAGCATCCACGCAAAAAACCGCGCCACGCTCCGCGGCATGAGGCCCAGGCAGCGCGCAACAACAACAACCAGCCCATACTCGAGGTCTTCCCGCATTGCTTTGCCGAAGAATCAGTGTAGCCGCTCAACTCGAATCGGCGCCCACAAAGCTGCGCACCACACTCTCATCCCTTTCCCTAATTCAGAGGAAGGGATGGGAAATGCATTGCGAGTTCCTGTTCCTGGCAAGGGAGCCCGGAATTAGTGGTTGGCCTTGGCTTCAACAAAGTGTGCGGCCACGTCGCGCACAAACGGTACCGCTCCCGGAGGAACAGCCACGTCGCCCTTGAGAATTGTTTCGAAGGTATGCGGAGCTCCGTAGTACGTCTCAGTGTCGTCGTTATTCTGGCTGACGCTTGTGCCGTCCAGGTCGATTCCCGCAAAGATTCCCTTGTTCCTGGAATAGCTCAGCAGCTCAGCGTTCATCTTCCAGTCTGTCGCGGCTTGTCCCGAACGGCCTACCGGCCCTGCCGCCGCTGACGCGTCGCCGCCAATCTTGAACTTGTTCTTGAGCAGGTCTTGCATGCCGCGGTCATTCACCGCCACCAGAACCAGGTCCGTCGCCTGTCCACCGATCTGGAAACCGAACGATCCACCCGCCATGCGGATAAAAACCGGCGCGCTCCACCCATGGCCGGTGCGGCACGTCACCACGCCCTGTCCATATTGCGCACCCACCAGGAAGGCGCCTTTCACCAGGCTCGGAACAACCGCCACGCAGGTGGCCGACTTCAAAATGTTGCTCGGAATCGTCTTGTCCTGGGCGCCCATTATCTGGTCCAGAACCGTCTTGGCCGCGTCCACGCGGTCCTGCAAGTCCTCTTTGGTCGATGCGGCAAAAGCCGTGGCACTAAGCAGAAAACTGAGGCAAATCGAAGCAATTGCTTTTCTCATTTCCATGTCCTTTCCATTCGTTTGGAATATTGGTCGCAGATGCTGGAATTGTGATCTTCACAGCCGGGAATCTCGTTGCAGTCCAGGCGTCACAGACGCCCCGCGGGCCGCTTGGCCCATCGCCGTCGCGTATCCTCCTCGACCAGCCTACAGCATGCGCGGCTCGAACTTGGGCGCTCTCCCTGTTAAAACCGGACCCCTTAAAAAGTTGCAGCCCGGCTGGGAGAAATCCAGGCCTACACACAACAACCCCGCGCCGCCGTTGTGCCAGGCGGACGGGGCTACTGGTTCAGATGCAAACTTTGTAAGGGGGGAGGGCTGTAGAAAGCAACGGACCTTGGTTCAGCGCAACCACCGAAAAAAGAGGAGTTCCCAGGCTTCATGGAAACATGCTGCCTGGGAACTCCTTTCCCCAGATCTGCGTTGTTTCTGAATACAAGATTGTGGAAAAACGGCAGAATGCACAAGAGTACTTAGGGGCTATGACTTAAGGTAACCCAAAATAGCACTAATTGGTAATCTTCTCTCCTTCAGGAGCGGCTCCGCTGGGCGCGGTACCATCGAGTGGCAGTAACGAACGGCTAATCGCTGAAACTGAAAGCTTTACGCGATTATCGGCTCCCGTTTTCCGCATCAGCCGGCCCACGTACGCCTTGACGGTACGCTGCTCGATCCCCAGCCTTCGGGCAATCTCCCGCGTCGACTGCGCGCTCAAAATCAGCTCCAAAACCTGCTGTTCGCGCGGTGTAAGTTGTTGCTCAGTTGAGGCTTGACTAATTGTTGGCGTGTGCAGCAGCCGGTCGATTACCCGGCACAGTAGGCGTCGCGGCGCCCAGATAGACCCCGAAGTAACCACGCCGATCGCCTTGCGCACCATCTCCGGACCGGCTCCCTGGCCCAGGTATGCCCTGGCGCCCGCAATAATTGCGCTCAGAACCAGCTCGTCATCGCCGTCCGGGCCTATCACAATCGACCGGATCTCCGGCCGCATGCGCCGCACCGTCTGCAAATCCTCGAGCCCGCCCGGCGAAGAATGCAGGTCCACCACCATGTAGGCGATGGCGTCGTTCGCCAGGAGTTCCGGCAAGCCTCCCACCACCGGGACAAGCTGAGCAAGCTCGTCCTTGGCCGGAAGATCAAAGATGCTCGCAAGGCCGGCGACTCTCACTGGCTCGCCTGCCAGCAGCCCTATGCGAATCGGCTGGCGGGCCGAAGTCTTGCCTGCTACCGTGCTTGCACGTATCGCTTTCATTGCGCCCCCATCGGCAACCAGCGCGCTCTTCCCCGGATGGCGCGATAACTAAATGCACCAGGGAACAGCATTTGCATCCTCAGCCGCTCTGCGCAACCATCATTTCAGTTTCGTGAGCGGTAAATTCTTAGAGCTTTGGCAGCACGATTCCCTGCTGCTTTTGATATTTGCCTTTGCGATCGGCATAGCTCGTTTCGCAAGGCTCATCCCCATGGAAAAACAAAATCTGGCACAAACCTTCGTTGGCATAAATCTTGGCCGGCAGAGGCGTCGTGTTGGAGATCTCCAACGTGACGAATCCCTCCCACTCAGGCTCAAATGGAGTTACGTTTACTATGATGCCGCATCGCGCGTAAGTTGACTTGCCTACGCAGATTGTTAGCACGTCGCGGGGGATACGAAAGTACTCAACCGAGCGCGCCAGCGCGAACGAGTTGGGCGGAACAATCACCGAATCCGCCTGCACCGATACAAACGAGCGCTCGTCAAAGTTCTTCGGATCGATGATGGCGCTGTTCACGTTCGTGAAGATCTTGAATTCGTCCGAGACGCGCAGATCGTAGCCATAGGACGAGAGACCATACGAGATCACGCCGCTCGCCACCTGTTTCTCGCTGAATGGTTCAATCATGCGGTGCTTCAGGGCTTGCTCCCTGATCCATCGATCGCTTTGAATCGACATGCTTCTCCTGTCGGGGATGAAAGTGGCTTCCGGCGAATCACCGGCTGTGAGTGGTTTGCGCTCGAAGACTCATCTTAAGCAACACGCGCGTCCATTGACAAACTTCGCTCACCCGGCGGCCCCAGCCGGCCAGGGTGCACGCCCGATTCAGGGCCTTCCCCGCAAAAAAATTGCCGGCTCCCCCTTTCTCCTGTTTCCTAATTCCAACAAAGTCTGTACTATGAGCGGTGTAGGTCGTTACACGGCCGAACCCACTTCCCGGCGAACGAGGAGATTCCATTGATCAAGCAGGATATCGTTCATAACGTGGTCGAGCGCACCGGCCTGCCGCGCACCAAGGCAGAGGCGGCAGTGGACACGGTCTTCGAGGGCCTCAAGCAGGCCCTGGCGGCTGGCGAGCGCATCGAACTGCGCGGATTCGGCGTATTCAGCGTCCGCGCCCGCAAAACCGGCATTGGCCGCAATCCCCGCACTGGCACTGAGGTCAACATTGCCCCCGGCAAAGCCGTGCGCTTTAAGCCAGGCAAAGAGCTTCATTCCATCGAGGGCAACGGCTCCGCCGACTGATGAGCGCCAGCGCGTACTCACGTTGGCGGTGAATGCCGGCCCCGCGCCTTCGTAAGCGAAGCCGGCAGCTTGCTACTTCATCTTCATCACGATCGGTGTCACTGACTCCAGATTTACGGTTTGTGTCACCGCTCCTGACTTAATCTGCGCGGATCCCAGAAACTTCGGCGCGCCGCTCCACGATGGAAAACCGTAGCTGCCATCGTGCGCCGTGTACGTGCGATGGATTTTGCCGTTGTACAGCATCGTTACCAGTTGCCCGTGGATGGGCTGATTCGACGCGCTTGTCACCTTGCCTCGATGAATCATGTAAACGGTGCCCGGGTCGTAAGGAATCAGCACAAACGATCCATATCTGCTGTCCCACCACACTTGGATTCCAAAGGGGCCGGCGTAATTGTTCGAAGGACAACTGACCGTGGCCGTCGCCGCCTGCTTGCCTTCCGTGATGTTGTCGGTTGTTGAACTGGATGTCCAAACCAGCTTGCTATCGATTTTGAGTGATTGCGATAACGGCAGGCTCACGCCACCCTCGAGGTCTACGGTTGTCTGCCCTTCGTCTGAAGTCCCGGTGTCGCTGACCTTATCATTGACCATCTGTCCGATATACGAATCGCAGTTGCAAACCCCTCCGTTATTGCAGTCGGGCAGACTTGCCGCCGGCTCGTAGGGGAAACTGAGCCCGGTAAACCAGAATCTGCCTGGGTCAAGGCCGGCTCCCGGCGGCGGTGGCGGCCCACCCGTCGTAAATGTCGACGCCTCTGTGATTCCGGCCGAGCTCACGACCGAGTGCAGTCCGCCACCTCCGGAACTGACAACAGTCCCTCCAAATGGGTCCTCATTCAGAATGTTCTGGTAGTCGGTGTTGGTCATGCCGAGTTCCTGAAACACTTGTGTCGTGCTGGCTCGCGCTGTCCAGGGCTTCTGTAATTCGTAGGCATACACCTGGTAAGGCGATCCGGGCGAGTTAAAGCCCCATTGGATCTGGGTGCCGCTCTTCGAGATCGTCAACGTCGGGTGCAACAGCAGAAAAAACTGGTCCTGACCGTGATCTACGCCGTCGCCATTGCCCTGCACATTCCAGTCGGCAATCGTCGTCTTCGTCACCGTCGCAGCCGAGCTGTCGCTCGTCGTGTTCTGGAACGAATAGCTTCCGCCGCCGCCAAGGACACCCAAAAATTTTGCGTTGTAACTGATCGTCAACCCGAGCTGAAACGAGTCTTTGGTTGTGACCTTCGTCCCGTTTGATGTACTGGAGCTGTAATCGACAAAACTCGAGGTGTGGCTGTTGCTGGTTAAACACTGGGGTGCCGGTCCGAGGGTGCATCCCGGCGGAGCATACGCTACCGCCGTGACATAGTATTTGGGAGTCACTGTCACCGTCACCGTTGGTGGAGGCGGCGGAACGCAGGACTGTTTGCATTGCGCCACGCACTGCCCCACGCTCGTCTTGGGCACATCCAGCTGCCGGCAATATGCCGGGCAGGTTTCTGACTTGCACGCATTGACTTCAGGGTTGTTCGAATTTGAATTGTGCGTGTTGGGTTGCGCAACCGCGATCCCCCAGAACCCCGCTATGAGAAACATGATTATGCTGAGAATGCTCACTCTCCACAAACTGATCCGTGGATCGCGAGCCGCATTGTTCAATACCTCGACGGACGAGATTTCCATAAGATCCTCCATACGCGAATAGGTGAATTCTGCAGCTCACCCGCGTCACCGGTAATGGCGGGCTCGCTGCGGAGCGGGTGGTCGATTGTTCTTGAACTGGAAAATCCGAAAGAGCCGCACGCTTGAATGGGGAAGCAGGGGCAGCATGGGAAACAATCTGGGCGGCCAACTCGGAAACTGGCGCGGGTGATACCGCTCAGGAGAATACGCCCGAAAGCGCAACTGATTGTCTAGTGCAAATCCGTGGGATATCGTTTCACGGGGCCGCTGCCTTGCCGAGTGACCGCGCTACATCAGCCGCAACGCATCCACATCCACTACCAGGTTGCGCCGCGGCACGCCGGCCTCAGCCGCGTGCGCCAGCATGCCCTGCAGCAGCGCATTCAGCGCTTTGCGCGACGCGCTCTTCAGAATCATGTGAAACCGGTAGACGCCCTTGATGCGCGCAATGGGCGCTGTGCATGGCCCCAGCACGCGCACACCCTCCGCGGGATTCTTTTGCAGCCACTTGCCCAGCGTGCCGGCCCACGCCGCCGCTTCTTCCAGCTTCTGCGATTGCACCAGCACATTGGCCAGCACGCCAAACGGCGGATAGTGCATCCAGCGCCGGTACTTCAGCTCGCGCTCCGCAAATGCCTGGTAGTCGTGTTTGGTCGCGGCCAGAATCGCGTAGTGATCGGGATAATACGTCTGCACCACCACGCGTCCCGGCAAATCGCCTCGCCCCGCCCGTCCGCTTACTTGCGTCATGAGTTGAAATACCCGTTCGGCTGCGCGAAAATCCGGCATCGACAACGCGTGATCGCAACCCACCACGCCCACAAGCGTCACGCTGTGAATGTCGTGGCCTTTGGCGATCATCTGCGTTCCCACAAGCAAATTGATCTCGCCCGAGTGCAGCCGCGCCAGCAAGGATTCCAGATCGTACCGCCCGCGCACCGTGTCGCGGTCCATACGCCCGATGCGCGCTCCCGGAAAAATCTCCTGCAGCCGCTCTTCGCCCTGCTGCGAACCCGCGCCCAGGTAATACAAGTGCTCGCTGTCGCACCTCGGACATCGCGCCGGCACGGTGCGTTTATATCCGCAATAGTGGCACTCCAACCGCTGCCCCTCGCGCGCCTCAGCGCCTTCCATTGCCGCCTTGTGATGCGTCAGCGCAATGGCACAGTTCCGGCAGTCCAGCTTTTCGCCGCACGCGCGGCACATTACGGCAAATGAGTAGCCGCGCCGGTTCAGCAGGATCAGCACCTGCTCGCCGCGCTCCAGTGTTGCCTTGGTCTGCTCCACCAGTGACCGCGAAAACAGCTCGTCGCGGCCCGTCTCCTGAAACTCGCGCCGCATGTCGATCAGCTCGACTTCCGGTAACGGCCGGTTCATCACACGATCGCGCAACTCGATGAGCGTGTACTTCCCTCTAGCCGCATTTTGCCAACTCTCCAGCGACGGAGTCGCCGAGCCCATCACCACCACAGCGCCCGCCAGCTTGGCTCGCATCACCGCTACATCACGCCCGTTGTAGCGCGGCGTCTCCTCCTGCTTGTAGCTCTGGTCGTGTTCTTCATCCACAAGGATCAGCCCCAGGTTTGGCGCCGGCGCAAAGATCGCCGAACGTGTTCCCACCACGATCGGCGCCTCTCCACGGCGAATCCGCCGCCACTGCTCGCTGCGTTCCTCCGGCGTCAGCGCCGAGTGCAGCAGCGCAACGCAGTTTCCGAATGCATGGTCCAGCAATCCCACCGTCTGCGGCGTCAGACCGATCTCCGGCACCAGCAGAATCGACGAAAGCCCGCGATCCAGCGCCTTTTGCATGGCCTCAAGGTACACCGCCGTTTTCCCCGATCCCGTCACGCCAAACATCAGGAAAGAACGAAACGCGCCGAGCGCGCCGGTCACTTTCTCCAGCGCCTCCGCCTGCGCTCTGTTCAGATCAATCACAGCATTCACCGTCTGCAGCCCGCCCAGCCGAAACGCCTCCGGCCGCTCTTCAATGCGAACCAGCCCGCGCCGCACCAGAGTTTGCAGCGTTGATGACGGCAGCTCCTTCCCCCGCAATTCGGCCAGCGGCAACTCGCCGCCGCACGCGGCCAGCTCCGCCAGAATCGCCTGCTGCTTCTCTGTCAGCTTCGGCAGGCGCCCCTCTTCAACCAGGACGGCAAATCTCTCCATGCGTCTTGCATCGCGCTCAGCGGCTGCGGTCTCCCGCGCAATCCACTTCTTGCGCACCATGCCCGCCAGCAAAGGCAGCGAGGCCGCCGTCGCCGTTCTCAGCGTCGACACTTTTACCGGCTCGCCCTGCGCCAGTCTCTCCAGCACACGGCGCTCCATGTCCCGCCCATCGCTCGACAACTTTCCTCGCCTGCCGTGTCCGGCCGTTCTCTCCGGTTTGCCATCCTGGGTGAGCCCTTCGTACAGCGGTGGGTGCATCGAAGGACCTGCATCGCCTTCCCTCTCCGTTCTCCGAACTTTCTCGCGTTCCGTTTGAAGAGTGTGCGAGCCTCCGACACCCGCATCGCCGTCCACACTCTTCGCCAGCACATCGCGCCCCAGGTCCGTAATCCGGTAATACACGGTTCGCCGCACCTCGGCCGCAAGCGGCAGCATCGCGCGCAACACTTCGCCCAGCGGCGCCAGATAATACTGCGCCGTCCACTCCGCCAGTTCCAGCAGATGCTCGCTCAGCAGCGGCTCTTCGTCCAGAACCGCCTCCAGAGACCGAACCTCCATCTCCGCCGCAGGCGCCTTCACATCCGCCGCCGTCACCACGCCGATCAGTTTTTCGTTCCGGAAGGGCACAATCACGCGCGCGCCGCGCTGCGGCTGTTGCCCTTCCCGCACGCTGTAGGTAAACGCGTGATCCAGCGGCACCGGCAGCGCGACTTCGCAATACGTAGCCATGGGAGACAACCATCAGTTTAGTTGCTACTCCCACTTCGTACCCACTTCCGGGTGCCGTGCCTCGCTCTTAAGACCTGAAATCGTACACGGCTCTGTCCTCTGATCGCTGTTCTCCTCTCTCTTCTCTCTTCTCTCTTTTCTCTGGCCCCTGGCCATTGATCACTGTTCTACAATTTCCTTTGATGGCACCCCGATCGAGTTCCCCTGTCAGCAAAGCCACAACTTCCAACGCTCATCCCGTCACCCTCTCCATCGACATCGGTGGATCCGGTATCAAGGCCATGCTGCTTTCACCCGCCGGTAAGCCCATCAGCGATCGCATCCGCGTTCTCACTCCCAAAACTCCCACGCCGCAGGCCGTGCTGCGCGTCCTCGACGAGCTCCGCGGCCGCCTGCCCGAGTTCGATCGCGTCTCCGTTGGCTTTCCCGGCGTCATCAAAAACGGCGTCACCTACACGGCCGTCAACCTGCATCCCCGATGGGCCGGCTTCGCGCTGCAGAAGGAACTGGAGAAGCGCTGGCGCGAGCCCGTGCGCGCCGCCAACGATGCCTCCGTGCAGGGCTACGGCGCCGTCAAAGGCCGTGGCGTTGAACTGGTGTTGACTCTCGGCACCGGCATGGGCTCGTCGCTCTTCACTGGCGGCAAGCTTTGTCCTGGCCTCGAGCTTGGCCACCATCCCTGGAAGCGGCGTACCTACGAGGACTACCTCGGCCGTCGCGGTCTCAAGCACTACGGTAAAAAGCATTGGAACAAGCTGCTGCGCGAAGCCATCGACCAGACCCAGAAGCTCTTCAACTGGGATCACCTCTACATCGGCGGCGGCAACACCAAAAAAATCGCGTTCAAGCTTCCGCCCAACGTTTCCATCATTTCCAACGAAGATGGCATCACCGGCGGCGTCGCGTTGTGGCGCGAACCGTGACAGATTGATTTTCCTTCAGGAATTCAACATGTTGGGCACCGCCAGTTCCGCCAACTACGGCACGACTCCGATCACTGCTTTCATTGCCAGCGTCTGTTTGAGAAGGTCCGTCTCTGCCCAGCTACGATAAATATCCCGTCCTTCTTCCAATTCGGCCGCCGTGCAGAATTTGCCTGCAATAAGTTGCCCGCCCACATGCTCCATTGTTCCCACCCACAGGAAGCTGCGCTCGGCGAAATCCGGATCCCCGCGTTTCACGACTTCATCCTGCACGAGGCTTGCGACGTTCACCAAACCAGCTGACCGGAACAGCTCCGGAAGATGCGCTGCGGCCTCGTTATCCCACTGATTTGCTTCACGCCACGCGAGGAACGCTTTGTAAATCTGATTGAACGCGTGCGGAGGGTCAGGCTCCCATTTGTTGCCGAGGTGATTGTAGTCGAGAACAACTAGCATGCCCCCACGCTTGGCGGCACGTTTCATCTTCTCGATCGCCAAGGCAGGTTCAGCAATCCATTGCAGCGTTCGCGATGCGGTCACAATGTCGAATTGCGCATCAAAAAGCAGCGTTGTCGCTTCTCCATGCTCAAATCGCAGATTCCTACGGTTGGCGTGTTCTTTTCGCGCCAGCTCGAGCAGAACTTCATCGCGGTCGACTCCGATCACGCATCCCTCTGGTCCCACAGCGTCTGCAATCCCGGCAGTAATCGCGCCGGTACCGCAGCCGACATCGAGCACAGAGAGGCCTTGCCCCAGCATTTCGGCAAGGCAGCGATGATCATTCTGAAGTGTTCGACGCCTAAGAATGCGCGGATCGGATCGATGTGCTTGACCAGGCATGGCTCTTAGGTGAAGGCGATCAGACGCCCGTGTTTGGCGTGCGAACCGGCCCTACACGCGCCCCGGCGCCCTCAGCCCCAACTCCTTCATCGCAATCTGCAAATCGGCCCACGCTTCCTTCTTCTGCCGCGGATCGCGCAGCAGAAACGCCGGGTGATACGTCACGATAAGGCTCGCACCGCGAAAGGCATGAATACGCCCGCGCAACGCTGCCAGCGGCTGCCGCGCCCCCATGAGATACGTGGCTGCCGTTGCCCCCAGCGCCACCAGCACTTGAGGCCGCACCACATCAATCTGCCGGAACAGAAAGGGCGAGCACGTATTCGCTTCATCCGGCTCGGGCGTGCGATTTCCCGGCGGACGGCACTTCACCACGTTGGCAATGTAGCAGTCCTCGCGCTTCAACCCCATCGCCGTGATCATGTTGTTCAGCAATTGCCCGGCGCGGCCCACAAACGGCAGCCCCTGCGCGTCCTCATCGGCGCCCGGCCCTTCGCCCACAAACATCAACCGCGCTGCCGGACTGCCCACGCCGAATACGATCGAGTTGCGCCCCTTGTGCAGCGCACACCGCGTACACTCGCCAAGATCCTCCTGAATCACCTTGAGCGCCTCAGCCCGCTCCTCCACCGGAACGGCAGCCCCAACCTCCGGCGCATGAAATCCCTTCCGCGTTTTGATTGTCGGTTCCTCTCCAAAAAAATTCGGCTGCATCTCCGCAGCCGGAGCCTCAGGGGAGCTCGCTGTAACGTTCGCCGCCGCTTCCTGATGCGCGCTTCCCGCGTTCGTCACCTGCTCAGTCAGGGAAGTGTCGGCCACCATTTCCACCGGCCGTCGGTAGAGATCCGTCAGCCCCAGATCGCGATAGAACCGCAGGCGCTCGGCCAGCGCCTCACGAGTGGCAGAATCCAGTGTGCGCGCCACCGTCTCACTCCACAATCAGCTCGCGACGCCGAGCCTTGAAAGGAATGCTTTCTTCCAGCACGCGATCCTGTGCCGACCGTTCGCCGCGCGTCTTTGCATCGGGCTGCTCGTCGAGCTCCACCACCACCGGCCGTGGCCGCCGCAGCGTCAGAATCTCATCCAGAATCCGGTCTGCCAGCTCGCGCTTGGGCATCTGCGGCATCTCCACGGCTGTCGCCGCCGTCAAAAACGTCGCCGCATTTGTCTCCGCTTCAATGCCCACGCCCTCAGCCGATACATCGTTGATCACAATCGCATCGGCGCCCTTCTTCAGCAGCTTCGCCCGCCCGTTCTCCATACGGTTTTCCGTCTCGGCGGCGAACCCCACAATCAATTGGCCCGGCTTGCGGCGTCGCACCACCTCTGCGAGGATGTCCTCGGTCGGCGCAAGATCCAGTGTCAGCGGCCCGGTGCGTTTCAGCTTCTGTTCTGAGACTTCCACCGGCCGGTAATCGGCGACCGCCGCCGCCTTGATCACCAGCGTCGCCTCGTGCATCCGCCCCAATACGGCATTCCGCATCTCCTCAGCGGTCGTCACTTTCACCAGTTCGCATTGTGGCGGCACATGCAGGCCTGTCGGCCCGCTGATCAGGATCACCTTCGCGCCCCGGCTTCGCGCAGCCTCAGCCAGCGCGTAACCCATTTTTCCGCTCGAACGATTGCCAATAAACCGCACCGGATCGAGCGCTTCCCGCGTACCGCCGGCGGTCACCAGCACCACCTCGCCGGCCAGATCGTTCCTCCGCCCCAGCAAGCCCAGCACCGCTGCTGCTATCGCTTCCGGCTCAGCCATCCGGCCTTCGCCTACCATGCCGCATGCCAGTTCGCCCATCCCCGGCTCCTCAACTCGCACGCCGCGCTGCCGCAGCGCTTCCAGGTTCGCCTGCGTCGCGGCATGGTTCCACATATTCACGTTCATCGCCGGGGCCACCAGCACCGGCGCTGTCGTCGCCAGGTAAAGTGTCGAAAGAAAATCATCGGCGATGCCGTGCGCGAATTTTGCCAGAATATTCGCCGTTGCCGGCGCCACCACCAGCGCATCGGCCCACTGCGCCTCGGCGATATGATCGATGCCCTTCTGCTCGCCCGCGTCCTCGCCTGCCGCCTCTTCCCAGAGGCTGGTGAAGACTCTGTGCCCGGTCAGCGCGGCAAAGGTCAGCGGCTGCACAAACCTCTGCGCCGACCTGGTCATCACCACGTGCACTTCAACGGCCTGGCGCTGAAGGGCGCGCACCAGCTCTGCTGCCTTATACGCAGCAATGCCTCCGGAGACACCTACGGTCACACGCATAGCTCAATTCTAGAACAGGGAAATCTTCAGAGTAGGAATCCGGCGGCCCTTGAGCAGCGCCGCTCTCCATTATCGCGCCTGCTGCAGGCGGTCTGCCCCTAGCTGGCCAGAATGGGCACCGCCGGACCTTCCACCAACGGCTTCACAACCTCGCCCTCATTCTTTACATACGAAATCTTCCCGGCATCGATCTCTTCCTGCGCAATCCGGCAGGCTTTATTTGACTTCGTGGGCACCAGCGCCTGCGAGCCGTTTTGTAGTTGGCGCGCGCGCCGGGCCGCGACCAATACCTTGCGATAGTTCGAATCAAAACTGGTCTCAATCGTCATCGGAATCATCTCCAAAGGGAAGTTGCTGCTGGCCGTCGGGACCGTTGATCCCGAACGCCTCCAGCACAGGTTTGAGCCTCTCCTGCGAGTTCGCTTGCAAGCAGGCTGCGGCGACCTCCAGCGTTCTGCGCGAACGGAACGCAATCGGCTCTCCATTGCGATAGTAACGCTCCGCTTGCACGATGGCTTCCAGTTGCGCAACCGCTCGCGGCAAACTGTCGTTGACCAAAATATAGCCGTAATCGCGATATTTCTCAATCTCCCGGCTGGCCTCGCTCAGCCGCCGATACAGCTCTGCCTCGTTCACCACGCCCTCCGCGCGGCTTCGGTTGCGCAGGCGTGTCCGCAGCTCCTTGGGATTCGGCGGCAATACAAAAATCCCCACCGCCTCCGGCATCTTTGCCCTTACCTGCGCCGCTCCTTGCACGTCGATGTCCAGCAAAAGGTCGTGGCCGGCGCTCAGCGCGTCATCCAGCGACAGCCGTGCCGTGCCATACAGATGATCGAAAACTTCTGCGTGCTCCAGAAACAGGCCGGCATCAATCATGCGTTGAAACTCTTCACGCGTGGTAAAGTGATACTCCCGCCCATTCTCCTCTGAGCCGCGTGGCGCCCGCGTCGTCCACGAGATGGCGAATTCCACGCCGCTTACCTGCTTCCGCAGCTCACTTACCAGCGTGCTCTTGCCCGAGCCCGAAGGCGCCGAAATGATAAATAAGATTCCAGCCAATGTTCGACGTTCCCTTTCCTCAGTGGTGTGTCCCTGTTCCCTTGCTCCCTTGCTCCCTTGCTCCCTTGCTCCCTTGTTCCCTCGTTCCCTTATTCCCTCGTTCCCTGTCTTACTCCACGTTTTGCACCTGCTCCCGCGCCTTCTCGATCTCCGCTTTCATTGCCAGGCCGAGCTCAGTCACGCGCGTTCCCTTCCCGCTGATGCCGCCCGTCTTTGACAGCAGAGTGTTAGCCTCGCGATTCATCTCCTGCAGTAGAAAGTCGAGCTTTTTCCCGGCTTCTCCGCCCGCGCTCAGCAGCTCGCGAAAATGTTCGATGTGCGTCATCATCCGCGCCAGCTCTTCACTCACGTCGCTGCGCTCCACCAGCATCGCCACTTCCTCAAGCACTCGTTGCTGGTTAAATTCCTGTCCCACGGCCGCGGCCAACCGCTGCGCCAATCGTTCCTCGTAGCGTTTCTCAATCTCCGGCCTCAGCTCCGCAATGCTGTTGGTCGCCGTGGCAAGCCGATCGAGCGTGCCGCGCAGGTTGGACTCCAGCGCCTCGCCTTCGCGCGCCCGCATCATCTTCAACCGGTCCAGCAGCGGAATCACCTGTTCCTGCACGCTCGCCGCAAGAGCCGTCATATCGCCGTTGCTGCGGTCCTCGCCCTGCAATGCTCCGGGCAGGCGCAGTGCCGCATTCAAATCCGGCTCGCCAATCAGGCGATGCTCGCTGCGCGCTGCCTCAAACGCCGACAGATAGCTCGCAATCAGCTCGCGATTGTATCCCGCCTTCATTTGTGAACTGCGCTCCACAGAGAGCGTCAAATCGACATGCCCCCGAATCAGGTTCTCCTTCAGCACTCTCCGCAGTTCCATCTCAAGCGCGTCCAGCCCCGGCGGCAGCCTGAACTGCAGATCGAGGAAGCGATGATTTACGGTTTTGATCGTCAGCGTGTAGTTGAGCTGGTTTTCATCCCCGGCCGCCACGCTCACCTGCGCCCGCGCAAAGCCCGTCATTGAAGAGATGCCCATGCCTACTCCTGCCCGCCTGCCGTCATCGCAGCCCTTTCGTCAAATGGCAAGTACATCTTCGCAGGATCGGGGTTTCCATTCCCGTTCCCAGTCCCGTTCTCTGGAGTATCAATGAACTGCAGTTGGTACAGCCTCTGGTACGTCGGCGACGTATTCAGCAACTCCTCGTGCGAGCCAATGGCGGTGATTCGCCCGTCTTCCAGAACGGCAATGCGGTTGGCGCGTCGGATTGTCGACAGCCGATGCGCAATCACCAGCACCGTGCGGTCCTGCATCAGGTTCGCCAGCGCCGCCTGCACCAGCGACTCGCTCTCCGAGTCGAGCGCCGAGGTCGCCTCATCCAGAATCAGGATCGGCGCATTCTTCAAGATGGCCCGCGCGATCGCGATGCGCTGCCTCTCGCCGCCCGAAAGCCTGAACCCCTTCTCGCCGATTACAGTGCTGTAGCCCTGCGGCATCTTCAGAATGAAGTCGTGCGCCAGCGCGTTGCGCGCCGCTTGCTCCACCACTGCCGTCTTCGCTTCGGGTTGGCCGTAGGCGATATTGTTGCGCACCGTGTCGTTGAACAGGATGGTCTCCTGCGTTACCTGCGCCACCTGCCTGCGTAGCGAGGCCAATGTCAGGTCCCGCAAATCGTGTCCGTCAATCAGAATCCGGCCTGACGTCACGTCAAAAAAGCGCGGAATTAGGTTCACCAGCGTCGACTTGCCCGCTCCGCTCGGCCCCACCAGCGCCAGCACCTCGCCGGCGTTCACTTCCAGGTCCACATTGTGGAGAATCTGGTGCTCGCCTTCGCCGGTCGAATACGAAAATCCCACATCCTCAAACTTGATCGACTGCCGGAATCGCGCAGACGTCGCCGGGTGCGACCGTTCTTTCACATCGTCCTCTGAATCGAAAAACGAAAAGATCGACGCAGAAGCGCCCATCGCCTGCTGGAACGCGTTATAGAAAAACGCAAAGCGGCGCAGTGGATCGTACAGCTTGAACAGCAGAAAGAGGAACGCGCCAAAGACACCCAGCGTCATGCGGCCGTCTTTAATCTCGTTCCGTCCCACCCACAGCATCAGCGCGATGGCAATCGCTCCGATCGCATCCATCAACGGCGAACTGATCGACTGAACCCGTACGCTGCGTAAGTTAGCGCGGAAAAGCCTCTTGGCTGCGCTCTTGAAACGCAATACCTCCCAGAGCTCGGTATTAAATGCCTTAACAACGCGATTGCCCGTGACCGTTTCGTGCAGGATGTTCTGCACTTCGGCCAGCTTGTCCTGGCCGGTCCTTGTTCGCGCGCGGACTTCGCGGCCGATCCTGCGCACAGATGCGACGACCACTGGAATGAACAGAACCAGCGCCCAGCTTAGGTGGCCGCCAATGTTGGTCACGAAGATGATCGCCACCACGAAGGTAAAGAACTGTTGCAGAAAATCGGCCAGCACCGAACTCAACGCGTTCTGCACGCGATCTACGTCGTTAATCAGCGTTGAAAGAATGATTCCGGTAGGATGCCTATGGAAGAAGCTCGCAGAACGGCGCAGCGTGGTCTCGTAAAGATGATTGCGCAGATCGGTGATCATGCCGAAACTTGCGTAGCTCACCAGGTAATTCCCCGCGTAGTCGCACAGCCCCTTCAACACCGTGGCCACAACCAGTGCGAAGGCCACAACGTTCCACGCATTGTGCAGATGTAAAACTGAAGGAACAAGCAGTCGCAAATCAAAGTGATACCTTGATTGCGGAAGACCGAGGATGATCGGCCCTTCAGGCGATGTGGGCGTCAGCACGCGATCGAAAATCGGCTGCAGCAGGGCCAGCCTGAAGACGTCCAGCATGCCCACCAGCGACGACAAGACCACGCCGGGCAACCATTCCAGAACGTAAGGCAGCCCATAGCGCAGCAGCCGAAGAAAATTCTTCATGCCGCCCGGTCCGCCATGCGCTTCCGGCGCTCAGGCCCGCCATGCGAAAGGATGCGGAAGTCCATCCAAGTATTGTATCTGGGTCTGGCGCGACGCACCGCGTTCCTGCCTAAATCCATTCCCGCCAAACTCTCCCTGGCCGGGTCACTGTTCACCGTCCGGTTGCTATCATGACCACGTGGCCGGCACGCCCAGTCCGTCTGTCCCGCGCAGCCTGCGCACGGTCTTCCTCGACCGCGACGGTATCCTCAACGAAAAAATGCCCGAAGGCCAGTACGTTACCTGCTGGCAGGAGTTCCGCATCCTTCCCGGCGTCCCCGACGCCCTGCGCCGGCTCAATCAGGCTGGCCTGCTCACCATCGTCGTCTCCAATCAGCGCGGCATCGCGCGCGGCCTCTACACTGCCAACGATGTCCAAGCCATCCACGCCGCATTTCAGCGCCAACTCTCGCCTGCCGGCGCGCACATCGACGCCTTTTTCATTTGCCCGCACGACGAGGGCCAGTGCAATTGCCGCAAGCCGCTGCCCGGCCTCTTCGAGCAGGCCTCCGCGCAATTCCCTCAAATCACGCCCGCAACCAGCGTCATGATCGGCGACTCGCTCTCGGACATCGAGTTCGGCCGCCGCCTCGGCATGGCGACCATCTTGATCGCAGGCGGCCCGCACCAGCGTGAATCCGGCGCCGATGAAGCCGCCCGGCTCGCCGATCTTCGCTTCGCGTCCCTGGCGGATGCTGTTGAATCGCTGCTGGCGCAGCGCTGATCCGCTTCAGTACGTCTTCAGCTCCACAATCGCCTTCAGGATCGTCGCCGGTTGCGGCAGAATCGCATCTTCCAGCTTCGGCTGATATGCCACAAACGTATCCAGTGATCCAATCCGCCGCACCGGCGCATCCAGATCGTCGAACAGCTCATCGGCAATGCGCGCCGCAATCTCCGCGCCGTATCCCCAGCTCAGCATGTCCTCGTGCGCCACAATCACTCGATTCGTCTTGCGCACCGATGTCGCGATCGCTTCCCAGTCGTACGGGTTCAGCGTGCGCAGATCCAGAATCTCCGCCTCGATCGAGTGCTGGCGCTGCGCCTGTTGCGCCGCTTGCATCGCGCGTGGCACCAGCGCGCCATAGGTCACCAGCGTCAGGTCTGTTCCCGGCCGCACGATCTTCGCCTTCCCGAAGGGAATCGCAAATTCCGCTCCCGGATAGGCCGCCCTGCCGTATGTCTCCCGATAGAGCCGCTTGTGCTCAAGAAACAGCACCGGGTCGTCGCACCGGATCGCTGTCCGCAGCAGCCCGTTGGCGTCCAGCGCATTCGACGGAAACACGACGCGCAGCCCCGGAATATGCGTGAAGATGCTCTCGCCCGATTGCGAGTGGTAGATCGCGCCTCCCGTCAGGTATCCGCCGATCGGTACACGGATCACCGCCGGCGCTTCCCACTGTCCGTTCGATCTCCATCGCATCAGCGATAACTCATTATGAATCTGGTGCATAGCTGGCCAAATATAATCAAAAAATTGAATTTCCACCACCGGCTTCATGCCGCGTAGTGCGTATCCCACCGCCCGCCCAACAATGTTGGCCTCTGCCAGCGGCGAATTAAACACGCGTTCCGACCCAAACTCCGCCTGCAATCCCGATGTCAGCTTGAAGACGCCGCCCTTCCCCTTCACCTCGGCCAGCGCGTCTTCCCGGCTGGCGTCGGCCACATCCTCGCCATACACTACGATGCGCGGATCGCGCCGCATCTCGTCGCGCAGGCAGGCATTGATCAGGTCGGCCATGGTTCGCGCTGCCGACGGCTTTTGTCCATTGGCCTTGGCTGGCGCCGGCTCCTGCTCGGTAGCAAAAGCCGCCCGCGTCGGATCCAGATCCTCCGAGTAGACGTGCTTTGTAATGTCTCCTACCTCCGGCAGTGGAGCTTCCAGAGCCCGATCGGCTGCCTCCGCCGCCTCGCGCTCCATCCTCCGTTCCAGTTCTTCCATTTCCCGTGCGCTCAGCACTCCATCGCCGACCAGTCGCGAGCGCATCTGCGCAATCGGATCGCGGAGCGCATCTCTCTCGCGCTCGGCCGCGCTCCGGTAAAGCTTGTCATCGTCCGAAAGCGAATGCGAATAGAGCCGCACGCAATGCCCATGTACCAGTGCGGGCCCGTATCCTGCACGGCAATGCGCGGCTGCCTCCTGAAACGCATGCAGGCACGCCACCGGATCGTTGCCGTCCACCTCAGCAAAGTGGAAGTTCGGAAAGTTCGCTACCAGCCGCGAAATGTTGCCGCCCGGCGTATTCACTTCAACCGGTACGCTGATCGCGTAGCCGTTGTCTTCCACACAGAAAATCACCGGGAGCTTCTGATTCGAAGCCGTATTCATCGCTTCCCAGAACTCGCCCTGCGAGGTCGAGCCCTCGCCGATGCATGCCAGCACAACTTCGTCGCCGTGAAAATCAACCTCGTGAAAAGCGCGGTAGTCGCCTTCAGCCTTCGCCGCGATCTCAGGATGCCTGCTGAACGCCCGGCCGGCCTCGGCGCAGCCTACCGCGTGCAGCATCTGCGTCGCCGTCGAAGAAGATGTGCTCACAATATGAAGCGAACGGTCGCTCCAGTGGGTCGGCATCTGCCGCCCGCCGCTCGCCGGATCGGTCGCCGCGCCGACCGCCTGCAGCAGCATCTCGTAGGGCGTTACGCCCAGCGACAGCACCAACGCCCGATCGCGATAGTAGGGGAAAAACCAGTCGTAGCCGGGACGAAGCGCCAGCCCAGCGCCTACCTGCAGAGCCTCGTGGCCTGCGCCCGAAACCTGAAAGAAGACTTTCTGCTGACGCTTGAGGAGGATTTCGCGGTCGTCGACTGCGCGCGAGAGAAACATCAGCCGGTAGATCTCAACCAACTGCTGCGTGGTCAGCTCGCCCGACGCCACAAACGTTCCGGTCGCGCGGGCGTTTGAAACTGACAATCCCATTCCGGTCGACCCCCATTGCAGAGCCAGAGCTGGTGCATCCCGAGCCACATTCAAATCGAAGCGGCTACCCAACGCAGAGCGGAACAGGAGACAGCAACTCTGGTCTTGCCGAAAGCCGTTCTCTGGATACTGCCAACCTCAATTATATCAACAGGCAGGCTCCCTTGCCGCTTAACCTAACCTGCCTTCGAACCCATCCTTTTTGTCCATTCGCGGCCCGCTCGCCGTGCCCGATCTCAATGCATCACCGGATACGCGATCGACGCGGGAAAGGTCGACTGAGGCGTCCCGACCGCCGCCGTCATTCTTTCCTTCACGCTGTGCGCCAGCTTTTCAATCTCAGCAACCTTGTGCAGTTGTTCCGGCGTCAGAGCCACAAGCTTTTGCGATGCTACTTCGGCATTCAACTCCCGGGCCAGCTTCAAGAGCTTGTTGGTATCGGTCACCAGCTCCTTCTGCCGCTCCGTATTCAGCATGCGCAACCGCCTCTGGCTCATCATGGGATCGTAGTCATCACTGGAAAGTGTTCCCAGATCCGTCCTCGGCGCATACGGCGGACGAATCGTATTCTGCCCCGTCCCCGTTCCGTTGCCCGATTGAGTATGCCCTCTCGGCGCCGGCGCCAGCGTAATTGCAAGCACGATGCCCAAAGCCGCATAGAGCCATCCGCGAACGAAGGCTCCGCGCAGGCCTCCCCTCGCCTGTTCTGACCTCTGCCAGTCAACCTCAACTCTTGCCATCGCCGTTCCTCAGCTTGCGGGCATACTGCTCAATCTCATCGGCTTTGCGCACCACGGTCACTGAAAGCGTGTCTTTCGTGGTCTTGTCCACTTCCACCTTGAGTTCGGTCGCCATCTTCAAAAGGTTCGAGCACTCCCGTTGTGCTGATGGCTTGCCGTCGCTCGCGGTTTCCAGCCCGTTGGGCCCGGATCTACTTGCATCGGAACCGGCCGGGTGGGCGGGCTTGTTCGCGGCTCCCGGAGGATTGATTGCGGGCAGTTGAAACGTCGCCTGTTGTGCGTGCGCTCGAAGAATTCCAACTCCTGCTGCCAAAATCAGAGCCATCAGAAATCCTGCAGCGCAGAACCACCCTGCACGCATTCTGGCTCGGCTCTCCGCCACCGCCGTGCCGCTCCCACGCTTTGGATTGATTGACCTCATTGCTTTCGTGAGCTTTCGCCGGATCGGTTGAACAGATCTCCGGCATTTCCTGCGCACAGTTTAGTCTAGATGAGGAGTTTTGGCATGCTGGGTTGTCTCGCAATTGCAAATTTTTTGGCGACCTTCCGCTGGAGCGCCTTCCAGCAAGACCATTTTCTGGGAAAAGTCCTGGACGAATGGACCGCCGACAGCCAGGAATTCCTTCATGCCAAGCTGCCCCGCCTCATTGTCGTCGCTCTAATCGCCTTTCTTCTCAACCGGCTCCTCCACATCGTCACGCACCGCATGATCCGCGTGGCTGAAACGCATGCTCCAGGCCCGGCGCGCCTCGGTGAAGTCAAAACACTCGTCGGAGTGATTCGTGCCACGGGCTTGGCCATTATCGCCCTTATCGCCGGCCTCCAGATTCTCGATACCATCGGCTTCAACCTGGCCCCGCTTCTCGCGTCTGCCGGAGTCGCCGGCATCGCCATCGGCCTCGCCGCGCAGAACATCGTCAAAGACATGTTCAACGGCTTCCTCATCCTCGTCGAAGGTCAGTTCAGCGTGGGCGACACCGTGCGCGTGGCCGGCGTCAACGGCGTCGTCGAAGAACTCACGCTGCGCAAAACCACTATTCGCGACGCCGACGGAACCCTCTACGTCGTCCCCAACTCTCAGATCACCACCGTGGCCAACTTGAGCGCGGGCTACTCGATCGCCTCCATCCACGTCAGCGTCGACATCTCCGCGCATCCTGACACGGTCCAGAAATTGCTCACGCAGATCGCCATGGACGTGCGCAACAGCGAGCCGTTCAGGAATCTGTTTGTCTCCGATCCTCAGGTCCTCGGCGTCGACGCCGTCAAAGGGTCGCAGATGATCTTTCTGGTGAACTTCAAGACGCGCGCCACGCAGCAATATGCCCCCATGCGCGAGTTTCAGCGCCGCGTGCGCATCGCCCTCGAAGAGAATCACCTGCTGCCCGGCGATCCCAATCGTGTCTTTATGCCGGCGGGCGGACCTGCTGCGGCTTCAGCGCGCAATTCCGATCCAGATGCCACAGCTGCCGCACCGGATCCCACCACCCTCAAGCCCCAGGAAACTAACCCCTTCAGCGGCGAATGATGCTTTGATGCTCCCGCAGGGAGCGCACGTGAATGGCCCAGCGCAACACTGCGCACAGCGAAGGCGCTGCCGAATGCCCGACCTTATCCCGCCAGCGCCCCCGCTAATTCATCAACATGCGTCACCGGCGGCAGGCACGTCCGCCCGCGGCACACCAAAGCCCACGCTTTTGCGCCACTCGGTGCAGGCACCTGCAACACGGTCTCCTCCAGTGCCTCGGGTAATCCCCCCTTCACAAGACGCGATGGCTCAACGCGCAGCACCATCTTGTTCACAGCGAATCCTGCAACCGCCGTAGCCTCCAACTGGTCCGCCTCGGCCCCGGAGCCAACCACAACCACCTGCACCGGATCGAGCAACAATCGCTCCGCCGCCAGGCCGTAGCTTCCCGCGTACAACCCAAAATGCTCTACGATCCCCGCAAAATGGGCCAGCGCATTCGCCGCAATCTCACGCAACTCCCCGCGCCTGCTCAACTCTTCCAACCGCAGCAGCGCCGCAGCGGCCGTCGGGTTCCCTGCGGGTGTCGGAGCATCCTGCAGCGGCTTCCGCCGCGCCGTCAGTGCGCCGAGTGGAAACTCCCCCGGCACCGCATTCAGCGGCGCCGATGTATCAAAGAATCCGCCCGCTCCCGCGTCGTGAAACTGTTCGATCATCGCATCCGCCAGCTTGATCGCTGCCTGATAAAACTTCATCTCGCCGCTTGCTATCCACGCATCAATGCACGCACTCACGGTGAACGCGTAATCATCCAGCGTCCCCGGAGCGCTCTCTTGCGGCTTCAACCCATCCGGATACGCAATCACGTGCTTTAATGCCATCTTCCCGTCCCACGCCTCGTTGAGCAGCCGGTCCAGTGTTCGCAGCGCAAATTCCCGCGTGCTCTCCATCCGCAAGACTCTCGCCGTCTCCAGATATGCCGTGACCGCCATCGCATTCCAGCTTGTATACAGCGTGCGGTCCACAAACGGCGTCGGCCTCTGCGCGCGCGCCGACAGCAGCTTCGCTCGCACCGCATCGCGCAAAGTGCGCAATGTCTCTTCGTTCTTGCCGCTCTGTGCTGCCATTTCGGGCAGCGTCTGCTTCACGTGCAGCACGTTCTTCGCCGGATTGTGATGCATGTCGCCCAGTTCACGAACGTCCCAGTACTCCTCCGCAAACTCCAGCTCTTCGCCGCTCAAAACGGCCCGCGCCTCGTCACGGGTCCACGTAAAGTAGTCGCCATCATCGTCCAGGCCCACATCCGCATCCTGCGAAGCATAAAACCCGCCGCGCTC
>Ga0335085_10003505_pt1 | contig 27083 bp, 22 predicted proteins | sample Lox_Sample_45_FD_206712 | JGI IMG/M metagenome (GOLD analysis project Ga0335085, IMG submission 206712) | Soil microbial communities from Loxahatchee National Wildlife Refuge, Florida, United States - Lox_Sample_4.5 | ecosystem: Environmental > Terrestrial > Soil > Wetlands | place: USA...
CCTGGACCGACCACAACCTGCACGACCCCGGCATGACCCTCATCGACCTGCTCGCCTGGATCGTCGATCAGCAGGTCTACCGGGCCGGATCGGTCGGTGGGCGGTATCAGGCCGCGTTCGCCGCGCTGCTCGGACGGCATCCGTCGGACCCGGTCGCGGCGGCCGGTCTGGTGTGGCCGGACGGGCCGCTGCCGGACGGGCGCCTGATTCCGGCTCGGACCGCGGCCGTCTGCCTGACCCATCGCGAACTGTCGTTCGAGGTCGACCACGAGCAGCTCTACCTGCCAGCGGTCACGCTCACCGGCCTCCGTGACGAGCACGGCACCGACGTGCCGCTCGACGGCGGCTCGTGGACGGCCGGGCCGGAGTTCTCGCTCGTCTTCGACGGGCCACTCAGCGCCGGCACCCCGACCGGCACCACCACCCGGGTCTCCCTCGGCTTCGACGTCGTCCCGCCGTCCGGCGCCGCGGTGACCGGGGACGACCCGCCGTGGGGGCCGGTGCGCTACCTCTACCAGGCTGGGGATTCCGGGTGGCGCGACGTGTGCGTGCTGCGGGACGACACGTACGGGCTGGCCGCCACCGGGGTCGTCGAGCTGGCGATCCCGCGGCGACCGGCCGGCCCTGGCGGAAGCGAGCTGCGGCTCTCCCTGCGCCGCGGGTTCTACCCGCTGCGACCGCAGATCCGGGGCGTGGCGGTCAACGTCCTCCGGGTGCGGCAGATCGGGCGTACGGCCAAGGAGCAGTACGCGCCGGACGGAGGCCGGCCCGACCGATTGATCCCGCTCGACACCACGGGACTGGTCGAGCCGGTCACGATCACCGTCGACGGCGTCCCGTGGGAGCGGCGGGCCGACCTCTCCCGATCCGGCCCGGCCGACGGCCACTTCCTGGTGCGGCCGGACGGGATCCAGTTCGGCAACGGGGTGAACGGGAAGATCCCCCCGGTCAAGGTAGTCGTCGAACGCGGACCGCTGGCGCGTACCGAAGGAACGGCCGGAAATCTCCGGTCCGGCCTGCGGTGGACGGTGCCCGTGCTGAAGATCGACGTGTACGGGCGGAACCGGCAGGCCGTCAGCGGCGGGCAGGACGCCGGGGGAGACCTGGCCGCCGCCGCCCGCGACGCGGCGGTCCAGCGGTCGGCGCTGCTCACCGACGCCGAACTGGTCACGGCCGCGTCCGGGCTGCCCGGCCTCCCGGTGCGGCGGGCCGAGGCGATCGCCGGCTTCGATCGCCGGCTGCCCGACCGGCGGGTGGAGGGCGTGCGCACGCTGGTCGTCGTCTCGACCGAGCCGGGCGAGATCGCCACCCGGCTCGAACCGCGCCGGGTGCTGGGGGAGCGGCTGGTCGTCGAGGAGCCGGTGGTGGTGACGGTCGACCTGGCCCTGTCGCTCACCGTCGAGCTGGGGTCGGTCGACGTGCCGAAACTGGTGAAGAAACACCTCCAGGACCGGCTGTCGCTCGACCACGGGGCGCTCGGGCGTGAACTCACCACGGCCGACGTGGTGGCGATGACGGTCGCCGTGCCCGGGGTCGTCGACGTTCCCACCGTACGGATGAGCCGCCCCGGCGAACCGCCGGGCGACGGTCCGATCGCGCCGCCGCGGGACGGGTTGATCGTCGTCGGCGAGATCACGTTCGGAGCCGGGGGATGACGCGATGACGGTGGTGGAGGAGCACGCCTACGACTTCCGGAGGGCTGCGCAGTGGAGCGCCGGCGTCCGTGACAACCTGCGCGCCGACGGCGACTCGCTAGCCGTCCCGCCGCGGCTCGAGGCTGAACCGATGCCGGACACCGGCCGGGCCGACGGCGGAGCGCTGCTCGCCGCCGACCCGCGCGGCCGCCTCTGGTGGCTCCGGCCGCACACCCGCGAGCTCGCCGTGCTCGGTGAACTCGGCGTGTCCGAGCAGGGCGTCCTGGCCGGGCAGGGATCACCGCGGGCACTGGTGGCGGGCCGGACCGTCCTTTGGGTGCTCGCGCACGGCCGGCTGGACCGCTACCTCAGGTCCACCCGGCAGCGGCTCACCCCCTCGCGGCCCGATCCCGGCTGGTCGATCGTGGACGCGACCGGCGACGGCACCGACGGCGTGTGGCTGGTCGAGGGCGACGGCCAAGGGCATTGGCGGCTCCGGCACGTCGACTGCTGGGGACACAGCACCCGGGAACCGATCGCCGTCGACGCCGCGAGCGAGCCGGCGATCGCCTCGACCTCCGACGGCGCCCGGCTGGCGATCCTCGACCGGCACGCGAACGCTGTGACGGTGCGGGAGACGACCGGCGACCGGACGCCCATCACCTTCGCCGTCGACCCGGTCTTTGGCGGTCGGCCGCTGCTACGGGCCGTGGACACCCGGCTCCACCTGCTCGGGAACGGCCAGTACCAGGCGGTGAACCTGGCCGACGGTGGCGTCGAGGACCACCAGGAGATCGCCCTGCCGGTCGGCCGGGGAAAGCCGGTCGGCCTGGCCGCCACCGGCGCCGGGCTGGTCGTGTCGGCCACCGCCGGCCTGGTCCGGATCGTTCCGCGCGACGACTCCGGCCGGGCCCGCCGGTCCACGTTCATCACCCCGGCGCTGGTCTCGCCGATCGGCGTCCGCTCGGGGTGGAACCGGGCCGAGATCGACCTGCTCCTGCCAGTCGGCACCGCGATCGAGGTGACCTGGGCGGCAACCGTCGATCCCGCCCTGATCGCCCGGGCGGCCGAACTGCTCGCCGGCCCGGCGACCGCCGATCGGGCCGAGGCCCTGGAGCAACTGCTTCCTTGGCGGGACGACGAAGCCGTCACCTACAAGGGCGCAGGCGACGATCAGGAACGGCTGGCCGTCCTGCTGAGCGACCGGACCGAGACCACGTTGTGGTTGCGGTTGCGAGTGGTGACGCCGTCCGGCCGTACGCCCCCGCGGGTCGACCGGCTGCGCGTCCGCTACCCCGACACGTCGCTGGTCGACGAGCTTCCGGCGGTGTACCGGTCGCGGCCCCGCTCGGCGGCCGAGCTTCGCCGGATACTGGCCCCGTACGAGGTGCTGCTGGACGGACTGGACGAGACGCTGAGCGGTCTGCCGGCTCGCGTCGACCCGGCCACCACGACCCCCGGCTGGACAGCCGCGCTGCTGAGCTGGCTCGGATTCCCGCCGCTCGACGACCTCGCGGCCGACCGCCGCCAGGCGCTGCTCGTGGCAGTGGCCGACATCCTCGACCGGCGCGGCACCCGGGACGGCCTCGAACGGGTGCTGTCGGCGGTCACCGGCGGTCAGGCGACGGTGACCGACGCCGCCACCGGCCCGGCCGGGTGGTTCCTCGGCACGCCGGGCGGCTCGCTCGGCCACGGCACGGTCGCCCTGGCCCAGCTGCCGGCCCCGGCCCGCCCCGGCGCGATGGTCCTCGGCGACACCCCGCTCGGCACGGGCTGCCCCGATCCCGGCCGCATGCTCGCCGAGCGGGCCGGCGTCATCACCGTCGACCTGGAACGGGACGCGACGGTGGCGCCGTTCGTCGACCGGCTGCTGCCGTACTTCGTCCCGGCCCACTGCCGGGTCCGGGTGCGGTACGGCCGCCGCCACACCCCTCAGATCGACGTCGACTTCCGGCTCGACGCCAGCCCCACCGGCGGCGACGTGCCCTCGCGGCTCGGGCGCTGGTCCCTTCCCCGGCCGGAGTCGCGCCCGGCCGTCCTCGACGACACCCCCGAGCTGCGCGCGGGTCCGCGCCTGCAATGACGATCAAGGAGCGATCAACCATGACCCACACCGATCACATCGCCTGGTCCCGCCGACCGATCTTCCGGCCCCGGCAGGTGCTGACCGCGGAGCAGCTCAACGAGGGCCTGAAGGACGAGTTCGACCGCCAGCGGCTGCTCAACCGGGGCGTCCACGGATACGGCGTGGTCCTCGGGTTCGGGCCGGTCGTAAACGACGAGGGAGCGCTGAAGCTCGACCACGGATGCTTCGAGCTCACCGCCGGCCTGGCGTTCGACCGGCACGGCCGGATGCTCTACTGGCCCGGTGGCCACGTCAGCATGCGCGACATCGTCGGCGAGCGGCCGCACGAGGCCGGGCAATACACGCTCGTCGCCCACTACGCCCGGCGGCCGCCGCAGATCGGCGGGTGCCCGCCGTTCGTCGCCGACCGCTCGCCGTGGCTGCTCGACGGGGTGGTCTTCACCCTGGTCGCCGGGTGCCGCGACACCGACCGCAGCTGCCCCGCCCACCCCACCGGCTCGTGCGTCGGACACAACGAATACCTGTGCAGGCGTACGGGCGGGTGGCCGGGCGACGACGACGGTACGGTGCCGGTCAGCGAGGACGTGGCCTGGCTGACCGTGCGCCCGGGGGAGATGATCCCGGCCTGCGTCGAGGACTGGACGTACGACCCAGACACCCACGTGGCGGTGCCGCTCGCCTGCCTCAAGGTCGACGACGTGGTCGACCGGGACCGGGAAGGCCCGGACTGCGACCCCCGGTACGACTTCGTCCCCGCGCCGCCGCACCCGTGCGATGTCCGGCCGTTCGTCTACCGCAACCCGCTGCTCTACGAACTGGCCCGCGACTGTGACGTCGCCCTGCCGAGGGTGCGGTCGATCTCCTGGCAGCACTGGATCGACAGGGGCTGGCAGGCAAAGGTCAAGTGGGCCGACTTCGAGCAGATGATCAAGAATGACGGCTTGGTCGTCTACTTCACCCGGCAAATCCGGACGGCCACCCTGCACGAGGCCAGCGTCTTCCTCGACGCGATCCTGCCCGAACGGGACGCCGACTACTTCCGGACGCGGCGCATCCCGACCGACGGCCTCGAGGACGCCACCCGGCTCGAGGTGCTGGACGAGCACGGAGCGGCCCTCGACCGGAACACCGCCGAACTCTGCTGGGGCGTGCGGCTCAAGCCGACCCAGGACTGGCTGCAGAACGAGATCACCGGCAAGTACTCGAACCTGTTCGGCGGCGGCCGCTTCGAGTTCACCGTCCGCGGCCAACTGCTGCGCGACCACTGTGGACGGATGCTCGACGCCCGGCCGGTCGGAACGCACGGCCGCGGACAGGCGCGCCCGGGCGACGACTACATGTCCGCCTTCCAGGTCGACAAGCGCAAGGGCCCGTACCCGAACGAGCCGGCCAACGAGGAGTGAGGAATCACCGATGAGGACGAGCCAGAGCGCCGCGCTCCAGCACAAGACCAAGCCCACTACCACCGACAGCGTCAAGTTCCGCGACGGCATGATCGTGACCGCCGAGGACCTGGCGACGGCCCAGCGCTACCCGGTCTCGCTGCTGCAGACCGTGCTCCGGGCGTACTTCGGCTGCGGCGTCATCTGCGGCCTGAACCTCCAGGTCAAAGGGGTACCGAAGGGCCAGACGCCGTGGGTCGTCACGGTCGGCTCCGGCGTGGCCATCGACTGCGCAGGGTGGCCGGTCGAACTGTGCGGCCCGGTCGACCTCGACCTCAGCCCCGAGGCCTGCTCCTGCGACACTCCACCGTCCGTCGTGTACATCCTGATCCGGCGCATCACCTCCGACGAGCCCGGACACAGCCCGTGCTCGTGCTCCTGCTCGTGTTCTTGTTCCTGTTCTTCCGACGTCGACGCACCCCAGTTCGACTGCCGCCGGACGCGGGAGGGCGTGCTGATCCAGGCGTATGGGGCGGATGAGCTGAGGGCGCTGACCGACAAGGTCTGCCGTCGGCCGGCCGACGACGGGAAGACGCCGTCGCTGTGCGACGCCTGGAACACGTGCTCCTCGTGCGGATGCGGTGACAGCTGGATCCTCCTCGGCTCGGTCGAGATGACCGAGAAGGGGATCGGCGACACCCCCGATCAGAGCGGGCGCCCCCGGGCCAACCCGATCGCCGCGCTGTGCGAGAACGTCGAACGCCGTCTGTCCGCATTGGAGTCCCGAGACGCGGCAGCCGCCCCGCAGCCGGCGGCGGGCAACCACTGATCGTGGCCACCAGCTCGCCCCCGGACCATACCGGACCGAAACCCGCGCGGGACCCCGAGCGGACGTCGCCGGTCGCGGCCTCGCCGCGCCCGGGACCGGCCGGCCTCCAGCGGCGGCTGGGCAACCGCGGCGTGACGAACGCGCTGCGGACGACCGGGGCCGACGCCCGGCTCACCACCGTAAAACCGAAGATCACGGCCGGGGCGCCGGACGACCCGCTGGAGCGCGAGGCCGACCAGACGTCCGCGGCGGTGACCGGGGGAACGGCCGCACCCGCGACCCCACCGCCACCGCCGGCCAACGGCCAGGGCGGGCTGGCCGCCCGGATCACCTCGCCTGGCGGCGGTCACCCCCTGCCGACGGGGATGCGCGGCGACATGGAAGCCCGCTTCGGGGCCGACTTCTCGGGCGTGCGCGTGCACGACGGCCCCCAGGACCGCGACGACGCCGACCGCATCGGCGCCCGCGCGTTCACCCACCAGCAGGACATCTGGCTAGGCAGCAAAGGCAGCGTCGACGACCGGGCCCTGATGGCGCACGAACTGACCCACGTCCAGCAGCACGATTCCGCCAAACCCGACATCCAGGCCCACTGGTACAACTTCAGCATCCCGTTCACCGATTACGAGTTCGACCCCAGCATCAGCGGTGTCGAGACCGCCGCCGGCCTGGTCAAGGACGCCGCCGTCGACTCCGCCATCTGGGTGAAGGACCAGGTCGTCGCCGGCCTCGAGTGGATCTACGAACGTCTCAAGGACGTCGTCTCGGCCGGCGTCGACTGGCTGATGGAGAAGTACGAGGAGATGAAGGCCTTCGGGAAGTCGGTCTTCAACACCATCTTCGACGGGATCCGCGGCCTCCTCCACTACATCACCTCGCCGTCCGAGATGCTGACGGCGGCGGTAAAGATGATGAGCACCGGGCTGCTGACGACGGGCTGGAAGCTGCTCAAGTCCGGGGTGACGCTGGTCTGGAACGGCATCAAGGCCGTCGTCGGCGGCGTCATCAGTATCGGCACCAAGCTCTGGGACGTCGCCTCCGGCTTCGTGACGGGCCTATTCGACACCATTGCGGGCATCGTCGACAGCTGGGCGTTCCGCCAGCTGCCCGAGTCCATCCAGACCAAGGCCCAGGAACTGGTCGCCGGCGTCCGTGCCAGGTGGGACGAGGTCCGTGAGTACATCACCGGGCTGCTGCAGCGGATCCACGACTACGCCGACCGCATCCTGAACGCCATCGGCGACTTCGCTGACAAGGTCACTTCCTTCGCCATCGACGCCGTCGTCGAGGCGCTGCAGACGATCTCCGAGGTGTGGGACTTCGTCAAGACGGTCGCCGCCGATCCCGCCGGGTTCATCTCCTCTCAGGTCGACCGGCTGGCGGCGAAGCTGAAGGTCGAGGTGCCGCCCAAGGCCACCGCTATGGGCAATCAGAAGATCCAGGAAGGTTCTCGGAGCAGCGTCCCCGGCGGCAAGCGCACCGTCATGGTCCAGCGGAAGCCGGAAGCCGACGAGAGCACCCGGCGCACGGCCGGACTGGACGAGGTCAGCGTCGGATTCGTGCAGGCCGTCCGGGACACCTGGGCGCAACTCGACATCCGGCAGATGATCTTCGACTCGCTGAAGAGTCTGCTGTGGCCGATCCCAGGGATCGAGCGTGAGGTCCATGAGCTGTGGGCCTCGGACTGGGCGCAAGCCGTCTCCAGCTTCTTCGTCCCGCGCTCGCCGTTCGGCAGTTGGGCCGACTTCGCCGGTTTCTGGCATGACGTGTGGTCGAACATCATGATCGTGGTCGACTTCCCGCTGGCGTTCATCCGGCGGCTCATCAACGTCGTCATGCTGCTGATGGGATGGTTCACCATCCTGCTGGTGGCGCTGGGCGCGATCCTTGGCGGCATCGTCGCCGGACCTCCCGGGATCCTCATCGGAGCCAAGCTGGGGTTCCTGGCCAGCGCGCTCGCGGGCGAGGCGGTACTCGACTTCTACCTCATTGCCGAGAGCGCGAGCTTCTTCAAGGCACTCGGCGACCTGTTCACAACTCGGCAGACCAAGGCGCAGCGCGACTACGACTACCGGCAGATGGCGGGAAGCATCATCGGCATCGTCGCGGCCTTGCTCCTGAAGGTCATTCTGTCTCTGGTCCAGTCTCTCGTCGGTGCGATTGTCCGGGGGATCAAGGGATTCGGCGCCAAACCGCCCGTCGAGCCACCGGTCGGCGCGGCCACTCCGAAGGAGCCCGTCCCGTCCAAGCCGGCTGCGCCTGAGCCGACCGGGGCGAAGCCGGCTGCGCCTGAGCCGACCGGGGCGAAGCCAGCTGCGCCGGAAACGCCGCCCGCGCCTTCCGTTCCGAAGGAAGCGCCGCCGCCCGGGCCGACCGTCCCGAAGGATGCGCCACCGCCGGTCGATACCGGCAAGACAGCGCCGTCGGACATGCCGGCGAAGACTGTTGAGCCCGGCGAGACTGCTCCCCGGATGCAGGAACCGATCCGCGAGATGGAGTCGGGTAAGCCGGTCAAGTTCGGTCCCCGGCATGCCGAAGCCTTGCGGCAGAACGCGCAAGCCGCCACCGCGAAGTGGCTCAAGCTAGCCGAGAAGGGACGCGTCCCCTGGGAATCGATCCGCAATCAGATGAAGCTGCGCCGCTGGCGCTTCCTGCCCGAGGCGCCGGAGGCCGCCCAAATCCTTCGCGACGCCCTAGAGCGTCTGCCCGCCGGCCCGGAGCGCGCCGAGCTTCTGGAGATGCTGGAACGGTGGCTGAAGGGACCACCCGAACCTCCGCCGACAACCGGGGGACCACCAGGCGCGCCTGGCGCGCCCTCCGCACTACCGGCCGGCGCAGCAGAGACGCCGCCATCCGCGCCGGAGAGCCGGACTGTACCGGAGAGCCCGGCTGTACCGGAGAGCCCGCCGGCTCCTGAGAGTCCGCCCGTGCCGGAGAAATCGCCTGCGCCCGCCGAGCCGGCCGAACCGGCGACCGCCCCCGCCGAGCCCGCCCAGACTCCTGCACCGGCTCCGGTTCCCGAGCCAGCTCCTGTTCCTGAACCGGCTCCGGCACCTGAACCAGCTCCGGGACCTGCCCCGGCTCCCGAACCTGCCCCGGCGCCGTCCGAGCCGACTCCCACGTCGGAGCCAGCGTCGCGCGGGACCGCGCCGGCCGATAAGGCGGAGGCGAAGCCGGCCGAATCCGGCAAGGGCAAACCCCGCCGCTCGAAGTCGGGGAAGCAGGGGGGATCGAGGCGGAAAGCGAAGACCGCCGAGGACTATGAGGCCGAGTGGGGCGACGACCCGCGGAACGACCAGCCGAAGAAGGAGCGCATCAGCGGCGACGGGAACAAGGTCGAGCTCCAGGAATCCGGCTGGCTGCGAAAGAGGCTGAAGAGCGCCTCGCGGCGCCGCGAGTTCATGAAGTGGCTGGAGAAGAATCACAAGCTGGGAGAGGCACACGAGCATCTGAGGCCGGACTCACCCGAAGCGGAGGAGATGCTGGATCGGTTCCTGGAGGAGAACCCGGAACGACCCGGCGCCAAGCCGCCGGCGGACGTTCCACCCGAGCCGGGCCCCGCGCCGGCCGATAAGGCTGCCGACGAGCCGAGCGAGGTCGGGACCGAGAGCGGGGCTCGCCTCGGCCGCGGCGCTGAGGTCCCCGGACCCCCGAAGCCGCCGGCCCGCAGTCGAGGTGCGACCACTTCGGGCGTCGGGGAGAAGTTCACGGTCGAGGAACACGCCGCCGGGCGGGAACCCGTGATCGAGCAGCGGCCAGGGACGGCACGCCCGACCTCGCCCGCATCGACGGCACAGCAGCCGGCCACGACGACCCCCCCGCAGCCGGCGCGGGGCAGCACCGCAGAGGACATCGCCTCGGTCCAGCACGAGGCTACCCAGGGCACAGGCCGGGCTGGGCGCAGCCCCTCCGGCCCCGAGGAACTCAACGCCCCCCCGGATCGCCGCCTTGTCAGCGATGAGGAGCTGAAAGCCGGGTTTGGTGAACCACAGAAGCCTTACCGGCCGCCAGGTGCAACGCCGCCGCCAGTAGACGCTCCAGCAGGTACGCGTCAAGCATGGCTCCGGAGAAGACTGCAACAGCACGTGGAAGCCGCGCGCGACCGCTTCGAGGTCGAAGGCTACACACCTAACCAGGAGCTCGACATCCGCACCAACCCCAGCGCCGCGCCGCGGCACCGAGGGTCACGTATCGACGCGTTCGCCAAAGACTCAGTGATGAACGACCCGGATCTCGCCGCCGTGATCACGGCACCGGACAGAATCCCGGAGCCCGACTTCATCGATTCCGCCCTGAGAACGAAGGGGGACGACTGGTTCGACGCCACGACTGCGAGGTCCTGGCAAGCCCACCTGCTAAAGTACTTCGAGCGATACGGGCGAGGGGGGCTCCTGGACACCGGGCGACTCACCGGTCATCCCACCCCAACCGGACAACCCAATCTCTGACGGGCACCGTTGCGCACATTCGCTGACTGGCGTTCCGGCGCCGCCTGGTTCTTCTCATGCCCCAGGTGCCCGGTGATCTCCTCGTTCAGTGCCGGTTCCAGCACATTCCTGGTGAACAGCTTCAGCAGCCCATCAGGCCCGGTCAGCTCCAGGCCCCGCTGCCGGGCCTCGGCCACCATGGCCGCTGCGGCGGCCTGCTCTGGCGACAACTGCCGCCCGTCACTCTCATCACTTTTGTGCTGGTTTACAGCATCTGATGTCATCACTCACAGTGCTCATCCCGCCGGATCTCAGCCAAGCGTGTCGGGCCGGAACACCGTTCGCTGCACAGTTCCGTGCCGCAAGATCGATAAGCGTGTCCGCCCGCGCCTCCTGCGGACCGCTCACCCCGGACTGGTCTGAGGTTGCCGTGTGGTTGAGCGATGACGGGACCTCCGTCATCGGGGACGGTCCCGTCGATTCCGTGATGGACGCTCAGTGCGAGATCGAGGCTCAACGGCAGCGTCGGGGCGTAGCCCCACCGCCCGCCGGGGCCCTCTACGACGCCGCGGGCCGCGTGCTGCGTCGGGAGTCGATCGGTGTGCCGACGCCGCCGGACGACTGGCCGTCGGGGCCGCGCGAGTGGACCGATGCCGAGTTGCCCGTCCTCGGCGAGGCCCTACGCGACGCGGTCACCGAGTACGAGGAGAGGCCGCAAGGCGGCACGCCCAGCCTGGAAGAGCTCCGGCAGACGATCGCGTTTGCGGTGATTCAACTCTCCGACCACGATTGATAGGTCCATTTCTTGCTGACCAGGCGCTGGTGCCAGGCCAGCAGGGTGCCCGGGGTCACGATCCGGTGCAGCCGCAGGCGGCTGGGCAGCAGCCTGGCCAGGGCGGCGAGTATCGCACGGTCAGCCCAGTCCGGTCTCGGGCGGGCGACCTGCCGCCGCAGCATCGCCGCCCGGCGATCTGCCGTAACGGAACGGTGACGCCCGCCGCGGCACGGTGGGTATCTAACAGCCGGTCCGCCCGCCGGGGGGTTTGTCGTGGTCTCTGCACTGGTCGAAACGTTGACCCGGGCCGAAAGCGGCCGCAGCGGCGTTGTCCATCTGTTCGGCGGCCCCTTCGTCACGCTGGACGGTCGGCGGATAGAGGTGCCCGAGGGCAGCAAACGGCTGCTGGTGTTCATCTCTCTCCAGTCGGGACCGGTGGAGCGCCGGTATGCGGCGGCCTCGTTGTGGCCGCTGGGAGACGAGGCGAGGGCTTCAGGCAACCTGCGCTCGGCGCTGTGGCGCATGCGCAATCTCGGCCTGGAGCTCATCGACACCGACAAGATCTTCGTGTGGCTGAGCCCCAGGGTCTCGGTCGATGTCCGGCTGGTCTGCGACTGGGCCCAGCGGCTGATCCGCAACGAAATCCACCTCAGCGACCTCGCGCCGGTGCCGTGGCGGCTCGATGAACTGGACTTCCTGCCCAACTGCTACGACGACTGGGCCCTGATGGAGCGCGAGCGCGTCCGGCAGCGCCTGCTGCACGCGCTGGAGGCCCTGGGCCGGGCGCTCATCGACCGGGGCCGTTACGCGGAGGCGGTCGACGTGGCGATGACGGCGGTCAGCGCCGACCCGCTGCGCGAGACGGCGCAGCGCCTGCTGATCGAGGCGCACCTGGCGGAGCGTAACTGGCGGGAGGCACGCCGTGCGTTCGACCTTTACCGCGGGATGCTGCGGGCAGAGCTGGGCGTCGAGCCCGGCCGCCCGCTGCTGAGACTGCTGCAGGAGGCCCACGCCGCGTTCTCCGTCGGCTGACCGCGGTCCGGGGCGGCTCCGGCCTGACTGGAACGATGCACAGGACGGGCATACGGTGGCAGGGTTGCGTGACGCGGCGGTAATGGGCAGGTGACGTTCCTCGGTAACACTAGAGGTAAGCGGGTCAACTCTTCAGCGCCGAGCCCCGGGAGCGCCTCCGCATCATGCTCATGACAGGTTCATGCTTCATTATTTCTGGAAAGCCCCACAGAAGGGTGGCCCGTGATGCCTGCGGTCGCGCCGTCGAGCGGTGAGATGAGATCGCTGATGCTGCGAGCGTGGTTCGAGCCTGGATGGCCACCGCATATCAGGGCCCGTGTCGTCGAGATCGCGGCAGGCCGAAGCGAGCGGCCGATGCTCGCCACCACGTCGATCGACGAGGTGTGCCGCGCCGTCCGGAGCTGGCTGGAAGCGCTGCAGGCTCCGGACGCTGACGATAGCGGTGACGGCGCGGAAACGCCCGGCAGCTGAGGATCTTGTCGGGATACGGGTGGACATTCACCTTTTCCTGGAGAAGACTTCCAGGTAGAAGGTAGTGGGGTTCGAAGTGCACGAGTCGCCTGCGACATCGTGACGACGGCGGCGGCCTCGGTCCGGAGCTCGGCAGTACTGCCGACTGAGGTGCTGGGGGAGAGCATGGCTCCGAGCTTGCCGCTACGGCTTACTTTAATCGGAAGCTTCGCGCTCTGGCGGGGCAGCGAAGAACTCAGGATTTCCGTAAGCGGTCAGCGCCTGATCGCTTTGCTCGCACTCAGGGATCGTCCGGGCGGGCGGCTTAATGTGGCCGGAACGCTCTGGCCGGACTGTCCGACGGATCGCTCGCTTGCCGATTTGCGCACCACGCTGTGGCGGATCAGGCGATCCTGCGATCAGGTAATCGTCGCCAGCTCATCGTTCCTCTGGATCAATGTCGACACCGATGTTGACGTTCGTAATCTGATCGCATTCGCGCGTCGCCTCAACCAGCAAGGGAGCACGCGTGACCCAGCGGACCTGGATTCGGTACCTCTGGCCAGCCTGGTCGGCGACCTGCTGCCCGACTGGTATGACGACTGGCTGCTGGAAGAACGGGAAGGGCTTCGCCAGACCCGGCTGCACGCACTTGAAAACCTGGCCAGGCTGCTGAGTACGTCTGGCCGTCACGCTGACGCGATTCAGGCCGCGCTCGCCGCGATCCGCCTGGAACCGTTGCGTGAGACCGCCCATAGCACTCTCATCGAGATCCACCTGGCCGAAGGCAACTGGTCGGAGGCCTCCCGGCAATTCCAGCGATGTCGGCGAATGCTCAGGAAAGAGCTTGACATCGAGCCGTCTGATTCGATGCGCCGTTTGCTGGACCGCTGCCCGGCCCGTCCGAGCTTATGAAGCTCATCATCGCCCGCGACCCGACCGGACCGCGGGCCCGAGCCTTTCCGGAACCTCAGATGCCCGCGGACGCCGCTGCACTAGCCTCAAGATCAGATCCGGCCGGCGGGAAGTGGGCACGCAGTGAGCGAACGCACGCAGCAGATCGCGCCTTACATGGCGGTGGGCCTGTCCACCATCGTGCACGGCATCGGCAGCCGCAAGGACATCGAGCGCAATCTCCAGATCGTGGAGGACGGGATCCACGCGGCCACCTCGATCATCGGCATCAACATGCCGGTGCGGCTGATCGCCCTCGCCGAGGGCGCCCTGACCGGGTTCACCGACGAGATCTTCGATATCCCGCACGTCACCGCGGCGCGCGACCTGTTCATCGACATCCCCGGGCCCGAGACCGACCGGCTCGCCGCGCTCGCCCGGCAGTACGGCACCTACATCGTGGTCCAGTGCAAGGCCCGCTGGCCCGAGGTCATCGACGACCGCTTCTTCAACACCCTGTTCGTCATCTCGCCACAGGGAGAGATCGTCCACAAGGCGGCCAAGAACCACCTGTGGTGCCGGGAGCGCTCGTGCGTCCCGCATGACGTCTACGACCGCTGGGTGGAACTGTTCGGCGACGGGATCGACGCGTTCTACCCGGTGCTGCGCACGAACGACATCGGCAATATCGGCACCATCTGCTGTTCCGACGGAGAGTACCCGGAGGCCGTGCGCGCGCTCGCGTTCAACGGCGCCGAGGTCGTCTACCGCCCGAGCGAGGCGGTGCCGATGACCCAGATGGGCATGGAGCCCGGCGGCACCTGGCTGCTCCAGAACCGGGCCCACGCGCACTTCAACAACGTCTACATGGTCTGCCCGAACATCGGCCCGGTCTACGTCCACCCGCAGATGGAGCACCCGTATGACATCGGCGGCGGCAACTCCCATATCGTCGACTACCAGGGCAACGTGCTCGGGCACACCGCGTCCGGCGCCAACACGTTCGTCGCCGGGATCATCGACATCGAGGCGCTGCGCCAGTTCCGCACGATGAACCTCAACTCCAACTGGATGAAGGACCTGCGGACGGAGATCTTCCGGCGCATGTACGAGGAGCCCGTCCACCCGAAGAACCTCTGGCTCGACGACGAACCGCGGCAACACGCCGACGTGGACGAGATCTACCGCGCCAACATCGACCGCCTCGTCGCCCGCGGCAGCTTCACCCGGCCGGCCCAGGCCTTCCCCGGCGCCCGGTACATCGCCCCGACGGAATCCCCCGACGAGGCCGACTGGGAAAACATCCGGAGCCTGTGGTCCCCGCCCGCGGAACAGTAAGGCGCGAGGGTTGTTCATCCATCTTTCCGGTCACGGAGTGCCGCCCGGCCGAGGTTGAGGTGCGGTACGACCAGTGAGTTCCGGTCGGACCAGTAGATGAGCGGCCAGATGTTCTCCGGCCATCGGGTGCGCTGGGCCTGGCCGGCGAGGATGCCCAGGCCCAGGGCCGCCTCTGGCGGCATAGTGGTGCCGAGCAGCACCGTGTGGTCGGCGAACTCGGCGGATTTGCGTTCGATCCAGTCGGCCGAGGCCGTGACGAGCGACGGGATGGCATCCCAGGGAAACAGGACGCCGGGCGGGGGCAGGCATCGCCACTCATGCACGACGGCCCGGGGCGACCAGTCAGGGCATACGCCGGCGGCGTCAATGATTTCGAGACGAACGGGATGCGCCGTCACCTCGCCGACTCCGGGCAGCGGTCCCCACGCCTGCTGTCCCAGCCGGAGCAGCAGGACGGTCACGTCGCCGTCGGCGGCACGATGCGCATCCGGACTCAGCCGCGTGGACTTCAGCTCCGCTGGCCGCCGGACGACCCGGGGGGCGGGCGCGAGGCCGCCCTGCGGCACCGGTCCGTCGGACCCGAAACGGTGCGGCCGCTGGGTCCCTATGACGGTTTCGACCCGGCCCGCCCGGCCGTTGCTCGGACGGTGCCACACATCAAGCACCAGATCACGGTCGGCGGCCGTGACCCTCATGCCGAAGGCGGCGGCGACCGCCCAGGAGGCCCACATGAGGATCCCGTCCGGTGTCTCCTGGCCGTCGGCGAACCGCAGCGTCTGGAAGGCGCGAGCCAGTTCGTCGACCTTGCCGTCCCAGTACCGCGCGCCGGAGTCAAGCGGCCAGTCCCAGGGGCGGCCGAGCTGGCCAGGACCAGGGACCTTGACGACACGCGCGAAGTAGCGGCCCGCCGATTCCAGGAAGATCTTCTCGTCCTGCCGGGCCCAGTCGCTCGCCAGCTCCTGGACGACATAGGCCGTCCCGTTCTGATGAAGCACCCAGCGCCGCTTACGGTGAAGCGCGATGGCGGTCGCGGCGGCGGCCAGGCTGGCCCCGGTGAATCCGATGAGCACCCAGGTCTGGAACCTGGTCTGCGCGTCACTCCAGCTGCCTGCGAGCAGGGCGGGCAGCGCGCCGAGGACGGCACCGAGGATGAGGGTCGCCGACGCGGAAAGCGCGGTGATCATCCAGGCCTGGCCCACGGTCCACGACCAGCCCGGGTGCAGCCAGGCTGGCCCGCGGCGCCGCTTCGCCGGCATCCTCGCGGCGGGCACGGGAACGGGCGTCTGCCCGCTCGGCGGCGTACTCATTTCTCCTCCAGTGTTCGGGGAGGATGCGGGGGGCACCGGATAGCTACCCATACCGTTGTACCCGCGGTGGCGTCTCCGGCGGACCGGCCGGACCAGGAACCCCTCGCATCGACAGACCGCCATGCGTCACCTAACGTGGCTAGCAAGCCGAGACTGGCCTGAGTCTGCGTTGTGAGGCGTACATGGCACCAGATGATGGTTTCCGCTCTTTCAGCCACGCGATCGAAAGCGACCCTCTCGGCGTGCTCCTGGCCAAATGGCGGCAGGACGCTTTCATCAGGAAACTGAAACAGCTTCCTGATGTCGTTGAGGTTATCCCGTCGGGGAGCCTGACCCGCGGCACGCAGATCGGCCGCATTCATGACGTCGACCTGATCGTCGTGTTCGACAAGGCGGCGCACCCGGATTTCGGCGGCGGCGGGCCAGAGTCCGCACAGGCTGCCATCACCTACCTCCAGGGCAAGCTGCTTCAGCAACTGCACCCGCTGAGTGATGACCAGGTCTTGGACGGGGCCAAGGAAGGCCTGGTCAGGGACACCGAGCAGCGGAGGCACGTGGTGACCTGCCGCGGAGGCTGGATCGGCCCGTTCACGGACATCATCCCGTCGGCGCCGCCAGTGGACGTGATGCCCGCCGTGCGGGAAGGCTCGCACCTGCTCGTCCCGGAGCGCGGCACCGGCTGGATCGACGCCGACCCGGAGAAGCTGATGCGCAAGGTCGCGCAGCGGCAGCGCGAGTGGGAGTACTTCACCGAGGTCGTCCGCATGGTGAAGGCCTGGGCCAAGGAAGAGAAGCTGGGCATGAAGAACCTCGCCGTCGAGGTGATGGTGCTCAAGTACTGCCCGCGGCCGGGCCTTTTCGAGACCCTTTCCTGCGGCGAGGGCGTCGCGCGGTTCTTCGAGGCAGCCAGTAAGGCGCACATAAGAAGCCTGGAGGACCCGGCCGGGCGGTGCGGCAAGATCGATGAGAAAATGAATTACGGAAAGCTCCGGGATCATCTAGATCATGCGGCCAAGCTGGCCCGGCTGGCCATGGACGTTACGCACGCCTATGACAACCGCTCCCGGATAAACGCAGTAGTGCCTGATCCCGATGTGCTCTGGCATGAGTTGTTCGGCAAGAAGTATCCGCGTGCCAAGAAACGTTTCTTGCGGCCCCCCGCCACTGAGCCATGGCCAGGCAGGTACTGGACCGGACCCGCGACGCCGGGCTGGAGTGGCCCGAAGCCGCCCGGCGGGGGCCCTAAACCGCCCGGCGGGGGCCCGGGTCCAGGCGGTCCGAACCCGAGGAATCCTGATGACCACGGTCCTGACCGGTCCGGCGGTCCCGGTGCGGGCTGGCGAGAACCGCCGGCCCGCGATCCGGACGATCCCTTCCGCAGACCACGCTGGCATGAGGGCCGGCGAGCGCCGCGTGTCACCCCGGATACCGGCCGGCCCGCGGGCTCGCCTCCTGGCGACGCAGGCTCTCCCGGCCGGTCGGCCCGGACCGGACCGGCTTCCAGCCTGTGGACGGGAGTGTTCGGCTCGGCGCCCGCCGCTGTCGCTGTCCCGCTCACCTTCGGATGAGTGAGGTAGCTAGCTCGCTGCCGGAAGGGCAGCAGGCTGCCCTCGAGGCGCTCCGCTCCATCGCCCAGGCGAGCGACGGTGCCCTGACCGTGGACCTGGGCTATGCGAAACTCGGCGGCGAAGTGACCGTCCGCGTCTACCTCGCGTCCGCCAGCCTCCTGTGGTCTGACCAGGGCACTGCCCTGGCCGACTGGGAACCGATCGACATCGCGATCCCGGAGGATTTCCCCTACACGTCGCCGATCGCCTCAACCGGCCGCGACGATTTTCCTAAGTTGCCCCATCAGGCTCACGGCTCTAAGTTCTGCGTCAGGGTCGAGGACAGCAACTGGGACTCGACGGCAGCCATGCCGGGATTCATGCGGGCCGTCATCGAGGCCTATCAGCACATCGCCCTCGGCACGCTGCAAGGGCATCTCCAGTCCTGGCGGCCTCTGGATCACTATCTCAGCGAGGGCTGCGCCGTGATCAGGGCTGACCTGGCTGCGGCCGGCCGGGTCAGTCCGGCGGTTTCGTTGCCGTGGGCGGTTGGTATCCAGGTCAGCGAGAGCCGTATCGATATCGTCCAATGGCTCCACATCGACGACGATGGCGCAACTGCCGACCTGACCGAAATTCTCGCCGGCCAGCTCGAGCGAATCAGGGCGACCAGACCCGGTGCGTTCCTCGTCCCCGCGGTCATCGTGACCAGGCCGGTCGCCCTGGAGTATTGCCGCGGCTGGATCCGGCTGCTCCAACGGCTGGAGGAGCACGATATCGACATCGGCCGGCTCTTCGCTCATCTCGGTCGGGCGGCGGCGATCAACCAGACTTCATCCGATGGGGAACAACGAGCCGCGGTGCTGTTCCGAGCCGCCGCCGACACCGGGCCGACCGCCCCTGGCCAGGAAGCTCGTTTCGCGGTCACCCGGTTGACCCGGCGCGACCTCGGGCTTCTCGCGGCCTTCTGGCCCGCGGCCGGGGCGGCCGCCCTCCCGGCCCAATTGCCGGACCGGATCTCGGTCGTGTCGGCGCCCTGGATCCGGGTGTACGACGGCCGGCCCCAGGCGATACGGAGCCGGGCGGCCAGGCGGCCCACGGAGAAACTGGCCGGGGTCAGGATCTTGCTGCTGGGCTGCGGTGGCCTGGGTGCGCCGATCGCCGAGCACTGCGTGAGGTCAGGTGCGGCTCGCGTGCACATCGTAGACTCGGGCGTCGTCAGCCCGGGCATCCTGTCGCGGCAACCCTACGAAGACGCGGATATCGACCAGCCCAAGGCCAAGGTACTAGCCGAACGGCTCGGCCGGATCCTCCCGGACACCGAAGTCACCTGGTCGGACGCCGAGATCACCCGGGCGGACATCTTCGGCGCGGCCTTCCTGGAGCAGTACGACCTGATCATCGACGCGACCGCGAACCGCTCGGTGGCGGCGAAAATAGAACGTTGCCAGCGCGACGATCATGCCTCGTGGCCAGCGTTGATCACGGTGGCGATCAACCAGCAGGCGACGCATGGCGTCGCCGCCGTGACCCCTCGGGGTTCCGTCGGGGCCGGCCTCGATCTCCTGCGCCAGCTAGGGCTGAGGACGTGCATGAGTACTCCCCTCGCCGATATCTACGAGGCGTTTTTCCCGCCCGAAGGCGAGGGGCTGAACTTCCGCCCCGACACCAGCTGCTCCGACACCACCTTCATCGGCTCGGTCACTGACATCAGTGCTCTCGCGGCCCAGCTCCTGGACTGTGCTCTCGCCCGCCTGGATGCTCCCTTCGGCGCCGTCGGCGCCGAACCGCCAAACCGGTCGTTGAGCGTCGCCCGGCTCGGAAGAGACGACGGGCTGAGGGCGGCCCGGATCGTGCTCGACCTGCCATCGGACCGCGTGATCGTGGACCAGCGGGAGAAGATGTACGAAGTACGGGTGGACCAGGCCGCGCTGGAGGCGATCCGCGAGCACGTCCGGGCGTCAGCGAACGGCAGAACCCCGGGTAGCGGCCATACCGGCGGCCTCCTGCTCGGCCAGTTCGACAGCACGAGCCGGATCGCGTGGGTCTCGCAGGCGACGGGCCTGCCGCCGGGTAGCACGGCTGACTCACTGAAGATAAAGCTGGAAGTCGACAAAGTCGACAAAGTCGACGAAGTCCGCGACTTCCTTGACGACCGCAGCCGCCGAAGCGACGGCATGCTCACCCTCGTCGGCTTCTGGCACGCCCATCCAGGTGGTCCGGTCGCGCCCAGCGACCAGGACCGGACGACCATGCGAGAACTAGTCGCCAGCCAGGCCTGGCCCTCGGCGCCCGCGCTCCTGCTGATCGTGGGCGTGCCCCCAGACGGTTCCGTCGGCGACCCGACGTCGCCGTGGGAGCCGGAGATCCACGCCGAGACCTTCGTGGCCGACCCGCCCGACGCGGACTCAGAAGGTTCCTAGGAGGGCGGTGACGATGTCACCGGCCATCTCGTTCCGTATCTGGAAGTTGTTATCGCCTTTGCTGCGGAAGGCGCAAAGGTGCTCGCCGCTCCGACGGACGCCGGCCGCGAGCCGGGCGGGACGCCCGTCCGGGTGCGGGTTGGCCCATTGCGCGCCTGCGTCTGGGTCGAGAGGCGCGTCACCCTCACCTCTGGCGGGCAGGTCAGTGAACTCGGTGATCAGTACGCAGCCGACGACGTCCCCGGGCCATCGGATGTCCGCGAGAACTTCGAGCAGGCCGTCGCGGGGAAGCGACTCGTGGGCCGCGAGGATAAGCCTGTCCGGCCGTCCGTCCCGCATCTCGGCCAGTGGCGTGTGATCCGCGGTGACGAGCGAGGCAGTCGCAGTCAGGGCATCAGTCGCAGTCAGGGCATAGAGCTGCGGCGATGTCCCCCAGCCCAGCCGATCGGTATGGGATTCCGCCTCGAGCATGGCCAAGGCTAGCGGTATCGCCTCCGGTGAGATCCCGGCTAGATTTCCCTGGCGGCTGGTATGCCTGTAGATATCCGTGAGCTGGGCGCCTTGCCAGGTCAGTGAATCACCAAGTTGCGCAACCCGGTTATCCAGCTGCGCCAGATCTTTCCTCAGCTGGTCCTGATGCGTGTCAAGCTCGTCGACTAGGCGCAGCACCAGTTCTCTTTCCTGGCGCAGTTCGGCGACGAGCTTCTGGACCTGCTGTCTTAGTTCGCTGCTCGTCGCCTCTCGCAGTTCGGTGATGATCCTCTCGGCCTGCTGTCCTAGCCCGCTGTTTATCGCTGCCCGCTGCTGGTGGGGAATGTCCTGGATCAAGTTTCCGAGATCTTCGTCACCTTTCTTCCCCGCTGCTGAGCTCGCGTCGACCTTCTCGCTGATACTCTTTGCCTTGCTCTCGATCAGCGGGTTGACATACTTCGTGATGCTCTTCTGAGTGCGAGTATCGAACTTGAGTGCCACATAAAGAGCCGAGGCCCCGACAAATATGATGGCTATCAGTATAAATATATCCATAACTGGCTCCCCGTGCTTGGCCGGCTAAGTTTCGGGCGACGGGTCTCGAGTGCGGTTTTTATCACGGCCGCCGCCGAAACGGCGATTGCGACGGCAAATGCCAGCATCGTCAGCCAGTTGACGCTGTCCAGGCCGCCCGGCTTGGCGGCGGCGCTGCTCCATATCTGGATGGTGCCGTCGTAGGCGCCGGCGAGCAGCGTGCCGTCGGCACTGAACGCCACCGCCGTCACGCCGCCGTAGCTGCCCGAGCCGATCCGCAGGGATGAGCCCTGAGGCTGGTCGGCGGCGGGGTTCCAGAGCCGGATGGTGCCGTCGGCGTAGGCGCCGGCCAGGAGCGTGCCGTCCGGGCTGAACGTGACGGCGGTGGCGCTGGTGGCGGATGCGGGTCGCAGGACCGGGCCGTGGAGCTGGCCGGTGGCAACGCTCCATTGCCGGATGGTGCCGTCGGCGTAGGCGCCGGCCAGCAGCGTGCCGTCCGGGCTGAACGCCGCGCTGTCCAGGCCACGCTGGCCGCCCGCACCGACCTGACGAGGCGGTCCCTGGAGCCGGCCGGTGGCAACGCTCCATAGCCGTATGGTGCCGTCGGCGTAGGCGCTGGCCAGCCGCGTGCCGTCCGGGCTGAACGCCATGCCGATCACCCGGGCCGCCGGGCCGTGGCCGGGCCGCAGGACGGGGCCCTGAGACTGGCCCGTGGCTGAACTCGACAGCCGGATAGTGCCGTCGGTGTAGGCGCTGGCCAGCAGCTTGTTGTCCGGGCTGAACGCCACGATGGTCACGCCGGGCGCCGAGGCGACCAGGACAGCGGTCGCCCGGCTGACGGCATCGTGCGGCGTTGATGCATAGGCGGCATCGCGCATAGCTGTCCCGCTGGCGGCCGGCGTCGTCAAGACCAGGACGGCCAGGCCGGCCAGGGCGCCCACGACCGCACATCGCCAGTTCATGACACGACCAGCACTACTCGGGCCATGGACACCGCCGGTTCGTAAGCGAGCGCGATCAGGGTGTGCTTTCGTAAACTGGCTCATTTTCGCTCTCCGCATTGCCATTATCAAGGCGATGCCGTCCTCGGCGATTTCCGCCGCCCCGGCTGTCAGGCCCCCGGCCGGTTTCTTAGGCCGCGATTAGGAACTTCTTCGGGCCGCCTGAGTCCCGCCTGCTTCCCTTGGGTGCGAACCGCAACTCCAGACCGCAACCCGGAGGATTCGCATGCGCAACCGAACCAAGATGATGGCCGCCGCCGCCGCGGTCGCGGCGGCTCTCGCCGCGGGCAGCACCGTCGCGGCCGCGTCAGGGACGGCAACAGCATCAGGGACCGGCGCCAAGCCCGCCAAGACCGTGGCCGCCAGCGAGAAGCAAGGTCACGACGCGATGGTGGCCGCGGTCGCCAGAGAGCTAAATATCAGCACGGCGCGGGTCGCCGCGGCGCTCCAGCCGCTGTTCGCCGCCGGTCACGCCGACACGTCCTCGCCGGCCTTCGCGGCCGCCGCCCGCGCGCTCGGCGTCAGCACCGGTCAGCTGAACGCCGCGCTGATACACGCCAAGCAGTCCCTGGTGGCAACCGGACAGGTCAAGCAGCGCCCGGACGGCGCCAAGTCTGCTCCGTCCGCTGCCAAGGCCGCCGACGAGCGCCAGGCCCACGACGCGATGGTGGCCGCGGTCGCCGCGCAACTGCACGTCAGCACGGCGCGGGTCGCCGCGGCGCTGCAGCCGTTGTTCGCGGCGGGCCACGCGGACACGTCCTCGCCGGCCTTCGCGGCGGCCGCCCGCGCGCTCGGCGTCAGCACCGGTCAGCTGAACACCGCGCTCATGCACGCCAAGCAGAGCCTGGCCCAGGGCAGCTGACCCTATCGGGGAACCAGGATCGGGGAACCAGGAAGGTGCGCGATACTGGCCTGGTGCGGGTCCTCGTGGTCGACGATGACGAGGCGGTGCGCAGCGCGCTGACCCATGCGCTGCACCGTGACGGCTACGAGGTGTCCACGGCGGGCGATGGCGCCGCCGCGCTGGCCGCGCTGCTGCGGCTCCGGCATGATGCCGTCGTGCTCGACGTCCTCATGCCCGAGCCGGGCGGCCTCGAGGTGTGCCGCACCATCAGGTCCCGCGGCGACGACACCCCGATCCTGATGCTGACCGCGCGGGACCTGGTGTCCGACCGGGTCGCGGGGCTCGACGCTGGCGCCGACGACTACCTGGCCAAGCCGTTCGCGCTCGAGGAACTGCGGGCCCGGCTGCGCGCGCTGCTGCGGCGCAGCGGCGCGGGCGCCGGCCTGCTCCGGTTCGCCGACATCGAGCTCGACGTCATGGCCCACCAGGCCAGCCGCCGCGGGACGAGGCTGCCGCTGACCAAGACCGAATTCGCGCTCCTCGAATTGTTCCTGCGCAACCCGCACCGGGTGCTGTCCCGGACCCAGATATTCGAGTCGGTGTGGGGGTACGACTTCGGCCCGGAATCGAACGGCCTGTGGGTCTACATCGGCTATCTGCGACGGAAGCTGGGCGAGCCGCGGCTGATCCAGACGGTCCGCGGGATCGGCTACGTGCTGCGAGAAGAAGCATGAGCCGACTAGAAGAAGCATGAGCCGACGGGAAGAAGCATGAGCCTGCGCGCCCGGGTCGCGATCGCCGTCGGGGCGGTCGTCTTCGGCGCGCTGGCGATCGTGGCGGCGGTCATCTACCCGGCGGTCGGCGCGAACCTGCGCGGGCAGGACGACGCCTCCCTGATCCAGGTGGCCGCCAACGCGCAGGCGGTCGCGGTCAAGCTCAAGCAGGCCCATACCGTCGGGCAGCTGGTCCCGTTCGGCAGCACGCAGCTCCAGATCCTGCCCGATGCCACGGCCGGCCCGACGAACGGGTTCGTCGGCGTCACCGATCACGACGTCCAGGTGGCGAACGGGACCGCCAAGCCGTACTTCCGCGACGAGGCCTATGACCACGTGGCCTACCGCATCTACGCCATGCAGTTTCCCGGGCAGCCCGGAGTGCTGGTCCGCGTCGCCCGGCCGGAGTCGGAGGCGACCTCGACGCAGGCATCGCTCGGCTGGCTGCTCGCCATTCTCGTGCCGGTCGCCGCGATCGCCGCGGCGGTGCTGGCCCGGCTGGCCGCGGGCCGGGTGCTGCGCCCCGTCGGCCGCCTGACGGAAACCGTCGAACGGATCAGGGCCACCGGCGACCTCCGCGCGCCGATCGAGACGCCGGGTCACGACGAGATCAGCCGGCTCGGGCAGGCCTTCGCCGCGATGACGGCCGCACTGGACGAATCGGCCGGCGCGCAGCGGCGGCTGGTCGCCGACGCCTCGCACGAGCTGCGCACCCCGCTCACCAGCCTGATCACCAACCTCGAACTGCTCGCTGAGCGGCCCGACGACCCGAGCGCGCCGGCCCTGGCCGCGGCCGCGCTAGCCGAGGCCGGCGAACTGCGCGCGCTGGTCAACGACCTCGTCGAGCTCGCGCGCGACGGGCAGGCCTCGTTCCACATCGAAGATGTCCGGCTGGACCTGGTCGCGGAACGAGTCGCGGCGCGGGCCGCCGGCCGGGCGCCGGGACTGACGTACGAACTCGATCTCCACCCCACGCTGGTCCGCGGCGATCCCGACGCGCTGGAGCGGGCGATCGGCAATCTGGTCGACAACGCGCTGAAGTGGAGCCCGCCGGACGGCCGCGTCCGCATCTCGGCCGCCCGCGGGACGGTCGAGGTCAGCGACGACGGGCCGGGAATCACCGCGGACGACCTGCCGTACATCTTCGATCGCTTCTACCGGTCGGCCCAGGCCCGGGCCCTGCCCGGGTCCGGCCTCGGCCTGGCGATCGTGCGCCGGATCGCCGGCCTGCACGACGGCACGGTCGAGGCGATCCCGCTGCCGCGAGGGGTGAAGTTCCGCCTCAGCGTGCCGGAAGCCGTCATCGAACCGCCCGCCCAGGAGCGGGCTGAGCTACCCGGCTGAGCTACTCCGCCGACGGGGCCGTTCCCGTCTCCGTGACCACGGAGATCTCGCCGCCGAGGCGGAATCCGGCCGCGAGGCCGAGGCTGTCACCGCTCCAGAAGCTGCCCGGGTCGTACCAGCCCGGGCGGCGCTCGTCCGGCAGCAGCCCCATGGCCTGGTAGGTCGCGGCCAGCAGCTGCGCGCAGTAGGCCGTCTCCAGGTCGGTGCCCGCCCGCGCCTGATCGTCGTCCGGCGGGGCCGCCGCCATCCAGGACGCCCGGGTCGCCCGGTGAGCGCCAGCCCAGAATGGCGGTACCCGGCTGCCCAGCCAGCGCGAGGCCAGCCGGGCGGTGGACGGGAACGGGGTGCCGGCCAGCCGCGCGACCGTGCGCAGCACGGCGTCCTCCATCTCCCCGGTCACCGCCGGGTCCAGCTGGCGCAGCCAGGCCCGCTGGCCGTACCGGCCCGCCCAGACCAGGACCGCGTCCCGCAGGTCATGCAGCTGGACGCCGCGGTGCTGGGTCCCGGTCCACACGTCGGGCAGCGACCGGCCGAGCTCGGCGTGCCACATCAGCGGCGGCAGGTCCTCGATGGCCACCGCCATGCCCACGTGGTTAATCGGGCTGTTGGTCGCCACCTGGATCGCGCGGTCGGCCGCCGTGTGCCCGCGGAACAGCCACACGTCGCCCGTGCGCGCCAGGTCGACGGCTTCGTCCAGGGTGATGCTCGTGCTAGCCACCGTCTAACCTAAGCAGATGCGCTGGCAGAAAGTACTGGGACTGGCCGCCTTCGCGGGCGTGGCCGCCACCGGAGCCGTGATCGCCCGCGATGAGCGCCGTCGCCGCGCCTACACCCCCGACCAGGTACGTGACCGCCTGCACGCCAGGCTGGCCCAGACGACGGAAGAGCCGCCCCCTAAGGGATCATGACCGGGCCGGTATCAGGATCCGCCCCCGCTTGCTCTGAGTCACTGAGAGGCAAACCGGGGGAAAGGAATCGCTCAATGCCTAATGTCCCGAACCAGTATCACGTGCACGGCGGAGGCATCTCCGTCTCGTACTACCCGGAGGGATTCGGGCCGCCGATCGAAGGCCGTGGCAGCCTGATCTTCGTGTACCAGGACGCGCACCGGTCGGAGTCCTTCTACAGTGACGGCACCAACGTGCGTACCGTCAAGGTCGACGACCTCGGCATGGTGGTCAGCGTGACCATCGTCGAGAGCATCGACACCGGCAGCACCACGTTCAGCCTGCTCGTGCCGGACGTCGAGCTGCCCGACGGGCAGTCGTCGGTCTTCATCTGCACCGAGGGGATCACCACGGTCCACCGGGTGTTTGTCGCCCTGATCGGGCACCCGCAGGCCGAGACCTACGAGGTGACCAAGCTCGACGGCACGGCGGCCTTCGGCCCGCTGCCGCTGGTCGCGACGGCGAGCTAGGCGACGAACGGCTCCGGTCGGCCAAGGACCTGGAGGCCGGCCGGAGCCACTCCGCCCCTGAAGCCGTCCGCGGACGCGCACACGTAGTCTCGGAAACTGTGAACAAGGCGCACCTGGAGTTCTGCTCGAGCCCGGAATGGGCCCGCCTGGTCGAGGACGAACTGCTGCCGTGGGTCCTGGACGGCTGCGAGCTCGGCGACGACCTGCTCGAGGTCGGCCCGGGCCCGGGCCTGACCACCGACGTGCTGCGGCGCCGGGCCGCCCGCCTCACGGCGCTCGAGCTGGACCGGGACCTGGCCGCTCAGCTGGCCGCCCGGCTGGCGGGCAGCAACGTCACCGTCGTCGAAGGCGACGTGACCCAGATGCCGTTTCCTGACGGCCGGTTCTCGGCCGCGGCCTGCCTGACCATGCTCCACCACATCCCGTCCCCGGCGCTCCAGGACGCCGCCCTGGCCGAGCTCGCCCGCGTGCTGCGCTCCGGCGGCCTGCTGGCCGGCTCGGACGGCCTCGACACCCCCGCCCGGCGCGTGCTGCACGTGGACGACGTGTTCGTCCCGGTCGACCCGGGCACGTTC
>Ga0335085_10003506_pt1 | contig 27075 bp, 26 predicted proteins | sample Lox_Sample_45_FD_206712 | JGI IMG/M metagenome (GOLD analysis project Ga0335085, IMG submission 206712) | Soil microbial communities from Loxahatchee National Wildlife Refuge, Florida, United States - Lox_Sample_4.5 | ecosystem: Environmental > Terrestrial > Soil > Wetlands | place: USA...
CGCGCAGGACGACGCCCGCGATCGGCACGTTCTGCGAGGCGCCGCTCGAGTCGACGAGCGGGACGGTCAACCGCTTCGGGAAGACGTCGAGCATCTGAGCGCCGCCCGGGAGCACGTACTGCCGGGCGGTGTGGTTCGCGATCTGGTTGGTCGGGCCGTCCGAGCTGTCGCTCGACGGCTTCCACGTCGACCAGAGCTTCTGCGGCGCGATCGTGTTGTCGAGCGCCTTCACGACGCCGAACACGGTCGCGGCGAGCGCGAGCCCGAGCAGCGCGTACATGAAGATGAAGCGCTTCGAGTACAGGCGCGAGCGCGCGGGCTCGGCGGCGGCCGGCGGCGTCGCTGGCGTGGACACGCCCTCGAGCGTGACCGTTCCGTCCTGGGCTAGATCGCCGGCCATATGTCGTCCCTCGTGTAGTCGATGTCGGGCTTCTCGAAGTGCTGCGCGTCGAGCAGGGCGACCAGCTCGTCGCCGTAGATCTCGCCCTTCTGGACGAGGACCTCCGCGACGTTCTCGACCTTGTCCTTGTTGAGGCGGATGAAGTTCTCCGCGATCACGTAGGCCTCGCCGATCATCTGCGCCGCGTTCGCGCGCTTCGTCGGGTCGTTCAGCACCGACGCGATCGGATCGGCGTGGAAGTCGGCGCTGCCGCGCGACCGGTTCATCAGCTGGAGGCCGATCCGCTCGAACTTCTTGGCGATCGCGGCGCGCTTCTCGTCCGCGGCCGCCTTGTCCTTCGGCGTCGACCCGTTCAGGTCGATCGGGCGCGGGCCCATGCCCGACATCCCGACCATGATCGCCGTCAGGTTCGTCGTCTGCTCGAGATCGCCGCCGACGCCGCTCGAGTTCTGTCCGTAGAAGACGTTCTCCGCCGCCATCGCGCCGAGGATGTGGATCAGGTCGCTGAACATCTCGCTCTGCCAGCGCGTGAACCGCTCCTCCTTCGAGAACGACTGGTGGTGGCCGAGCGAGCCCGAGCGCATGCGGATCGAGAGCCGGCTCGACTCGACCTCGGGCCTGTAGACGTGCGCGGCGGCCGCGTGGCCGGCCTCGTGGATCGCGACGGCACGCGTCTCGTGCTCGACGTACTGGACGTTGATCGACGCGCCCGACTCGATCACCGACATCGCCCGCAGGAGGTCGCCGTAGTCGAACGACGCGCGCCCGTCGTGATGTGAGTACGTGAGCGCCATCGAGCAGACCTGGTCGATCATCGCGGGCGAGTAGCCGTTCGTGATCCGCGCGATCTCGTCGCGGCGGTCCTGCGTGTCGAGCTCCGGATCGTGCGCGACCTTCGCGAGGTAGAGGTCGAAGATGTCCTTCCGGTCCTCCTTCGTCGGCGTGCGGAACCAGACGTGGCGGCCCATGCGGCCCGGCCGCGTGAGCGCCGGATCGAGGTTCTCGAGCGGGACGTTCGTCGCGCCGACGAAGTAGATCTGGTCCTTCCGCGGCTTCGGCGGTGCGATGCGGAGCGAGACGCGGCCGATGCGGCGCGGGATGATGAACGTCGCGTTCAGGAGGTTGTTCGTGACGTTCGTGAAGAAGCGGCGCATCGCGGGCGGGTTGTCGATGCCGTCCATCACGACGAGCAGCTGGTTCAGGCCGAGCTGGCCGCCCATCCCGAACATGCCGCCGGGAACCGCCTGGTCGACGCGGTTGCCGACGCGCCGGAGCCACGCGGGATACGGCGACCTCGGCTCGGGCGCGCGCATCGCGAACAGATGGTCGCGCCACGCCTCGGACTCGATGATCACGTCGCCGCTCGGCGTGACCGCGCCCATCGGCCCGTAGAAGCGCTGCGCCGCGGCGAGCTCCTGCATCGTCGTCATCGACTGGCCCTGCAGCGATGCACGGCGCATGCCGACGGCGTCGATCTCGTCGATGAAGACGATGCACTGGCCGCCCCACTTGCGCGCGAGCTTCTTCGCCTTGCGAGCGAGGAAGCGGACGATGACCGCGTCCATGCCGATGAAGGTCTGCGCGAAGCCGGAGCCCGGCATCGAGACGAACGGCGCGTTGAAGCTCGTCGCGATCGCTTTTGCGAGCATCGTCTTGCCGGTGCCGGGAGGGCCGTGGAAGAGGAGGCCGCGCTCGCGCTTGCCGCCCATCTTCTCGAACTGCTCGCCCGACTGCCAGAGCGTGACGATCTTCCGGACCTCTTCCTTCGCCTCGGCCTGGCCGCGCACGTCCTCGAGCCGAACGCCCCAGTCCGCGTCGCCCGGCTCGAAGCCGCGCATCTGCGTTATCCCGATCAGCATCATCGGGCCGAAGAGGATGACGAAGTTGAAGAGGAGGAAGAACGGCAGCGTGATCGCGTAGACGCCGAACTGCGCCAGCGTCGACCAGCCGACCGCGTTCCCGAGCAGGTAGAACAGGTAGCCGATCACGAGGATGATGGCCACGCGGACGTAGAACTTCCGCCACCACCACGCACGCTTGCGGTTGGCGACGTCCTCTTCCTTCGCGTACGTGTCCTCGACGTTGAAGAGGCTGGGCCACGGGATCACGCGGCGCATGACGACGTCGACGGCGCCGCGGAAGGCGATCGCGCCGCCCAGGCCGCCGAGGATCGCGCCCCACCACGGCCAGCCCTGGACGTTCCAGAGCCAGGCGATCAGGGCCGGGCTCGTCAGCAGCGCGACGACGGTCGCGATACGCGAGAGCTTCCGTAGCTGGACGGCGAGGTCCGTGGCTTCTTGATTCAGCAGCAGACCGGCTGCGACGTCGGCGCTCCCCATCAGGACTCCCAGTGTAGCCGGGGTTTTCGACAGTATCGGTACGGCGCCGTGGACTCCTTAGATTTCTCACACGAAGAGGTACGGCGGGCGAGCGCGTATCACCGGCCCCTCTACGGCGCGATCGCCGCCGACACCGCGCTCTCCGTCGCGGTGCTCGTCCTGCTCGGCTGGGTCTGGGATGGGCCGTACCGGCTGGTCGCCGGGCTCGGCTGGGCCGGGGCGGCGGCCGGCTACGCCGCGATCGTGACGACGTTGTCGGCGCTCGTCCGGCTCCCGCTCGGGTTCTGGCGCGGCTGGGTGCGCGAGCGGCGCTGGGGCTTCTCGACCCAGTCGGCCGGCGGGTGGCTCGTCGACCGGGCGAAGGGCTGGGGCATCTCGGTCGTGCTCGTCGCGGCGGCGTGGACGGCGGTCGTCGGGCTCGCGCGGGGGTTCCCGTCGGGGTGGCCGGTCGTTGCCGGGGCGGTGGTCGCCGTCGCCGTGCTCGTGCTCTCGTTCCTCGCGCCGGTCGTGTTCGAGCCGCTCTTCAACCGGTTCAGACCGCTCGAGGACGAGCGGCTGGCGAACGAGCTGCGCGAGCTTGCCGCGCGTGCCGGCGTGCCCGTGCGCGACGTGCTCGTCGCGGACGCGAGCAGGCGGACGACGAAGGTGAACGCGTACGTCTCCGGGATAGGCGGGACGCGGCGCGTCGTCGTCTACGACACGCTGCTCGGCGCCGCCGACGAGCGCGCGCTGAAGCTGATCGTTGCGCACGAGCTCGGCCACCGGCGCGAGCGGCACGTGGCGAAGGGGACGCTGCTGTCGATGGCCGGCGTCGTCGTCGCGGTCGTCGCGGTGTGGGCGGTGCTCGGCTCGAAGGCCGCGTCGCCGGACGAGCTGCCGGCGGCGATGCTCGTCCTCGTCGTCCTCGAGCTGCTCGGGCTCGCGCCCGGCAGCGGGCTCTCGCGCCGCTGGGAACGGGTCGCGGACCGGTTCTCGCTCGAGCTCACGCACGACCTCGAGTCGTACGAGCGCACGCATCTCGAGCTGGCGCGGAAGAACCTCGCCGACCTCGAGCCGCCGCGGTTCGTGTACCTGCTCCTGTTCAGCCACCCGACGCCGCCGGAGCGGCTCGCGTTCGGCCGCGCGTGGGCTGCGGCCGGGGCTCCGCCGTAAGCTTCGAGGATGCACGAGCACCACGGGCACGAGCACAGCCGCGCACGCGACCGGCGCGCGCTCGCGATCGCGCTCGGGCTGATCCTCGCGTTCATGGTCGTGGAGATCGCGGCCGGCATCGTGGCCGGCTCGGTCGCGCTGTTCGCCGACGCAGGGCACATGCTCACCGACGCCTTCGCGCTCGCCGCCGCGCTCGTCGCAGCGCGGCTCGCGACGCGGCCGGCGCACGGCCCGTGGACGTTCGGCCTCGGCCGCTCCGAGATCCTCGCCGCGCAGGCGAACGGGATCGCGCTGCTGCTCGTCGGCTCCTGGATCGTGTTCTCCGCGATCCGCCGGCTGATCTCGCCGCCGGAGGTGCGCGGCGGGATCGTCCTCGTCGTCGCGCTCGTCGGCGTCGCCGTCAACCTCGCCGCGACGCTCGTGCTCACGCGCGCCGACCGCTCGAGTCTCAACGTGCGCGGCGCGTTCCTCCACGTCGCCACCGACCTCGCCGCGTTCGCCGGGACGGCGCTCGCGGGAGGTCTGATCCTGCTGACGGGTTGGAACCGCTTCGACCCGATCGCCGGCCTCGTCGTCGCGGCGCTGATGATCAGGTCGAGCGTGTCGCTGCTGCGCGACTCGGGGCGCATCTTCCTCGAGGCGTCGCCGACCGGGATCGATCCCGGCGCCGTCGCGCGCGCGATCGCGGAGGAGCCCGACGTCGTCGAGGTGCACGACCTCCACGTCTGGACCGTGACGAGCGGCTTCCCCGCGCTCGCCGCGCACGTCCTCGTCGAGCCCGGCGCCGACTGCCACGACGCGCGGCGGCGGATCCAGCACCTGCTGGAGGAGCGGTTCGACCTCCGCCACACGACGCTCCAGGTCGACCACGTCGCCCGCCGCGCCCAGGACGTGCGACTCGGCGCGCTGCACCGCGGTTAGCATCGCGGGATCCAGACTCTCGACCTCACCGGCAGGACGGCGATCGTCACGGGCGCCTCGTCCGGCTTCGGCCGCGCGACGGCCCGGCGGCTCGCGGAGCTCGGCGTCCGCGTTGCCGGCGGCGCACGCCGCATCGACCGGCTCGAGACGGAGATCGCGCTCGAGCTCGACGTCCGGGACCCGGACAGCTGCGCGCGCTTCGTCGACGAGGCCGTCGCGCAGCTCGGCGGCGGGCTCAACATCCTCGTCAACAACGCCGGCCTCGCGCTCGGCCGCGCGCCGTTCGACGAGTCGAGCGAGGAGGACGAGCGCCGCGTGTTCGAGACCGACGTGAACGGGCTCGTCCGGATCACGCGGCTCTGCCTGCCGCACATCACGGAGCACGGGCACATCGTCAACCTCGGCTCGATCGCCGGCCGCCAGGCCTACGAGGGCGCCGCGTCGTACGTCGCCGCGAAGTTCGCGGTGCGTGGTTTCACGTACGCGCTGCGCGAGGATCTCCTCGGCCGGCCGATCCGGATCACGACCGTCGACCCGGGGCTCGCCGAGACGGAGTTCTCGATCGTCCGCTTCAAGGGGGACACGGCGAAGGCGGCGGCCGTCTACGACGGCGTCGACCCGCTGACGGCGGAGGACGTCGCGGACTGCATCGTCTTCGCGGTCACGCGCCCGTGGCACGTGAACGTCGACGAGATCGTCGTCAAGGCGCGGAACCAGTCGTCCGGAGGGCGCGTCGTCCGCGAGTAGTCGTGCCGCAGCTGACGATCCTCGAAGGCTCGACGTTCTGCATCTGCGACGAGCTCGGCGACGTCCGCGAGACGACGCACGGGCTGTTCGCGGAGGACACGCGTTTTCTCTCGCGACTGTGCCTGACGATCGACGGGAAGCGGCCGCTGCTGCTCTCGTCCGGCACCGTCGAGTACTTCTCGGCGGCGTTCTTCCTCCGCAACCCGCCGACCGAGCGGCTGCCGCTCGACTCCGTCTCGGTGCGACGCGAGCGCTTCGTCGGCGACGGGATGCAGGATCACGTCGTCGTCCAGAACGAGACGATGGCGCCGTTGCGGCTGCGGCTCGGGCTCGAGTTCGGCGCCGACTTCGCGGACATCATCTCCGTGAAGGAATGGGACTTCTCGCTCGGCGACCCGACGCACGCGAAGCCGCTGCCCGAGCCGGTCGCCGCCGAGCCCGACGACGCGCGCAACCAGTACGTGCTCACCGACCGCGACGGCTTCGGCCGCACGCAGGTGATCCTCTCGCGGCGCGGCGAGCCCGTCGCCGGCGGCGTCGAGTACGAGGTCGAGTTGGAGCCGCGCGAGCGGTGGGAGCTGCGCGTCGACGTCGTCACCGGCCGGCCCGGGAAGGCACTGCGCGCGCCGCGCGGGGTGCTGCGCCACTTCGGCGAGGAGCGCGCGCGGGTGCGTGCGTCGCTCGAGGCGTGGGAGCTGCACGTGCCGCGGATCGAGGCGAGCTGGGACGAGCTCGGGCACGCGTTCGGCCAGTCGGTGAACGACCTCGCGGCGCTCCAGATGCGGACGGCGGAGGGCGACGGGCTGTGGCGGCTGCCGGCGGCGGGGATGCCGTGGTTCATGACCGTGTTCGGGCGCGACACGTTGATCACGTCGCTGCAGACGCTCCTGTTCGGGCCGGAGCTCGCGCGCGGCGCGCTCCGCGAGCTCGCGGCGCTGCAGGCGACCGAGGACGATCCGTCGCGCGACGCAGAGCCGGGGAAGATCGTCCACGAGGTGCGCCGCGGCAAGGCGGCGATGCGCTGGTTCGACCGCTACTACGGCACCGCCGACGCGACGCCGCTGTTCCTGATCCTCCTCTCGGAGGTCTGGCGCTGGACGGACGACACCGCGCTCGTCGAGGACCTGCGCGGGCCGGCGCTCGCGGCGCTCCGCTGGATCGACGAGTCGGGCGACCGCGACGGCGACGGCCTCGTCGAGTACGAGCGCCGCACGACGCGCGGGCTCGAGAACCAGTCGTGGAAGGACTCGGGCGACTCGCAGCGGTTCCACGACGGGCGGCTCGCGCATGCGCCGATCGCGCCGTGCGAGGTGCAGGGCTACGTCTACGACGCGAAGGCGCGGATCGCGGAGCTCGCCCGGGAGGCGTGGGACGACGAGGAGCTCGCGGCGCGGCTGGAGCGCGAGGCGGAGGAGCTGCGCGTCCGCTTCGACGACGCGTTCTGGGTGGACGAGCGCGGCGGCTACTACGCGCTCGCGCTCGACGCGGACAAGCGTCGCGTCGACTCGCTCTGCTCGAACATGGGGCACCTGCTGTGGAGCGGCGTCATCCCGGAGCACCGCGCCGGCGCGGTCGTCGAGCGGCTGCTCGGCGACGAGCTCTGGTCCGGCTGGGGGATCCGCACGATGTCGACGGACGACGCGGCGTACAACCCGCTCAGCTACCACAACGGCACGGTCTGGCCGCACGACACGTCGCTCTGCGCGGCCGGGCTCGCGCGGTACGGCCGCTGGGACGAGGCGCATCGCGTCGTCCGCGCGCTGCTCGACGCCGCGCACACGTTCGACTACCAGCTGCCGGAGGTGTTCGCGGGGCTGCCGCGCGACGAGACGCCGTTCCCGATCGCGTACCCGACCGCGGCGCGCCCGCAGGCGTGGGCCGCGGGGACGCCGGTGCTGCTGCTGCAGGTGCTGCTCGGCCTGCGGCCGGACCGGCGGCGCCGTCGCCTCGAGTCGGTCGCGCCGGACGGGCTTCCGCCGTGGGCGGGGTCGATCCGGCTCCGTGGCGTGCGGGCATTCGAGCGCGTCTGGGACGTGCGGCTCGACGGCGGGCGTGTCAAGGTGAGGGCCGGATGAGGATCGCGGTGCTCGCGCCGGTGTGGTTCCCCGTCCCGCCGACCGGGTACGGCGGGATCGAGTGGGTGGTCTCGCTGCTCGCGGACGGGCTCGCGGAGGCCGGCCACGACGTGACGCTGTTCGCGTCGGGCGACTCGCACACGAAGGCGAAGCTCTCGTTCGTCTACGCGATCGCGCCGAGCGCGGAGATCGGCCGCGCGCAGGTCGAGGTGCGGCACGCGCTCGCGTGCTTCGAGCGTGCCGCCGAGTTCGACGTGATCAACGACCACTCCGGTCCCCCGGCCGCGGTGATCGCGGGCGCGGTGGAGACGCCGTGCCTGCACACGGTGCACGGGCCGCTGCTCGGCGAGCCCGGCGACCTGTACGAGCAGGTCGCGCGGGTGGCGCCGCGCACCGGGCTGATCTCGATCTCGATGAACCAGCGGAGGCCTCGCGAGGGGCTGCCCTGGGTGGCGAACGTCCCGAACGCGCTCGACTTCTCGGTCTATCCCGCGCACCCGCATCGCGGCGACTACCTGCTGTTTCTCGGCCGGCTGAATCCCGACAAGGGCGCGCACCGAGCCGTCGCGCTCGCGGTCGAGCACGACCTTCCGCTGAAGATCGCGGGCAAGAAGCGCGAGCCGCCCGAGGAGCAGTACTTCCGCGAGCTGATCGAGCCGCACCTGTGCGCCGGGCGGATCGAGTACCTCGGCGAGGTGACGCACGGCGAGAAGGTCGAGCTGCTGCAGAACGCGCGCGCGACGCTGTTCCCGATCGACTGGGAGGAGCCGTTCGGGCTGGTGATGATCGAGTCGATGGCATGCGGGACGCCGGTGATCGCGACGCGCCGCGGGTCGGTGCCCGAGGTGATCGAGCACGGGCGCAGCGGGATCGTCGTCGACGACTGGCGCGAGATGGCCGACGTGCTCGAGCAGGCGGACGCCCTCGACCCGCTGGAGCTCCGCCGCGCCGCCGAGGAGCGGTTCTCGAAGGAGCGGATGGTCGCGGACTACGTCGCCGCCTTCGAGAGTCGTATTCACGCGTAAGTCGTCACACTTCCGCGAGGAAGGCGTGACACTTGCGTTTGCCGTGTCTGACACCGGGACGTGTCCCGCCCAGCCGCGGCCCGGTCTTGCCCGCGGGCATACGGGGCGTGGTTGCGCCGAAACCGGCCCCGTGTCGTGACACTCTCGTTTCGGTGTCTGACACCGGGGCGTGGCCCGAGCGGGCACCGGCCCGAGCGCGCGCGGGCGACGCCTTCGCGGGTCGGTGACGTTCGGGCGGAGGCCGCGGATCCACGCTCAGGACGTGGGGGCGGCAGCCGCGCGCTTGTCAGCCCAGCGCCGCAGCCCGCGGTACGACTGCCAGAGCGGCATCGCGACGTCGTACGCGTCGGCGTCGTCGCCGGCGAGCTCGAGCTCCTGCCGCGCGTACGCGATGAACTCGTCCTCGCCGGAGCCGCCCTCGACCGCCTCCGCCCAGTCGAGCAGCCGCAGCCGCAGGTCGGCGAGATGGTGCACCGGATCCTCGGAGACGCCGAAGTGGATCAGCGCGAGCCGGCTCGGGTCGCGGCGCTCGATCTCGTCGAGCGTCTCCTCCCAGACGTCGATGTCGATGTCGGGCGGCGGCGTCGGCGGCAGTACGAGCCGACCGCCCTGGAGGCGCACGCCGGCGGCGTCGCCCGCGTACAGCGTTCCCTCGGCGTCGAGGTAGCAGACGTGGTGCGACGCGTGACCCGGCGTCGGGAAGCAGTCGAGCCCGACGACGCGCGGGCCGACGACGTGGACGTTCGCACGCGGCACCGGCGCGAGCTCACCCCACAGCGCGTCGAACGACTCGCCGTACAGGCGCCGCGCGCTCTGCTCGAGCCGCTCCGGATCGATCACGTGTGGCGCGCCGATCTCGGAGACGTGCACCTGCAGGCCGGGATGCTCGCGGACGAGCGTGCCCGCCGCGCCCGCGTGGTCGAGATGGATGTGGCTGAGCAGCAGGTGCCTGACGTCCGTGAGCTCGAGCCCGCGCTCGGCAAGCCCCGCCTTCAGCGCACGGACGGTCGTCGCCGGGCCGCAGTCGAAGAGTGCCGGCCCGTCGGCGGTGTCGAGGAGGTACGAGCCGATCACGCCCGCGCGGCCGCCGTGCTGCAGGTCGATCGGATCGGGGTACGCCACGACGAGATCCTATGTGCGGACGCGTATCGTCCCGGGCATGGCGTTGCGAGGTGGGATCGACCTCGGCGGGACGAAGATCGAGGCGATCGTCGTGGACGACGAGAGCCGCGTGCTCGGCAGCGCACGTCGCGAGACGCCGCGCGCGGGCGGCCCGCCCGACGTCGTGCGCGAGCTCGCCGCCGCGATCCGCGACGCGGCGGCGGCGACCGGAGTCCAGCCGTCGGAGCTCGCCGGCGTCGGGATCGGCTCGCCGGGCGAGGTCGACGGCGCCGCCGGCACCGTCGCGCGCGCCGCGAATCTCCCGGGCTGGTCGAACGGCGCGTTCCCGCTCGCGTCCGCGCTCGGCGACGAGCTCGGCACGCGCGTCCTGCTCGGCAACGACGTCCGCGTCGCGGTCGAGGCGGAGCGCGTGCTCGGCGCGGGGAGGAGCCACCCCTCGTTCCTCGGCGTCTGGTGGGGAACCGGGATCGGCGGCGCGGTCGTCCTCGACGGGAAGCTGTGGCTCGGCCGCGGCTCCGCGGGGGAGATCGGCCACATGGTCGTCCGCGCCGACGGCGCGCCGTGCCCGTGCGGCCGCAAGGGCTGCCTCGAGGCGTACGCCGGCCGGGGCGCGATGGAGCGCCGCGCGCGCCGCGCGTTCGCCAAGGGCGCGAAGACGAACCTGTTCGAGCTGATGCGCAAGCAGAAGCGCGACCGGCTGACGAGCGGCGTGTGGGCGGCCGCGCTCGTGCGCGGCGACGCGCTCGCGACGCGGCTGATCGACCGTGCGGTCTGGGCGCTCGGCGTCGGCGTCGGCTCGGCGATCAACCTGCTGGATCTCGAGGCGGTCGTGATCGGCGGCGGCCTCGGCACGCGCTTCGGCGTCCCCGGCGCCGAGCGGATCGCCGAGGCGATGCAGCCGCACCTGTTCGTCTCCGACCGCCCCCCGGCGGTCCTGGTCAGCGAGCTCGACGACGGCGGCGGAGCGCTCGGCGCCGCACTCCTGGTGGCGGACACGAGCTGATCATGCGCCGGCTCGCCTCGTTCCCGGCAGGCGCAGTCGGACTCGTGGTCGCGTGCAAGATCGCGCTCGGCGCCGCGTTCCTCGGGCGCTACGGCTGGCAGCGCGACGAGCTCTACTACGTCGTCGCCGCGCGCCACCTGAGCCTCGGCTACGTCGACTTCCCGCCGGTGACGGCGCTGCTCGGCGCGGGGATGCGGCTCGTCGCCGGCGAGTCGCGCGTCGCGCTGCGCGCGCTCGCGCTGCTTGCGGGCGCCGGCGTGGTCGTCATGGCGGCGCTGATCGCGCGCGAGCTCGGCGCGTCACGCCGCGCGCAGGTGATCGCGGCCGTCTCCGTCGCGGTGATGCCGGTGCTGCTCGGGGTGAACACGCTCTTCCAGCCGGTCTCGTTCGACTTCCTGCTCGAGGTGGTCCTGCTCTGGCTCGCCGTGCGCCTCTCCTTCGAGCCGCGTCGCCTCTACTGGGTCCTGATCGGCGTCGTGCTCGGCGTCGGCGTGGAGACGAAGTACACGATGGCCGTGCTCGCGGCCGGGCTTCTCGTCGGCGCCGCGATCTTCCGGCGCGACCTGCTGAAGCTCGGCGATCTCGCGATCGCGCTCGGGATCGCGCTCGTCCTCGCCGCGCCGAACATCGTCTGGGAGGCGCAGCACCACTGGGAGACGGTCCGCTTCCTCACGACGAACGGGCAGAGCGCGACGTCGGAGACGCGGCCGCAGTTCCTCATCGACCTCGTGACGAACGCGAACATCGCGCTCGTCCCCGTCTGGATCGTCGGCTTCCGGCGCCTGCACCGCGAGCGCGCGACCCGCTGGCTCGCGTGGGGGGTCGGGATCGTGCTCCTCGTCTACTTCGCGCTGGGCGGCAAGTCGTACTACGCGGGCCCGGTCTTCGTGCTCCCGCTCGCCGCCGGCTCGATGTGGGTCGACGGCTGGCTCGTCGGCGCGCGCCGGATCGCGATCGCCGCGGCCGTCGTCGCCGTGCTGACCCTGCCGATCCTGCCGATCGCGGTGCCGGTGCTGCCGACGGCGACGGCGGTGCGCTGGCACGTGCTCAAGGCCCGCTCCGACTACGAGGACGAGCTCGGCTGGGGCTCGATCGTCGACGGCGTCGCGCGCGCCGCGGCGGCGCTCCGCGACCGGGGGACGCCGGCGGCGGCAGTGCTCACGGCGAACTACGGCGAGGCCGGCGCGCTCGACGTGCTCGGCCTCGGCCGCGGGCTCCCGCCGACGGTGAGCGGGAACATGAGCTACCGCTACTGGCGGCCGGCGATCCCGAGCGGGCCGATCGTCGTCGTCGGCTACGGCGCGCAGACGCTGACGCGGATCTGCTCGAACTGGCTCGTCATCGAGCACCTGCCGGCCCCGTACGGCGTGAAGATCCCCGAGGCGGGCGAGCCGATCGCGACGTGCACGCTGCGACGGCCGCTCACGTCGGTCTGGACGTCGCTGCTCGACCCGAGCTACTAGGACTAGGTGCGGGTGCGCGCCGCCGCGAGGATCTCCGCCGCCTCCGCGCGGTTGCCCCAGCCGCGCGTCTCCGTCTTCTTCTCCGGCTCGAGGTCCTTGTAGCGCTGGAAGAAGTGCTCGATCTCGTCGCGCATCTCGGCGAGCACGTCGTGGATGTCGCGCACGCGGTCGAAGGACGGGTCGCCGAGCGGCACGCACAGCACCTTCTCGTCCGGGCCCTTCTCGTCGCTCATGTGGAAGACGCCGACGAGGCGGACGCGGATGTGGCAGCCGGGGAACGTCGGCTCGGCGACGAGGACGAGCGCGTCGAGCGGGTCGCCGTCCTCGGCCAGCGTGCCCTCGACGAAGCCGTAGTCCGCGGGATACGTCATCGACGTGAACAGCCGCCGGTCGAGGACGATGCCGCCGAGCTCCTCGTCGTACTCGTACTTGTTCCGGGAACCCATCGGGATCTCGACGAGGACGATTGCGTCGGGCTCGCTCACGCGTTCGCGGTGCTGCGGACGAGCGCCGTCGCGAGGTCGGCGACGAGGTCGTCCGCCGCCTCGATCCCGACGGAGAGGCGGACGAGGTTCGGCGGCGCGGCGAACGGCGCGGCCGCGGTCGCCGCGTGCGTCATCCGCGCAGGCACCTCGATCATGCTCTCGACGCCGCCGAGCGACTCCGCGAGCCGGAACAGCTTTGTCCGCGCGGCCAGCGCCTCGGCCTCCTCCGCGGACTCGGCGAGGAAGGAGACCATGCCGCCGAAGTCGCGCATCTGGCGCGCGGCGATCTCGTGTCCCGGGTGTCTCGGCAGGCCGGGGTACAGGACGCGCTCGACCGCGGGGTGGCGATCGAGCATGACCGCGACCGTCGCCGCGTTCTCGCAGTGCTTGCGCATCCGCAGCGCGAGCGTCTTCACGCCGCGGAGGACGAGCCACGCGTCGAACGGGCCGGGCACGGCGCCGAGCGACTTCTGGAGGAAGAACAACCGCTCCGCGATGGTGGGGTCGTTCGTCGCGGCGAATCCGCCGATGACGTCGGAGTGGCCGCCGAGGTACTTCGTCGTCGAGTGGACGACGACGTCGGCGCCGAGCTCGAGCGGGCGCTGGAGGTACGGCGTCGCGAACGTGTTGTCGACGACGAGCAGCGCGCCCGCGTCGTGCGCGGCGTCGGCGGCGGCGCGGATGTCGACGACGTTGAGCATCGGGTTCGACGGCGACTCGATCCAGACGATGCGCGTGTTGTCGTCGAGCCGGTCGCGGAGGCTCGGGAACTCCTCGGCGGGGACGTAGTCGAAGACATAGCCCTTCGGCTCGTAGACCTGCGAGGTCATCCGGTAGACCCCGCCGTAGACGTCGGCGATGAGGACGACGCGCTGGCCCGGGTCGACGAGGTGCATGAGCGTCGTGACGGCGCCGAGACCGGAGGAGAACGCGATCCCGTGCTGCGCGGACTCGAGCGAGGCGAGGCACTCCTGGAGCGCCGTGCGCGTCGGGTTCGCGACGCGAGAGTAGTCGTAGCCCTTGTGGACGCCGACGGCCTCCTGCACGTACGTCGAGGTCTGGTAGATCGGCGTCGTCAGCGCCCCGGTGGCGGGGTCGGGCTCCTGGCCGTCGTGGATCGCCCGCGTCTCGAACTCCATCAGCCGGATGCTAACCGCGCGCCGAGGAAGCGCGCGAGGCTCGCAAGCGGGCGCTCGAGCGAGACCGGCTTCACGCCGTCCTCCCACCAGACGCCGTTGACGCGGAGGACGCGGGCCTTGCGATCGTGCACCGGCTCGACCCGGCCGACGAGCCGGTCGCCGCGCAGGATCGGGAGCACGTAGTAGCCGTACTCGCGCTTCCCCTTCGGGACGTACATCTCGAGCCGGTAGTAGAAGTCCCACAGGGCCTCCGTCCGCGCGCGGTCGTGGATCAGCCGATCGAACGGCGAGAGCAGCGTGACGCGATTCGGCACCGGCCCGTCCGCGGCCTCGGGGTGGACGACGAGCCTCCCGCGCTCGAGCCGCACGCCGAGCGCGCGGAACCGCTTCTCCGCGAACGCGCGCTGCGCCTCGGGCCACGACACGTGCTCCGTCTCCGGATACCACCGCTCTGCGAGATCCCACAGCCGCTGCGTCCCGCGCCGCCCGACGACCGCGACCTCGCCGCGGCCGGCGAGGATCTCGAGCAGCAGTCCCATCTGCCGCTGCCCCCACCAGTCGTGGTCCTCGCGCGGCCCGCGCTTGTGGTCGGCGATCTCGCGCCCGAGGAGGGGCCCCCGCAGCTCGAGCTCTCGCAGGACATGACGCCGGTACGCCGCGTTCGCCTTCAGCCACGCGTTCGCGCGCCCCGCCTCGCCGTCCGTGTCTCGGCGGCGGAAGCGCATCCGCGCCCGGAGCAGCGGCAGGTCCTCGATCGGCCAGAGGAACGCGCGCCACTCGAGGAGCGACCGCTCCTCCCAGAGCAGCCGGTCGAGCTCGGCCGGGTCGAACGGCCCGAGCCGGCTCCAGAGCACGAGATGCTGGGGCGGGGCGACGACGGAGATCGGGTCGAGCTGGAGGAACCCGAGCCGTCGGACCGTGTCGAGCATGCCGCCCGCCGACCCGTCGAGGAGCTGGGACCGCACCGCGATGCGGCGGGCTTCTGCGAGGCTCACCTCCGTGGACTTCACGGAGTTCGTTCTATCGCACCTGCCACCTGCTCCGGCGCGCGTGCTCGACGTCGGCTGCGGCGACGCCGGCGGCGTCGTCCCGGCGCTCGTCGGGGCGGGCTACGACGCGTGGGGCGTCGACCCGCGCGCGCCCGACGGCCCCCGCTACGACCACGGCGACTACCGCGACGTCGCAGAGACGTACGACGCCGTCGTCGCGGGCCGCGTCCTCCACCATCTCCACCCGCTCGAGGCGAGCCTCGACAAGCTCGCGGAGCTCGCGCCGCTCCTCGTCGTCGACGAGTTCGCGTACGACCTCATCGACGAGGCGGCGGAGGACTGGTACGAGGGCCAGTACCGGATGCTCGCCGCGGCCGGCTCGCCGCCGAAGGCGCCGGAGTCGCTGGAGAAGTGGCGCTGGGAGCATCCCGGCATGCATCCGCACGGCGTCCTGCTCGACGGCCTCCGCGAGCGCTACGACGAGCGCACGCTCGAATGGGTGCCGTACTTCCACCGCTGGCTGCGCGGCCCGAGCAGCGAGGCGCTCGAGACGTCGCTGATCGCCGCCGGCGCGTTCCCCGCGATCGGCTGGCGCTGGGCGGGCGTGCGGAAGCGCTAGCCGCGCGCGCCGCCGAGCACGTCGACGACGTGCTCCTCCGCGCCGTCGCGGTAGCCGGCGCCGAGCCGCTCCGAGAGCAGCTGCTCGAGCGCGCCGCTCTCGGCCTGCTCCTCGACGATGTCCGCGCCGCCGACGAGCTCGCCCTTGACGAACACCTGCGGGATCGTCGGCCAGCCCGACAGCTCCGACAGCTCGGCGCGGATCGCCGGGTCGGGGAGGATGTCGACCGCGGTCACGGGCGCGCCGGCCTCGCGGAGCGCGCGCAGCGCCCGGTCGGAGTTGCCGCACATGACGAACTGCGGCGTCCCCTTCATGAACAGCGCGACGGGCTCGTTCTCGATCACGTCCTTGATGCGATCCGACAGCTCGCTCATGGTGCGGTTCCTCTCGTCTTGATCCGGAGCTCGTGGATGGTGCCGTCGCTCAGCGGCTCGGCGAGCGCCTCGTTCACGAGGCGGTGCTGGTCGAGGAGCGAGAGCCCCTCGAACCGCGGGCTCGCAACGGTCACCTGGAAGTGGTCGCCGCCGCCGGTCCGGTCCTCGACGCTCAGCTCGCCCGCGTCCGGGAACGCGCTGCGGAGAAGGGTCTCGATCCGGTCGGCCGCCACGGGGCCATGCTAGACGCCGCGAGTACCCTTGCGGTGGTGGAGATCGGACTCTTCCCGCTCGGGATCGTGCTGCTGCCGACGGAGCTCGTCCCGCTCCACATCTTCGAGGACCGGTACCAGGAGCTGATCGGCGAGTGCCTCGAGCTCGACCGGGAGTTCGGGCTCGTCTACCAGGACGAGGACGGCATCCGCGACACGGGCACGCGCGCCCGCGTGACGGAGGTGCTCGATCGGCTCGAGGACGGCCGTCTCAACATCGCGGTCGAGGGGACGGAGCGGTTCCGCGTGACGAAGGTGACGCGCGGCCGGTCGTTCCTGACGGCGGAGGTGGAGCCGGTCGACGACGAATGGTCGGAGCCCGATCCCGAAGCGGCGGCGCGCGCGCTCGCGTCGTACCGAGCGCTCGCCGCAGCCGCGGCCGCGGCCGAGACGGAGCCGGAGGAGCCGGACGAGAGCTCGCCCCAGCTCGCCTTCGAGCTCGCCGCGAACGTCGAGCTCGCGCCGGAGTCGAAGCAGCAGCTGCTCGAGCTTCGCACGGAGGCGGAGCGGCTCGTCCTCGTCGCCGACCTCTTCGACGCAGCCCTCGCCGCGGTCATCGCCGTCCGCGAGCTCGAGAAGCGCGCAAAGACGAACGGATCGCGCCTGTCCTAGCGCGCATGCGCGAGGTACTCGAGCACGTCGGAGCGCGTCATCACGCCGACGGGCCTTCCCTCGCGGGCGACGACGACGGCGTTGCCGCCGGCGGTCAGCGTTGCGAACACGTCGTCGAGCGTCGCCGTCGCCTCGACCGCGGCGAGCGGCGGCTGCATCGCGGCCGCGACGTCCTCGTGGAGGATGTCCGGGTTCGTGAACACGCGCTCGAGCAGCGCGCGGTCCTGCAGCGAGCCGATCACGTCCGCGAGCGACTCGCACTGGCCGTCGCGGACGACCGGGAGCTGCGAGATCCCGTAGCGCTGCATCATGTCGATCCCCTCGCCGACCTTCGCGTGCGCCGCGATCGTGACGAGCGCCGGCAGCGCGCCGCCGTGCTTCGCGCGCATGATCTCCTCCACCGTCGGCGCGGGCGCCTGCCGCTCGACGAAGCCGTGCTCGAGCATCCAGTTGTCGTCGTAGAACTTCGACATGTAGGAGCGCCCCGAGTCGGGGATGAGCGTGAGCACCGTCGCGTCCGGCCCGAGCCGCTCGGCGACGACGATCGCCGCCCAGACCGTCGAGCCGGCGGAGCCGCCGGCGAGGATGCCCTCGTCGTGCGCGAGCCGCCGGGCGGTCACGAACGACTCGCGGTCCGAGACGCGGATCCACTCGTCGACGACGTTCAGGTCGATCGTCTCGGGCCACGTGTCCTTGCCGATGCCCTCGACGAGATATGGATGGAGCTGCGACTCGTTCTCGGCGGTGTAGATCGAGCCCTCTGGGTCGACGCCGACGATGCGCACCTCCGGCTTGCGCTCGTGGAACCAGCGGCCGACGCCGGAGATCGTCCCGCCGGTGCCGACGGAGATGACGATTGCGTCGATCTCGCCGCCCGTCTGGTCCCAGATCTCGGGCGCGGTCACGTCGTAGTGCGCCTGCGGGTTCGCCATGTTCGAGTACTGGTCCGGCTTGAACCCGCCCGGGATCTCCTCGGCGAGCCGCGACGAGACGGAGTAGTAGCTCTCCGGCGAGTCGTGGTCGACGGCGGTCGGCGTGATCACGACCTCGGCGCCGTACGCGCGCAGCATCGAGATCTTCTCCTGGCTCATCTTGTCCGGCATCACGAAGATGCAGCGGTAGCCCTTCAGCGCCGCCGCGATCGCGAGGCCGACGCCGGTGTTGCCCGACGTGGGCTCGACGATCGTCCCGCCCGGCTTCAGCTTCCCGTCTCGCTCCGCCGCCTCGATCATCGCGAGCCCGATCCGGTCCTTGACCGATCCGCCCGGGTTCAGGAACTCGAGCTTCGCGAGGATCCGGGCCCCGCCCGGCGGCGACATGCGGTCGAGCCGGACGATCGGCGTGCCGCCGACGAGGTCGAGCACCGACGGGTAGTCGCGGGCCATGCGGCGGGAAGCCTACGGCACGGACGGTCGTTCCAGGAACCATGAAGATCGCGGTGATCGGCAGAGGGAACGTCGGCGGCGGGCTCGCCCGGCTCTGGGAGCAGGCGGGCCACGAGGTCGCGACGTTCGGCAGGGACGGCGGCGACGCCGCGGACGCGGACGTCGTCCTCGTAGCGGTGCCGTCGGGCACGGTCGCCGAGGCGCTCGGCAGGGTGACCGGCATCGTCGGGAAGATCACGATCGACGCGACGAACCACTTCGGCGGGCGGGACGAGGAGTTCGAGTCGCTCGCGCACGAGGTCAAGTCGATCGTCGGCGGGCCGACGGCGAAGTCGTTCTGCGCGAACTTCGCCTCGATCTACGACGAGATCCCGAACCAGCGCGCGCGGCCGAGCAACCTCTACGCCGCCGAAGAGGGAGCGGTCGCCGTGACCGAGCAGCTGATCCGCGACGCGGGCTACGACCCGGTCTTCGTCGGCGGCCTCGAGATGGCCCGCGCGCTCGAGGACCACATCGGGCTGATCTTCGCGATCAACAAGAACGCGACGAACGGCCCGTTCTTCTACCGGATCGCGAAGCCGGGCGAGCTCTAGCCCGAGGCCTGGACCGCCTCCGCCTCCACCGCCGGCTCGGCCGAGCGGACGAGCACAAGCGCCGCCACGACTCCCGCGGCGGAGATGCCGGCGAGCACCCAGAACGCGAGCGCGAACCCGCTCGTGTACGCGCTCGGCTGGCTCGATCCCGTCTTCAGCAGGCTCGTCGCGTGCGTGAACGCGACGGTCGACGCGATCGCGACGCCGAGCGCGCCGCCGACCTGCTGCGACGTGTTGATCAGCCCCGTGGCGAGGCCGGCATCGCGCGCCTCGACGCCGGCGAGCGCGGCGATCGACATCGGGATGAACGCGAACGCCATGCCGACGCCGACGAGCAGGTAGCCGACGAGCAGGTTCGAGACGAAGCTTCCGTCGACGGGGATCTGCGTGTAGAAGAGCATCCCGCCGGTGATGAGCGCGAGCCCGGTGGCGAGCACCGGCCGTGGGCCGATCCTCGTCGTCAGCGCCTGCGACGCGCCCGCGACGGGGATGACGGCGCCGGCGGTGACGAGGAACGTCAGCCCCGTCTTCAGCGCCGAGTAGCCGAGCACCTGCTGCACGTAGAGCGTCAGCAGGAAGAAGTTCGCGTACACGACCGCGCCGAGGAGCACGCCCGACACGTTCGCGCCGGTGAGCGTCTTCACGCGGAAGATCCGGAACGGGACGAGCGGCGCGCGGTTGCGCCGCTCGATCGCGATGAACGCGAGGAGCAGGATGCCCGAGGCGACGAGCAGCCCGATCGTGCGCGCGGTCGCCCAGCCGACGTCGGGGGCCTTCGACACCGCGTACGTCAGCAGCGCGAGGCTCGCGGTGACGGTGATCGCGCCGCCGACGTCGAAGCCGTGCAGGCCCTCGATCCGGCTCTCGCGGACGACCGTGCGCGTGAGCAGCAGCACGACGACGCCCACGGGGACGTTGACGAAGAAGATCCACTCCCAGCCGAGGTAGTTCGTCAGCAGCCCGCCGAAGAGCACGCCCGCGGCGGCGCCGCTGCCGCCCATCGCGCCCCAGATCCCGAGCGCCTTGTTCCGCTCGGCGCCCTCCTCGAACGTCGTCGTGATGATCGAGAGCGTCGCCGGCGAGACGAGCGCCGCGCCGAGACCCTGCACCGCGCGCGCCGCGACGAGCACGCCGATCGAGCCGGCGAGCCCGCACGCGAGCGACGCCGCCGAGAAGATCGCGACGCCGATCATGAAGATTCGCCTCCGCCCGAGCAGGTCGGCGAGCCGGCCGCCGAGCAGCAGGAAGCCGCCGAACGTGATCGCGTACGCGATCAGCACCCACTGGAGGCTCGAGTCCGACACGTTCAGCGACGTCTTGATCGACGGCAGCGCGACGTTGACGATCGAGACGTCGAGGATGGTCATGAAGAAGGCGACGCAGACGAGCGCGAGCGCCTGCCAGCGGCGCGGGTCCAGGCCCGAATGGATCTCGGTCATCCGAAGCTCCTCCCCTGCGGGCGCATCCACCGTCGAGGCTACACGGAGGCGGCCCCGCTGCGGAAGACCGCCTGACGGCCGGCCGAAACCTAGTGGCGGAAGTGACGGCGGCCCGTGAAGACCATCACCGCGTCCGCGCTCTCCACCGCGTCGACCACGTCCTGGTCGCGCTTCGAGCCGCCCGGCTGCACGATCGCCGCGACGCCCGCGTCGAGCGCGATCCGGGGGCCGTCCGGGAACGGGAAGAACGCGTCGGAGGCGAGCACCGTGCCGTGCACGTCGTGGCCGTACGCGGCCGCCTTCTCGACCGCGATCCGCACCGCGTCGACGCGGCTCATCTGGCCGGCGCCGATCCCGAGCGTGGCGAGGTCCTTCGCAAGCACGATCGCGTTCGACGAGACGTGCTTGCACACGCGCCACGCGAACACGAGATCGCCCCACTGGGGCTCGTCGGGCTTGCCGCACGCGACCGTCCAGCCCTCGCGGTCGTCCACCTCCGAGTCCGCGTCCTGCACGAGCATCCCGCCGATCACGCGCTTGAAGTTCCGCTCGCCGGGCTCGTCGACGCGGCGCTCGCGGTCGACGAGGACGCGCGTGCCCTGCTTGCGACGCAGCGCCTCGAGCGCCTCGCCGGCGAAGCCGGGCGCGAGCAGCACCTCGACGAACTGCTCAGCGAGCTTCTCGCCGAGCGGCCCGTCAACCTCGCGGTTGAGGACGACGATGCCGCCGTACGCCGACGTCGGGTCGGACGCGAGCGCCTTGTCGTACGCCTCGTCCACGGTCGCGCCGATCGCGACGCCGCACGGGTTCGCGTGCTTGACGATGACGCAGCACGGCAGCGCGAACTCGCGCGCGAGCAGCCGCGCCGCGGAGAGGTCGTTGAGGTTGTTGAACGACAGCTCCCTGCCGTGCACCTGCTCGACGCGCGAGAGGAGATGGCGGCGCACGCCGCGGTCGGCGTAGTACGCGGCCCGCTGGTGCGGGTTCTCCCCGTACGCGAGATCCGTCACCTTCTCGAGCGAGAGGACGAGCGTCGGCGGGAACGGCTCCGGCTCCGCGAACCACGCCGCGATCGCCGCCTCGTACGCCGCCGTCGTCGCGAAGGTCTCCGCAGCGAGCTCTCTCCGCGTCTCGAGCGAGAGCTGACCCTTCGCGCGAAGCTCCGCCAGCACGGATTCGTAGCGCTCCGGTCGGCAGACCGGAGCGCAGAACGCGAAGTTCTTCGCAGCGCCGCGCAGCATCGACGGGCCGCCGACGTCGATCATCTCGACCGTCTCCGCCTCGGTCACGCCGCGCTTCGACGCGACGTCGGTGAACGGGTAGAGGTTGACGCAGACGAGGTCGAACGGCTCGATCTCGAACTCCTCGAGGGTCGCCATGTCCTCGTCGAGGTCGCGCCGCGCGAGGATCGCCGCGTGGATGCGCGGGTGCAGCGTCTTCACGCGGCCGCCGAGCATCTCGGGCGAGTCGGTGAGCGTCTCGACGAGCTCGACGTCGAGGCCGAGCTCGGCGAGGTATGCGGCGGTCTTGCCGCTTGCGACGAGCTCCCAGCCGAGCTCGTCGAGGCCGCGCGCGAGCGTGTCCAGCCCGGTCTTGTCGAACGTCGAGATCAGCGCGCGCACAGCTCTCTCACCACCTCGGGGAGCAGCCGGTGCTCGACCGACTTGATCCGCTCGTGCAGCGTCTCCGGCGTGTCGCCGGGGAGGACGGCGACGGGCTCCTGCGCGAGGATGGGGCCGCTGTCGACGCCCTCGTCGACGATGTGCACCGTCGCGCCCGCGACCTCGACGCCGGCCTCGAGCTGCTCCTCGACGGCGCGCACGCCGGGAAACGCGGGCAGGAGCGAGGGATGAACGTTGACGACCGCGTCCGGGAAGCGCTCGAGGAACGCCGGCGTGAGGATGTGCATGTAGCCGGCGAGCACGACGAGGCGGACGCCGTGCTCCTCGAGCCACGCCGCCATCGCCGCGTCGCGCGCGGAGCGGTCCTCGAAGTCGGCGAGCGCGAACGAGGCGACCGGGATCGCGCCCGCGCGCGCGAGCGCCGCCGCCTCGGGCCGGTTGCTCGCGACCGCGACGACGGGAAGGCCCGCGTCGAGCAGCGCCTGGAGGTTCGTCCCGGTCCCGCTGACGAGGACGCCGATCACGCGAGCTCTCCGATCACGAGCGCGTCCGCCGGCGCCTCCGGCACGACCGCGCACATCCCGATCCCGCAGTTGAAAACGCGGCGCAGCTCGGACTCCTCGACGCCGTGCCCGGCGAGCCACGCGAACACCGGCGGCCGCTCCCACGCATCCCAGTCGATCCGCGGCTCGACGCCGTCGGGGAGCACGCGCGCGAGGTTGCCGAGGATGCCGCCTCCGGTCACATGCGCAAGCGCCTTCACGTCCGCGCGCGCCCGCAGTGCGCGCACCTCGTCGACATAGAGCCGGTGCGGCGCGAGCAGCAGGTCGGCGTCGACGTCGCGGTCACCGACGATCGCGCGGACGAGCGAGAACCCGTTCGTGTGGATCCCGCTCGACGGAAGACCGACGACGACGTCGCCGGGCGCGCAGCGGGCGCCGTCGATCACGCGGTCCCGGTCGACGATCCCGACGCACGTGCCGGCGAAGTCGAGCTCGTCGTCCCGGTAGACGCCGGGCAGCTCCGCGGTCTCGCCGCCGATGAGCATGCAGCCCGCGGCGTGGCAGACCTCGGCCGCGCCCTCGACGAGCTCCGCGATCTGCTCGAGCTCGATCCGTGCCGCGGCGACGTAGTCCAGAAGGAACAGCGGCTCGGCGCCGCTGCAGAGGACGTCGTCGATGCAGTGCGCGGCGAGGTCCATCCCGGCCCAGCGCAGCCGGCCGGCGCGCCGGGAGAGCATCAGCTTCGAGCCGACGCCGTCGGTCGAGGCCGCGAGCAGCCGCGTCTCGTCGAGCGGGAACAGGCCGGCGAAGTGCCCGAATCCTGTCGCCCCGGTCGACTCGACCGCCGCACGCAGGCGGCCCACGACCGCGTCGGCGGTCGCCAGCGAGACCCCGGCGGATTCATAGCTCCCCAACAGGGTGAGTCTAGAGCCGCGCCTAGACGAACACTTCGCCGTGCAGCTCCGGGCGCCCCTGCGGGCCGCCCTCGACGAAGCGGATCAGGGTGTCGCCGACCTCGACGTCGGCGCCGCGCGCCTCGAGCCCGAGGATGCCGGCGATCGCGGCCGCCTTCTCCTCCGGGTCGTCCGCCCGCAGGTGCAGCTCGGCGAGGCGGAGGCGTCCGCGCCGCACGAGCAGGTCGTCGACCGCGTCGCGCTGCGGGTGCAGCTCGAGCCGGTAGCCGGCGTTCGTCGAGACGAAGGTGCGGCGGCCGCCGTGCTCCTGGACGCGGAGGCCGGCCCCCTCGGCGGCGGCGAGCGCCGCCTCGAGCTCGTCGTCGTCGAGCGCGATGCCGACGTGGTCGACCCGCGGCAGCGGCCACTGGCCGGGCTGGATCACGACGTTGACGGCGCCGAGCTCGACCTCGGAGAGGCGGAGCTTGAAGCCCGCGGCGTCGAGCTCCGTCCACGAGGTCCCGGGCTCGTACGAGGTCAGGTCCTCGCCGATGCGCCCGTGCCGCGCGACGAGGTCGAAGCCGAGCTTCCCGAGGTAGCGCGCCTCGACGTCGCGCGCCCTGCTCGTGACGAGGTGGTAGTGGAACACCTCCACGGGGCCGCATCGTAGGCGCGCAGGAGTTCGCGCGGCCGCGTCGAACGCGCCCCGGATGTCCATGTCCCCGGGCGGCATCCATCACGTGGATCTTGTCGTCTCGTCGGTCGAGCGCAGCCTCCCGTTCTACCGGGAGCTGCTCGGCCCGCTCGGCTGGCACGGCCTCGGCGAGGTCGAGGGCGAGCGCGGCGAGACGATCTGGTACCTCCGGAGCCGCGACTGCTCGATCGGGATCCGCGAGGCGCAGACGGAGTCGGAGGGCCCGTACGACCGCTACGCCGTCGGCCTCCACCACCTCGCGCTGACCGCGCCCTCGCGTGCCGCGGTCGACGAGCGCGCCGAGTGGCTGCGCGAGAACGGCGCCGAGATCGAGAGCGGGCCGGAGGAGTACTCGTACATCCCCGGCTACTACGCCGTCTTCTTCTACGACCCCGACGGCCTGAAGCTGGAGATCGTGCACCTCGCTGCGCTCGCTGCGTGAGGGAACCGAGGTTCCCTCACGGGCTCCCTCCTTCGGCTCGTGTGGCCGTTGGTGGTGAGCGCTGCGGCCGGAGCGCGGTCCGGCCTCCGCGCACCCGGCCGCTCGTCACCCAGAGCCGGATGGCCGTAGGCCACCACGGAGGGCGCGGGGCGGGCAACTCGCCGAGACCGCTCTGGGTTCACCGCCACCTGGCTGCGCGCAGCCGGGACCGCGCTCCCGGCGGAGCGCACGCCACGATCCGCCACTCAACACGCGAAGGAGGCGGCCAGCGGGGGAACTCCGTTCACCCGCTAATCGAAGAGCTCGTAGTGGTGCACGTGCACCTCGGCGAGGACCGCTTCCTCGCCGTCGTAGATGACCGGCTTCGCCCAGTCCTTGCCGGCGTAGGCGCGGACGGCCCCGAGGTCGCGCCAGATGCTGATCATCGAGAACTCCTCCGAGTCGCCGAGCGGCGCGCCGGGGTAGTACGCGAGGAGTCCCTCGGACTGCGACAGCTGCGGGATCGACAGCTCGCGGACGAGGTCGGCGAGCTCGGCCTGCCGCCCGGGTATCACGCGGGCACGGAAGATGCGGACGACCGGCGGCACGATCAGCCTACGCTTGCGCCGCTTCGAACCGGTGCTTCGCGTACTCCGGAGGCACCGCGGTCGGGTACTCGCGCGTGAGGCAGGCGCGGCAGAGCTCCGACTCCGGGCGGCGCGTGGCTTCGACGAGGCCGTCGTGCGAGAGGTACGCGAGCGACGTCGCGCCGATGGACTCGCGGATCTCGTCCACCGACTTCGTCGCGGCGATCATCTCGTCCGGGTCGGCGAGGTCGATCCCGTAGAAGCACCGGCCTACGACGGGCGGCGACGAGACGCGGACGTGCACCTCGGCCGCGCCCGCGTCGAAGAGCATCCGCACGATCTGCCGCGTCGTCGTCCCGCGGATGACCGAGTCGTCGACGGCGACGACGCGCTTGCCCGCGACCTCGGCGACCGGGTGGTACTTGAGGCGCGCGCCCTGCTGGCGCATCTCCTGGTCGGGCTGGATGAACGTGCGACCGACGTAGCGGTTCTTGATCAGGCCCTCGCTGAACGGGATCCCGAGAGCGCGCGCGAACCCGATCGCAGCCGGCGTGCCGGAGTCGGGGATCGGGAGGACGAGGTCGGCCTCGACCGGCGCCTCCGCGGCGAGCCGCTCGCCCATGCGCACGCGCGCGCCGTGCACCTCGATCCCGGCGAGCTCCGTGTCCGGCCGCGCGAGGTAGAAGAACTCGAAGATGCAGAACGCGCCCGGCGACTCGGGCTCGAGCGCCTGTACCGAGCGGAGCCCGTCCGTGTCGACGAACACCGCCTCGCCGCGCTCCACCTCGCGCACCGGCGCGGCGCCGACGAGGTCGAGCGCGCACGTCTCCGAGGAGACGACCCAGTCTTCGTGGATGCGACCGAGCACGAGCGGCCGGAACCCGTGCGGGTCCCGGAACGCGACGAGCCGTCCCTCCGACAGCGCGACGATCGAGTACGCGCCCTCGAGTCGCCGCATCGCGTTCCCGACCGCCTCCTCGAGCGGCGACTCGTCGTTCGCGATCAGCGCTGCGATCACCTCGCTGTCGGAGCTCGAGTGGAGCGTGACGCCGCCCGCGCGCAGCTCGTCGCGGAGCGCGGTCGCGTTGACGAGATTCCCGTTGTGCCCGAGCGCGACCGTGCGCGCGCGGCCGTGCTGGACGAGCGGCTGCGCGTTCGACCACTGCGACGAGCCGGTCGTGGAGTAGCGCGTGTGCCCGATCGCGACGGAGCCGCGCAGGCCGTGCAGCTTCTGCTCGTCGAACACCTGCGTGACGAGCCCGAGGTCGCGGAGCGCCGTCAGCCGGCCCTGCTCGGAGACGGCGATCCCGGCCGATTCCTGGCCGCGGTGCTGGAGCGCAAAGAGGCCGAAGTACGTCATCCGCGCGACGTCGCGGTCGGGAGCGTGCACGCCGAAGACGCCGCACATCAGCGCACTTCCCCGATCCGGACGTAGCCCTTCGACCCGAGCCGCCGCACCTGGTCCGCCGGCAGGGCCAGCACCGCCGCCCCAAGTGACAAGTTGTCACTTGGGAGGACGACGTCGGCGCGGAGGCCTCTGCTCCACCGCGCCGCCTCCTCGAGTGCGTGCTCGAGGCCGCCGTAGCCGACGTCGTGGCAGAGCGAGAGCAGCGGCGACGCCTTCCAGAGGAAGCGGATCAGCGCCGCCTCGGCCTTCAGGCTCGCCTCGGGCGCGCGTGCGAGGAGCACCGCGTCGCCGCGCTGCCAGCGGCCCGGGACGGCGCGCACGTCGGCGACGAGGCCGACGCAGCCGACCACCGGCGTCGGCGGGATCGGGCGGCCGTCGGTCTCGTTGTAGAGCGAGACGTTCCCGGAGACGACGGGGATCCCCAGCGCCTCCGCCGCCTGCGCGATCCCCTCGATCGCGCGCGCGAGCTCCCACGCGATCTCGGGCTTCTCCGGGTTGCCGAAGTTGAGGCAGTCCGTCAGCCCGATCGGCTCGCCGCCCGCGCAGGCGACGTTGCGCGCGGCGCCGAGCGCGGCGGCGACGCCGGCCGAGAACGGGTCGGACTCGCCCGGGCACGGCCCCTGGAGCGCGAGCGCGAGCCCGCGGAGCGACGGCCGCAGCCGCAGCACCGCCGCGTCGAGGCCCGGACGGCGCACCGTCCGCGAGCCGACGAGGTGGTCGTAGCGCTCGAACACGCGGTCCGCAGCCACGAGCTGCGGACGACGCGCCATCGGCGCGGCCGGGAGGGTGCTGA
>Ga0335085_10003507_pt1 | contig 27062 bp, 33 predicted proteins | sample Lox_Sample_45_FD_206712 | JGI IMG/M metagenome (GOLD analysis project Ga0335085, IMG submission 206712) | Soil microbial communities from Loxahatchee National Wildlife Refuge, Florida, United States - Lox_Sample_4.5 | ecosystem: Environmental > Terrestrial > Soil > Wetlands | place: USA...
GCAAGCTCGGCCCGCGTAGTTGGTCATAGGGGTGTCTTATGGAGGAAAAGGTCATGAGTCTCACGCTGCAGCAAAAGCGCGGTCTGTTCTGGGCGCTGGGCATCGTCACGGTAGCCACGCTGACGAGCCTTGCCTGGCACCAGATCAACGTCGCGCTGAGCCATTGTATTTTCACGTTTCGGTGACCAGGCTTGCGGAGGTAACCCAGGCTTCAGCCTGTGCACCTTTGCACCGCTGGCAAAGGGCGAGCAGCAAACAGCGAGCAGCTAGCAGCAACCTAGCCGTGGAGGTTCCTGTTCGCTGATATCTGATCGCTGATATCCCGATCGCGACAGCCACCATTCATCAACCACGATCATCGCGAGTGGTCGAGGTCGGTAGTAAGCAATTCGAAAGGAGCAACACCATGGGACTTCTAGAACGCGTCAGCACTTTAATCCGGGCTAATTTAAACGACATGGTCGACCGTGCCGAGGACCCCGAAAAAATGATCAAGCAGGTGATCCTCGACATGGAGAACCAATACCTCCAGGTGAAAACCCAGGTGGCCGTCTCCATCGCCGACCAGCACATCCTCGAAAAGAAGCAGCGCGAACAGGAAGACACCGCCAAGGACTGGATGCGCAAGGCCGAAATCGCCGTCGAAAAAACGCAGGACGATCTCGCCCGCTCCGCGCTCGACCGCTATCAGACCGCGCAGCGCCTCACGCAAAGCTTCGTGGAACAGGTCAACGACCAGAAAGCTCAGGTGGAAACCTTGAAAAGCGCGCTCATCAAGCTTGAACAGAAACTCGACGAAGCCAAGTCCAAGCGCGAAGTCCTGCTGGCCCGCCATCGCCGTAGCATCGCGCTCGATAAAGCCGCCAAGGCCCAGGTTGCGCTCGGCGAAGGCTCCAAAAGCGCCACCTTCGACCGCCTGAAAGAACGCGTCCACCACACCGAAGCCACCGCTTCGGCCGAAGTGGACCTGCTCAACGACGACGTCGCCGAAAAACTCAGCCGCCTCGACCGCGACTCCGAAGTCGAGCGCCTCCTCACCGACCTGAAGGCCCGCAAGGGCCTTCTGGCTTGAGGAGATTCACTGCCTCCCGTGCCACAATACTCGGGATGAATCCTTGGATGATCGGAGTGCCTTCGGCGATTGTTGCTGGGATCGCGGGTGTCGCCGCGTATGTAGCGGTGCATCCGCGCGCGCAGCTCTTCGGCCCCACCGTTTGCCGCACGCGATCCGCGAAGCAACTCGCACTGACGTTTGACGACGGCCCGAACCCCGCCATCACCCCGCAACTCCTTGATCTGTTCGCGAAACACAACGTCAAGGCCACGTTCTTTCTCGTCGGCAAATTTGTGCGCGAATGCCCCGAGCTAACCAAAGAGATCGGCGCGCGCGGGCACGTCATCGGCAATCATACGGATACGCATCCAAATCTCTTCTTCTGCGGCCCTGACGAAACGAAGGAGCAACTCGTCCGCTGCCAGGAAGCGATCCACCGGGCCTCGTGGGCCGCGCCGCGCTGGTTCCGACCGCCGTTCGGATTCCGCAGTCCTTGGACCATCGAAACCGCGCAGCGCCACGGCATGCGCACCGCCATGTGGACGCTACTTCCTGGTGACTGGCGCGCGAAACCCGCGGAATGGCTGATCGAGCGCATGAAGCCCATCGCCGCCAGTGGCACAGGCACTCCTGCCTGTGCCCCCGAGCCAAGGGCAAACGCTTCCGCCACCACCGGCCCGGTCATCTGCTTGCACGACGGCGACTACACGCATCAAAACGGCGACCGCCAGCGCACCCTCGAAGCGCTGGCCTACTGGCTGCCGCGCTGGCGCGACCTCGGCTTCGAATTTGTTACAATGGACCAAGCGCTCTAGAAAGCGGGTCGAGGCCGATGGACGAACGCAGTTTTTATTCGGAAAAAGAAGAAACCCGCAAGGTGAAGCTCGTCTGTCCGAGTTGTCGCGGTGAATTCGAAGCTCCGGTGCGCTGGAAAGTCTGCCGCAAAAAGCGCGAACTCCCCCGCGGCGCTGGCGAAGAGGATCGCCGCAAATTTGCCAAAGCCGCCTCCTACATGGTCCGCCTGGATGACTTGGTCGCCTGCTACAAGTGCCGCAAGCGTTTCGAACTCACCGGCCAGTCCACCGTCCTCATCAACGACAATCTCGGAGACCCCAACGAAGACCCCGAAAATTTCGGCAATCGGTAGGGGCGGCTTTATGCCGCCTTCTTGGCCAGTAATCGGCGACCAGTGATCAGTAATCGGACGGATAGCAGAAAACAGCGAGCAGCGAACAGGCATCTTTCCGTCGCTTCCTGCTATCTGCTCGCTGCTATCTGTTAGCTCTCCTCAGGCTGATTACTGATCTCCGATTACTGATTGCTTCGATCCCGGGCAACCGAATCCAAAATCTAAATCTCCGGATACATCTCAAAAAACGCATTTATCGATTGCCGGAATATCTCCTCAATCTCTTCCTTGCTGCCTTCGATCAAGTGCATCGCCACCCGCGCGGTTTTTCCGCTCTTCAACACCACCGTGGCCTCTTTCACTTCGCCCAAATCATCCACCGGCAGCAGCCGCATTCCATACACCAGCGCCAATTTCGCCATACACCCCTCCCAACGCCACCCCAGACTAGGCCGCCATCCGAATCGCGTCAAACGCTGGGTTGGGGTATGCAAAGGATTGGTCGCACGGGTCTTCCCTTTGCAGTAAACTCCCCACTGTGTCGATCCGGGACGGGCATCCGTATCTGTTGCCCCTGCATCGGAGCAACCAGAAGGGAGTCGGACGGTGAATCCAAAAATCCAGGTTGGCTACCTCACTCGTGCAATTGGATTGAGCCTCCTATTGGCGGCCATGGCCGCCGCGCAGGCTCCCGCAGGCCCGCAACCCGATCCGCCGGCCTCGCCGGCTCCTCGTCCGCCCGCTCCGCGTCCGTCTACGGGCCAGACAATAACCGTTCCCACCGGCACGCACGTCGGCGTTGTTCTCGAAAACGGCATCTCCACGGCGTCCGCAAAGCCGGGCGATTCGGTTTATTTCCGTACCTCGTTCCCCATCACGATGAACAACAAAGTGGTCGTCCCGGTTGGCTCCTACCTTCGCGGGGAAGTCACGGATTCCAAGCGAGCAGGCCGCGTCAAAGGCAAGGGCGAACTGCATATTCGCCTGAACACGCTGATTCTTCCCAACGGCTACACCGTGGATTTGAACGCCGAGCCGCACAGCACCGACGGCAGCAGCGGCACAACCACGGACAATGAAGGCAAAATCACGGGTCCCGGCGGCAAGGGTAAGGATGCCCAGACCATCGCGACAACCACCGCTGCCGGCGCGGGCATCGGCGCCATCGCTGATGGCGGCAAAGGCGCGGGGATTGGAGCGGGAATCGGAGGCGTGGTCGGGCTCGCGGCCGTTCTGCTATCGCGCGGACCGGAAGCGCAACTTCCGCGCGGCTCTTCGATGGATTTGGTGCTGGAACGCGACTTGCATCTGGATGCGGATCAAATCCAATACACGAATGTAGGCCAGCCTGCCACGACGGTCGTCGTTCAGCCGGCTCAGCAGTAATTGTTCGAGTCGCCTGGTCTAGACGGTGTGGGTCTGCCGTTTTTCCTGAAAGCGCATGGGGTTGAAGCGCGTCCAATCCATACTAACTTTCTGTGTCGTTACCCATTCGCGCGTCAGGTGTGCCGTAACCGGCGCCAGCAAAATCCCGCCGCGGAAATGCCCGGTGGCAATCAGCAAACCCTCTTTATCGGTTGGACCCAGTATCGGCAAATGGTCTGGTGAATCCGGCCGCAGTCCTGCCCACGTCTCTTCTATACGTGCTTTTTCCAACCCGGGAACCAGCGCAATCGCGTTCGCCAGGATTTTCTTCATACCGCTGGCGGTCACTGTGCGGTCGAAGCCTTCATATTCAATGGTTGAGCCGGCGATGATGCGGCCGTCTCCTCGCGGCACCAGGTACATGTGTTCGCACCACAGGTCGCGCTTGATTTGTATTCCATTCGCGCGCAGCGCGAGCATTTGCCCCTTCGCGGGGACCACCGGCGCGTACGGCGCCGCGCCCTCGATGCGCGCGCTGAAGCATCCGGCGGCGATAACCGTCCAGCGGGCTTCCACGCGGCCGGTTTCCACCTGCAATCCTCTGCAGACATTGCCTTCCGTCCACAAGGCCTTCGCGCCATTCCCCGAATAAATCTCTGCCCCTTTGCGCTGCGCGGCTTCCAAAGTTCCTTCAGTCAGAATGCGGCTGTCCAGCGAAGCTTCGTCGGGTCGCAAAATCGCCGCGCGGATTTCGGCGGTGATGCAGGGCTCCAGTGCACACGCCTGCTCGCTCGTCAGTGCCTCGGCGCCAAGGCCGGCCGCGCGATGCTGTTCCAGAGTTGCAGGAATTTCGTTTTGCGCCGGGTCCTTCAAGTAGATTTCAAGCGCGCCTTCTTTGCGGTAGCCCACGCGCTTGCCAGAGAGCTCTTCCACGCGCTGTAAGAATTCCGGATAGAGCCGCACGCTGGCCATGCTGAGTGGGAGCAGGCACGCGGTCGCCGGTGTTTCCGGAGAAGGGGAGATCATGCCGCCACTCGCCCAGGAAGCTTCCCGCCCAGGCTTTTGCGCGTCAAATACACCGACTTTCATTCCGGCTCTCGCCAATTCGAGCGCGATGGAGGCGCCAATCACGCCGCCGCCCGCCACAACCGCATCATAATTCTTCATGCCGCTATTCTAGCGCAAGCCCCACCCTGCGCATGTGATTGCCAGACATTTTGGGCTATCCCTCGTCGGACAGCCATTCGCGTCCGACATCTTCTGCGTGTCATCCTGGAAAGCGCGCCGTTTGCACCCTGAAGTATTTCAACGAACAGGTCTCGCACAATATTTAAATGACAACATGGGAGGATTTGCGGAAGGAGAAGCCGGATTCAGGGTGGCGATTCTTTACTGCTTGGGCGCAAACTCTTGCGACAACACTTCCGCCTTCTTCGCTTGGATGCGCCCGCGCTGCCAGTCGCTGTTCTTCATCGCCTCTCGCGCGCTATCCATGAAGCCGCGAATCTTGGACACCAGATCCTGCTGTGCGGCATTGAGTGTCCTGCCCTGCGTGAGGCCTACGTTTCGTTCGGCCACGCTCAAGCTCTGCTCAATCGCCGCCTTTGCCGAAAACACCTGCTGCTCGGTGAGCCCCGGCGCCAGGATGGGCTCGGATGGCTGTTCCTCGGCAACCGGTTCGCGTGCCGGCGCAGCGGCCACGCGCGGCTTTGCCGGCCCGCGGCGCGGGAGCGCGAGTGGCGGAATCGGCTCGGTCTCATCAACTAAAATCTCCGGCTCGTCGATCACCGCAGTTCCGGCTGGATGCGGCGCCACGGGATGCGCAAGCGTGACCGGGCCCAGGCTCGCCGCAGGCCTTCTCGCTGTGAAGCACCCGCAGCACATCACAATGCAGCCGCACGCCAGCAACAATACACCTTTGGCCGGGCGGGGACTCCGGACGGAAAGGGCTTGGGACTTTTCCATGTTCACGCGGCGAGCGGCAACTCGATCCGAAACGTAGTTCCGCGACCAACCTCCGATGTAAAGTCTATCGAACCGTTGTGAAGCTGCACAATTCGGAAGGTGCTCGCGAGTCCGATGCCGCTTCCGCCCGGCCGCGTTGTAAAAAACAATTGAAACACTTTTTGCCGGTCCTCCGGAGAAATTCCTTTTCCGGTGTCGCCCACCGTAATCTCCGCCACTTCGCCGCGCCGGCTCAACGTCAGTTGCAGTTGCCCGCCGTTCGGCATCGCTTCCACCGCATTCAGCACCAGGTTCAGCACTGCTTGCTTCAACAAATCGCGGTCCACGAACACTTCGGGAATCCCGATCGGCAAAAGCTGAGCCACCTGCACATTGGCCTTTTGCAACTGCGGCTTGGCCACTTCGAGCACCTCGCGCAACAAATCGGCGAGCTGCGTCGGCTCCAGCCGCACGTCCATCGGCCGCGAGAAATCCAGGAAGCGTTTCACCACTGCGTCCAGCCGGTCGATTTCCGCGTCCAGAACGTGCACGGCCTGCAGCGCGGCGCCGTCTGCATCCGCGGGCAAAGATTCCTTCAAATTCTCCAGCCACAGCCGCATCGAGTTCAGCGGATTCTTTACTTCATGCGCCACACCGGCCGTGATGCGGCCCAGAGCCGCCAGGCGCTCGCTCACCTGCAGTTGCGTATTGATGTTTTCCAGTGAATCCAGATCGCGCAAGGTGACCATCGCGCCCATGCGCTCGCCTGCACCCTGAATTTCCTGGACGCTGACGCCAACGCGTTTCCGTCCTTCCGCGGTCTCCAATTCCGTTTCCGATGCCACCTCCATTAAATGATCCCCGTCGAGGTGCAGCGCCTCAAAAAGCGGGTGCCCTGGCGGAAAAATATCGGTCACGCGACGTCCCAGATACTGCGCAGCAGGCGCGCCAAGAAACTTTTCTGCCGCGGGACTGATCATGACGGCGCGCGCGTCCCGGGTGAACAGTAGCAGCCCGTCTTCCAGTCCTGCCATCACCGAATTCATGTTTTCCCGCAGCGAACTGAAAATCTCATGCACTCCGCGCAGTTGCTGCCCTACCTGCAGAATTTTCCGCCGTACCTGTCCGAGCTCGTCCCCGCTGCCCCCGGAATCTTTGGCCGATGCCGTGGGGCTGTCATACACGCCCGAGGAAATGCGCTCCAATTGCGCCAGGATGTCTCGAATCGGTGCCAGTGCCACGCCGCTGACGACCGCAGCTAAAAACGTTGAAAGCCCCAATGCCAGCAATGCGATGGTGCCCCAGCGATTCAGCCGCGGCTTGATATCGCTGAGCATAAGCGCCGTGGAGACCGAGATGCGTACTGCGCCATACGGTTGCCCGCGCAGATGAAACGGATACTCCACCTGATAGATATGCGGTGACTCCGCGAGGATGCGCACTTGTCTCACAAAGGAGCTCTGCACGAGTTGGGAAAGCGGGGGGCGCCGCAACGCGGTTTTCCCCACCAGATGCGCGTCGCTGGAGGCCAGTACCTCATCGTCGTTGCCTACGATGCTGGTTTCGTAGATTGCCGGCGAATCGAGCGTGGCCTGCAGCCGCGTGTTCAGTGCTTCGCTCTCTTCGAAGGCCTGCACGAGGTAATTGCGAATGTCCTCCGTATCATCCGAGGCTGGACGCAAACCCCGGGCGCGTGCATCCTCCAAAGCGCGCTTCGCGAACTCGAAGATCTCACTGGCCAGATCGTTTGCGCGCTTGTCGGCATCGTGCAATTCCTGCTGGACCAAGAGCTCGGCGAACACCAGCGATAACACCGCCGTGGACAGCAGCACCAGCGCTGTCATCATCATCGTCAGTTTGGCGCGCAGCGTAAGCTGCATACCCGGCTACGACTCCGTTTCCACTTTTTCGCTGCCGTATTCCTTCAGTTTGTTGTGCAGGGTTTTCAAGCTGACGCCCAGCAATTCCGCGGCGCGCGTCTTGTTGTTCCCAGTGGCGTGCAGCGTTTGCAGGATCAGCTCGCGCTCCATCGCATCCACGGTCGTGCCGATCGGGAACTTCACCGAGGACAAATCGCCCGGACTCTTGCTGGCCACCTTACCGAACTCGCCGGGCAGGGAACTTCGCGAAATCAAATCCTTCTCGGACATAATCGCTGCCCGTTCCAACACGTTCCTCAATTCGCGGATGTTCCCCGGCCAAGTATGGCTCATGAAAATGTCCAGCACTTCCGCGCCGATGCCGCGTACGTTTTTGCCGTGCTTGGCGTTGATGTCCCGCAGGACGTGCTCGGCCAGCAACGGAATGTCTTCCTTATGATCGCGCAGCGGCGGCAGATGGATGTGGAAGACGTTGAGTCTAAAGTAGAGATCCTGGCGCAGGCCGCCGTCGGCCACGGCTTTTTCCGGATCCTTATTCGTGGCCGCAAGTACGCGCACATCCACCGGCGTTTCCGTCTTGCTCCCCAGCCGCCGCACCTTGCGGTCTTCCAGCACGCGTAGCAGTTTCGCCTGCGTTGGCGCGGGCATTTCGCCAATTTCATCGAGTAGCAGTGTGCCGCCATCGGCCAATTCGAAGCACCCGACGCGCCGTTCCGCGGCTCCCGTGAAAGCCCCGCGTTCGTGCCCGAAAATTTCACTCTCCATCAAAGTTTCCGGAATTGCCGAACAGTTAATGGCCACAAACGGCCCGCTGGCACGCGGCGAAAGCTTGTGAATCGTCCGCGCCACAATCTCCTTGCCGGACCCGGTTTCGCCGGTGATCAACACGGAAGCCGAACTCGGCGCTGCCATCTCGACGATGCGCATCACTTCCTGCATCGGTTTCGACGCGCCCACCAGATCGCCCAACCGCCCAGCCTCGCGCAACTGCCGCTGCAACACGGCGAGATTGTGAGCGTCGCGCGCCTTGCTCAAGGCCCGGTCCAGCAGCGCCCGCAGCACCGGTCCTTTCAGCGGCTTTTCGATGTACCAGAACGCACCCGCTTCGATCGCCGCCACCGCGCGCTCTTCGCTTCCCTTGCCGGTAATAATGATCGCGGGGACTCCGCTCAAGTCATCGCCAAGCTGCTTCAGCAGGTCGAGCCCGTTCATTCCGGGCAATTCCACATCGGCAATCAGTGTGTCCGGTTGAAAGCTGGAGAATTTCGCCAGCGCGTCTTCGGCCGTGCCGACGCCCAGCACTTCGTAGCCCCACCGCTGCAGCAGTTGTTCGTAGCCCTTCCGCGCGTTCTCCTCATCCTCGACGATCAGGATGCGGTCCTTGCGTTCGCCAGTTTCTACCGTGCGTACGGCTTTGCTCTCCTCGCCCATGCGCCTGTGCCTCGTCTCCTCACACCACTACCATGTCTATTGTCGCACTAAGGGTGGGTGGAAACGACTCTAACAAGTGCAGTTCCGAATGCCAAGCAGCGCTTTGTAGTGAGTGGCGTGGTGAAGCGAGATGTGGGTCACCCCTTCAGGGGTGAGGGTTTACGGGGATGGAGGCAATCTCGCAAATACTTAGGAAGGCCCTCAGGCCCGAAGGCCTGAGCTACAAGCGGATTCCGACCGCGGGATTCCTTCTTTCTACTTTCCAATTTCTATTTTCACTTTTGGCTCCGGCTAATCCTTCAACAAATACACCGCGCGCTCCAACTCCAACTCCAGTTTCGTCCCTTTGGCCAGTTCAATCTCCTGCCCGCGCCCCGCTTCCGCCAAATAAGCCGTCAGTGCCGCCAGGGCCGCGCCTTCCGCGATTTCTTTCTTGTTCCGATCTTTCACGCCGGGAATCGCGCCCATTGCTGCGCCAGCTGCAGCCGCTTGCGCCGCATCCTTCTGTGTGCTGCTGCGTCCTTCAATCGCTCCTTCCTGAATCGGTCCAGTCTTGATGCTGTGGTCTCCCGGCACCGACGCCACGTCCGCCACAATCGGCAGCTTGCCAAAGCGCGTTTGAATGTCGTCAAATGTTAGCCAGAGTTTTGCGCGTCCCATTTCTCCCGCCGATTCCACTCGGCTCACATGCCCATAAATCACCGCGCCCGCCGGCAGATAATTCCCTTGGCCAGCCTCCAGCGGCTCCAGCGTGCGAACGCGAAACTCCTGATTCTTGCGCAACTCTTTTGTGTTCAAGCCGCTTTCCAGCCGCACCAGGATTCTAGTTCCGGGCACCACGGCGAATGCCTGTTCCGGCATCCCATGACGCCCTCCATCCACGGCACGTGCATCCCCCCGTGGCTCCGTTGTTTCGGTCGGGATCACGTCGCGGCTGAGCACCTGTCCCTCCTGCGCAAAAGCCGCGGCCCCAAGAAACGATCCCATAGAGATCGCGCAAACGATGCCGAAAACTGCGGGTCTAAGACGCAAGCTCATGACGAACCTCCAGAAATCTCCCCGGTTTGCGCAGTGCAGCCCAAAGGCCAACCTTCGCTTGTTATTACGCTTCTAACCTGTTGAGTGGGAGCGGGTTAATGTTTAAAGTCCGACCGTGGTCCGAACCCATGCCAGCGGCGCACATCTTATTGTCGGCCAAATCTGGCAGCGAACTCCTTGGCGGCCGCTGATGCCCAAATTCCTGTAACCCGTGTCTCCCCGGTGACTCATACTTATACGGAGTAGGCTGAAGGCGTTTCGCTCCCGAACTCGGCCGCGGAGCGTCTGCGGCCGAAGGAGAAACGACCCACATGCTTTTCCGTTCGAAGTCGAAATCTGATTTGACCTATGCCGATGTCACCCCGAAATCCGTCTACCTGAATCGCCGAAAATTTCTGAAAGCCGCCGGGCTAACTGGCGCCTCGATACTGACCGGCCGCGGCCTCTGGGAACTTGCCGAGCCATCCTCGCAAGCTCTCGCCGGAACGAAACTCAACGTCGCCTCGAAAAGCCCCTTCAGCACCACCGAAAAACAGAACACCTACGACGACGTCACCCACTACAACAACTATTACGAATTCGGCGTTGACAAAACCGAACCGGCCAAGAACGCCGGCACACTGAAGACCTATCCGTGGACAGTCTCGATCGAAGGCGAAGTCAAGAATCCCCGCAAAATCTCCATTGAGGAAATTCAGAAGCTCGCCCCGCTGGAAGAACGTATCTACCGCCACCGCTGCGTCGAAGCCTGGTCCATCGTTGTTCCCTGGATCGGCTACTCCTTCAGCGAAATCATCAAAATCGCCGAACCCACGCCCAAAGCCAAGTACGTTGCCTTCGAAACTTTTTTCGATCCCCGGCAAATGCCTCTCGCCAAATACGCAGGCATCGACTTTCCCTACGTCGAAGGCCTGCGACTCGACGAAGCCATGAACCCGCTGGCGCTTCTCTGCGTTGGCATGTACGGCGAAACGCTTGCCAATCAGGATGGCGCGCCTGTGCGCATGATTCTTCCCTGGAAATACGGCTTCAAGAGCGCAAAGTCCCTGGTTAGAATCCGCTTCGCCAAAAGCGAGCCGCCTACCACCTGGAACCGCCTCGCTCCCAATGAATACGGCTTCTACGCCAACGTGAATCCCCACGTGGACCACCCGCGTTGGAGCCAGGCCCGAGAGCGCCGCCTGGGTGAATTTTTGAAACGCGACACGCTGATGTTCAACGGCTATTCCGATCAGGTCGCCAGCCTCTACAATGGCATGGACCTGAAGAAATACTACTGACCCAAGCGCGGGCGCATGCGAAAACTCCTGACCAGTAAATGGACGAAGGTTCTCGTCTTCGTGCTGTGCCTTCTGCCGTTGGCCTCGCTGGGGTGGGACGCCCTGCACCACGGCCTCACCGCCAATCCCATCGAGTACATCACCCACGCCACGGGCGATTGGACATTGCGCCTGATCGTCATCACGCTGGCTGTGACGCCACTGCGTAAAGTTCTTGGCCTGCCTGATTTGATCCGCTTTCGCCGCATGCTCGGCCTCTTCGCCTTTTTCTATGGCTGCCTGCACTTCACCACCTATATCTGGCTCGACAAATTCTTCGACCTCGCCGACATGTGGAAAGACGTCGCCAAGCGCCCGTTCATCACCGTTGGTTTTCTCGCGTTTGTGCTGATGATCCCGCTGGCCATTACGTCCACGGCGGGCTGGATTCGCCGTCTCGGTGGGAAAAACTGGCAAGTTCTGCACCGCGCTATTTACATCACCGCCATCGCCGGCGTCATTCATTACTACTGGCTGGTCAAATCCGCCGTCATCCGCCCTCTCACCTACGGCGCGATCGTGGCGGTGCTCTTGTTGTGGCGCATAGCCGACAAACTCTGGCCGCGCTCAGACGCAAAGCAAGTCGCTTCACCCGTATCTCAACCAATGTAGGGGCGGTTTCATGCCGCCTTCTTCTCCGCAATCGTGGCCAGCCCGCCTCTCTACTCTAGAAATCTGCGTATCCGCTTCAACACGCCCGCGTACATCGCTTCTGTCAATCGCCCTGTCTGCGTGTTCTGCTGGCTCGGGTGATACACGCCAAACAGGCGCGGCAAATCTTCTGCAATCGTGAATTCCGCTCCGTGTGCAAAGGAAATTCCCGCCCGCGATGGAATTCGCCGCTGCTGTTTCAGAAGCTCCAGAAACGCGTCCCAGGCAATTTTCCCCAACGCCAGCAATGCCCGAGGCCGCAGAATGTCGAGTTCCCGTTCCAAAAATTGCCGGCAATTCAAAATCTCGCTGAGAAGCGGCTTGTTGGCAGGAGGCGCACACCGCACCGCCGCTGCAATATACGCGCCTTTCAATTGCAATCCATCGCCGCGGTGTACGGAAATGGGCTGATTCGCGAATCCAGCCTCATAGAGCGCCTTAAACAGAAAATCTCCGGAACGATCCCCGGTGAACACTCTTCCGGTGCGATTCCCTCCGTGAGCCGCCGGTGCCAGTCCCAAAATAAAGAGCTTCGCCTTCGGGTCGCCGAACCCTGGAACACCCCGTCCCCAATAATCCCAATCGCGAAACGCCCGCCGCTTCTCCCGCGCCACCTTCTCACGGTACTTCACCAGCCGCGGGCATTTGCGGCACGCCGCCACTTCTTCCTGAATCACCCGCAAAGCCTGCGCGTCGCTCACCGCTTGCCCTCACTGTGGCACAGGCTTCAGCCTGTGCACCCGAGCCACCACCAGAAGTCTTGCCTCCGCACAATCCAGCCACCGGCGACCATCTCTTCTATTTGCTCTTCAAAGCCTCTGCAATCACCACCGCCTGGTTCTGCTTCTCATCATTTCGTCCGTAGATCAGCGTTACTGTTCTGTACTTCTTTTCCAGTGAGCGAATCTCTTCCAGCAATTCCTTCTTCTTCGTCAATTCCGCCCTGTACCTCTTCTCGAATTCCGGCCACGTTACCTTTTCGTCGTGAAACTCTTTCCGCAGCCCGTCGCTCGGCGCAATCTCCTTCAGCCACAAATCCGCGGCCGCCTTTTCCTTCGTCAGCCCCCGCGGCCACAGCCGGTCCACCAGCACGCGAAATCCGTCGTCCTTTGATGGCTTTTCATACACGCGTTTTGTCCGAATCATGCCCCACCTCAGCGCAAAAGCTTCAGCACCTCTTCGTGGATCAATCCATTCGTGCTCACAAAGCGTCCCTTGTAAATCGTCCGCTCGCCGTCCACCGTTGTGGAAGTTCCGCCCGCCTCCTCCACGATGATCCCCAGGGGCGCCAGATCCCACGGTTTCGACACCCAGTCCACCGCACATTCAATTGCGCCCTCGGCCACCAGCATGTGCTGCCAGAAGCCGCCGATCGAGCGACTGTTCCGCGCTGCATCCGCCAATCCCCGCAAACGTTCGCGCACGCCCATGTCCTTGCTCGGTCCGGTGCCCGTCGTGAAAATCATGGACTCGCTCAACCGCGCAACACTTGACACCCGCAGCCGCCGATCGCCCCGCCACGCGCCTTCGCCGCGGTACGCCCGCCAGCGCGTGCCTTGGCCTAATGCAGGTGCGCTGGCAATCCCCGCCACAATCTCACCGCTCTCCTCAATCCCCATCAAGGTTCCAAACGTCGGGATCCCCCGCGTGTACTCTTCCGTCCCGTCAATCGGGTCAATGATCATCCGTGCGCGCCCGTTCGTTGCCGGTCCTTTTGGAATTTCCCCGCTGGTTTCCTCGCCCACCACGTCCATCGGCAGCCCGCTTGCCTGCACGCGCGCGATGGCCATCTGCTCGATGGCCTTATCCGCAATGGTCACCACGCTTCCGTCGCGCTTGCGCTCCGTTCCCAGCGCCTCGCCCCGAAAATACCCCATCGCCATGGCGTCCGCTTCGTTCGCAATCGTCTCCAGCAGCGCCCCGTATTTCGCCTTGTAACTCATCCCGCTCCCGTCCCCGCCTGTTCTCCAGCCAACAGCTTTATTTGACACGCTTCTCCGCACTCCCTAGCATACAAGTTCACCTCCATGAACGCCCACGCCAACACCGGCACCGTCCTTGACCGCATCCTCGAAGCCCGCCGTGCCGAGGTCGAACGCCGCAAGAGCGTCCTGCCCGAAACCGCCCTGAAATATGGCGTAGCCGCTGCGTCTCCCGTTCGCGATTTCGCCGCTGCTCTCTCTCGCGACGCCATCAACGTCATCGCCGAACTGAAACCCGCCTCGCCTTCCCGCGGCATCATCCGCGATCCATTCGATGCTCCAGCCCTGGCAAAGGCTCTGGAATCCACAGGCGCAGCCGCGCTTTCCGTTCTCACTGAGGGTGAGTTCTTCGGCGGCTCGTTGAAAAACATGCGCGACGCGCGCAAGCATACTGCGCTACCCGTTCTCCGCAAGGACTTCATCTTCGATCCCTGGCAAGTCTGGGAAGCCCGCGCCAACGATGCCGACAGCTTCTTGCTCATTGTCGCGGCGCTTTCCGATATGTGTCTTGGCGAGCTAATCACCCTTGGCCGCGAACTGAAAATGGAGCCCCTCGTCGAAGTCCACACCCGCCCGGAACTCGATCGTGCCCTCGCCGCTGGTGCCCGCATCATCGGTGTCAACAATCGCGACCTCAAAACGCTCAACGTGCGCGTCGAAACATCCTACGAACTCATCGAAATAATTCCCGACGATTGCCTCGCCGTCGCTGAATCCGGCCTGCGCACTCACGATGACCTGAAAAATCTCCGCGCCGTCGGCTTTGACGCCTTCCTCATCGGCGAGCATCTCATGCTCGCCCCCGACCCCGGCGCCGCCCTCCGCGAACTCCTCACTCCTCATTGACGCGAAGTTGCCAGTCCTGTGGCACAGGCTTTAGCCTGTGCAGCCGATGGAAGAGCACCCAGATTTCCTTTTTAGCATCGCTTCCAGTTGCGTGACCGTTCGTGCCGCTTGGAGCATCTTCCGTTAAACTATTTCCTATGGTCCGCGTCAAAATCTGCGGCATTACCAAACTCGAGGACGCCAGACTCGCTGTGGAACTCGGCGCCCATGCCATCGGCCTGAATTTCTATCCGGAGAGCCCGCGTTCCATCACGCCCGCAAATGCCGCGGAATTAATCGATCGCCTTCCTCCGCTAGTCCCCGCCGTCGGCGTCTTTGTGAATTGGGAAGCCGACCCGGTCGTCGCACTTTGCCGCGCTCTTCATCTCACCGCCGCGCAACTTCACGGCGACGAATCCCCAGCCACCGTGGAGGCCGTCGCCCAACAAGTCCAGGTAATCAAGGTGCTGCGCGTGGGGCAGGGAACTCCTCCTCCCCTGTTTGCGAAATATCGTTCGTCATCCGCGATCATGATTGACGCCGCGCAACCAGGGCAGTTCGGCGGCACCGGCACCACGGCCAATTGGCACCTCGCACGCACTATCGCCCAATCGCAGCGCGTCATCCTTGCCGGCGGCCTCTCTCCTGAAAATGTCGGCGAGGCGATCCGCGTCGTGCGCCCCTACGCTGTCGACGTCGCCAGCGGCGTCGAATCGCGTCCCGGCCGCAAAGACCCCGCCAAGCTCCGCGCCTTCTTCGACGAAGTCGCCCGCGCCAACCGCGACCTCTTCTCCTGATCCTCGACACCACCCCGCTTCCACTGATTCCTCTAGGCATTGGCCCCCTAAGTTTGTTCTTGCCTTTTGGACATCTTGTTCTAAGCTGGTCACCAATTCTGTACGTTCCCTGGACATTACTAAATAGGAGGCAGCATGCTCACCGTGCCCACACCCAAGGATCCTGTTGTTCTTTCCTATCACGCGCTACGCCAGGCCGTCGGCTACGTTGCTCTCGGGCTTCCCTTTGTCGTGTCCATCGGATGGTGGCTGTTTGGCGGCCACGTCCTGGAGAATTCCATCAGCAGTTACTACTACACGGGCATGCGAAACATTTTTGTTGGCAGTTTATGCGCCATCTCCATGTTTCAACTCTGTTGCCGCGGGTACGACCCAAAGGACGAAATCGCGGGAATTTTCTCTGCCATCTTTGCGTTGGGCGTGGCTTTCTTTCCAACCACCCCGGATGTCGGCGCCACGCCGCATCAAAAGGAGATCGGCACAGCACACTACACCTTCGCAGCGTTGCTGTTCTTGACCCTTGCCTATTTCTGTCTGTTTCTTTTCCGGATGTCTGCGGCGGACCGAAAGCCTACCCCGCAGAAACTTCAACGCAACAATGTCTATACGGTATGTGGCTGCGTGATCCTTGGTTCACTCATCACGATTTTTGTCCTGAAGTTCCTCAACGTAGAGTATTTCGGCAAACTCGGCACGGTTTCCATCTTCGAGACCACTTCGCTCCTGGCTTTCGGAATTGCGTGGCTTGCAAAAGGCGAGGCATTTCTCAGCGACAAATGAAAAAGCCCCTTGATCGGTAAGCGGCTACAGTCTACGGGGCGGGTTCCGGAAGGCAACCTGACGGCGAGCGTTCAACCAATTTGGCCCGCCCTGCTGCATCTTGCCGCGCTCAGGGTACAATGGTGGTTTAAAGCTATGTCCACGCAACTCACTATCCCGGCCTCCGTCCCGGGACGCTTCGGCCCTTATGGTGGCCGCTATGTTCCCGAAACGCTGATGGCCCCTCTCTACGAACTCGAGCGCGTGTACGAACAAGCGAAATCCGACGCCGCGTTCCAGGCCGAATTCCAATCTCTGCTCAAGAATTTTGCGGGTCGCCCCACGCCGCTGCAATTCGCCGCTCATCTCACGGCGAAGCTCGGCGGTCCGCGCATCTGCTTGAAGCGCGAGGACCTTCTGCACACCGGCGCGCACAAAATCAACAACGCCATCGGCCAGGGCCTCCTCGCGGTCCGCATGGGCAAGCCGCGCATCATCGCCGAAACCGGTGCCGGTCAGCACGGCGTCGCCTCCGCCACGGTCGCCGCGCAACTCGGCCTGCAATGCACCGTCTACATGGGTACCGAAGACATGGATCGCCAGGCGCTCAACGTTGCCCGCATGCGCATGCTCGGCTCCGAAGTCGTTGGCGTTGAATCCGGCAGCAAAACCCTGAAAGACGCAATCAACGAGGCCATGCGCGACTGGGTCACCAACGTCCGCACCTCGCACTATCTCCTCGGCTCTGTCCTCGGCGCGCATCCGTATCCAACCATGGTCCGCGATTTCCAGGCCGTCATAGGCCGCGAAGCCCGCCAGCAAATCCTCGCCGCCGAAAACCGCCTCCCCACGCATCTCTACGCCTGCGTCGGCGGCGGCTCCAACTCCATCGGCTTGTTCCACGAGTTTCTAAAAGACGACGGGGTAAAAATGGTCGGCATCGAAGCTGGTGGCCGCGGCAACGGGCTCGGCGAACACGCCGCGCGCCTCGCCGCGCACCAGGGCTTCACCGGCGCGCGCCCCGGCGTCCTCCAGGGCACCTACACCTACGTCCTGCAAAACGAAGACGGCCAGATCGCCTCCACGCACTCCATCTCCGCCGGCCTAGACTATCCCGCCATCGGTCCCGAGCACGCCTGGCTCGCCGATCAGCACCGCGCCGAATACGCCGCCGTCTCCGATCAAGCTGCGCTCGACGCGGCGAAACTTCTTTCGCGCACCGAGGGCATCATTCCCGCCCTCGAATCCGCGCACGCGCTTGCAGGCCTCATCGAACGCCTGCCGCAGTTCAAGTCCAGCGATCTGGTCGTCGTGAACATCTCCGGTCGCGGCGACAAGGACATGGACACCTATAAGCGCCTGCTAGGTGAAAAGGCGTGAACGGTTTTTTTCGGTCAGTGATCGTTCAGCCATACTGTCATCCCGAGCAGAGAACCGGTGCCTTTTGCCGGTTCGCAGTCGAGGGATCGAGGCAGGATTGAACAATTTAGATGAGTACGGAATTCACAACCCGAATCGCTCGCCGCTTCGCGGAACTCCGCGCAGCCGGCGAACTTGGCATCGTCGCCTACATCACCGCCGGCGATCCCTCTCTCGACGCCACGCACAAGTTTGTCCTCGCCCTTGCCGAGGCTGGCACCGATGTCGTCGAACTCGGCGTCCCCTTTAGCGACCCCCTGGCCGATGGGCCGACGATTCAGCGGGCTTCCGAACGCGCTCTGAAATCCGGCACAAACCTCCGTGGCGTTCTCGATCTCGTCCGCCGTATCCGGGAAACCAGCCAGGTCCCGCTCGTTCTTTTCAGCTACTACAATCCTATCCTTCAAATGGATCTAGAAAGATTCGCCTCAGCTGCCGCACAAGCCGGAGCCGATGGCGTTCTCGTCACCGATCTCACGCCCGAAGAATCCGAAGATTACCGCCGCATCCTTCACGCACACCAACTCGACACGATCTTTCTCGCCGCGCCCACCTCGGACGACGACCGCCTGCAAAAAATCTCCGCGTGTTCTTCCGGCTTCCTCTATCTGATTTCCCGCACCGGCGTCACGGGCGCCAAAGACGCTCTTCCCGACGATCTCCCCGGCCTCCTACGCCGCGTCCACCACTTCACGCAACTCCCCGTCGCTGTCGGCTTCGGCATTTCGTTGCCGGGACACGTCTCCGTGCTGGGCGGCCTCGCCGATGCCGCCGTCGTTGGCTCCGCGCTCGTCTCCGAAATCGAAAAAGCTCCTAATGTCGAATCCGCCGCCATCGCGCTCGCCGACCGTGTCTGCTCTCTCAAGGAAGCCGGCCGCAAAGGCCTCTCCCGCCGCGAGGTCGCGTCATGATTCTTCGCTCGCCATTCGCCACTCGCCACTCGCCACTTCGATCCGCCAAGGCACTCGTATGAACATGAACATCTCCGACTGGCGCCGCCGCATGGACGAAATCGACAAGAAACTCGTCGAACTCCTCAACGAACGCTCGCAATGCGCGCTCGAAGTCGGGAAGCTGAAGCAGGCCGCCGGCATGCCCATCTATCAGCCCGCGCGCGAAAACGATGTTCTGGCTAATGCCGCCCACAATAACAAAGGCCCGTTGTCGAATGCCGCTATCCGCCGGCTCTTCGAACGCATCATTGACGAGGCTCGCTCCGCCGAACGCATTGCGATGCACGGTGATCCGTCGGACGAGGACAAAGATTCGAAATAGCCTTGTAGGGCCCGCCTTCTGAGGCGGGCCGTTTGTATGCAAAATCTGGAATCGGGAATGAGGAACCAGCCATGGTCATCGTAATGCAAGAAGGCGCCACCGAAGAGCAGATCCAGCACGTCATCGACCGCATCGTCGCCAGCGGCTTTGACGTTCATCGCTCCACTGGCGCCAGCCACACCGTTCTTGGCGCCGTCGGCGTCCATCGCGATTTCGATCATCGCGACTTCGAAATTCTTCCCGGTGTCCGCGAAGTCGTGCGCATCACGCAGCCCTTCAAACTCGCCAGCCGCGCCTTCAAACCCCAGGGCACCATCGTTGACTTGGGCAAAGGCGTCAAAATCGGCGGCCCGGAAGTCGTGGTCGCGGCCGGACCATGCTCGGTCGAATCCCGCGAACAAATCCACGCCGTAGCCGGAGCCGTCGCCAAAGCCGGTGCAAAAATCCTGCGCGGCGGCGCCTTCAAGCCGCGCACCTCGCCCTACGCCTTTCAGGGCCTCGGCGAAAAGGGTCTGCAAATGATGCGCGAAGCCGCCGACAAGTTTGGCCTCTTCGTCGTCAGCGAAGTGATGGACCCATCGCAAATTCCGATGATGAGCGGCTACGTGGACATCTTCCAGGTCGGCGCGCGCAACATGCAGAACTATTTCCTGCTCCGCGCCCTCGGCGAAATCCAGAAGCCGGTGCTGCTCAAGCGCGGCATGTCCGCCACCATCGAGGAACTTCTCCTCAGCTCCGAATACATCCTCGCCGGCGGTAATTACAACGTCATCCTCTGCGAGCGCGGAATCCGCACTTTCGAAACGTATCTCCGCAATACGCTCGACATCGCCGCCATCCCGGTCATCCAGAAGCTCTCGCACCTGCCCATCGTCGCCGATCCTTCCCACGGCACCGGACGCCGCGACAAAGTCGGCGCCATGGCCCGCGCCGCCGTTGCCGCCGGAGCCGACGGCCTCCTCATCGAAGTCCACAACGATCCCGACCACGCCCTTTCTGACGGCGCACAATCGCTCGAGCCTACGCAGTTCGCGCAGCTCATGAGCGAAATCCGCATCATCGCCCCGGCCGTGGGACGCCGCGTTGCCTGACGATGGCTCATCTCATTCAACGCGTCGCGATCCTCGGCACCGGCCTCATCGGCGGCTCTTTCGGCAGAGCCTTACGCCGTTACACGCCGGACATGTATATCACCGGCTGGGATCGGGAAGACGTCGCGCAACAGCTTAAAACCTCAGGCGCGGTGAACGAATCCTTATCCGGCGCGATCGAGCCCGCTATTCGCGGCGCCGATCTCATCTATCTCGCGCTCCCCATCGGCGTCACACTCGATATTCTTCCCGAAGTCGCGCAAAACGCCGCGCCGCATGCGCTCGTCACCGATGCCAGCAGCACGAAACTGCGCATCTGCACCGCCGCCGCCGAACTATTTGAGGATGAAGAATCGACGCCGATTTTCCTGGGTGGCCACCCCATGACGGGAAGGGAACTCTCCGGCTTCGCGCAATCCGACGCTGACCTTTTCCAAAAGGCCACTTACGCGCTCATCGGCTCACCTGGGGAAGACCGCGACCCGCGCATCGTCGCGTTCACCAAGATTCTCGAAAAAATCGGCGCGCGCCCGCTGTGGCTCGGCGCTCAGCAGCACGATTACGCTGTCGGCCTCGCCTCGCACCTTCCGCAGCTCGCTGCCGTAGCCCTTGGCTCGTTCCTCTACGATCGCCTCGACGAAAACGGCCTGCCCATCACTCTCGCCGGCCCGGGCCTCCGCGATTCGCTCCGCCTCGCCGGTAGCTCCTACGCCACCTGGCGCGACATCGTCCTCACCAACAAGGAAGTTCTCTCCGCCGCCCTCGATCTTTACGCCCGCCGCCTCGACGACCTCCGCGACCGCCTCGGTTCCCGCGACCTCGAAGCCGACTTCGACGCCGCCAACGAACTCTACCGCCTCCTCCGCAGCTTGTAACGTAAGCCCATGCTCAAGAAAATCACGCTCCTCCGCGAAAAGGTCGAAGACTGGAAAAGGTATCCCTTCTGCGTTCCGGTCATCCGCAATCTCGAATCGCTATTGTTTCCTGCAAGGATTACTTTTTTTGCCGGTGAGAATGGCAGTGGGAAATCGACTTTGCTGGAGGCCATAGCGGCGCACTATGGCTTTGGCCGTGAAGGTGGAACGCGCAATTTCACTGTTAACACAACGGACAGCAATCAGTCCGTAGATCCTTTGATCCGAGCGTTGCGGCTTTCCTTTGATAAAAGGACGGGCGAAGGTTTTTTTCTAAGGGCGGAGAGCTTTTTTAATGCCGCCAGCTACGTCGATCAGTTGGGCCTGGCTGAATACTACGGAGGGCGAAGTCTTCACGAACGCTCCCACGGAGAGTCCTTCTTCACGCTCTTGCAGGAAAAATTCCGAAGAAACGGGCTGTTTTTATTGGATGAGCCCGAGGCAGCGCTGTCTCCTCAACGACAACTGGCCTTTCTTGTCCTTGTTCATGACACGCTTCGGAAATACAAAGACGCGCAGTTCATCATTTCGAGTCATTCGCCCATTCTTCTGGGCTACCCCGAGGCTCAAATCATCTCTTTCGATCACGAAAAGCTTCAAGAGATTCCGTATGAAGAACTTCCAGCGGTGCAAATTGCACGAAGGTTCCTAAATAGCCGCGACAGTTTCTTGCAAAACCTCTTGGGCAAATCCGGTTCGCTATTTTAGTTAAATCGAGAGTAGGTGAGGGCTGCTTCGACATCAGCGGCCGTCAGAGCTGGATAGCTGCGAAGAATTTCTTCGTGTGTTATTCCAGCAGCGACATTGTCTACAATCGCAGACACGAGCACCCGCGTCCCACGGATGCATGCGCGACCGTGGCACACCGCCGGATTAACGCTGATCCGTTCTGTCCAATTCTGCATGCTCTATTCTTACCACTTTGCCCTATTGTGGGCTAGTTTTTAGAAGCCGCCGCCTCTTCCTTCACGTACGCCGGGCTCAATGTCCCCTTCTTCTTCGCAATGTCAATCAGCGTCGGATAAAACTGCACGAACGTCGTGTCCACCGCCGTGTGCTGCGCGTGGCACGAATAACACTCCATCTCCGTCGGGAACGCCTGCGCCGTCGGCTTACCGTCAAACCCGAAAAACGCCCATTTCCCCGGAAACCGGCTTTCATCCTTCACGTGGACTTCCTGCCCCATTAGCTCCGTCGTCTGGTAATGGCCGGACTTGTTAATCGCCGATTTCGTCGCCGCCTTGCGCACTTCCAGCACCAGCATGGTTTTGTCCGGCCAGGTCCCATTGGCCACGAAATATTTGTACGCCTCCGGATTCACAAACACGTTGTCGAACATCGAATGCCCCGCCATGTTCAAGTCCGGCCGGTAGCTCATATCAATACCGCTGGTCAGGTAAATCCACTCCCGGTAATTCTCTGGGAACTTCAATTGCCCATCCGCCGTATATTGCGGCACATTCGCCGGAGTTGCCCCTCCCTGGTTCGCCGGAGCCCATGCTACTCCGATAATCAACAGCGCCAACGCCGTGCCTGCGATTCCAGACATCGATTTCATAACCCTTCCTTTTCCTGACCACCCTTGACCGAGTCTTTAGACGGCCGAATCCGCCAAATGCCGCCCTTTCCAGCTACGTACTTTGCATCGAAATGTTCGACGATTCAACCTACTCCCAAGCCCACACGACTTGGAGTACACTTTTCTGCGAATTATACGGAACGATTCCATGGACAAACGCATTACCTCTCCCGACGCCGCCATTGCCAACCTGCGCGACGGCATGACCATCCTCATGGGCGGCTTCGGCCTCTGCGGCATTCCCGAAAATCTCATCGACGCCGTCCGTCGCAAGGGTACCAGGGATCTCACCGTCGTCAGCAACAACGCCGGAAGCGACGACTTCGGCATCGGCCTCCTCCTGCAGACGCGCCAGGTCAAGAAAATGATCTCCACCTACGTCGGCGAAAACAAACTCTTCGAGCAACTCGTCCTCTCCGGCGAATTGCAGGTGGAACTCAATCCCCAGGGTACGCTCGTTGAACGCCTCCGGGCCGGCGGCGCCGGCATCCCCGCCTTCTACACGCCCACCGGCTACGGCACCATGGTCGCCGAAGGCAAGGAAACCCGCGAATTCGACGGCCGCCACTACGTCCTCGAACGCGCCCTCCGCGGCAATTTCGCCTTCATCAAAGCCTGGAAGGGCGACCGCTGGGGCAATCTCCTTTACCGCAAGACCGCGCGCAACTTCAATCCGCCGATGGCCACCGCCGCCGACTTCGTCATCGCCGAAGTCGAACAACTCGTCGAACCCGGCGACCTCCCGCCCGACCAGGTCCACACCCCCGGCATCTACATCGACGCAATCTTCGAAGGCGCAAATTACGTCAAGCGCATCGAAAAGCGCACGGTTCGGAAAGAATGAGGACGAGCTTACAATGAATTTATTTGAGACCTACACGCGATCACAACGCGAGAACTTGGCTTCTTGGCTGTTCGCGATTCTCGTCGCACTGATGTGCATTATGTTCGGTTCGGCATGGGTGGGATTCCTCCGCGCCTACTTGCCAACCTTGCAGATGCTAAGTCAGACGGTGAACAAGGAGCTTTCGTGGCCGGTACGTTTCTTGCTTGCGACTCACTCGTGGCTTCTGCCACTTTTCTTTTATTGCGCTGCGGTTATAACGATCGTCAAGGAAGGTCTGATTCGCGATTCGCGTAAGAATCGAATTTGGAATACTGTAGCCTTTGTGGTCGTTGCTATTGTTGTAGGCCTAGCTGAACTTGCACTGTATTTGCAGAGTGCACATTTGGCGAAGGTGTCGCAGCATTGAAGACGGTTCCGGACCAGCTTATGACGCTAAGTGACGATCAAAAACGCGAACGCATCGCCCGCCGCATCGCGCGGGAACTCCGCGACGGCTACTACGTGAACCTCGGCATCGGCATGCCCACGCTGGTCGCCAACTTCGTGCCGCCCGGGATGGAGGTCGTCCTGCAATCGGAAAACGGCATGCTCGGCGTCGGCCCCTATCCGCTCGACTCCGAAGTCGATGCCGACCTCATCAACGCGGGCAAGGAAACCGTCACGGAACTCCCCGGCACCTGCTATTTCTCCTCCGCCGATTCATTCGCCATGATTCGCGGCTCGCACGTGGACCTCACCGTCCTCGGTGCGCTGCAAGTGGATGAAAAGGGCACTCTCGCTAACTGGGCCATCCCCGGCAAAATGCTCAAAGGCATGGGCGGCGCGATGGATCTGGTCGCCGGAGCGAAGCGCGTCTTCATCGCCATGGAACATGCCACCCGCGACAACAAGCCCAAAATCCTGAAAAAATGCACCCTCCCGCTCACCGGCGTCGAAGTCGTGGACCACATCGTCACCGAACTCGCCTTCCTCGACGTCACCCCGCAAGGCCTGCTCCTCCGCGAACTCGCGCCGGATGCCACCCTCGAACAAGTACAAGCCGTCACCGAGCCGCACCTCCATCTCCCCCCCGGCGGCCCCGCCGTCATGCCCGTCTAACAATCGTCTCTCAAACACAGGAAAGGGAAGGATCTCGCGATGAAACCCAAAACGATCTATCTGATCTTGTGCGTCGTTGGCTTCGCCGTGCCGTACGCCGCGTTCGTCCCTTGGGTCGCTCAACACGGACTCGACCTGCGCCTCTTCGCGCAGCAAATGTTCGCCAACCGCATCAGCACCTTTTTCAGCCTCGACGTCATCGTTTCCGCCGTCGTTCTTCTCCGCTTTGCCGCCGGCGAATCGGCTCGTCTCCGCATTCCCCGCCGCTGGCTGGTTCTTCTCGCCACTTTACTCGTCGGCGTCTCGCTGGGCCTGCCCCTGCTCCTCTACATGCGCGAGAAGCAACTGGAACATCAGCCCACTATGACGTAAGTGTTTGGAAACTCCCCGCGCGCTGCCGCTGCAACGTTCGCCCGCCTAAGGTAACTTGGAGCTATACAGGTAAACATCCGTGAACCCCAATTCCATCGTCATCGTCAGTCTGCATACGCCCAAGGAAAAAGTCTGGGGCATCCTGCTCGAAATCAACACCAGCGGGGTCACCATGCGCGGCATCGACATCAATTCGTTCGATCACTTCGTCAGCCAGATCAACTCGCTCGAAGCCGAGCGCGTCGGCCTTCCCACGATTTTCTTTCCCATGACCCGCGTCGAGCGCATATCCCTCGATGAGCCTTCCGGTTCCATCCCTTCCATGGCCGAACTCTTCCAGCGCAAAATCGGCCGCTCCCTCATGGACTACCTCTCCCAATTCGCCTAGCCGATTCCGAATTCCCGTGTAACACAGGCTTCAGCCTGTGTGCCGCCGAAGCCAACCCATTCCCAACCGAAAGCTCGCAAATGAAAAACCACAAGCTGAAGCCTGTGCTACTGACTCTTTCAACTTTTAACTTTGAACTTTTGACCTTAAACTCTTTCCAATGAAAGGCCGCATCTGGACCGTACCCAACCAAATCACCTTCCTCCGCCTCGGCTTCCTGCCGCTTTTCCTGATTCTGATTTTCTATGAAAAGTACGCGTGGGCCCTGCTTGTTCTTTTCGTCAGCGCCGCCACCGATGCCCTCGACGGCCTGCTCGCCCGCCGCCTCGACCAGAAATCTGCGCTCGGCGCCTATCTCGACCCCATCGCCGACAAGCTTCTTCTCAGTTCGTCCTTCGTTGTCCTGGCCATGGAAAAACAGATCGAATGGTGGCTCACCATTCTCGTCATCAGCCGCGACATCCTTCTCCTCGTCGTCGCCGCCGTCATCCTCATCATCCAGGGCTACCGGCCCTTTCCTCCGAGTCTTCTCGGCAAAGCCACCACCTTTTTCGAAATCGCCCTGGTCTTCTTCACTCTGCTTGGCGCCGCCTATCCCGATGCTCGTATCACCGCCCTGCTCCACTACCTCGGCTACGCCGTCTGCGCCTTCGTCGTCATCTCCGGCTTCCACTACGCCGTCACCGTCGCCCGCCGCCTCCACCACTCCACGTAAAAATGAAATGGCCAACTCTTAGGCCGGCCACAGGAAGAAAATGTGTGCTCAAAGGGGTGCTGCACCCTCCGCCTTTGCGGGAGGGGATTTTTCTTTTCTTCCTCAGCTGTGGTTCTTTACATCGGCAGCGGATCCCGGTAGTGGATCGCCATAAACACAAAACACGCCAACGTTATTAGTCCCGCCAGCCATCCGAGCGCGTACGCCCGTGTCGTCTCCGGACCACTCATCGGCGTCCGGTCCGCAAACAACTTGCCCAGCGCGAAACCCGCGGCCAAGCCCCCGGCATGCGCAATGTTGTCAGTCTGTAACCCGGAAAATAGCAGCCCGATTGCGAAAATCGTGACCACCCAGGAAATTAGCCGCGACCTCAGCTCCCGCATGTACGTTCCACCGCGTTTGGTGGTGATGGCGATCAACAGCCCGATCAGGCCGAGAATGGCCCCGCTGGCCCCGATGGAAAAATGCCCCGTCAGCGCGCTGACCAGGAAACTTACGGTTCCCATCACCGTATACAGAAACAAATATCGCGCCGACCCGTACACCTCTTCCACAATCGGCCCCAAATCCAAAAACACCATCATGTTGAATCCGATGTGAATCAACCCGCCATGCAGATACATTGCGGTGATCAGCCGGTACCACTCGTGTCCAAGGAAAATGCTGGAGGGATAAGAAGCGCCCAGCCGCAGCAAGGTCTCTCCGTTCATTCCCCACAATATACTCAATCCCCCGTATTTCCCCGCTTGCATCGTTCCCATCAACTCGGCGGCGAACATCACGATGTTCACGATCAGAATTGCCACGGTCACCGGCGCGTGCCCGCCAAAAAATTCCGCCAGCCCCTTGCTCCACGCTGCCAGCCCGAACCGCAAATTCGCCCCGCACTGGTGGCAGCGCGTCGCGTTAATGCCCACCAGCGCGCCGCACGCCGGGCACAATTGCGGCCGCTTCTCTCCTCCGCCAAACATCCCGCCGAACATCTGCTTCCAGCGGTCCACTCGATATTGCCAACGATAGGGAAGGGCCAACACTCCTCCTTGCATGCACTTTTGCGCGTTCCTATAATACCGGAAACACCGTTTGCCGTTCGTGACAGCGGCCTGGGGGAAGCATGGACAAGTTCGAAGACATGGGCAAGCGCTTGGACGAAGAATTGGCGCGCCTTCGCAAGTACGTCGAAGAAGAAG
>Ga0335085_10003508_pt1 | contig 27059 bp, 23 predicted proteins | sample Lox_Sample_45_FD_206712 | JGI IMG/M metagenome (GOLD analysis project Ga0335085, IMG submission 206712) | Soil microbial communities from Loxahatchee National Wildlife Refuge, Florida, United States - Lox_Sample_4.5 | ecosystem: Environmental > Terrestrial > Soil > Wetlands | place: USA...
CGCACTTCTGGGAATACCAATACGAAGGCCGCCGCATCCTGGCCAGAGAAGCCGCCGCCAGAGCGGCCCAAGCAGCGACAGCCGCCTCGGCTGTCCAAGCGCAGGCGCAGCCCAGCGCAAGTGTAGTGGCGGACGCCATCGTCTGCGTGCCGGAAGCCGAACCAAGCACGAACCCCGCAACCCAAATTCCGCCCCACGATTTCAAAACCGAATCAACCGCAAGAAATCCGCAACAGTCACAAGCTCAGAGATCAGGCAACTCGACTCCCACGCTCACACAACGAAAGCCGCCAGTACCGGTAAGCCAAGCTCCGAAGGAGCGAAAGAACACAGCCCGCCGCGCAAGCGGCGGGTAGAAGGAGGAAAAGGACAGGCAAGCCCCGAAGCGGCGAAAGAAACCAGGCCCAATACGTCCGTGCGCTAGGGCAGAAGAGGAGCTGTCCCAAAGGAGCCGTGCTGAGGTCCGAAGTCGAAGGTCCGAGGTCCGAGCTCCGCCGCCTGCCGCCGGAAGCCCAAGCTATAATGAAAACTCGTATCTGACCCTCAAGGAGTCTCGATGTCCATCCAGAAGACCGACAAGATCTGGCACAACGGCAAGCTCATTAACTGGGACGACGCCACCCTGCACGTGATGTCGCACGTCGTCCATTACGGCTCTTCGGTCTTCGAAGGCATCCGCTGCTACGAACTGCCCAGCGGCCCAGCCATTTTCCGCGCGGTCGAGCATATGCAGCGCCTGGTCGATTCGGCGAAGGTCTATCGCATGGACCTCCCTTTCACGCGCGACGAACTGGTTCGCGGCATGGTCGAGACCATTGCGCACAACGGTGCGTGGCCTTGCTACATCCGCCCGGTCGTCTTCCGCGGATACGGCGATGCCGGCGTCAACCCCCTGAATTGTCCGGTTGAGGTCTACATCTGCAACTATCCGTGGGGCAAATACCTGAGCGGCGATTCCGACGGCGTAGACGTCTGCGTTTCGTCCTGGACGCGGCTTGCGCCCAACACCCTGCCCGCGATGGCCAAGGCGGGCGCGAATTACATGAACTCGCAGCTCATCAAGATGGAAGCAATCGCCAACGGCTATGTGGAAGGCATCGCACTCGACAAGAACGGCTTCGTCAGCGAAGGTTCGGGCGAGAACCTCTTTATTGTGCATCGCGACAAGCTGATCACGGCACCGTTGGGGAACTCGGTGCTGCCCGGCATCACGCGTGACTCGGTGCTGCAGATTGCGCGCGACCTGAACATCTCGATCTTCGAGCAGATGATTCCGCGCGAGATGCTCTACATTGCCGACGAAGTCTTCTTCACCGGCACGGCTGCCGAGGTCACCCCGATCCGCTCGGTCGACAAGATCAAGGTCGGCGGGGGCGGCATGGGGCCTGTCACGAAGGCGATCCAGAAGGAGTTCTATGCGATCGTCCGCGGCGAGAAGAGCGACCGTTACGGCTGGTTGACGCCCGTCCCAGTCGGAATCGAAGACCGCAGTAAGCGGCCCGTGGGAGTATAATTTGCGACGCCTGGTTGAGCAGGCTCATCTATGCGAGGGGCGCGAAACCAGCGCCCCTCAGCTGTTTTCGCCCGGAAGAAACAAAACATTGCCTCACGAAGGAGAAGAACCATGTCCCTAACTCCGGATTTTGTCCTCGGCTATCGCGCCGTGATGCTTGACGGAATCGCGCGCGAAGCGGAAATCACAAAGAAAGTCATCGCTGCCATTCCCGACGCGAAGTCGGATTATCGTCCTGACCCTAACGCCCGCACTGCCAGGGAACTTGCCTGGCACATTGCTAATACCGACATCCAGTTTCTGGATGGCATTGCCGACCTGAACTTCAAAATGGAATCACCGGAGAACAAGCCGCAGACCTCGAGCGAAGTCGTTGCCTGGTACGACGAGAATGTGAAACGCGGCATCGCCCGCGTACAGGCCCTGACGGCCGAGCAACTGATGACGCCCGTGGAATTCTTCGGCGTGTTCAACCTGCCCGCGGTACTCTATCTCGGATTCCTCAACAACCACAGCATTCATCATCGCGGAGAACTCGCGACGTATCTGCGGCCCATGGGATCGAAGGTGCCTTCGATCTACGGCGGCAGCTACGACGAACCGTTCGTTCCGGCCGCGCCCGCGGAAGCCGCTGCATAGATTGATGAATATCGATGTACAGGAAGCCGTCCGGACTCGGGCGGCTTTTATTTTCGCAGGAGGAGATAGGCGATCGTCAGCAGCGCCAGCAGGGACAGCCCGCTCCACAGGTTGACCAGCGGATGAAGCCAGGTCTGCACGAGCGCGATCGATACGGCGATGAATCCAAAGATCGACCCGGAGATGCCGAGCGGCGACCGCAGCGGCAACGCAGCGAGATCCGTGCGAGAGCGTCGTCGGCGGAAGTTGATGTGCGCCAGCAGCGAGACCAGCCATGACGCGATCATGCCGGTGAACGCCGCACCCAGCATGTAGCGGAAGGCATTCTCCGGAGCCCACAGCACCAGCACCACCGCGAACAGAATTCCGAACGACGAGTGCAGCACGGCATTCTGCGGCGAGCCCTCGTGGTTGAGGCGTCCGAGGCTGGCAGGTGCCCATCCCGTACGGGCCAGAGAGAAGATCATCCGCGAGGCGACGTAGAGCGTGGCGTTAGCACCGGAGAGCGCCGCCGTCAGCACGACGAAGTTCATGATGCCGGAAGCGCCTGGAATGCCGACGGTGCGGAAGGTCGCGACGAATGGACTCTCCGTGACTCCAGCGTGGTTCCACGGCATGACGCCAAGCAGGATCACGATCGCGCCAACATAAGCGAAGGTCAGCGAGATGAAAGTGATCCACACCGCACGCGGCGTTTCTTTCGTCGAGCGCGATTCGCCGGTCGTGACGGCGACCATCTCGACTCCGCCAAAGCTGTAGATCGCGTAGGTGAGTGCGACGACGGGGGCCCAGAGGCCGCGTGGGAAGAATCCGCCGTGGATGTTGTACTGCGGCGCGACGCGGCCGCCCAGCAATAAGGATGCGCCAATCACGATGAAGGCGACAATGGTGGCGAGCTTGATCATCGAGAGCCAGAATTCGAAGCGCGCGTAAGCACCGACGCTGCGCAGGTTAATGACGAACAGAACCGCGCCGAAGAGGATGATCCAAATGTAGGAGCGCACGCCGGGAAACCAGGCGGACATGTAGGTGGCGGAAGCGATCATCTCGGTGCCGATGGCGAGAGCGAGGCCGACCCAGTATCCGGCGCGGGCGATGAATCCTGCGTAGAAGTTGAGGTAGAGATCACCGTAGACGCCGAAGCTTCCGGCAGCAGGATGCGCGCAGGCGAGTTCGCCGAGGGCCATGGCGACGGTCCAGTTGATGAAGGCGGCGGCCACGAAGCTGAGGATGGCGGCAGGACCGGCGATCTCCATGGCGGCACCGGAGCCGAGAAGGAGTCCGGTACCGATGGAGCCGCCGACGGCGACCATCGCCATCTGTCCGGCGGAGAGCTGGTGGCGCAGTCCTTCCTCGTTGATGTGTGGTTGGGCTTGCGGCGGAGTGGGCTCCTGGGGCATGGGGAACGATAGCAGAAGGGGAGGCGTCAGGCGCGCGATGCCGGTATTCCTTTACTGTTGCATTTTGCAGCTGTTCGCGCTGCCCGGCTTCGCCTTGCGGGACGGGCGAGGCGGCTGTTCCGACGTGGTGCTGTGCGATTCGTGCACAAAAAGCAGGCGTTGATTTTGGGCAGGGATATCGTTATAAGTGAAATCCAACGATTGAAGATTGGCAGTAACGTACGACGTTGAAGGCTTTCGGGGGAGTCCAATGAGAAGGGTGCGTGTGCTGTCCTGTGTGCCGGTTGGCTTAGTGTTGGCGGCGGTGGGGGTGAGCTTCGGGGCGGGGAGAGGTTCGAAAGACGCCGCAGCAAGCGCGCCGATGCCGATGGATTGGAGCCATAGTCATGTGGTTTTTTCGCGGCCGATAGGGCAGCAGGCGGGGCGCGTGCAGAAGGACCCACGCTATCAGCAGCAGTGGTTGCGGCATAACCTGCGGCCCCACGCAACATTACAAGCTGGAGGCGGTTTGGGCCGGTCGCCATTCATGCGGCGTCGGCGCCGAACTCGCAAGCTGCATCCGGATTGGTCGGTGAATCTTGGTGGTGGGGGAACAGTTGGCGCGGCTAAATACCCGGCGAAGTTTTCATTTGACCTGACTGTCGCCAAATGCGGGCTGGCAGAAGATCCAGATTTCGTGATCTACGGGACCGGACTTCCAGGGGCTTCCTTGCCAACACCACAGGCGAGCATCGACGCGTTTACGAATCTGTACTTAGGATGTCCGACTGGTCCAATTCCTGCAGATTACTGGAGCTATAACACGGGAGGCACCGTTCTCAGTTCACCGGTGCTTTCGCTGGATGGGAAACAAGTTGCTTTTGTGCAGAGCAACGGCGTTACCTCGAGTCTGGTGCTTTTGAAGTGGAAGGCTTTTGATGGGCTGATTGGAACTCCCACCGATATTAGTCCTGTAGCGTCGATCTCCGATTACGTAGCTTGTCTGGTACTGCCGTGCATGGCGGAGTTCGATCTGGGTGCGCTGAATGCGAATTCCTCCGTTTATTACGACTACGGGAATGACATGGCGTGGGTTGGGGATGACGTGGGTAAACTCCACGAATTCACCGGAGTGTTTAACGGCACGCCATCTGAGGTCATCGGGGGCGGTTGGCCCGCAGCGATCAGCACTGCGGCACTTACCAGTCCGGTACACGATGATCGAACCGGCAATACGTTCGTGAACGACGCGGCGGGCTTTTTGTATCGAGTCGACGGCGACGGTGTTGCAACCGCGTCGGCGCAACTCGATTTCGGTACGGGGTTGGTAGAAGGCCCGATGATCGATTCGTCGGCAGGATCGGTCTATGTCTTCTCCTCGAATGACAACTTAGGATTTGCGGGCGTATTTCAACTCAGCGCAACCTTTGCCGCGGACGACCCTGGGACCGAGGCACAGGTTGGGGTCGGAACAGCGACCTTGACTCCTACCACACCGCTTTACAATGGCGCATTCGATCACGACTACCTTTTCTCACCGACGCCGACCGGAAACATGTATGTGTGCGGGAACCCTGGAGAGAAGCCCACGCTGTATCAGATCCCAATTCTGAACGGGGTGATGGGAACGCCTCTCGCCGGGCCAACGTTGTCGGGTACTGCGAATACCACGTGCTCGCCAGTTGCCGATGTCTACAATCCGGTGGTGACCGGGGCTGGACTGCCGCAAGAGTGGGTGTTCGCCAGCGTCCAAGCGGACGGAGTTCCCGCCGGGTGCCTCGGATTCTCGTGTGTCATGAACTTCAAGACCACATCCTGGCAGCCGAACACGGTCTATAACAAAGGACAGGAGATTCTCGATAGCAACCTGAACATTCAGGTTTGCGAGAACAGCGGAGGAACGTCAGGGGCAACGCCACCAGCGTGGGCCACTGGGGTTTACTCTCCAACTATCGATGGAGGCTTTGCGGGCGTTCACTGGCGGAACCAGGGACCCTTGACAACCGATACACCGGATGTATGGACGGCGAACAACCCCTATTCGGGCGCTTCGAAGATTCTGGACCCAAACGGTAATGTTGAGATTGCGCAAATACCCGGCGGTACTTCAGGAGCTACGGAACCCACTTGGAGCGTGACCGAAGGCGATACAGTGACGGACGGAGACATTACCTGGGTGAATCTGGGGGCGATTACGGTTTTCGGCCTGAATGAATCCGGTGGCACAAGTGGGATCATCATTGATAACATGGCGAATCTCCTCGGCGCTTCACAGATCTATTTCTCAACGCTGAACGACATGGGATGCGGGGTAGCGGGAACCGGCGGATGCGCAGTGCAGGCATCACAACAGGATTTACAATAGAGTAATCAAGAGAATTATGGCGACTGACAATCTCACCGACGACAAGACGAATACGATCTCCAAGAAACCGTACGAGAAACCGAGCTTTCGGTACGAGCAGGTTTTTGTGACAACGGCGTTGTCCTGCGGGAAGCTGGCGACGCAAGGCTCGTGTTCGCTGAACACGAAGGTTTCTTAGGGCGACTGACAAACTTCTATTGAGGTTGTTTTTTCGTTCTTTTCGAGGCTTCCCCAATCCCTTCGCGATTCCCCCCGGGCTGCGCCAGGGGCTACTTTCCTTTCGCCGATTGGCGGCTGGCAAGTTGCTCAGTTGGCCGCACGAACTCTCTTCTAGGAGCTCGTGTTTATGGTCTTCGCCAGCTCAATTCATCCACTTCGATCCGGTCCCCATTTTGGCGAGGCTCTTTCCCTGGACTTTAGCTTCTGACACGAAAACAGGGCGTGACCTTCGTAATCGCGGGTTGCCGTTACCGCATTGCTGGGGGTAGGGGGCACTCCTAGAATCGGAGCAGGGTTTACTCCGCCCGATTCTGCATGCCTGAGATCACCAAACGACTGGACCGAGCCGAACTAGGGAGACGCGTGGAGCGTGCGGAGAAGCTCCTGCAAAAAGGCAAGACCGCCGAAGCCCTCGATGAATACGTTCTGGTCCTGAAAGACGATCCGGAAAATGATGTAGTGCGGCAGCTTACGGCGGATTTGTGCCTGTCGCTGAGCCGTAACGCTGAAGCGGTGAAGCTGCTCGGGGAACTATTCGAGCGGCAGGTGTCGGCCGGAGATGCAACGCGAGCGAGCCTCACTTATAAGAAGCTGGCGCGGCATGGGAGTCCGACGTGGCAGCAGAAGTTCCGTTTTGGACAATTGCTGGAAGGATCGAACAAGAAGCTGGCGGCGGGTACGTATGAAGCAGCGCTGCTCGATCTGACGAAACTGGGGAAGAAGCAGGAAGCGGCGGAAGTGTTGGATCGAATTGTGGCGCTGGAGCCGACGCAGGCGAACCTGCTGCGGGTGGCGGAGCTGGCGTCGGAGCTGGGAAATCGCAAGTCGGCGGCGGCGGCGTTCCAACGGGTGGCGCAGGCAGCGATGGGCGAGGGCGGAGATGCGGCGCAGTGGTACGAGCGCGCGTATCAGGAAGATTCTACAGATCAGGGAATCGCGCTGGCCTATGCCAGGAGCTTGCTGGCGAAGGGGCAGGTTGGAGCGGCAATCTTTATTCTTGAGCCGCAGATGAATTCGGGGCAGGTACTGCCGGAATTTCGTGAGACCTATTGCGACGCGCTGGTGGCGGCGGGACGCTTTGCGGAAGCAGAACCGCTGGTGTTTTCTCTGTTTGAGCAGAATCCCGCGCGGGTACAGCAAGTCATCTCGCTGATCGGGAGCTTTCTGGACGGCGGGCAGGATGACGAAGCGGTGGCGCTGGCGCGGAAGCTGGAGCAATTCCAGCGTAGGCGAGGCGAGAGGCGGCAATTCACCGCGATCATGGAAGACATCACGTCATCGCGGCGGCCTTCGTCGCAGATGCTGGAGTTCCTGAGCGAGCTCTACAACTCTTCAAATCGCGAGTCTGATTACTGCACGACATTGCTGAAGCTGTTTGATCTTTATTGCAGCACGGGCGAGTTCGCGAAAGCGGCCGAATGCCTAGATCGCGCGGCGGAAGTTGATCCGTACGAGCCCGGGCATCTGAAGCGCCTCGACATGATTAAAGGGAAGGTCGATGACGCCCGGTACAAGGTGATTGCAGCACGGTTCAGTTCTGCCGCGAAGCCGGCAGAAGAGCCGGTGCATGTGGACGAGCGCACACTGGGAGCCTCGACGCTGCAGGATCTAATGCTGCAGGCGGAAATCCTGGTGCAGTACGGGATGCGGAACAAGGCCGTGGAGCGGTTGCAGAGGATTCAGGAGCTGTTCCCGCGCGAAGAAGAACGCAACGAAGATCTGCAGCGCTTGTATATGTCGGCAGGAGTGACGCCGCGATATGCAGGATCGGCCCCGATCCCCGCGGCAGCTCCGGCTGCGACGGCTCCAGTTCCGGCGCCTGTGCAGGCGGCCCCGGCACCCGATCCGCAGGCGGACGTGCGGAGTTTTACGCGCGTGGCGGAAATTACGCGCAAACTGTATCACCAGGGCACGGCAGCGGCAGTGCTGAGCACGGCGGTGAAGGAAATTGGAGCGCATTGGGAAGCCACACGTTGTCTAGCGGTAATGGGGAAGGCAGGTTTACCACCCACGGCGATGGATGAGTATTGCGCCGAGGGATACAAGAGGACGAGCCCCGGGTCGATTGGGGAACTGGTGAACGGTCTGCTGCCGGCCGTGCAAAGCCACGAGCCGCTGGCGATTACGGATCCGGGGAAGGCCGAAGAGCTGAAGGGCGCCAAGAAGGCGCTGACGGAGACGAATGCAGCGACCATCCTGGCGGTTCCGCTCAGCGATGGCGAAGAGACTGTTGGGATCCTGATCCTGTCGCACAACCGTCCGCGAGTATGGCAACAAAGTGACACGGTCGTGCTGAAGACGTTGGCCGATCAGATGGTGATCGCTCTGAACAATGCCGGGCTGCGGCGGCTGGTGAAGAATCTGTCGGTCACGGATGAGAAGTCTGGGCTGCTGAAGCGCGCGTCGTATATCGATCTGCTGCTGGCAGAGAGCAAGCGTGCGATTCAGAATGCTTCGTCGATATCGGTGGTGCTGATGCAGTTCGGCAAGAGCGGCGCGTTGATCAAAGAACACGGCGAGGCCGAGGTGCAGGCGCTGATGGAGCGTGCCGGACAGTCATTTGCGGCAAATATTCGGTCGAATGATCTGGCATTCCGTTACGACACGACAACGATCGCGATTCTGCTGGGCGAGACGGCAGAGAAGGAAGCGATGCTGGCGATCGAGAAGCTGCGAAAGATTATTGGAGAGTTACGGTGGCCGGCGAAAGATGGAGCTGAAAAGGGGAACGCCGCATTGTTCTCTGCAGGAGTCGCGGAGGCCGTGATCCGATCAGAGTACGATCCGATCGATATCGTCACCGAAGTGATCAATCGCGTGGAGCACGCCCTGGGGCAGGCCATGGGCCAGGGATTGGGACACGTGGTGGCGCTGGGGCCTACGGCGCTGGCGGCTGGGGCAGTGGCTTAACGGCAGGCGGCAGGCTTCGGGCGGCAGGGAGGCAGGCCGACTTCGGACCTCTGACCTCTCCTTCGCAGCTCACTTTCCATTGTCTGTCGGGCAGGCGACTCGGCGATTCGATTTGATCCAGGGCTGAAACATCACACAGGTTTCAACCGGCGTCAGCCCATTTTCTGGATGGTTCTCATCGAAGTAGATACTTACCGTCATTAGGCGGGTTTGTTCAGGTACTTCGGGCGAGCCGTAGTATTCGAATTGAGTCAGGAGTTTTCCGGCGGGAATCTCCGCGGGTCGCTGGTCGTTGCTGACGTCAGATTCGATCGTGTTGAGACACGATTCATACGTCACATAGGCGGGAGCCTTCATCTCCTTTTTTTCGTTGAAGACGAAAAGACCCTTTCCCTTCTCCGCACCCGCGCCGCAATAACCCATTGCTCCGCCCTCGCCTCGTGAGTTCCCTTCGATGTTGAGAATCATGTAAACGATATCGTTCTTCTCTTCGAGGTAGTCGGTCGTGATCTTGTTGATTTGGGCCATAAAGAGTCCGTCAGAGCCGGAGCCTGCATGGCCAGTTTGCAGGTCATAGGTCATGACGGAGGTTTTGTAGGTGATATGGAAGGAAGACCCTTTCCAGCGCACGCGCACGAAAGGCTTTTCGGCGCCGAAGCCCGGGGCGGTCAGTGGGGCCACCAGTACGACGGATGCGATTCTCGGAAGCACCGGCTAACACGCTACGTCCAACCAGGACGGTAGACAAGTAACCAGAGGACGGCACACTCTGTCTAGCGCAAGACTTTCCAGTTCCAGCTCGGTGCTACGGATTTTCTCCAGGCATAGGCGCAACTCGGAGTGCCATCTTTGGCTGTGCCGGGAAGCGTGGCTTGCAGAATTCCAGCGGACTCGATCATTTGCGGTGCGATGCCGGATAGGGGAATTTTCAGGCGTCGATTCCATGGTCCGCTCTGGGCGGCGAAGGTGCCGACACCGATGTAAACGAAGCGATCGTCAGCAGGGCCCTGAACGAATGGCCCGGCGAAGGCCAGCGAGTTTGATTTCAAGCTAACTTCGATCGTGAAGTCGAAACGGAGATCATTGCCGTTGGACCGCCGGATCTGAATGGGCTGAAATCGGCTACCGTGGCCTTGCAGCAGGGCGTAATCGACATCCGGCGGCGGTTGGATCAGGATGATGCGCAGGTTCAGTTCTCGTTTAACTGGGTTGCTGGATTTCGTCATTCTTCGAAGCTTAAACCACGAAGGGCACTAAGGTTCACGAAGGAAATCATCCTCCTTTCGTGTTGGATGGTTTGTGGTCAAATCACTTCTGGCGCTGCTAGACTGACAAGTTTGGCGAAATCACCTCTGGCCGGGTCCGGTTGGGGTTCTGCGAGTTATTCATCATGCTAAAAGCCGGTGATATTGCGATTGTCAGTGGGGCGCGTACGCCCTTTGGACGGTACTGCGGGAAGCTGAAGGACTTTACGGCGCAGGAGTTGGGCGCGATTGCTGGGAAGGGCGCGATTGAGCGCGCGGGGATCGATCCGAAGGAGTTCGATCACGTGGTGTTCGGAAATGCGCAGCAGACTTCAGGCGATGCGCTGTATGGCGCGCGGCATGTGGGATTGCGGGCGGGGATTCCGATTGAGACGCCGGCGCTGACGGTGAACCGGCTGTGCGGGTCAGGAATGCAGGCGATCGTGTCGGCGGCGCAAATGATCCAGACCGACGAGGCGAAGATTGTGCTGGCGGGTGGGATGGAGGCGATGTCGCAGGCGCCGTTTGTGATCCGGGGGCGCGACGGGTTCACGCTGGCTCCAGGCGGGAAGCTGGAAGATTCGCTGATGGTGGCGCTGCTGGATTCGTATTGCGGTTCGTACATGGCGAACACCGCGGAGCTGTATGGATCGCAGCAGGGGATCACGCGCGAAATGCAGGATGAGTTTGCGTTGCGTTCGCAGAAGTGCGCGGACGAGGCGTACAAGGCGGGGCGCATTCAGGAAGAGCTGGTGCCGGTGTCGCTGCGGAATCACAAAGGCGAATCGACGGGGGAGATGCTGACGGAGGATGATCATCGGCGTCCGCAGACGACCATGGAAGGGTTGGCGAAATTGAAGCCGGCGTTTGGGAAGAATGGGACTGTGACGGCGGGTAACGCCAGCGGAATTGTGGATGGTGGGGCGGCCGTCGTTGTGATGTCACTCGAGAATGCTTTGAAGCGTGGGCTCAAGCCGCTGGGACGACTTGTGGGATGGGGCATTGCGGGTGTGGACCCGAAGGTGATGGGACGAGGTCCGGTGCCGGCGTCGAAGATCGCGTTGCAGAAGGCAGCACTGTCGCTGGATTACATCGATCTGATTGAAGTGAACGAGGCGTTTGCAGCGCAGTATCTGGCGGTCGAAAAAGAGTTGGGACTGGATCGCGAGAAGGTGAATGTGAATGGTGGGGCGATTGCGTTGGGGCATCCGCTGGGGGCGACTGGGACGCGGCTGGTGATCACGTTGCTGTATGAGCTGCGGCGGCGTCACAAGAAATACGGGTTGGCTACGGCTTGCATTGGCGGCGGGCAAGGGATTGCGATGGTGGTGGAGAGTATGAGCTAAGTTCTTCGTCCACAGATTCGCGCGGATCAAAAACCTTAAGACCCACCACTGAGTTCACCGAGGATCACAGGGGACCTCTGGTAATTCATCTTTGGTATGAATCAAACCTCACTGTTGCGCGTCGCGATATTCGGTTGGTGCCTTCTTTCGCTTAGTCAACTCCTTTGGGCGCAATCTCCCGTTGTGATTCAAGTCGATGCCGCGCGAAGCCTTGGTTCGTTCACACCTGTTTGGAACTATTTCGGATATGACGAGCCGAACTACACGTATGCGGCGCATGGGCGGGAGTTAATTGCGGACCTTGCCGTTGCCGATTCACAGCGCGTGCAGATCCGGACGCACAATTTGCTGACCACGGGCGACGGTGCAGCGGCGCTGAAGTGGGGATCGACGAATGCTTATACCGAGGATGCGGCGGGGCGTCCGGTCTACGACTGGAAGATTGTCGATCAGATTTTCGATACTTATCTTGCGGCCGGGGCGAAGCCGCTGGTGGAGATCGGATTCATGCCTGAGGCGCTATCCACGCATCCAGAGCCGTATCGGCATCACTTTCCTCAGGGAGAGTTGTTCACGGGATGGACTTATCCGCCGAAGGACTATGAGAAGTGGCGCGAGCTGGTCTATCAGATGGTTCTGCACTGTATTGCGCGCTATGGCAAGACCGAGGTCGGTGAGTGGAATTGGGAAGTGTGGAATGAGCCAGACATCCCTTACTGGCATGGAACTCCGGAGGAGTACGACAAGCTGTATGACTACGCTGTCGACGGCGTGCGGCGGGGGCTGCCGGAGGCGAAGGTGGGAGGTCCCGCGACGACCGGGCCAGGTGCGGCGAAGGCGGCGGAGTTTCTGCGCCAGTTTTTGCAACACTGCTTGAATGGTAAGAATTTCGCGACGGGGAAGACCGGGACGCCGCTGGACTTTATCAGCTTTCATGCCAAGGGGGCGCCCGAGGTGAAAGATGGGCGCGTGCGGATGGGATTGGCGCATGAGCTGCGCGATGTGGACGAAGGGCTGAAGATCGTGGCGTCGTTTCCTCAGTTTGCTCATTTGCCAGTGATTTTGAGTGAAGCGGATCCGGAGGGATGCGCGGCGTGTTCGGCGAAGGATCATCCGCAGAATGCGTATCGGAATGGGGCGCTGTATCCGGCGTATACGGCGGTGGCGATCCGGGCGATGCTGGATGTGAATGAGCGGTCGAGGACGAATTTGACGGGAATTCTGACTTGGGCGTTTGAGTTTGAAGATCAGCCCTACTTTTTGGGATATCGGACGCTGGCGACGAATGGTGTGGACAAGCCAGTGATGAATGTTTTTCGCATGCTGGGAATGATGTCGGGGGAGCGGGTTTTGCTATCGAGCAGCGGGGCTGTAGGGCTTGACGAGATGATCTCGAGCGGAGTCCGAGGGAAGGCGGCTATCGATGGGCTGGCGGCGCGCGGGAATCATTCCGCTACGGTGATGGCGTGGAATTATCAGGATGAGGAATCGGCGTCTGCTGAGACGCATGTGAGGCTACAGGTCGCGGGACTTGCGGCTCGTGCCGGTAAAATTCTGGTGCGGCACTACCGCATTGACCAGAACCATAGCAATTCCTATACAGTGTGGAAGGCGATGGGAGCTCCACAGTCGCCATCGGTGGATCAGTACGGGGCGCTGAAGGCGGCGGGGCAGTTGCAGTTGCTGGAGTCGCCTCGGTGGGTGGAGAGCAAGGGCGGCACAGTACAGTTGGAGTTTTCTCTGCCCGGGGAGAGTGTTTCGCTGGTGGAGTTGAGTTGGTGAGACGAACTTCTTTGCCACGGATTAACGCGGATTTTCGCCGATTTCACAAAGTTGTCATCCGGAGCGGTGCGTTTTGCCGCGAAGGACCCGTGCAATTTGCCCGGCTCCAACGGAATGCATAGGTCCTTCGCCGCAAAGGACGCGGCTCCGGATGACAAGGCTGAGACTCTGAGGAAGGGATATGGAAATAAAGAAAGTTGGGGTTCTTGGTTGTGGGTTGATGGGTTCTGGAATCGCGCAGGTTTCTGCGATGGCTGGATTCGATGTCACCGTGCTGGAGATGGAGCAGAAATTTCTCGACAAGGGATTTGCGGGGATCGAGAAATCTTTGGCCAAGTTCGCGGAGCGGCCTGTCGAAAAGGGCGGGATTACGGCGGAGCAGAAGGATGCTGCGCGGGCGCGGCTGCGCGGGACCACTTCAAAATCGGATCTCGCGGACTGCGACATTGTGATTGAGGCCATCATCGAGAATGTGCCGCGGAAGAATGAAATGTATGCCGCGCTCGACGGCATTGTGAAGAAGGATGCGATCTTTGCTTCGAATACTTCCTCGATTTCGATTACGGAATTGATGTCGGCGACGAAGCGGCCGGAGCGGTTTATCGGGCTGCATTTTTTTAATCCGGTGCCGCTGATGAAGTTGGTGGAAGTCGTGCGGACGATTGCTACCGCGGATGACGTGTACGAGACGGCTTATGCCTTCGGCAAGAAGCTGGGCAAGGTTCCGGTGCGGACGTCGGACAAGACCGGATTCATCGTAAACCGGCTGCTGGTGCCGTATTTGCTGGATGCGATCCGGGCGTATGAAGAGGGCGTGGGGTCGATTGAAGATATCGATAACGCGATGAAGCTGGGCTGCGGTTATCCGATGGGGCCGTTTACGCTGCTCGATTTTGTCGGACTCGATACGACGTACTACATCACGCACGTCATGTATGACGAGTTCAAGGAGCGACGGTTTGCATCGCCTGCGCTGCTGAAGCGATTGGTGATGGCCGGTTGGTATGGGCGGAAGTCGGGGCGCGGGTTTTATGATTACTCGGACCCGGAGAAGCCTCGGGCGCAGAAGCTGTGAACTTCTTTGTCACGAATTTGCGCGGATTCACACGGATCGCTGTGTGCCAATCGAGTGAAATGGATCCTTCGACATTGCAGTCCGATTCGCTTTGCGAACCATCTTGTGCCACTCAGGATGAATTGATCCGTGTTAATCCGCGTGAATCCGTGGCAGACTGGAATCTATGAACTTCGAAAACATTATTCTCGAGAAGAAGAGCGCAATTGCTTATGTCACCGTCAACCGTCCCAAGGTGCTCAATGCGCTGAACATGGCCACCATGGAGGAGTTGCGGGCGGCGTTTCACGACATCAAGAATGACGCGGCGATTCGCGTCGTCATCTTCACCGGGTCGGGCGAGAAGGCGTTTATTGCCGGCGCTGATATTGGTGAATTGTCGAAACAAGATGCCGTGACCGGGAAGGAATATACGCATCGCGGGCAGAACGTGCTCAATCTGATCGAGAATCTGGGCAAGCCTGTGATTTGCTGCATCAACGGATTTGCTCTTGGCGGCGGTTGCGAGATTGCGATGGCTTGCACGATGCGGCTGGCGAGCGATAACGCCAAGCTCGGGCAGCCAGAGGTGAAGCTGGGAATCATCCCGGGCTACGGCGGAACGCAGCGCCTGCCGCGACTGGTCGGCAAGGGCATCGCGATGCAGATGGTGCTGGCCGGGGAGATGATTACAGCGCAGGAGGCGCATCGGATTGGGTTGGTGAATGAGGTGACGGCGCCGGCCGATCTGATTCCGCGCGCGGAGGCGATTGCCGCGAAGATCATTGCGAATGCTCCTCTGGCCGTGCAGTATGCGATGGAGGCTGTGAACAAGGGAATGGAGATGACTTTGGCCGAGGGTCTCTTTCTCGAGGCGGTATTATTCGCGGTGGCGTGCTCGACTGAAGATAAGACAGAGGGGACTAAAGCGTTCCTGGAGAAACGGGCAGCGCAGTTCAAGGGGAAGTAGAGTCTTTGCCACGGATTCACGCGGATTTTGCGGACTGCAAAAGTTCAAATCATTCACCACAGAGGGCAGAGAGATCACAGGGAAAAATACAGTGAAGATTGAGGCCGTGCCTGAAAGGCTGCCTGCGCTTGAAGGCAAGCTAGATGCTTCGGGGAAACGCTTTGCCATCGTTGTTTCGCGATTCAATTCGTTCATCACTGAGCGGCTTTTGTTAAGTGCTTGCGATGGGCTGATGCGCACCGGGGCTCGCAAGCAGGACATTGATTTGGTGCGCGTGCCTGGAGCGTTTGAGATTCCTTCTGCCTCGCGCACTTTGGCTTCCACCGGGAAGTACCACGCGATTATCTGTATCGGGTGCCTGCTACGTGGGGATACCGCGCACTACGACGTTATTGTCAACGAAGTCACTCGAGGGATTGGGCAGTCGGCGCAGGAGACTGGCGTGCCTCATGCATTCGGCGTACTGACTTGCGATACGTTGGAGCAGGCCATCGATCGAGCCGGATTGAAGATGGGGAACAAGGGATTCGAGGCGGCGTTGGCCGCTGTGGAGATGGCATCGCTGACGGCGGGCGTCAGGCGTCAGGCGTCCGGCGGCAGGAAAATCAAAACCGGCGTCAGACTTCGGACCTCAGACCTTGGGAAAAGAAAGAAGCATGGCAGAGTGCAGCGATCCAAGCGTTCTTCTCGTGACTGATTTCGAATCTTCGCGCGCGCACCAACATTCTCACCGATCTCGATTGTGAATCACTTCCATGTAAACTGACTACACAGCGGCCTGTTTATTCGGCTGAAAGCTGACGGCTGAGAGCTGGTAGCTCCATGGGAACACGACGGAAATCACGGGAGATTGCGCTGCAGATGCTTTTCCAGTCGGACATGGGGAAGCAGGATGCGGAGCAGGTGCGGCGGTCATTCTGGGCCGAGCACGGAGCCGCGAGCGCGGAAGTGCGCGGATTTGCCGATGATCTGTTTCGGGTGGCGACGGATCGCCTGAGCGAGATTGATGCTCTGATCGAGAAGCATGCCGAGCACTGGCGTATGGAACGCATGGCGGCTGTCGATCGGAATCTATTGCGCGCGGCGGTCGCTGAGTTGCTGGCGTATCCTGACACGCCGAAGGCCGTCGTGATCAATGAAGCGCTTGAGATAGCGAGGAAGTTTTCATCTCCTGAGTCGGTGCATTTTGTGAATGGCGTGCTGGACAGTGTGGGGAAAGAACTGCAGACCAGCGCGAAATAAACCTCAGACCTCAGACCTCAGACCTCAGACCTCAGACCTCAGTTGCGGGATGCCCGGTGGTCAAGGTTCGTTGCTTTCTCGGACTATGCCTTCGCAGGACAGCCTAGGCGGTTTTCTCTCCGCGTTGATTCGATTACGGCTTTGGCAGAGCTATATTCAGCACGCACGGGCCCGAGCTTGGGTCGAATGTGCAGAATGGGTTGATGGCATTGGGGAGGCTCGGGAAGTCGACTGGAACGGCGTCGCTACCGCCATTGCTGGTGCTGACCTCGTGGAGCAAGCCATCGCTACCTGCAATCACGATGGTGCCGGCATCGGCAGTTATCTCAGCGGTGACTGGGACGGCGTTGTTCTGCAGTTGGATTCCGCCAAAGACAGAGCCGGTAATGAAGCTGTAGACAAGGATGCTGGAACTGTCGGAGTTGACGATATAGAGCTGGGTGCTATCTGTGGAGACAAAGAAGTTGAGGGGATGAAGTGTACCTTCGTTCAACTCGATGCGCTGCAGCGTACCAACGAATTCCAATCCCTGCGGGCAGAGAGTGCCTGAAGCGGGGGGAGTGATCGCTGCCGTGATGACGTCGAAGCCGGTGGAGTCGAGGATCAGGATGTGGATACCGTCGGGGATGGGGCTGCCGACGGAGTCCAGGCCATCGATATGGAGGTTGGGGAGAACTTTCATGAGCAACGGATTCGAGGGGAGTGGCAGACTCACGAGCGGCTGAATCGGCGACAGCGCAGCATTGGTGCATGTCGGAAAGGTAGCGAGGTTGGCGCTGCCACCGTTGATATTCGTTTCAGCGATGAAAGCGAACGCCGCGTTCGGCGAGAACGCGATGGTGTTGGCCGACCCGGCGAGTGCAATCGGTCCTTGCAAAGCCTGGAGCGCCGAATACACGTAGAGCGATTGTGTCGTACTGCCGCCGACAATGAAGAGCTTGAGCGCGTCGGGAGAAAAAGCAGCGAGGGTTGCCGAAGGAATATTCAGCGTCGGGGGAGAAGTGACGTTGCCGGAGTTGATGACATAAACCTGGTTAGGCGTGTGGACCGTATCGGAGAAGGCGGCGATGTTTCCGTTGCTGGAGACAGCCAGGACCTTTCCATTGACCGTGCCCAGCGAAGCGAAGGCGCTGTTGGTCGTTCCGAAGTTCGCAGGAGTGATGGACAGAGCGCCGAAATCGCTGCCCTCGAAGATCTTGGTGCCCGCGGGATCGAACAGAAACGAATTCGGGGGAACCGGCAACAGGTGACCATCTCCGGCGGATTTGGTGGTTGAGGTGTAGTACACGGCGGTGCTGCAGGAAGCGGGAGCCATGTGCGCACAATCGGTGCTGGTCGCCAGCACTGAGGCGGCGCCCGGCGTGCCGGTCACGGAACCGGAAATGGCGGCCATGGGAGACAGGGAGATTTCGGTGTCGGGTGGAGCAATAAAGATGGGCGACGCATAGACCGGGGCAGGGATCAGCTCTCGACAGCTGATGAGCTGGGGATGGATCGCCTGAAAGAAATTCGTGCAGTCGTCGATCTTTTGCTGCGTGGAGAGTGACACCGGGACGAAGGGGAACCCGACGTTGCAGGTCGGGGGGGAGCAAGAAGCTGTTACCGTACCGCTGCCGGGCGACGGGACAGTAAGTCCGCAGGATTGTGTGCAGGTCGTTCCGACGCCGATGACCTGGGGTTGAGAAGCGACCCAAGTGAGTGGAATCTTACTGAGAACGATTCCACCGTTGGTATTGGGCAGCGAACTGTTGCCCATGATATCGGTGACCGTTGCGATGACGGTTTCGCTGGAAGTCGTCCCTTTGACGGCGGAGAAGGTGGTTCGGCCGGACCCGGCCGCGCCCAATTCAAGAGAGATGTTCGCGATGGGGCAAGTCTCAAAGAAATCAAGAATCGGCGAGGATCCACCTTGGTTATCGGTGAGAAGCGGCTGTTGAAACGAGTTGCTGGTGACGCCGCTGGCTGTAGCGAAAATCGAAGTCAGTCCGGGGTTGACAGCTCTCGCTGTGACTTGATTTGTCGGAAAGTTGAAAGCTGAGTTGTTCAGCGGAGTGAGAGCAACGACGGTGGAATTATTCGCGGACCAAACAAACGGGCCGACCGAGGCGGTAATGTCGGTGCCCTTGCTGTAGGCATGGGCCTCGAGGGTCATTTGCTGACCCTGCGAGAGGCATGGTTCCTGAACCGGTGAGCCATCGAGAAGAACCCCGACCACGGCAACGCTGTCGATGGGAGGATGTACAAAGACCCACGTGGGAACGCTGCTTGCGCCGAGAGCGCTGGCGGTCACAGTGACCGGGCCGGTGGCTCCGGGTGTGCAGGTGGTGAAGGCGGCATCCCAGTGTCCGGCGCAGGCCAACCCCCCCGGAGACACATTCAAGATCGACGGATCACTTGAAGTAAAGGTGATGGGAACGGCCAGCGTTGTGCCGGAAACGGTCTGCACGGAGGCGGCGAAGGTCAGCGTGCCGCCGAGGGCCAGAGATGCGTTGGCGGTGGGAGAGAGGTTGATCTTTCCGGCAAAAAGTGGTGGGCCAGCCTTTGAGCCGCCGCCGCAGCCGACGATGCTCCAGAGAGAAAGAATAACGACTGCCAATCGCACACCGCTCGAACCGAACCTACCCATGCATCCTCATTTTGTGTAATCGCCCTCAGACGATCATTCGCGTCCCAGCGTGACACAAACGCCATCGGGATACTGAATGAATTTGGAAAACTTGTAGTTTAGAGGGTGGGGCCAGAATCGGCAAGCGCCGAGGAACTGACCCGTGCAACGCACGAAACCGAGTACGCTCAGTGGGATGCAAAAAGACCGGTTGACGATGTTTGCAGCGAGTTGCTATAGTAGTTTGGTTCCGCGAGTTCATCCAGGCTTGTTGTGAGCTGCGTGTGTCCTGTGGCAGTGTGTGCGGAGACGGCAGCAGAGCTGTTGAAAAACGCGTTTCCGGGACTGAGTAGAACCGGAAACATTCCTCGCTGAAACGTACCTGCGGCGCCTTCCGCCCTTATGCGGAAGGACATGCAGGGCAAGGCTGGCGAAACGGAGTGCCCCCGGAATTTGGCCGGGCGCCACCGTCGGCAGCGTAAGTCTTAACGGGAATCCAGAATCTCTCGTCAGCGCGCGTGTGAGTGTTGCGCAAAGCGACGAGAAGTAATGGCCGGTTGTGAGCGGTCATGCCCACGGATGCGCAATCCGAAACTGTGGATTTGAAGCCGCCTGTGAGTGCGGCAAGGAGTGGCGAGCGTGCCTACGTTTAACCAGTTAGTAGCTCAGGGGCGGAAGCGGCCCCGGTACAAAACGGCTAGTCCGGCGCTGCAGGGATGTCCGCAGAAGCGCGGTGTATGCACGCGCGTGTACACGCAGACCCCCAAGAAGCCGAACTCTGCGTTGCGGAAGGTGGCGCGTGTGCGCCTGACGAACGGCATTGAGGTTACGACGTACATCCCGGGAGTCGGACACAACCTGCAAGAGCACTCGATTGTGCTGATCCGCGGAGGCCGCGTGAAGGATCTGCCGGGCGTCCGCTATCACGTGATCCGGGGGACGCTGGATGCGGTGGGTGTTGCCAATCGCATGCAGGGACGGTCGAAGTACGGAGCGAAGCGGCCCAAGAAGGGCTAGGGATTAAGTGGCCAGTTGTCAGTGGCCGGTAGTTAAGCTCTCGCTAGAAGCCAAGAGCTAGGAGCTAGAAGCTGAATGCCTCGTAAAGGACATATCGCAAAGCGGACGGTGCCGGCCGACGCAGTGTACGGGTCGGACCTGGTGACAAAGTTCATCAACTCGATGATGTGGCAGGGAAAGCGGTCGACGGCGGAGGGCATCTTCTATGAAGCCCTGACGAAACTGGAGTCGAAGGGCGGCGACGAGGCCATCAAGTTGTTCAAGAAGGCCGTTGAAAATACCAAACCCTTGCTCGAGGTAAAGACGCGCCGCGTCGGTGGCGCTAACTATCAGGTGCCGGTCGAGGTCAATGCCGACCGCCGGACGTCGCTGGCGATCCGCTGGATCATCACGTATGCGCGGGCGCGTGGTGAGAAGGGAATGGTCGACAAGTTGAGTAATGAGTTGCTCGATGCTGCGAACAGCCGCGGCGCCGCCATCAAGAAAAAAGAGGATGTGCATCGCATGGCGGAAGCGAACAAGGCGTTTGCGCATTACCGGTGGTAACCCAGCGTTTGGCTGTTGGCCATGAGTTCCTGGAGAGCGGGTTGGCCTAAGGCTGAGAGCTAGATTTCGGAGCCCAGAAAGAGTAAGTCGTGCCAAGAACAGTTCCATTAGAGCGTTGCAGAAACATCGGCATCATGGCGCACATCGATGCCGGGAAGACCACTACGACCGAGCGCATCCTGTTCTATACGGGCAGGACGCATCGCATCGGCGAAGTGCATGAAGGCACTGCGACCATGGACTGGATGGAGCAGGAGCAGGAGCGCGGCATTACGATTACGTCCGCGGCGACGACCTGTACCTGGCGCGACATCCGCATCAACATTATTGATACACCCGGCCACGTAGATTTCACGGCTGAGGTGGAGCGTTCGCTGCGCGTGCTCGACGGCGCGGTTGCGGTATTTGACGCCGTTCACGGTGTGCAGCCACAGTCCGAAAAAGTGTGGCGCCAAGCGGATAAATATGGCGTCCCGCGAATTTGCTTCATTAACAAGATTGACAAGATGGGTGCTGATTTTGAGCATGCCATTGATACCATCCGTAAGCGCCTCAGCGCCAAGCCCGTTGCGATTCAAATTCCCATTGGACAAGAAGACAAGTTCAAAGGCGTCGTCGATCTGATGACGATGAAGGCGATCCTGTGGAAAGACGACACCATGGGCGCCGAATACATCACCGAAGAAATTCCCGCCGAGCTGAAGAAGAAAGCCGAAGCCTTCCGCGCACAACTGGTTGAAACCATCGCCGAGAATGATGACGAGATACTGCACAAGTTTCTCGAGGGCGAAGAGATTTCCGCGGATGAGCTCAAGAAGTCGCTGCGCAAGTCGACAATCGAACTGAAGCTATTCCCGGTTGTGGTCGGAACGGCGTTCAAGAATAAAGGCGTGCAACCGCTGCTCGATGCCGTGGTGGATTACCTGCCTTCACCGCTCGACGTTGGAGAGACTCACGGGAAGAATCTGAATAACGGTCAGGAAGTTTCGCGCAAGCCGGACGACAAAGAGCCGTTTTCCGCGTTGGCGTTCAAGATCATGGCTGATCCGTTTGTCGGTCAGTTGACGTTTATCCGCGTTTACTCCGGGCAGTTGAAGACCGGCGACTCGGTGCTGAATGTGCGCACGGGGAAAACTGAGCGCATTGGGCGTCTGCTGAAGATGCACGCCAATAAGCGCGAAGAGATCAGTGAAATTCTGGCTGGTGATATCTGCGCGGCGGTCGGTCTAAAGAACGTTTCGACCGGCGACACGATCTGCAACGATGCTCATCCAATCGCACTCGAATCGATCGAGTTCGCGGCGCCAGTGATTTCGGTCGCAGTCGAGCCCAAGACCAAAGCTGACCAGGAAAAGATGGGCATGGCGCTGGGACGCCTCGCTCAGGAAGATCCCACCTTCAAGGTTCACACCGATCCCGACAGCGGACAGACGATCATCAGCGGTATGGGTGAACTGCATCTGGAAATCATTGTCGACCGCATGATGCGCGAGTACAAGGTCGAGGCGAATGTCGGCAAGCCGCAGGTCGCGTATCGCGAGACGATTCGCAAGCACTCCGAAGCCGAGGGCAAATACATCCGGCAGACGGGCGGCCGCGGCCAGTATGGTCACGCGAAGATTTATCTCGACCCTCAACCACCGGGGACCGGCTATGAGTTTGTGAATGAGATTGTGGGCGGTTCGGTGCCGAAGGAATTCATCAAGCCGATTGACCAGGGCATTCAGGAAGCACTCGAAGGCGGAGTGCTGGCCGGATATCCGATGGTGGACGTGAAGGCGACGCTGTTCGACGGCAGCTATCACGACGTCGACTCGAACGAAATGGCATTCAAGATCGCCGGCTCGATGGCATTTAAGGAGGCGGCCCGCAAGGCTTCTCCGGTGCTGCTGGAGCCTGTGATGGCGGTCGAAGTTGTGACGCCGGAGGATTATGCCGGTGTGATTATGGGCGACCTGAGCTCGCGTCGTGGACGCATTGAAGGCATGGAGCATCGCGCGGGATCACAGGTGATCAAGGCGATCGTTCCGCTGGCCGAGATGTTCGGTTATGCGACGCATATGCGTTCGTCGACGCAGGGTCGTGCAGAATACTCGATGCACTTTGCGCGGTATGAAGAAGCTCCTCGGTCGGTAGCGGAGGAGATCATCGCAAAGGTGCAGGGAACGGCGAAATAGCTAACAGTTTTTGCCGACGGGACGCCCGCGTGACGTCGGCGCTACGAGGAAAAGGAAATGGCGAAAGAGAAATTTGAACGGACAAAGCCGCACTGCAACGTAGGGACGATTGGTCACATTGATCACGGCAAGACGACGCTGACGGCGGCGATCACGAAGGTTCTGTCGAAGAACAATCCGAACATCAAGTTCCGGTCGTTTGATTCGATTGACAACGCACCGGAAGAGAAGGCGCGCGGAATCACGATCGCGACGGCGCACGTCGAGTACGAGACCAAGAACCGCCACTACGCGCACGTGGATTGTCCGGGCCACGCCGACTACATCAAGAACATGATCACGGGAGCGGCGCAGATGGATGGCGCCATTCTGGTGGTGGCGGCGACTGACGGTCCGATGCCGCAGACGCGGGAGCACGTGCTGCTGGCGCGCCAGGTGGGTGTGCCGTACATCGTGGTTGCGCTGAACAAGTGCGATGCGGTGGATGATCCTGAGTTGCTGGATCTGGTTGAACTGGAAGTGCGCGAGTTGCTGAAGGGGTATGGATTCCCGGGAGACGATGCGCCGGTGATTCGCTTGTCGGCACTGGGCGCGTTGAACGGCGAAGAGAAGTGGGAGAAGCAGGTGGACGCGCTGATGGACGCGGTGGACAAGAGTGTGCCGCAGCCGGCGCGTGAACTGGACAAGCCGTTCCTGATGCCGATCGAAGATATCTTCTCGATCTCGGGCCGCGGCACGGTTGTCACAGGCCGCATCGAGCGCGGGAAGATCAAGGTGGGCGAGGAAGTGGAAATCGTCGGCTTCCGCGAGACGCGCAAGACAGTCGTCACGGGCGTGGAAATGTTCAAGAAGCAGTTGGATGAAGGCATGGCGGGTGACAACGCCGGCTTGTTGCTGCGCGGTATTGGCAAAGACGACGTGGAGCGCGGCATGGTGCTGGCGAAGACGGGATCGATCACGCCGCACACGAAGTTTAAGGCGTCGGTGTACATCCTGACGAAGGAAGAGGGCGGGCGGCATACGCCGTTCTTCAAGGGATACCGTCCGCAGTTCTATTTGAGAACGACGGACGTGACGGGAGTAGCGGAGTTGCCGGCGGGCACGGAAATGGTGATGCCGGGCGACAACGTGGAATTGGTGATCGAGTTGATCACGCCGGTGGCGATGGAGAAGGGCTTGCGCTTCGCGATTCGTGAAGGCGGCCACACGGTAGGATCAGGCGCGATCGCCGAGATTGTTCAGTAAGAGCAGCGCGGCTTGCAGCTACTAGCTAAAGCGGCAGTGCGTAGGCTCGGAATTGTTTGCCTACAACGTGGTGGTTTATGGAATGGCTGTTTGAGGCAATTTGTGAAATGGGATTTCTTCTGCGGGAGTCAGTTGCGGGAGGTCTGACTGGGTGGATGAGGAAGTAAACGCCGAGCCCAGAGGCGAGGTTGTTTGAGCTGAAGGCTGAGAGCTAAAAGCAAAGCTTAGGAGCTGTTTTCATGCCCCGAGAAATCGTGACGTTACAGTGCGGTGATTGCAAAGAGCGGAACTATTCGACAACGAAGAACCGCAAGACGACGACCGAGCGGCTGGAATTCAAGAAATTCTGCCGTCGTTGCCGCAAGCACACCGCCCATAAAGAAGTGAAATAGTCGCGAGCCGCGAGCCCTGAGCCGCGAGGAAAATCCTCGGGACTCGGGACCACGGGCTCGGGACTCAAAACAGGGGCGTAAGCTCAACGGTTAAACTGTCGGTCTCCAAAACCGAACTTGGGGGTTCGAATCCCTCCGCCCCTGCCAGAGTTTTGGAACAGAAGCGCGAAGGTCAGGAGTACGGATGTCAGTCGAGACGAAGAAAATGGCGAATTCAATTGTGGCAGCCGGTGGCAACTTTGGGGGCCGGCTGAAGTCCTGGCCCGACAAGATCAAGGGCTTCTACAACGACGTGCGCACCGAGATGCGCAAGGTCACGGCACCCACACTCAAGGAGGTTCGCGCGACGACGACCGTGGTGATTATCACTGTCTTCATTTTCGCGGTGTACTTCGGGATCATCGATTTCATCATTCAACACGGCGTAACCGCCTTGTTCCGGGCATTCCGGGCGCATTACTAACGCCGACAGGGTGGGAAGAAGCGAACTCTATGCAGGACGAAGAAAAAAACGAAGTGCAGGCGGGCGCAGAAACGGCGCCTCAGCCTCCTGCGGAAGGCGCAACCGCCACCGCCGAGGCCCCGCGCAATCCCAACATGAAGTGGTACATCATCCACTCTTATTCGGGATTTGAACGCAAGGTGAAGGAATCGCTCGAGTCGCGCGTACAGGCGTTTGGCCTGCAGGACAAGATCGGCAAAGTGCTGATCCCAACCGAGTCGGTCACCGAAGTCCGCGGCGGCAAGAAGTACACCTCCGAACGCATGTTCTATCCCGGCTATGTACTGGTCGAAATGGACATGGACGATCACGTCTGGCACGTGGTGAAGTCCACACCGCGTGTCACGGGTTTCGTCGGCACCGGACAACAGCCAACGCCGCTCTCGGAAGAGGAAGTTCAGCACATCGTCTACAAGGTTGAGGACAGCCGCGAGAAGCCGAAGCTCAAAGTCAAGTTTGAGAAGAACGAGTCGGTGCGCATTACCGAGGGCCCATTCGCCAGCTTCACCGGCGTAGTCGACGAAGTGAACGAAGACCGCGAGACGCTGAAGGTGATGGTCACGATCTTCGGGCGCTCGACCCCGGTCGAGTTGGAGTTCAACCAGGTGGAGAAAGTCGCGTAAGGATTTGGTTATTGGGTAATTTTGAAATTTGGTAATTGAAATCCCGCGACTGCAGCGGTCCAAATTACCAAAATACCCGACTCCAAAATTACAAAATTGTGCAGGAAGCCTTGGCTAGAAGCTAAAGGGCTAGAAGCTAAAGGGCTAGAAGCTAGGAGCTAAAGCAGTGGCAAAAAAGGTGACAGGTTACGTAAAACTCCAGATCGCCGCCGGTAAGGCGACTCCGGCGCCTCCAGTGGGCCCGGCGCTCGGCCAGGCGCAGATCAACATTATGGAGTTCTGCAAGCAGTTCAACGCCAGAACCAGCCAGAAGGAGATGGAAGGGCTGATCATCCCGGTCGTCGTTAGCGTTTATAACGACCGCTCCTTCACCTTCATCACCAAGACGCCTCCCGCGTCCATTCTGTTGAAGCGCGCTGCCGGCATCGCCAAAGGATCGGGTACTCCGAACAAAGACAAAGTCGGCAAGGTGACGGCGAAGCAGGTCGAAGACATTGCCAAACAGAAGATGCCCGACCTGAACGCCGCTTCGATCGAAACAGCGATCAAGAGCGTCCGCGGAACCGCGCGTTCCATGGGTATCGAGGTTGTTGGATAGCTGCGAGGAAGGGTGCGGCTTTTGCCGTGCCGTCAGCGCTACCTTAAGATTGGGACTTTGGCCCCTGAGGTTTGCTGGAAGCAATGAGTCGAAAACACCACGGCTCTTCGATTCAACGGCGAGCGGTGGGAGACAAGGAGCAGTAATGAGCAAAAAAGAAGGTAAGAACATCGCCAAGGCGCACGCAACCGTAGAAAAGCGCCCCTATGTTCTGCAGGACGCAGTTCCTCTCCTGCAGAAGGTGAAATACGCCAAGTTCGACGAGACTGTTGAAGTCACGTTGCGGCTGGGAGTCGATCCCAAGCACGCCGACCAGATGGTTCGCGGCACAGTTGTCCTGCCGCATGGACTGGGCAAGTCGAAGAAAGTTCTGGTCATCGCGACCGGCGACAAGATCAAAGAAGCCGAAGCAGCCGGTGCCGATTTTGCTGGCGGGGAAGAGATGGTCGAAAAGATCCAGAAGGAAAACTGGACCGACTTCGATGCCCTGATCGCCACTCCTGACGTGATGAAATCCGTCGGGCGTCTCGGAAAAGTGCTTGGCCCGAAGGGCCTGATGCCAAACCCGAAGACCGGTACGGTCACGTTCGACGTGGGTAAGGCTGTGCAGGAAGTAAAGGCCGGCAAGGTCGAATTCCGTACCGACAAGACCGCGCTTGTCCACTGCCCGGTTGGCAAGATTTCGTTCACG
>Ga0335085_10003510_pt1 | contig 27051 bp, 37 predicted proteins | sample Lox_Sample_45_FD_206712 | JGI IMG/M metagenome (GOLD analysis project Ga0335085, IMG submission 206712) | Soil microbial communities from Loxahatchee National Wildlife Refuge, Florida, United States - Lox_Sample_4.5 | ecosystem: Environmental > Terrestrial > Soil > Wetlands | place: USA...
TAGCCGAAGTTCAACAGCACCTTGATCCCTCAACCGTTCGGGCAGTGGCTTTGGGCAACACCGCCGGGCTGAGCCGCGGTGGCAAGGTGCGTGCCACCGGAGCATCCATCAGCGTGCCCGTCGGGGATGCCGTACTCGGGCGTCTTCTCGACGCGGTCGGCGAGCCCGCCGATCTTGGACCGCCCCTTCCTGCCGATACCGAATATCGTCCGATCCACGCGCCGGCCCCCGCGATCGACCGGCTCGGCGCTAATCTCGAAATTTTTCATACCGGCATCAAAGTCATCGATCTGCTAGCCCCTCTGGTGACAGGTGGCAAAGCTGCCATGTTTGGCGGCGCCGGCGTCGGCAAGACCGTGCTGATCATGGAATTGATCCGCACCACCGTCGAGCGGCATTCAGGTATCTCGGTCTTTGCCGGTATCGGCGAACGTTCGCGCGAAGGCCATGAACTTCTGCTCGAACTCAAGCAGTCGGGCGTCCTGGCACGCACCGCACTGGTCTTCGGCCAGATGAATGAGCCGCCCGGCGCTCGCTGGCGCGCCGGATTGACCGCGCTCGCCATCGCCGAGCACTTCCGTGATGCGGCACATGAAAACGTACTCCTGCTCATCGATAACGTTTATCGGTTGGTGCAGGCCGGCAGCGAGGTGTCGGGCTTGCTTGGCCGGCTGCCGTCGCGCGTCGGCTATCAACCCACACTTGCAAGCGAGATCGCCGAACTGGAGGAACGCATCGCGTCGGTGGCCGGCGCGGCCATCACCTCGATTCAAGCGGTCTACGTTCCGGCGGACGATTTTACTGATCCCGCGGTCGCTGAGATCTTCAGTCATCTCGATTCCTCGATCGTGCTCTCGCGCGACATGGCGAGCGAGGGCATGTATCCCGCGGTCGACCCCCTCGGGTCGACGTCGACCTTGCTTGATCCGCGGCTTGTCGGCGAGACGCATTACCGGACCGCGCAGGATGTCCGCAAAACGATCGCCCACTACCGCGACCTTCAGGAGATTATCGCGCTTCTCGGTATCGAAGAGCTGAGCGCGGCTGATCGGCAGGCGGTCAAGCGTGCCCGGCATTTGATGCGTTTTCTGACCCAGCCCTTTATGGTCACCGTCGCTTTCACCGGCAAACCCGGGCGCGCCGTCGAACTCGACGACACGCTGGCTGGCTGTCGCGCGATTCTGGACGGCGAAGCCGATCATTGGGCCGAGAGTTCGCTTTACATGGTCGGCGGTCTTGATGAAGCCCGGCAGCGTGAAACCCTGGCCACGAAGGGCGCGAAATGAAGCTCACCGTAGCGACGCCTCTTGCGATAATCGCCGAAGCCGACGACGTCGCGCATCTACGGGCCGAAGATGACACAGGCGCTTTCGGCATCCTGCCGGACCATGCCGATTTCCTGACGGCGCTTGCGTTGTCCGTCGTGAGTTGGCGCGACCAGCGCGGCACCGAACATCATCTCGCGGTCCGCGGCGGCATGCTCGAAGTGCGTGGCGGCGACGCGATCACGATCGCCACCCGGGAAGCGGTCGCCGATGACGATCTGCACCGCCTCGAAACCGACGTGCTCGCGACGTTCAAGCGCCGGACCGAAGAAGAGCTTACGGCGCGCACCGATGCGCAACGTCTTTATCTCGCGGCCATCCGCCAGATCTACCGCTTTCTCAAGTCCGAGCGTCCGCCTTCGGTGCCGGGCGGGCGCGGCGACCTTTTACAAGAAGGTCTCGAGCAATGACGCAGCAGCGCGAGAACCATGAACGATTGGAAGAGGCCGTCAGAACGCGGCAAAAGCGACGCGAGCGGTGGCAGCGCGAGGGCGAGCGGTCGCTCGGTCAGAACCTCGCAATGATCGGCGCGCTCGGCTGGACCATCGTCCTGCCGATCTTGATCGGCATCTTCGCGGGCCGCTGGCTTGACCGACACTTCGACACCGGAATCTTCTGGACGCTCGGTCTACTGGTGGCTGGTCTCGCCATCGGCTGTGCATTTGCCTGGCAGAGGATGTACAGCGAATGACCCTCGCAGGCTCGATCCCCAACCCTGGCCTGACGCTGATGTTGGGGTTTGCCGGATCTTTATTCGGTTTCCTTTATTTTGCGGCACTGAGGCGAACCGCCGCGCTCGTTAGCGAGGGACGAAATTGGTTTGGCCCTCTCGCCTTCACGCTGGGTCGCGTCGGTGCCGCAGTCGTCTTTTTTGGTATTGCCGCACAGGTCGGTGCCGCTTCTCTGCTCACTGCCTTTATCGGGTTTTTGTTGGCGCGGACGATCGCGTTACGCGCGGCGCGGAGGGCTGCCTGATGCAGGGGTCGCCGCTTACCAGCGCGGTTCTTTTCCATCTGGGTCCGATCGCTATTACGCGCCCGGTCGTGACCACTTGGGCCATCATGCTGGCTTTAGCCGTCATCTGCCGGCTGGTGACGCGCCGGCTCAGGATGCAACCGGACGAACGCCAGGCGGTGCTCGAGATCGTCGTGACCGGAATCGAACAGCAGATCAAAGAGGTGATCCGCAAGGACGCAAGACCTTTTCTGCCTATGCTTGGGACCCTCTTTATCTTTCTGGTGGTGGCCAATCTCAGCGGCGTATTGCCTGGCGTCGAAGCCCCGACTAGCAAGATTGAGACCCCGGCGGCTCTGGCGCTCATCGTGTTTTTCTCCGTGCATTATTTCGGCATTCGTTCGCGCGGGCTTGGCGGCTATCTCTCCAGCTTTGCTGAGCCAAAACTCATCATGCTGCCGCTTAATATTCTGTCGGAAGTTACGCGAACGTTCTCACTAATGGTGCGCCTGTTCGGCAATGTCATGAGCGGCGAGTTCATTATCGCCCTGGTCGTTGCGCTCGCCGGCCTCTTTGTCCCGATCCCGCTCATGGTCCTCGAAATTCTGGTCGGCATTGTACAAGCCTACATCTTCACCGTGCTCGCAACCGTGTTCATCGGCGCTGCGGTCGGCGGCGATAAGGAAGGATAAAGGAGGTTCCATGGACGCCAAGACCATTTCGATCATCTGCGCGGCCATCGCGGTTTCCATAGGTTCGATCGGTCCGGCATTGGCGGAGGGCCGTGCGGTCGCCGCGGCGATGGACGCCATTGCACGTCAACCCGAGGCGAGCGGCACCATCTCTCGCACGCTGTTCGTCGGGCTGGCGATGATTGAGACAATGGCGATCTATTGCCTGGTGGTGGCGCTACTGCTGCTGTTCGCTAATCCATATACAGGGTGAGCGATGCGTCTCGACTGGTGGACCATAGGTCTCCAGACCGTCAATTTTGCCGTCCTGGTCTGGCTGCTGCACCGCTTTCTATATAAGCCGGTGCTCGGCATGATCGATGCACGCCGGGCTGAGATCCAGCGTCAATACGATGATGCCGAAGCAACAAAAGACAGGGCAAAGGCGTATCTGGCCGGCGTTGAAGCCGAGCGCGCCGGCATAGCCGCAGAGCGGGAGGCTGCGCTCAAAACCGCAACGTCGCAGGCCCAGGAGATGGCGGAAGCTCGCCGCAGCCGTGCTGAGCGCGACGCCCAGGAGCTGATCGACAGTGCGCGCAAGACGCTGGCCTCAGAGCGTGAGCAGGCGCTTGCCGAAGCGCAGCGTATTGCTCTCGACCTCGGCGCTGATTTCGCCCAACGGCTGCTGGCGCAGGTGCCGATGCAGCTTCGTGCCGAAGCATGGATCGAACGCATCGAACAACACATCGACGCGCTTCCGAAGCCGGAACGCGATGCGCTTATTCAGCAGTTCAGCGAGGACAATTCTCTGACGGTTGTCTCGGCGGCAACCCTCTCCGCTCCGACGGCGGAGAAATGGCGAGAGCGCCTGTGCCATCTGTTCGGTAAGCAGATTGCCATTGTGTTCAACGTAGACCCACGGCTTATTGCCGGCGCAGAACTTCATTTCCCCACCGCTGTTTTGCGCTTCACTTGGCAGAATGCGCTCGCCGCCGCGCGATCGGAGGTCGGTGCTCATGCCAACGCTCACTGACGACCTCCATGAATGGCTGCAAGGCAGCCGCCAGCGTCTCGGCACCCTGGCCCTCGAACCGCAGCTCGAACAAATCGGCCGGGTGGTTCAGGTGGGTGATGGCGTGGCGACGGTGCGGGGATTGCCCGAAACCCGGCTTGACGAATTGCTGGTTTTCGAAGGTGACGTGCAAGGTCTCGCGGTCGATCTCGATGAAGAGACGATCGGCTGTGTTTTGCTGGGTGAAACAAGCGGCATTTCGGCCGGTAGTGTCGTGCATCGCAGCGGAAAGGTCGCGCGTGTGCCGGTCGGCGATCTGTTGTTGGGTCGCGTCGTAGATGCGCTGGGCGTGCCGCTTGACGGAGGTGGGCCGATCGAAACCACGCAATTCTCCCCTGTCGAGCAACCGGCGCCGACAATCGTGCAACGGGCCCTGGTCACCAGACCTTTGGCAACTGGACTCCTGGTTATCGATGCGATGATTCCGCTGGGCAGAGGCCAGCGGGAACTCATCATTGGCGATCGAGAAACGGGCAAGACCGCCATCGCAGTCGACAGCATCATCAACCAGAAATCGAGCGATGTGATCTGCGTCTACGCCGCAGTCGGCCAGAAGGCTTCATCAGTCGCTCGCGTGATCGAGGCGGTGCGCCGGTACGGGGCACCCGGGCGATGCATTTTCGTGGTTGGCGAAGCCAACGCGGCGCCGGGTCTTCAGTGGCTCACGCCCTACTCTGCTTGCTCGATGGCCGAGTATTTTATGGCGCGCGGGCGCGACGTGCTTCTGGTGATCGACGATCTCACCAAACACGCAGCGGCTTACCGGCAAGTTTCACTGCTGCTGCGCCGGGCCCCGGGACGCGAGGCGTATCCTGGCGATATCTTCTACATCCATTCGCGTCTGCTCGAACGCGCCGCGAAACTCGCACCCGAACGGGGCGGCGGCTCATTAACAGCGCTGCCAATCGCTGAAACTCAGGCGGGCAATATCAGCGCCTATATTCCGACCAATCTCATCTCGATCACCGACGGTCAAATCTATCTGGATCCGCGGCTCTTTTACGAAGACCAAAAGCCGGCGGTCGACGTTGGCAAGAGCGTGTCGCGCGTCGGCGGCAAGACCCAAGCCCCCGTCCTCAAGTCCGTATCAGAAAGCCTGCGGCTCGAATACGCGCAGTTTCTTGAGCTGGAGGTATTTACTCGCTTCGGCACGATGGTGGACGAGCGCACCCGCAAAGTAATCGAGCACGGCAGGCGCATCCGCGCTGTGCTCGGGCAGCGTCAATTCGCTCCACTATCGCTTGGCGAACAGGTGGCGTTACTTTGCGCCCTCGGCGACGGCGTGCTCGATGCGGTACCACTCGATCGGATCGACGCATTTCGGGCGGAACTGGCACCTTGGCTTGCCGCGCATTGTTCCGAAGTGCTGTCGCTTGACGACCGCGCCGAAGCCCTGTCGGACGATCTTCGCGCGCATCTCAGGACGGCGCTGCTCGCTCTGTCCCGCTCCATCACGGCGTCGGCAACGCCGGAGATACGGCTGTGACGCGTCTGGCCGAACTTCGCGGGCAGATCGCCAGCATGGACGAACTGCTGGACATTGTCGGAGCGATGCGTTCGCTCGCCGGCATGCGATTGCAGGAAGCGCAACGCGCCTTGCCCGGCATCCGCCGCTACGCCGAATCGATGGCCGCCGCAATCGGTGCGGGACTTCTTGTTATGCCACAGCCAATACCGGAAAGACGATCTGAACGCGGGCAAGAAGCGCTCATTCTCTGCGGCGCGGAGCATGGTTTTGTCGGCGGGTTCAATGAAAGACTGATCGAAGCGGCCGAAGCAGTTCTGAAACCATCCGATCTGCTCTTTGTGCTGGGCAGTCGCGGCGCGGAAATTGCGCTTGAACGAGGCCGTAAAGTCGTCTGGTCCAGCCCGATGGCGAGCCGGCTGGCGGGCGCGCCTGACGTGATCAACCATCTTACCAACGAGCTCTATACCCGCATTTTGCGAGGGGAGATTTCCCGCGTCGAAGTGATGTTCGGCCGTTACCATCAGGCCGGGGCCGCGACCATCGAGCGCCACCTGCTGCTCCCGCTGGACATGCAAGCATTGGCCGCAACACAACCCCGCCAGGCGCCGCTTCACAACCTCGAGCCACGACTGCTCATCGAAAAGCTGATGGCCGAATATGTGTTCGCGCTGCTGACAGGCGCCGCGGTGGAATCGATCGCGAGCGAGAACGCCGCACGATTCGCGGCAATGGAATCGGCGCGCGACAACGTCACCAAGAAGCTTTCGCAATTGCGCCAAACCGCCCGTCAGGCGCGACAAAGCGAGATCACATCGGAATTGCTCGATCTGATCACCGGCGCTGAAGCAAATGCCAACCGAGACAGGTCCGCCGCTCACTTGGTCAATCCGCCTAAAACATAAGCAAGAGGGGGTTGAGGGCCGCCGGCTTAAGTGCTCCCGGCCCATTTAAGTTGGCGCAAAGCTTGCTACAAATGGGCTACTGCCATTGATACGGCAGGCATTTCTCGTACGAATTTGGGTGGGCCCGGGGCATGTTCGACGAAATGAGCGGGAGCGAGGGCGCGGTCCGCCCGGCCTACGCCGAGCTGTCGCAATGGCTCGGCCAAGTTCCGCCCGACGTTCTAGACTTCCGCCGCCGTGAGGCGGAGCTGTTCTTCCGCCGCATCGGCATCACCTTTGCGGTCTACGGCGACCCCGAGGCGCAGGAACGTCTGATCCCGTTCGACGTTATCCCGCGCATTATCTCGGCGGCCGAATGGCAAGTCCTGCAACGCGGTCTGGAGCAGCGCGTCAAAGCCATCAACGCTTACATCAAGGACGTTTATGGCCGCCGCGAGATCCTGAAAGCGGGCATCGTTCCCGAGGACCTGGTGTTTCAGAACCCGGTCTTCCGTCCGGAAATGAACGGGCAAAAAGTACCGCACGACATCTATGTCCACGTCGCCGGCATCGACATCATCCGCGTCGACGCCGACAATTTTTATGTACTTGAGGACAATGCCCGCACGCCCTCAGGCGTCTCTTACATGCTGGAAAACCGCGAGATCATGCTGCGGCTCTTTCCGGAATTATTCTCGCGCTATCGCGTGGCGCCGGTCGAGAATTACCCGGACGAGCTATTGGCAACGCTGAAGTCGATCGCGCCGCCGACCGCTTCCGCCGAGCCGACAGTCGTGCTGCTCACGCCGGGCGTCTACAATTCCGCCTATTACGAGCATTCTTTTCTGGCCGATAAGCTCGGCGTCGAACTGGTCGAAGGTCGCGATCTCGTCGCCAAAAGCGACGTCATCTACATGCGCACGACCGAAGGCTTAAAGCGCGTCGACGTGATCTATCGCCGGATTGACGACGACTTCCTCGATCCGCTGGTGTTTCGTCCCGATAGCTCGCTCGGCGTACCCGGCCTGATGTCGGCCTATCAGGCGGGCAATGTCACGCTCGCAAACGCGGTCGGAACCGGGGTCGCGGATGACAAGGCGGTCTACAGCTACATGCCGGAGATCGTGAAATTCTACTTGGGCGAAGAGCCGCTTCTGAAGAACGTACCAACGTGGCGCTGCCGCGAGACCGACCATCTCGCTTATGTGCTCGACCATCTGGAAGAACTGGTGGTGAAGGAAGTGCACGGTTCCGGCGGCTACGGCATGTTGATCGGTCCGAAGGCCGACAAAGCTTCGATCGCGGCGTTCCGCGCCAAGCTCAAGTCTGACCCGAAAAATTTCATCGGCCAGCCGACGCTCGCGCTTTCGACCTGCCCGACCTGCGTCGAAGAGGGCATTGCGCCGCGCCATGTCGATCTGCGGCCCTTCGTGCTCTCGGGCAGCGACCGGGTTCGCATTGTGCCAGGCGGACTGACACGGGTGGCTTTGAAGAAGGGCTCCCTCGTCGTCAATTCCAGCCAGGGCGGCGGCACCAAGGACACCTGGGTGTTGGACGGATAAGCTAAAACATGCTCTCCCGCACGGCTGATAACCTCTTCTGGCTCGCCCGTTACGTCGAGCGCGCGGAATATCTCGCGCGCATCCTCGATACCACCTACCGGCTCACGGCCCTGCCGCTGGCTTACGTCGGCACCTCGAACGAATGGGAATCCGCGGTCGCTACCGCCGGCTGCGCCAGCGCTTTCTTCGCGACCTATTCGGAAGCAAACGAGGAGACTGTCACCGAATTTCTGGCGTTCTCGACCAGCAATCCGTCTTCGATTCGCAACTGCATCGAAACGGCGCGGTTGAACGCGCGTTCGGTACGAACCGCGTTGACGATCGAGATGTGGGACGTGATCAACAGCGCCTGGCTCGAGCTCAAGAAGTGGGGCAATGGTCCGCGTTCGCGGGAAGAGTTCGCACGCTTCCTGCGCTGGGTGCAGGAATCATCGCTCCGGTTCGATGGATCGGCCTACCGCACAATGCTGCGCAACGACGCCTACTGGTTCTCAAGGCTCGGCGTTTACATCGAACGCGCGGACAACACTGCGCGCATCCTCGACGTCAAATACCATTTATTGCTGCCGGAGCATGAACGGGTCGGCGGACCGCTCGACTACCATCAATGGGCCTCGATTCTCCGTTCGGTGTCGGCACTCACGGCGTATCACTGGGTCTATCGCGAGAACGTCAAGCCGTGGCTTGTCGCCGATCTCCTGATGCTCAAGGACGAGATGCCGCGCTCGCTGGCGAGCTGTTATGAGAATCTCGTGCAAAATCTCGACCGCATCGCTAACGCCTACGGCCGCCAAGGCAATGCGCAGCGTCAGGCGCGCGCGGTCCGGGGGCGACTGCAAAACGCCCGGATCGAGGAGATCTTCCAGACCGGATTGCACGAGTTCATCGACGATTTCGTCGAGGACAATAACAAGCTCGGAACTGCCATAGCGCAGCAATATCTGATGTGAGGGACGACAGACGACGGAGGACAGAACGCCCTCAGATCGTCTATGATCCGCGCTCTGTCCTCCGTCGTCCGTCCTCTATCTTGCAATATGCGCCTTCGCATCGCCCACAGCATTGTCCGTCGCTACGATCCGCCCGCGGCCGGCGCAATCCAGGTGCTGCGGTTGACGCCACGCAACCACGATGGCCAATACGTGATCGGCTGGCGCATCGATGTATCGACCGACGCGCGGCTTAACGCGCACGAGGACGCCTTCGGCAATCTGACCCACGTATTTACAGCGGATGGACCGCTGGAGACGTTGAGCATCAACGTCGATGGCGAGGTCGAGACGCAGAATACCGAGGGAGTGGTGCGCGGCACCGTCGAGCGGTTTCCGCCGAGCCTGTTCCTGCGCGACACGCCATTGACACAGGCCGATGAGCGCATCCGCAAATTCGCCGATGAGACCCGTCCCGAAGACGGATACGACGCACTCGCGCACCTTCACGCACTTATGCACCGGTTGCACGAAGAGCTGCCGCATGACCACAGCGCGCCGCAAGAAGCCGCGACGGCGGTCGAGGTTTTTGCCCGCAAGCGGGGCGTCGCCCGCGACTTGACGCACATCTTCATCGGCGCGGCGCATAGCTTTGCGATCCCGGCACGCTACATTGCCGGATATCTTTGCGCCGACAATGCCGTTGAGCAGCACGGCGGTCACGCTTGGGCGGAAGCTTTCGTGTCCGGCCTCGGTTGGGTTGGCTTTGACGCGGTCCACTGTATTTGCCCGACCGAGGCGTACGTTCGGGTCGCGGTCGGGCTCGACGCTCTCGGCGCGGTACCGGTGCGCGGAACCCGCTATGGCGCCGGCGACGAGAAGCTCGCAGTCGCCATCAAAGTCGATCAGTGAGCGGCCCAAGCCGGCCCGGCATTGCCGCAGGCGGACCGCCCCTATTATAAGGACCGCGTTGGGGGAGCGAGAAAATCGATGACGTACTGTTGCGGCATTCTTGTGCGCGAAGGCTTGGTGATGTTCGCCGATACGCGCACCAATGCCGGTGTCGACAACATCGCGACCTTCCGCAAGCTGCATGTCTTTAAGGACCCGGGAAAGCGGATCATGGCGATCGCTTCGGCCGGCAACCTTTCCATCAGTCAGTCAGTGGTGAGCATCCTCACCGAAGGCTACGACAATCCCGAGACCGGCGAGCATGAAACGCTAATGAACGCGCCGAGCATGTTCCAGGCCGCCCAGCGCGTGGGACACGTGATCCGCACCATCCATGCCACCGAAGGCAAGGCGCTGGAATCGTCCGATGTGTCGTTCGACGTTTCCTTCCTGTTTGGGGGCCAGATCGCCGGCGAACGGATGCGGCTGTTTATGATCTACTCGGCCGGCAATTTCATCGAGGGCACGACCGACACGCCCTATCTGCAGATCGGCGAGCATAAGTACGGAAAGCCGGTGCTCGACCGCGCGATTTCGTACGGCATGGACCTTTATGACGCGCTCAAGGTCGGCCTCGTGTCCATCGATTCGACCATGCGGTCGAATCTCAGCGTCGGCTTGCCGATCGATCTTTTGGTCGTCCGACGAGACACTTGCGATGCGGAATTGATCTATCGCATCGAGCCGGGGGAGCCTTATTTTACGGATCTGCGGGAGCGCTGGTCAGCGGCATTGCGAGCAGCCCATATTGCGATCCCGCGACCGCCCTATACCAGCAAGCGATGATCGCCTGCTAAGTCTTATAGAACACTCGCAAAAGTTCAGCCAGCCACGCCTTGAATGGACCCTGGGCAGACGCCCCAAGGCACAAATTTACGCGGCGTTAACTTCCTGATCGAATTCACGGTCCACGGCAGCCGCACCCATCTTCGCGATCAAACCGCAAGCGAATTGCAAGCTTTTCCACCGTATCCTTCGCAGTGAACAAGAACACCGCCAAGGGCAACAGCGTGAGGGCTTCGGCGCCGCCGCAAATCGCCGAGGACGGTATACGGCCGCGTTCGGACCAAACGCGCCTGCGCCTTGTCGTGCCGATCGGCGTGATCATCGTTGTGGCGATTATTTGCATCATCGTCGCAGTGCTAAGCGCGGCGAGACGGGCGGATGAGGTCTCGCTCAATCGGGATCAACAACTGATCCGCCAGGCGATCAGCGATCGTGCGGCACACGTGCTGCAAGAAGTTGACAGCGTTGCAGAGACGCCGGACGCCACGAAGGCCATCCGCCGCGAGTACGATCCGCAATGGGTGGAGCGCCGTGCCGGCTATTGGCTGGAGACTTTTTTCGATGACGATATGGTCGTCGTGGTCGACGCTTCCGATCGGGTCGAGTATCAACGCACTCGATCCACCGTCGGTCCCGCCGCCATCGATTGGCCTGTGGAGCTTGCGGCCATTCTCGATCTCCTGCGCGGGCGTCTCGGCGCCCCACCCGGCACGGTTCCCATTGTCGGCGCGCCAGATGCGCTGCAACCCGGCCGCTTCGCCGCCATCATCGAACGTTTCGCCGGTAGACCCGCAATCGTCGCGGCCGTGGCCGTCGGCTCGGACGATGACCTTGCTTCCGGCAACGCGGGCGCACCCATCATCATCGCCGTCAAATATATCGACGCTGCCATGCTGCGAGAGATCGGCAACCAGCTGCAGCTCGGAGAGCTGCACGAAACCGACGATCCGGCCACTGGCGGGAAAAACCAGGTCGTCCCCTTTGCCGACACGCAGGGCCACGTGGTCGCGCGACTAGCATGGACGCCGAGCAGACCCGGCGGCCAAATCCTCTGGCGCGTGCTTCCTTTCATCGCCGCGGCGCTCGCCGGCTTGGTATTGCTCCTTGGCGTGATCATTTATCACATGCGGCGGACGGCACAGAAGATCACCGCGGGCGAGGCGCAGCTGCGTCACCTTGCTTTGCACGATCCGGTCTGCGGACTGCCGAACCGCATTTATTTCGGCGAGCGGCTCGAGAACATGATCGACGAAGTGCGCCGCGGCGGCCCTTCGGCGGCCGTGTTCTACGTCGACCTCGACCATTTCAAGGATGTCAACGACACGCTCGGGCACCACGTCGGCGACGAGCTCATTCTCAACGTCACGAAGCGCCTGAGCCAAGTGATGCGCGAGGAGGACTTGGTTGCTCGTCTCGGCGGCGACGAGTTCGCGATTGTCACCACGTGCGGCTCCGATTCCTATTCGCTGCAGGCGATCGCCGGACGCATTCTCGCCGCGGTCTGCGCGCCCTATGCGATCAGCGGGCACAACATCGTCATTGGCGCCTCGATCGGCATCGCGGTGATCGACCGCCGCGCCAAGGATGCCGGCGACATTTTGCGCTACGCCGACATGGCACTGTACCGGGCGAAAAACGAAGGCCGCAATCGCGCCTGCATCTACGACGCAGCGATGGACGCCGACCTGTCGCAGCGCAAGCTGCTGGAAGGCGACCTCCTGTACGCGATCAGAAACGACGGCCTCAATGCCGCCTATCAGCCGATCGTCAATGCCAGCGGCGACAAGATGATCGGCGTCGAAGCGCTGGCACGTTGGACGCATCCGACCGCGGGCGTCATCCCGCCCTCCGAGTTTATTCCGATCGCCGAGAACTCCGGCCTGATCGTCGAACTCGGCGAGTGGATGCTGCGCCGGGCTTGCCTCGACGGCAGGGAGTGGCCGGGATTGACCGTCGCGGTCAACGTCTCGCCGCTGCAGTTCCGCCGTCCGGACTTTGTCGATCTGGTCGAGCGCATCCTAAAGGAAACCAATTTCGATCCGACCCGCCTCGAACTTGAGCTCACCGAAAGCACCCTGCTCGGCAACTTGGAAATGGCGGAACTCTCGATGCTCCGCCTGAAAGCCATCGGGGTCCGCTTCGCACTCGACGATTTCGGCACCGGCTATTCGAGCCTGCAATATCTGCGACGGTTCCCGTTCGACAAGCTCAAGATCGACTCGAGCTTTGTCCGCAGCATCGAAATCGCGCCGGACGCAGCGTCCATCGTGCACGCCGTCGTCAGCCTTGGCCGCGGCCTCGGCATGAAAGTAACGGCTGAGGGCGTCGAGAGTGCGGAACAGCACCTGTTCCTGCGCGCCGCGGGCGTGCATTCGATGCAAGGCTACCGCTTCGGCCGACCCGGCCCGGCCGCGGACGTCACCTCACGGCTGGTTGCTCCCGACGATTACCGCATCGTCAACCCCGATCAGGAAATCGCGCTGGCGAGTTGAGCGTGGCCGACGGACCGCGTCGCGGCGCCCGCAAGAGGTCCTGAATCATATCAGCGCGAGCGCCCAATGGCGGGGGATGGCCTCGCTGTCTCACCTCCCTCAAGCACGTCCAGACAGGACATGAAGTCGGCAAACCTAGCCGTTCCAAGCTTCGACCGATACCGCGACTGAATTTCGATTTTGACGACGTTGGCATCGGAAAGTACGCGCTGACCTTTGCGCGTGAAATAGATCATGTTGCTGCGCCGATCGTCCGGATTGATTCGCCGTTCGATGATGCCGTCGGCCACCAGTTCATCGACGAATTGTTGCACCGCCTGTTTGGTCACGCCCATCCTGCTTTGCAGCACGGATTGGGCGGTTCCGCCGCGATCGAGATGGGGCAAGACATTCGATCGCGCTTCGGCGAACCACCTGTGGCCCTTCATCGCCATTTCGGCGTCAAATTCGGCCTTCCATACCTTCGCCAGCCGCCAGATCCGCCACCCGACATGATCAATTAACTCCGCCCTATATTCGTCAAGTGGCTTGACCATTACCAATTCCTGTGCCTTGATAGACAAGTAGCTTGACTATATGAGCGGCCCACCGGTCAGACAAGTCATCCCATTACAGGAGAGACAAGTGCCCCACATTTCATCCTCGAATGCGCCGGTCTTCAAGATTCCCGGCGCTATTGGCGTCACCTTCACCGGGCTCGCCGCGCCAAGCCGCGGGTCACTAGAAACGGCAGTCTCACGTGTCACGCTCGACCCTGGCTCGCCGGCTAAGATACATCAGTTGACCCGCGAGGAAATTCTGGTCGCCATCGCGGGTAGCGCGACCGCATCCGTAAGCGGCACCGAGATCCGCATCGATGCCGGTGACGCGCTGGTCATACCCGCGTTCACCGACTTTAGCCTCACCAATCCGCACGAAAGACTCTTCGAGGCGATCGCGATTCTGCCGGTGGGGACGCGGGCAATGATCGAGGGCGGCGAACCGTTTGCGCCGCCGTGGAGCCTCTAAGCAGATTTGGGTGGGCGACCCGCGAAGCCCGCTTGAAGAGTTCTGCGTTCGACTGCGGGCCATGCGACGCTACAATGCCGTTTGCATTGCATCGGCAACTTCGTCGTTCTATTCCATCATTCCTGTATCGTAAGAGGAGGCGCCGATGGCCGCACAGAGAATCGCATTGGTAACTGGCGCTGGCAGCGGCGTCGGCAGGAGCGCGGCGCTGGCGCTCGCGCGCGAAGGATATGCGGTCGTGCTTGCCGGCCGGCGCGCCGACAAGCTTGAAGTGGTGGCGAAAGAAGCAAACGGAACAACGTTGGTCGTACCGACCGATGTGCGCGAACCGGCATCGATCCTGGCGCTGTTTGCCAAGATCAAAGAGGCGTTCGGCCGACTCGATCTGTTGTTCAACAATGCCGGCGTCAGCATGCGCGGCATGCCGCTGGAAGACATTCCGCTGGAGCGCTGGCAGTCCGTGGTCGCCACCAATCTCACCGGCCCATTCATCTGCACGCAGGAAGCCATCAAGATCATGAAAGCGCAGGACCCGCGCGGCGGCCGGATCATCAATAACGGCTCGATCTCGGCGCATACGCCGCGCCCGGGCACCGCCGCCTACACCGCGACCAAGCACGCCATCACCGGGCTCACCAAACAGACCGCGCTCGATTGCCGCGCTTACGACATTTGCTGCGGCCAGATTGACATCGGCAACGCCGCTACGCCGCTGACGGAAAAGATGGCCGAGGGCATGCTGCAGGCGGACGGACGCACCATGCCGGAAGCGCGCATGAACGTCGACGACGTCGGCCGCGCCGTGGTCTATATGGCAAGTCTGCCGCTCGACGCCAATGTGCTGTTCATGACGGTGATGGCCAACAAGATGCCGTTCGTCGGCCGCGGCTAGATTGCGCGCATGCCGGAAGGCTGGCACGAATTTACGGTCTGAAAAATCATGCTTTAAGACAAAATTAGCCTCAACAGACTTTTAATGAACCGGCGGCACGCGGGCTCGAATCAAATTTCCGTCCAACTTGCAAACCGATGCCGCGCTCGGGCTTGACATGCCGGTAGACCAATCCGCTCTCAAGCCTGCCTCCGCAGCCCCCGTGCCCTGCAAAATCTGCGGTGGCGCGGCGTCGTTGTTTGGCGTCGTCGATTTTCACAAAGCCTGCGAAGAGACCCGCGGCTTGCGGCTGCCGCTCTCGGGCGTGGCGATTTATTACCGCCGCTGCGCGACCTGCGGCTTTCTTTTCACCGATGCGTTCGATTGCTGGACTCATGATCAGCTCAAGGAACACATTTACAACGACGACTACCACATTGTTGATCCGGACTATCGCACTGTCCGACCGCGTTCGAACGCCGATTTCGTCACCCGCCTGTGGAGCTCGATGAGGACGCAAACGCGTGTCCTCGATTACGGCGGCGGCAATGACGCGCTGTGCGCCACCTTGCGCAACAACGGCTTTGCGGCGGCGATCACCTACGATCCGATGGTGCCGCAATACGCAGAACGCCCGCCCGGCAAGTTCGATCTAGTGACATGCTTCGAGACGCTGGAGCACCTGCCCGACCCGGCCGCCGGCATCGCGCTGATCGTTGAATGTGCCGCCGACCCGGGCGTGATCGTGTACTCGACGCTCACGCAGCCGGCCAATTTTGACAAAATCGGCGTCAATTGGTGGTATGTCGGCCCGCGCAACGGCCATATTTCCATTTTCACCAAGCAAGCTCTTGCGGCCGCATGGGCTCGCCACGGCTACAAAACAATCGCCTGCAGCGACGACCTGCATCTGGCCTTTCGCACGCTGCCGCCGTTCTTTGCTCATCTGCAAAGCAAAGCCGAGAGTCTGTCGATCCAGACCAGTCTCGTTCCGGCCCCCGCCCCCTCCGCTCGCGAAATGGAACCGGCCTGACGCCTGCGCGATCGTCGGCATGAGGCTTTCGCGCCGCGCGCTGCGCGTGGTCCGGACAGTTACCGCGACGCGATCCGCGCCCGACGGCCCCGGTACGACCTGCTGCAAGCGGTCATACTGGCAAACAGCGCTCCTGATACCTATCTAATTGAAGCAAATATCATTTCCATACTGGAGGCGGATTTCAGTGAAACCGACGAGCACTGTGATGATGAAACGGAAGGAATGGGCCGCCGATGGCGCGAAAGCGTGGGATGAGTATCTCGCGGCGCCGGCCATCGCCGCCGCCAAGACCGCGCGATTGAGGCAGGCGCGCCTGGAACGGGAAGCGGCCGACAAAGTCGCAGCGGAGCAGGCTGTCGGTGAAAAAACTGCAAGTCAAAAAACTGCGAGTGGAAAAACTGCTAGTGCAAAAGCTGCACTTGAAAGTGTCCGCCTGAAAAGTGCACCTAAAACCAAAGGCGTTCCCAAACGAACCACTAAGACGGCAACGCCGCGTAAGATCAAACTTGTGGCGACGAAGGCTTCGGCCTAGCCCGATCCGCAATAATGCCGCGACAGGAACCGGCGACGCGCAGCGCGGCGCCTGGTGGTCGGCTTCGCCAAGGTCCCGGATCAAACACGGCGAAGCGTCGGTTTCGCTACGATTCTGTGCTCGTGGATTTTGGATCGAAGAGAAACCGGTCGGCCGATGTCGGGACGAGGTACGGCGGATTGCGGCCAATTTGCTAATCTGGCGGGCTATAGCGGAAGGCACAATGAAACGCTTATGCAATCCATTTCGCACGCCTCCACTGACTGGCGATGAGCACCAGGCTTATTCCGCTGATTTCGATTACCCAGTTCCAGCGCAAGCCGAGAATTCGTTCACCGATAAAGCGGTCAATGTGGTGGAATGATGCGGCGCGGATCAAAACGAAGGCCAAAACCAAGCCCGTACCGGTGAGAGCGAGCCATGTTGGAGCCGGAGCACGGCGCATCGACATCAATAGTGCGATGGCCGTGGCCAGACAAATGAACGCCACGACAGCAATGAATGCGACCTGCACTGATCGCCGCTGATCGTACCAGCCTTGAGCGTGCGCGATCATGCGACCCACTTCTGTAAGTGCCGTCTGCAGGTCCAATTGTTTGTTGATCCCCAGTGCCAAGAAGAGAATGGCGATGAACCGCCAGCTGCGGTCCTCATGCCGGTGGCAGCTCGTTGCCGATGCAATCTTGTGTGCGGTGATCCAGCAGTTAATCGCGGCAGCAAAATATAGCGCCACGGTAAGCCAGCCAACAAAGGTTGGATCGCCAATTCCCGGGGTCCAGTTGAATGACTGCTGCATGTCTGATGAAGCGGCGCAGGCGCCATCACGATGGCCCGAACTGGTCAGGCGGGGAAAGTAGAAAGCGGCCGACTTCCTGTCGAGGAAATCGGCCTGCTGCACCTATACCCGCCCGGAGGAATCCCGGTGCGGAACGAATGTGAGCGTTGACAAATCCATAACCAGTTAGTTATGATTCGTGGAATGAAAGCCCACACCGACGCCATTTTCAAAGCCCTTGGTGATCCGACCCGTCGCGCCATCTTCCAGCGGCTAAGCCGCGAAGGCGAGCAAACCGTTCATGCCTTGACCGATTTTGCCGGCGTGTCGCAGCCGGCGGTGTCGAAGCATTTGGGCGCGCTCAAGCTCGCCGGTTTGGTGCGCGACCGCCGCCAGGGGCGCGAAACCCATTACCGCGCCGAACCGAAAGGGCTTGGCCCGCTGGTCGATTGGGTGGCTCAGTACGGCGCGTTCTGGCGCGACCGCTTTGACCGCCTCGAAGACTTGCTCAAGAGGATGGACCAATGAGTGAAACATCGGCAGAAGCGCGCACCGTCGTCGTCGAACGCAACCTGTCTTATCCGCCGGAAAAGATCTGGCGCGCCCTCACCCAACCGCACCTGATCACCGAGTGGCTGATGAACAACGACTTCAAACCGGTCGTCGGCCACAATTTTAGTCTGCGCATGGAGCCGCAACCCAACTGGAACGGCGTCATCGACTGTCAGGTTCTTGTCGTCGAGCCGAACAAAACGCTGTCCTATTCGTGGGGTGCCCTCGGTCTTGAGAGCGCCGTGACGTTCACGCTCACGCCGACGCCGACCGGGACGTTGTTGCGCATGGAGCAGACCGGCTTCCGGCCCGACCAGCAGCAGGCCTATCAGGGCGCCAAATACGGCTGGCAGAAGTTCTTTGCTAACCTGGAACAGGTCTTGGCGCAGGTCCCTTGACTCGTCATGCCCGGGGTTGTCCCGGGCATCCACGACTTAACAGCCGACGAGCGCAAAGAGGTGGATGGCCGGAACAGGTCCGGCCATGACGGAGCAAGCGAATATGAGAGAAGCCACCCAACGCACGATCATTCGCTGGATTCACATCGTCTGCAGCATTCCGATCATCGGCTACATCTACAGTCCGTTTGAAAACCTTCCGGACTAGCGCCCCCTACGCGGTTCATCTTCTTTCCCGTCATGCTGCTTTCGGGATTGTGGATGTGGAAAGGCCACGCCGTGCGGAGATTTATTTGGAAGAGGTCAGATAGCGAAATGAAACGAACGTAGGGTGGGCAAAGCGAAGCGTGCCCACCTACGTTTACTCACGGCTACGCTTGCTCACGGCAGCGATGGCAAACCGCGCGCACCAAGGATGATAAGGCTGAGTATGAGCTTGATGTCGTGCAGTTGCAGGGTGCCGCTCTCGCCTTGAGCGAATCTTGGCTACGCACGGGCTAATGCAGATGCCGCAGCTTGTCGGGATTTCGCACAACGTAGATGGCGGCGATCTTGCCGTCCTCGATGTCGAGCGCGGTGGTCTGGAGTTCGCCGTCGGACTCCAGCGTGATGAAGCCGGGTAGTCCATTGATGAATCCGGCACGCACAAATTTCGAAGCATTCTTCCGGAAGTGAGCCGCCAGAAATTCGTGGACCTTCATGACGGCATCGAAGCCGACCACAGGCGCCATCGCCGCCGGCCGCTTGCCGCCGCCGTCGGCGTGGACGCTGACGTCGGCCGCCAGCATGACGCCGAGCGCTTTCATGTCGCCGCTGCGCGAGGCGGCGAAAAAGGCTTCGGCGAGTTCAAGGCTGTGTTGCTGTTCGACCTGGAAGCGCGGTCTTGCCTCGCGGACATGGCTGCGGGCGCGGCTGGCGAGCTGGCGGCAGGTCGTAGTGTCGCGCTGGATGGTCGCAGCGACCTCCTCGAACGCGAGCCCGAACACATCATGCAGCAGAAATGCCGCGCGCTCGAGCGGAGACAGGCGCTCGAGCGCCAGCATCAGCGGCAAAGTGACGTCTTCCTCCGGCTCCTCTTCCACGACCGGATCGGGAAGCCACGGACCAACATAGGTCTCGCGCTGGCGCCGCGCTGATTTGAGCTGATCGAGACAGAGCCGCGTGACCGTGCGGCGCAGGAATGCTTCGGGCTCGCGCACCTCGCTGCGGTCGGCCGCCATCCAGCGGATGAAGGCCTCCTGCACGATATCCTCGGCGTCGGCCACGGAGCCGAGCATGCGGTAGGCGACCCGCATCAGCCTGGGACGCAGCGGATCGAAACTCGCCGCTGCGTCCTCGGGTGCGGCGCCGGCCATCAGGCCGCCGCCGCCCGGGCGACAGATTTTGCCTCGGCTGGATCAACAAACTGCCGGAAGCCGACGGCGATGCGGTTCCAGCCGTTGATGATGTTGATCATCAAGGTGAGCTTGACCTGCTCCTCCTTGTTGAACTGAGCCTGCAGGGCTTCGCGGGCGCCTTCCAGCTTGTGCCCTTCGGAGAGCCGCGTCAGCGCCTCGGTCCAGCCGAGCGCTGCGCGTTCGCGGTCGGTATAGCAAGGGGCCTCGCGCCAGGCCGAGAGGAGGTAAACCCGCTGCTCGGTCTCGCCCTTCTCACGCGCTTCCGCCGCATGCATATTGATGCAGTTGGCGCAGCCATTGATCTGGGAGGCGCGGATTTCGACGAGCCGGACCAGGGTCGGTTCCAGGCCCGAAGCGATGGCGAGCGATGTGGCGGTCCACTGCTTCATGAGGTCGGGGGCCGCGGCAAAGAGTTCGTTGGCGTTCATGGTTCGGTTCCTTCTGTTGGGTTCCGACATCATGACGAGCGGGAAGCCGCCAGTGTGACATCAACGCCGAAAATTTGGTGGAGGGGGTGCGACACGAACGGCGAAGAAAGCCACAGCCACCATGAAAGAAGGCCGAAATGCCGGATTCCAAATACGCTGCCTACGATGCCGCAAAGCCTTACTTCGAGCTGGTCCGCGCGGCGCTGGGCGACCTCGTCGATGGCGAGCACTTCTTCGACATCGTCTCTGACGGCATCGTCTACGAGGTTCTCTACGAGGTCTCCGGCTGGCCCCGCATCATCAAAGGGCGCGGCGAGCTGATGGCTCAGTTCAAGGGCTATTGCGACAACGTCGAGCTTCAGTCCGCCGATAAGCTGATAACCCATAAGACAGACGACGGCCGTGTCGTCGTCATCGAATATGAAGTCCATGGGACGATCCTGGCGAGCGGCGTAAAGTACAACAACCGGTTTTGCTCGATCATCAAAATTGAGAACCGGAAAATCGCACACTGGAGGGACTACATGGACTCGCTTGCGGCCTGGAATGCGTTGACGGCGCGCACCCGCTGAAAACGAATATCCCATGAGATCAAGAGATACTGCCGTGATGCGAATTCTTATGCTTGCGGTGATCGCTTTAGCCGCCCCGGCGCATTCCGGAGAACTCGCGGCTAACTCCAAGCGCGTCATATCCGACACCTTTTCAAAAGCGAATTCCAGCGAAGGCGATTGCGAAACCAGAATGCGGAAGCTCGATGCATCGCAAGCCGAAGGCGAAGAGCGCCTGGCCGAAAAGAATTCGGTCATCGACTACTGCGCCAGCCAGTACAAGAACAACAAAACGATCGCGAGGCTCGTGAAGGAATGTGCGAAATATGAGGAGCAGCCAGTCGTGAAGCAGCAGTTGGTCGCGGAGTGCCAATTGGCGGCCTTCAATTATGCCAACGCCTGGTACACACTGAGGGCAGAGTATCGAAAGTAACATGGGCGGTCCGATGATGAGACGACGATCATGAAGAAAGCGACCATGAAGAAGACGAAGAGCGCCGCGGCGAAAGAAAAAGCGGGCGCGTCACCCTCGCGAATGATCGATGGGCGAATCAAGGAACTCAACGATTGGCGGGGCGAGATGCTCGCGCGAGTGCGAAGCCTCATCAAAGAGGCTTGCCCCGACGTGGTTGAAGAGTGGAAGTGGAGAGGGGTTCCGGTGTGGGAGCACGACGGGATCATCTGCACTGGTGAGACGTATAAAGCTGTCGTGAAGCTCACCTTCGCTCGCGGAGCATCGATCAAGGACCCGAAGAAACTGTTCAATTCCAGCCTCGAAGGCAACGCACGGCGGGCGATCGACCTCCGCGAAGGCGAGACCATCAACGAAGCCGCCTTCACGCAACTGATCCGCGCCGCGGTTGCGGCCAATTCCGCAGCGCGCGCGCAACGGGCGGCGAAGAAGAAGTAGCCCGGCTTCCACGGGCATGACCTGTGAACCACCTACCGGGGAAAAACGCCCTGCCCGATAGCTTGCGCCCGGTTTGAGGCCGCCGCCTCGTTAGCCGAGGCGTCCGTCGCCCCCCTAAAGCAACCATGCGTAAAAGTCCGCATAACGGCCAAGGCTAGTCATCAGCCGCGGCGATCGGCGCCGAGGCGCGTTAGCGCGGTGTTCACCAAAATCAGCCTAAGGTGAACGGTTATGACGCTGACCTCGCAGGCAGTGCTCGCCGAACTGGATTCGGCGCTTCCCGAAAAGCCGGATTCCTGGCGCGACGCGGTGTTGCGCCGGATCGTGGACCTGTTTCTCGCCGGCGCCGCCCTCTATGGCGACGAGCAGGTCGCCTTATTTGACGAGGTAATCGTCCGGCTGATTCAGAAAATGGACCGGTTGCAGCTTGCCGAACTCAGCAACCGGCTGGCGCCGGTCGCCAACGCGCCAGTCCGCGTGCTTGGACGCCTCGCCCGTCACAGTGACGTCGCGGTCAGCGGCCCGATCCTCGATCAGGCGGAAGCTTTAGCTGACGCAGACCTGATCGAGATCGCCGACAAAGACCGGGTCGACCCAAACCTGTTGGTGAAAATCGCCGCCCGGGCGCATCTCAACACCGCCGTCACCGATGTTCTGATTAAACGCGGCAACAAGGCGATCCAGCGCAAGATCATCGACAATGCGAATGCGCTTGTGTCGGAAGAAGGCTTTGCCCGGATCATCACGGCACTCAACGGCGACAAAAATCTCGCCTCCGCAATTGCCGCGCGCAACGACGTGCCGGCAGAGCTGCGCGTCTGGCTCAGCAAAACCTTAGGGGATTAGCCATCAGCTCGGATTGACGCGGCGCGGGCCGCATTCGGTGTGCGCGCTCAAGCCGGTGCCTTCCGCCACAACAGCGCGTCGAGGCTCCACGGGCCGGGGCCGGCGAACACCAGGTACAAAAACACAAAGCAATACAGCACCGCCGCTTCGCCCTTGTTGACATACGGATAGAAGCTTGCGGGCGCGTGAAACAGAAAATAGCCGATCGCCATCTCGCCGGACATGATGAACGCTGCAGCACGCGAAAACAGGCCCAGAGTCAACAACACGCCGCCGCCGAACTCAATCAGCGCCGCGAACCATTCCAGATCGAACAATCCCGGCCGGGCCATCGCCACCGGAAAGCCGAAAAACTTTGACAGGCCGTGCTCCATGAATAGCAACGCGGCCATGATCCGCAGAATGCTCAGCACATAGGGTGCATAGCGATCGAGCGACGCAGCCGACGACGTCACCTCGGAGTGAGGCGGTGTGCGGATGTCAAGCATTGGCGATGTCCCTCCCTTTGCCCACGTCGGTTCTAGCCGCCGTCGCAGGGACCGCGCACCTCACAATATGCTGATTTCGGCAAATGCAGACCTGACCTGAGCAAAAAGCAAGCTGCCCGCGCCCCAGTTAGACTGAAAGGCGCAGGCAGATCATCGCCAACCCGCTGACGGTTACGATTTACTCGCGTTCCAGCGGCCATTGTACTTGAATTCCGGCGCCGCTTTGAGCTGGTTCGCATTGGCATCCATCGTGGCATGCCACTTCTTGTCAGAGCTGTTGTAGCTCACCTTGATGCTCGACGGATTGACCGCAACGTAATGCTCGCCGACGCCAAGAAACCCGCCTACCGAAACGATGTAGGCCCGCGTGCGGCCGTTTGGCCCCATCGCAATATCTTTGATCTGACCGATATCCTTGTTGGCGTTGTTGTAGACATCGAGACCGACCAGGTTTGAGCTCAACTCACCACCAGTAGGAATGGTGACGAACTCGGAACCAGACCGCGAGTCACTCATTGCGCCGGACGAATCGCCGGGGTCCGTCCCCGAGCCGACTTCCGCAACTTCAGTCAGAGAATCCGGGCTCACATTCATGAGCACCGGGTTGCCATCCTTGTCCTTGGCACGGATGAGCAGCGATCCCGCCGCGACATGGATATCGGTAAAGCCGGCCTTCTGCATCATGTCGCGCACCTGCATGCGCAGCGATTCCTTTGCGCCGCTCGTCGGCGTGGTGGTCGCTGTTCGAGCATCCGGCTGCGTCGCGGGCGTATTGGTCTGAGCCATCGCCACCGATGAGCACAGCAGGAAAGCGGTGCCGGCGGCAAGAACTGAAAGTCGCATTTTGTTTCTCCTGTGGGTGTCCGCCCCGCAGCTACCGGTCAACGAGCACCAACATCGGGCGTTCCCTGAACTTTTGGTTATAAAAGACAGCAGGCAGATGAAAATCCGTCCCAGACCGGGGAACAGCCAGCGCGCTCGCGCGTTTTCTACGTGAAGTCTTCTGACAGCGTGAGATGCTCAAATGGACCGACGCGAGACGGATCGACGCGATCAGGAACTGTTGGGCAAGCAAGTGCGGCGCTTTGGTCCGGCTCCAAGACATGATGGAACGATGATTTTGGGGCTGGTTGCATTGTTCCTCGCCGGCATGACCTTCGGCGCTGTGGCGTTTGCCTACAAAGGCGAGCTGACACCAACGGCTGGAAATACCAGTCCCGCCGTCCACGACCAGCCGATCGCCGCCATGCCGATCGCGCGCTGACAGACTACTCCTCGGGCTCCGTGGTGAAGAACAACGGAAAGCCATTCTGTTTGCCGAGCTCTGTAGCTTCCTTGGCCTTGGTCTCGGCGACATCCCTGACATAGACGGCGATGACGCAAGCGCCCTTTTGATGCGCCGTCATCATCACCCGATAAGCTTGGTCCTCATTCATCCGGAAGACCGCCTTGAGCACCTGCACCACAAATTCGCGCGGCGTGTAATCGTCGTTGAGCAGAATCACTTTGTAGAGCGGCGGCCGCTGGGTCTTCGTGCGCACCTTGGTGCGCGGCTTTACCAGAGTCTTGGTCATTGCCGTTGCTCCGCCAGTGCGTTTGGCGAACCAGCCGAAGTATAATCTGCGTGGATGAGGTTTCCCAATGCGTTCTGGTCGGGGCGGCGACGCGATTGCGCAGGCGGTGAACTGTCAGCGTTGCAAGCGGTGTTTCGTCTTGGAACCGACGCTAATATGTGACGTCAATCGCGGTATCGCACGGAGGCCACCATGCATATTCTCTGGATCATCATCATTGGCTTTGTCGCCGGCATTATTGCCCGCTTTCTGGCGCCGGGCCCGAACAACCCGGCGGGCTTTATCCTCACCACGCTGCTTGGCATCGTCGGCGCTTTTGTCGCCACGTTCATCGGGCAGGCGATCGGCTGGTACGGTCCGAACCAGGGCGCCGGCCTAATCGGCGCGGTGGTCGGCGCACTGGTCGTGCTGTTCGTCTGGCGCCGGTTGGTAGCAACCCACGCGATCCCCGACCCCGGCGATCGACGTTATTTGTAGATGCCCAAGATACGCGGGCAGCGGCGCTGGCGCCCTATCGGCCGACCGAACGGCGTTGCAACCCAGCGTAACGCGAGGTGCGGCGTTCAACGACAACCGCGCGTGGCGCACCGACGCGGCCGGTAACAGTTACCCGGTCCACGTCTTTGCGCTGCCCCATCCGAAGCACAACGCCCCTCGCCTGGTCACGAGGCACCTCCATCAACGACGCTACGATCTCGATCTGCTCCTTGAGGTCGTCGGTGAGCCCTTGGGCCGCGACGACGGCTTCCTCAACCGTGGGCGGATCCCGCCGCACCCGGCGGCGACCGTCTTTCGTCTCCCATTCGTCGGTCATGTTCGCACCTTTGTTCTTTCCCTGTGTCGGCGGCTATTATCATCGCTCTGCCGCATTGCAGCAAGAAAATTGTGCGTTGCACACACGAGAAATTGAGGGCCGCCGGGAGTCCACTTCGGGCCTCCAGGGCGATTCTGCCATACGTGGAAACCACCATATGGCGCGGTTGCCGCCGCGCCTGTGCGCTAGCGCGCCGGCATGTCGCTGAACAGGACGCCGCCCTTGCCCTTCGTTGTCTTCGGCTGTTCGACCAACGAAATAACAACCGCCTCCGGAGGCACGCCGATGTTCTTCACCACCGCAGCGGTGACGTCTTTGATCAGGGCGCGTTTCTCGTCGAGCGTGCGGCCCTCAATGAGATAGACGACGATTTCCGGCATGGACTCCTCCGTGTGGTTTGCCGGCCATAGTCGGAACGTAAGTCAGCGCGAAGGCCGGTATTGGCTTGCCTGAAGATCGGGTTCCGTACTACGGAACCTTATCGGTCGCCACAAGGGAGGGGTTGATGAAACGTTTGGCTTTTGCAGCTGCGGTATTGGCGCTTGGTTTCGCCGCTTCGACCGCAGCACGCGCTGATTTTGCCGTTGTCAAATACAAGGACGGTTCTTGTCGAGTCTGGAGCGACACCAAGATGGCTCCCATGGGCATGAAGGGGAAAGACTGGGTGTGGGTCGGGAAGCCCGTCATGACCAAGGAAGCGGCCGCCAAAAAGGGCGCTTCGGACATGAAACACAAATGGTGCAAGAGCTGGTCCTAAAACCGATCGTCGGATCCGGTTTTATTTGCCGCCCGCCGCGAAAGTAGCGGGCGGCTTTGTTTTCGCTCCGTTACGACTGCGAAGTGGCAACGTGCTAATTTGTCGCCGGGAACATCCGGCAGGCGCTCGCGGTTAGCTCGTCAGCAGGGAGCGCATCATGAAGCATTCGGCATTGGTACTTGGCGTGTTGGCGATAGGATTGGCAGCCGCAACGCCTGCTCGAGCAGATTTCGCGGTCGTGCAATTCGGCGATGGTTTCTGCCAGATTTGGTCGGACAGTGCCGCCACACCGTGGGGCACCGGCTGGACCAAACTGGCCATCGGTCTACCGGACTGGGATGTAGCGCACGCCGCGCTCGACAATGCGATCGTCCAAGGCGCCTGCCGCTGAGCAGCGATCCTGACACCCAGCGTCTTCAAGGATGAGCGCTTGGAGTCGTCCTGCTAGAAGTCTTCATGCGCCTGGACCGCACTGTAATATTGGCCGCGTCCCAGCGGATAATTGGGCAGGAGCGCCAAGGGCGTTCTGGCGCCAAATTCCTGTTCACCCGCGTTGCCGAAGGCTTCCTCGCGAAGCGCGCGCGACGTCAAACGCGGGTGCGATGGCGACTGCTTCCTAGCGACCTTCTTCTGCATTAGCACCTCGGCAGCGAGCGCCGCGTCATTGGCGGAAACCGTCCTAGCAGGCGGAGTCACAGTCAGCGCCGAACCGGCCACCGCAGCAACGCTTGATGCAGGAAGAGTCGCCGCGTGATCAGTTGCGCCGCCGACTTGGTGTGGCGCTTGCAGCTGCGCCGCTGGCGTCGCGGCGAACACAGCCTCATTCGGTTCTTGCACCAATGTGCGAGCGGCAATCGACATTTCCTTGGCGGCCGGGCGGTCCATCAATGAAACCACCACAGCGGCCCCCGATGCCGCACCCACCACAGCCGCCACAAAAGCGACCCGCGCCGTCCGCATGAAACTCGGCGCCGGCGCAAGATATCCCCATTCTGGATTACAATTGTCGGCGAAGCGCATCTT